>ERZ842401.1105-NODE-1105-length-39502-cov-7.738865_pt1 | contig 39502 bp, 21 predicted proteins | sample MGYA00521270_ERZ842401 | MGnify/ENA primary metagenome ERZ842401 (study PRJEB31892, sample SAMEA3878208) | bioreactor metagenome | biome: Moose rumen | place: Sweden | collected 2011-10 | study: EMG produced TPA metagenomics assembly of the PRJEB12797 data set...
GGGTGCCATAGCTCAGTTGGTAGAGCAAAGGACTGAAAATCCTTGTGTCCCTAGTTCGATTCTCGGTGGCACCACGCACAAGCGCAGAAAGAGACTCTTACGGGTCTCTTTTTCTGTAATCGATAATTCTTAGCCCGAAGGGCACGATTATTTGACAAGTCAAATTTTGACAATTGATAAATATATGAAAAAAATTCTTATTACGCTAGCAGCGTTAGCAGTTATGACAACAGCTTGCACCAACAAACAACAGACTACGGGTATCGACCCTGCCAACCTGGACACGACCGCCGTGCCGCAGAATGATTTCTACCAGTTCGCTTGCGGCGGATGGATGGCAAACAACCCCTTGACGCCGGAATACAGCCGGTTCGGTTCGTTCGACAAACTGGGGCTGCAGAATCTGGAGCAGGTGAACGGACTGATTCAGGAGATAGCGGAAAAGTCGAAAGTCGGAAGTCAAAAGTCGAAAGGCTCGATCGAGCAGAAGATCGGCGACATGTACAACATGGCGATGGACACCGCCAGACGCGATCAGGAAGGCATTGCGCCGGTACAAAAGACGCTGGAGGAGATCCGGAACATCCGTTCGCGTGAGGAGTTATCCCGCGCCCTCGGAGCCGCTATGGATTTCCAGTTATGGGCGATGTACGTAGATGCAGACGCCATGAACAGCTCGATGAACATCCTCAACGAGTACCAAGCCGGATTCTCGCTGGGAGAGAAAGAGTATTATATAGATGAAGACGAGCACACGCGCTCGATACGCGACGCGTACGTGAAATACGTAGAGAAGATGTTCGGACTCTTCGGTTTTGAGAACGCGGCGGAGAAAGCGCAGACGATCCTGCGTCTGGAGACCCGTCTTGCCAAAGCCGCCTATTCTAATGTGGAACTGCGTGACCCGCAGGCGAACTACAACAAGATGAGCGTTGCCGAACTGCAGGAGTTAGTGCCCCAAGTAGATTGGAAAGCATATTTCGAGGCTCTCGGCGTGACGTTGGACAGCCTGTCCATCGGCCAGATTCCTCATCTGCAGGAAGCAGGCAAGATGTTAGCCGAAGAGCCGCTGGAGGATCTGAAGACGCTGTTCAGCTGGCAGGTGATCGAAGGTGCTTCCTCGTATCTGACGACGGAGATATACATGACTTCGTTTGATTTCTACGGCAAGGTGCTGTCGGGTCGCGAAGAACCGAGTCCGTTATGGAAACGCGCCGTAGGGATCGTCAACGGAACGCTGGGCGAAGCAGTGGGACAGATGTACGTGAAGAAATACTTCCCGGAGGAGAACAAAGCGCGTATGCTGGCTCTGGTCAAGAACCTGCAGAAAGCGTTAGGTATCCGTATCGAGAACCTGACATGGATGAGCGACGAGACCAAAGCCAAAGCGATAGAGAAGCTGAACGCCATCACTATCAAGATCGGTTATCCGGACGAATGGCGCGACTACAGCAAGCTGGACATCAACCCGGAAGACACCTACTACGCCAACCTGGAGCGCGCAGCCAAGTTCGAGCAGGAGTACAGCCTGAGTTACCTCGGCAAGCCGGTGGACAAGAAGAAATGGTACATGACCCCGCAGACGGTGAACGCCTACTACAACCCCTCGTCCAACGAGATCTGTTTCCCTGCCGGTATTCTGCAATACCCGTTCTTCGACATGAGTGCCGACGATGCGTTCAACTACGGCGCTATCGGCGTAGTGATCGGTCATGAGATGACCCACGGTTTCGACGACCAGGGATGCCAGTTCGACAAAGACGGCAACATGGTGAACTGGTGGACAGCGGAGGACAAAGCCTCTTTCGACGCCCGTACCAAAGTGATGGAAGAAGCCTTCAACAAGATCGAAGTGGCTCCTGGCGTACACGCCAACGGTGCCTTTACCTTAGGCGAGAACATCGCCGACCACGGAGGTCTGCAGGTATCCTACCTGGCCTTCACACTGAATGAGGAGGCGAAAGCGGAGAAAGACCGTCTGCAGACCCGCGACGGATTTACGCCGGCACAGCGTTTCTTCCTGGCTTATGCCAATGTATGGGCAGGCAACATCCGTCCGGAGGAGATCCTCAACCGCACGAAGAGCGATCCTCACTCGCTGGGCAGATGGCGCGTTAACGGTGCTCTCCCGCAGATCAATGCGTGGTATGAGGCATGGAATGTAACGGAGGAAAGCCCGATGTATGTCAAACCGGAAGAACGAGTAAGCATCTGGTAAGGACGAAAGACCGCTTCGCTAAAAGAGAAAAGACAAAAAAAGAGGCCCGCAGTTTTGCGGACCTCTTTTATTATGCATGAATCTTTACCAGCATAAGATCGCTTTGGCCTCTTCGATAGAGTTAATCTCCGGCAGGTTGCAGATATCCTTCATCAGGGTAAAAGCGCCCTTTTCCATGTCGGAGATTTCGCCATCACCGGCGACGGTATAAAGAATCAAGGCATGTGCCTCTTTGCGGGCGTCTTCATCAGCCTCAGCAATGATGTTGATACCTTGACGGATAGACATTCTCTTGTAGCGATCGATAACATCTTGTACCTCGGCAGGATCGTTAGCAAACTTGAATGATTTGATCTCGCGGAGCAACATCTCTGTTTCGTCATTTGTCATTCCGTCAACATAGGCTACGCCATAAGCCACTGTCAAAGCGGCAACGATTTCATCTCTTGTCATAGAGTTTAAATTTAAATGGTTAGTAAAAATGATATCGGGTCTTATGACCTTATATGTCTTATTGCTTATCCATCGCCTCGGCAATCGAGTTGGCGATGATTGCCATTTCCTCTGCCTCAAGACTCAATTTCGGGTTGGTAAAGAGCATATCTTTCTCCGAGTTCATCGGTACCAGATGTACATGCACATGGTTTACCTCCATCCCAAGAACGGCAACGCCTACACGTTTGCAGCCCGTGGCAGCCTTGATTCCTTTTGCTACTTTCTTAGCGAACGTCATGAGGCTTTGCAACTGCTCGTCCGTCAGATCGAAGATATAGTCAGCCTCCGGTTCCGCCAGTTTCGGCACAACCAGGGTATGCCCTTTTACGATCGGATTGATATCCAGAAAAGCATAGTTCTTGTCATCCTCCGCTACCTTGTAGCTCGGGATCTCGCCCTTGATAATTTTGGTAAAGAGAGTCATAACATTTACGATTTGACGATTTACGATTTAGTCATTTATTTAGAGGCTGATCTCGAGGATCTCGAACTCCAGCAGACCGACCGGCACCTGTATTTGTGCCACGTCTCCTACTTTCTTACCCAGCAAGCCTTTCGCTATCGGAGTAGAGATAGAGATCTTTCCCTCCGCAATGTTTGCTTCGCCTTCCGTTACCAGTTGGAATGTTTTCTCCATGCCGGTATTTTTCTGACGGACGCGCACCTTAGTCAGGAGTTTGACCTCGTCTGTACCGAGATCCGCGGTGTTCAGCACGCGTGCATCCATCAGCCGAGATTTCAGCAGCGCGATCTTGGTCTCCAGAGCGCCTTGCGCCTCTTTCGCTGCGTCATACTCCGCATTCTCACTCAAATCGCCCTTCTCACGTGCCTCTGCGATAGCGGCAATGATACGTGGGCGCTCCACAGTCTCCAAGAACTGGAGCTCCTCTTTCAGTTTTTTAAGACCTTCTTCGGTCATGTACGTTACTGCCATAATATTTTGTCATTTAATCATTTACCATTTAATCATTTACCATTTCTAATCTCCCTCCGGTCGAACGATCTGCTTCGCCGTATGGGTCATTTACCATTAAATCATTTACCATTTACGATTTAAAATCTCGCTCGCAATAATCGCTTTGCGAACTTCCTCTATATCCGTTAAGTCCGGTATCTGAGGTTTCGTGGTATTCGTTTCTTCAGCCATATAAAAAATAAGGCCTACGCCTTTGCTTTTTGTTTAAAAGTAATAGGAAACTTCACAGCCTCCTATTACCATTAAACCTAAACCTTAACTATGAAAATTTTGTTTTCGATGCAAAAGTACTGCTTTTATTTGGAATAGCCAAATTTTTTTACAAAAAAATGCTTATTTTGTTTGTTTTTTTACTATTTCGCCCATTAACGTAGCCGCAGTGGCCTCGTAAATACGTACCATAACGAGATCTCCTATCTTTTCGTCCGTACGGGGGAAGACGACTGTCTTGTACTGCTCCGTTCTGCCGAACATGTCATTCCGGCTGCGTTTGGAGAAGCCCTCCACAAGCACTTCGACTATTTTGCCGATCTCCCGGTGGTTGGACTCCATGGAGAGTTGGTTCTGGAGCGCTATGATCTCGTTGAGCCGGCGGATCTTCTCCTCCTCCGGCACGTTGTCCGGGAGGTGTTTCGAAGCATAGGTACCGGGCCGCTCCGAATATTTGAACATAAACGCGGAGTCAAAGCCCACCTCCCGCATGAGTTTGAGGGTTTGCATGTGGTCCTCCTGTGTCTCGTCATGAAAGCCGCACAGGATATCCGTACTGATTGCCGCGGTAGGCAAGATTCGCCGGATAGCGGCAATACGGTCCAGATACCATTCGCGCGTATATTTGCGATTCATCAGTTTAAGGACATGGTTCGACCCCGATTGCACCGCCAGGTGGATGAACTTACACAGGTTAGGGTGTCTGCTGATCGCCTCGAGTGTCTTATCGGACATGTCTTTGGGATGGCTGGTGGTAAAACGGATACGCATATCCGGCACCGCGTCCGCCACTATCTCCAGCAGATCTGCGAAATCAATACATTTATCATTTTCACATTTACCATTTACCATCGGAGTATAGCAGTAGGAGTTGACATTCTGTCCGAGGAGGGTTACTTCCTTGTATCCCTTCGCCTGCAGATCGCGCACCTCATTGAGGATTGACTCCACATCGCGGCTTCGTTCCCTGCCGCGGGTATAAGGAACCACGCAATAGGCGCAGAAATTATTACATCCCCGCATAATAGAGACGAAACCGCTTATAGAGCGTCCAATCCGTGCCGGTACGATCTGGCGATAAGTCTCTGTGGTACTGAGTTCCACATTCATCGCCTTGCCTCCCTGCTCGCATTGCGCCAGCAGATTAGGTATATCCAGATAAGCGTCCGGTCCTGCGACAAAATCCACATTATACTCATCGAGCAGTTGGCGCCCCATTCGTTCCGCCATGCAGCCGATCACACCGATAATCTTGTCCCTGTTCCCGATAGGCATTTTCTGGTTTCGCAGATGAGCACTCATCTCCCGCAGGCGCGCACCCACTTTCTGCTCCGCGTTATCGCGTATCGAACAGGTATTGAGCAGCACGACATCCGCCGTCTCCCAACTATCCGTTATTTCAGCCCCTGTAGTCTGCATAATTGCAGCTACAACCTCGCTGTCCGCCACGTTCATTTGGCAGCCATAAGTCTCTATATAGAATTTTTTTATCATTTTTCTTGCATATTTCAAAAAAAAGCAGTACCTTTGCACCCGATTTCGCGAAAGACGCGAGACGGGGAGTGGCGCAGCCCGGTAGCGCAACGGTCTGGGGGACCGGAGGTCGCGTGTTCGAATCACGTCTCCCCGACAAAAGGATGGCTCAATGCCGTCCTTTTTGGTTTGACGGATTCGACCTACATGTGTTGTTCAACTAAAGGCAGGTTTACTTCGGTAACTGCCTTTAATTGTACTTTCTGCAGGATGGTCTGCATTTCTGCATTCTGCTGCAACAGTCCCATCCACCATTCCGCTTCATCCATGTCCGCGAATCCGCTGACTCGCAGCGCGCAGCCTTTACCGAAGACCGGCATTTTCTGCAGGTCGAAATCCCGGATCAGGAACTGCGAGAAGTTGAACAACGCCACTTCGTATAACAGGTCATTCAGAGCCTGCTCATCCGCTTTCGGCAGGATCAGCAATACCACCGAAGGCTGGTTGCGGTCTTCGCTCCATTGCTGCTCCTCTTCCGGGTTCTCTTGCGGTTGCGATTCCGTCTGCTCTCTCAGTTCTGCCAGATTGCCCGTTGTACCGCCTTTCTGGCTCTCCATTCCTTGCCCCATCATTGCTAACATGTCCTTCGCCATAGCGCCCATCTCCGTATCTCCATAACGGGAAACCAGTTCCTGCAGTTCCGCCACGAAAGCATCCTGTCCTTCCGTACGGGCGACCGACACGGCATTCAGGAAGAGGAATCGCGGCATGAGCGCGCTTTGCGGGAAAGCGGTGTCCGCATATTGTTTGTTGGCTTTGACGAGCGCATATTCTCCTTTGGTATAAGCCCCATAGGTAGCCGCATAGAGCGAATCCTGCTCCGCCAGCATCCGTTGCATCCGCGCTATATACGCCGAGTCTTGGCGCAGCGCCTGCATCTGTTGGTCCTCATAGATAGGAGCCAGACAAGCATGGTTCGGGAAACGGTGCTCCAACTCCCGCAAGGTCTCTTCCGCCTGCTGCTGATCCTCCAATCGGTCGCGATAGATGAAATAGAGCGCTACCATAGCCTCCCGCCACAAGCTGTCGCTGAGGGCATAATCCTGCTCCGTGCGCGGGATCTGCTGGAGATAATACTCCGGTTTATGGGTATCCGTTTCTACCGGCTGGCGGAGTTCCGTTGAATCCGCTGCAAGTGCGGTAGAGTCCTGATCCTCCGGATGCTCCTCATCGGCGAACGAAGCTGTTACTTGTTTGTTCTGCCTTCTCCAGTTATCCTCCAGCGGTCTGTTGCCCCATCTGCGGCGCCATTCCTGCTGCCCCTGTTTCATCAACTGGGGGTTATAGAAATACCACTCGCCTTTCTGTGCTCCGCCTCCGCCTAACATATTAGCGGTATTCACACTTCTGGGCATATCGTCTCCGTGCGCGAGTTCACGCGCTTCCTGTGCCTGGCGGATCGAGTCCTGTTTCTCCGTCTCTATGAGTTCGGCGATGATTTTATCGACAACAGCCCGTTGTTCCTCTTCGGACATATGTCCGAGCCGCTGAAGCGAATCCTGGAGTTGCGACTGGTTGTACGAGACGATCAGTTCGTCCAGCACCTCCGATCGTTTCTGCACCCGTGCATAGTCCTCATGCTCGGCAGTCAGGATAGTGATTGCTTCGCGATAACATGGCTGCGCTTTCACGTACGCGCGTTGTTCAAAATATATATCGCCCGCGCGCACGAGGACCGCCGCCTTGGCTGTCCCTGCCTGGGTTGACTCCGCTATTGCCTTCTCATACATCTCCAGAGCTTTGGTTGTATCTTTCGTTTGGAGATAGATATTTCCCATCGCGCCGTAGATCTGGTCCAGACGGTCTTTGAATTTCGATTGTTTGGTCATGGTACGCAGTTTGCGGAGCGAGTTCTTCCCTCCCAGTTCCGCCATGCGTATGCGTGCGTTGAACTCCATATCGTTAGGCGGCGCCATGCGCACGACAGACTTGTATGACTGGATCGCCTCGTCTCGTTGGGAGTTCATCTCATATAGTTGTCCCAGGACATACGCAAACCTCGGACGGTAGATCTTCCGTTTCTCGTGCGGGAGCGCCAGTTTGACGAAGGGTATAGCCTCACGGTAATGTTCGCCCTTGAGCAGCACGTCCGCCTTGACCGCCGAATAGAGTTTGGCATGCTTGCGGCTGAGCGCATCTATCTGCACGCGGTTCAGCATATCTTCCGCCTCGTATTGCCATCCCATCTCGGCGTATGCGCGCGCAATCCACAGCTGGCATTGCGCAATCATATCCGGGTCGTTCTGGTAATGATTGATAATATAGTTGAAGGTGCTGACGGCTCCGAGGAAATCGCCTTTGTGGAACTCCGCCTCGCCAAGGCGCATCCACGCAAGGTCCATGTTGGCATTGAACTCTTCGGATTTGAGCCATAGTTTATATTTAGGATCGTTCGCCTTTTTAGGGTCGCGTTTCGGTTTCGATTTGATAGAATGCAGTTTGATACATTTGCGGCATTTCTCGATGGTCTTGTCCATCTGAGTAGCCGACGCTTCTGCGGCTGCATGATTGGACACCGGATAAAGATACAGCACGCGGCTGTAGTCATCCGTATTGGCGTCCCGGATGGCTTTGAGGCCCTCTTCGTACGCTATATTGCCGTTATAGAGAATATTATATTTGACTTTCGTCTGGTGGAACGAACGGGTCGCCCATGTGTTTTTCTGGGTGGAACAAGAGGAGAGAAGCAGGATGACTAACCCTACTGATAAGAAATGTACTATTTTTAAGATTCCCCGCATCAAATATGAAGTTGCTCTTGTCCCGTAAATGAGCCGTAAACGAGTCGTAAGTGAGTCGTAAAAGTTCACAGTCTCATTTGGACGTAATAAAATGTACTATTTTTAAGAACTCAATCCTTTTACATGACTCTGCGCTGCGACGAACTCTTTGAGATAATAAGGTTCGTAGTAGGCTAATTGCTGTCCGCTGATCATTTGGCTTTCTACTTTCGACTTTTGACTTTCGACTAATCCTCCCATATACTTCGCCTCCGGCACTATTCCGGGTATGAAATGCCAGTTAGGAGAAGTCAGCACCGATTGGCATTTTGCGGCTCCGTCGCCGAAATAATAGACGGGTAAGCTCTCCCCGTCCCTCTCCGCAAGAGAGGGAGGAAGGACTGATTCCTCGTTCTCTACCACTACGGCGCGTGCTTTCTCTCCGCCATCCGTAGTATAGACCTCCATCCTCCGGGCGTCTATCATAGGCACCAAAATAGCTGATTGGTGATTGGTGATTTGTGATTGGTAATTGGTGATTGGTGATTGCGCTTTTGCCGCCTCGCAGAGGACAGCCAAGGTAGGCACCGGGATAAGAGGTATATCCATGCCGTAGCATAGTCCTTTGGCAGTAGAGGTACCAATACGGAGGCCGGTATAACTGCCCGGTCCTTCGGACAACGCGACCGCGTCTATAGAGAGTTGCTGCTCCCGCGCAAACGAGAGCAGTTCCTCTATATAGCGAGGTAGCAACCGCGCATGGTTGCTACCCTCCAGGCATATACACTGCTTGATCGGCGCGCCATCCTTGCAGATGGCGGCCGAACAAACCGATGTACTAGTTTCGATACATAGTATCGTCATGATTTAGAAGAGTTTGGAATCTCTGAAATATTTCTTCTTCGGGAAGTTGAAATGGTATGCCAGTTTGATACCTGCATCAAAGTATCCCAACTTGTTAGCATATGCGTGCGTAGCGGACAATACATCCAAGTGTGCTTTATCCGTGTCTGTCGGAGCGGTCAGATTGAACAGACCTTCCGCGTTCGGAGTATTCTTGAATGTGTTATAGACGCTGTAGTTAGCATATGCACCGAGGCCCAGCGAGTTACCGCTCTTCAGTATCCACTCATAACCAAGTTCTGCAGTCAGCATCACATTGATATTGAACTGGATGCCGTTCTTCTCCTCGGGTTGTTGGCCGGTATAAACACCGGTTACCTCCTTGTCCACAACGGTAACGCCCGTCTCCTGGAAGAAAGCCGAGATATGGGTCTCATCCTGATTAACCGACTGGTTATATGGCGTATAAACCGGAATCATGAACTTAGGACCGATATTGAAGAACACACCTTCTTTGGAGATCAAAGAGAACATAACCGGCACTTCGAGTTGAAGCTGGTGGTCTGTTTCCTTAACATCCTTGGCATAGACGGTGTAGTCAACGGTACCTTTGGTGAACGCAGTCAGATCGCTGTCTTTTCTAAATCCACTCTGGTGATAGCCGATACCGAGACCTACGATAATACCGAGGTCAACGGGGCGACCGTCTTTTGCCCAATAGTGAGCATACTGCAGGTCGAGAACGACGTCTCCACCACATGTCCAACGAGCGGAGTCATTATCAGCATGGTGCATGAGCGCCGAAGCACCGCCGCGCACGCCGATAGTGAAGCGGTCGTAGTTGTGTTTGAACTTCTGAGTCGATTTGATAGAATCCTGCTTGGCCTGTTGTGCGGCAGCTTTCTCCTCTGCCTCACGTGCAGCCTGCTCTGCGGCTGCTTGCTCGGCAGCAGCTTTGGCTGCAGCCTCCTGGGCAGCTTTCTCTTCAGCAGCTTTCTTTTCTGCTGCTGCTTTAGCTGCAGCTTCAGGATCTTCTCCGGATTTCTGGGCTTGCTCCCATGCTTCACGCTCTTCTTTCTGCTCTTGGACAGCTTTGGAAGCAGCTTCCTCTGCATGCTCGTTAACAGGAATCAAACACGTGTCGCATATCCATGAATAGATATTCATAAGGAGTACTCCGTCCGGGTGTTTCTTAGTACCCAACTGGCGTACGGTATGAACCTTATCCCACACCCAAGTAGAAGGTCTCTCGCCTGTGCTGTACTCAACGCACTCGCGTCTGATCATTACGGAGTCGCCGATAGCCACGCCAAACTCATATTTAGGAGCTTCTTGAGCCTCCTCTTGTGCCGACAGAGTCGACACAAAAGAAGTGCATATCAGGGTGGCTGCAATTAGAATTGATTTTATAGTCTTCATAGTGCTACCTCCTATTATTTAACAATGTAACGTAAGGTTGATTTCAGATTGTTCGAGATCAGCTCAACGAGATAGAATCCATTGTCGTAAGCAGCCTGGATCGTGAAGGAAGACTCACCGGAAACTGTGAAGTTCTTCTGCAGCAATCCTTCTGCGGTATAGATACGGATTGTAGTCTCTACCTCCGGATCAAGGTTGATCACCTTAATCTCCTCACCCGGTCTTGCGAGCGACGGGATGAGTGCCGGAGCCGGAGCGGCTGCGCCGATCGTGTAAACCTCCGTCGTACCGATAGCGCCGCAAAGAGCTGCACTGGAAGCAGGGATCTCGACGGTAGCGTAGTACGAACCGGCAGGAATCGGTTCACCAGTCTCGAGTGTGTAGTAATAGCCGACAGCAACGCGTGTATCCGTTGTCGGATCCGGCGTTGCGCCCAGCATCTGGTACCACTTCACATAGCCTTCGCCATTATCGATAGAATCCAGTTGCCATCCCGGCATCTCGTTGATCTGGTTACGGTTGATCATGATAATACGATTGCCATAGTAACCGCGGACTTCGAGGGTATCCACATACGGCGTGTTGATTGTTACGTTCAGCGTGACGGTAGAGTCACAGCCGTTAACGGTTGCCTCCGTATGGGAATAAGTACCGCTCGTCGTAATGAGAGAATCGGCAAATGCCCAGTAGTACAAGTTACACTCGCTAACAGCAGGTGCTGTCGTTTCCACACTGTTATTAATGGTCAGGTGGAGGGTTACAACAGAGTCGCATCCGGCAGCATTGCTCAGCGTGAACTCGTAGTCACCACTCGTTGTATGCTCACCATCGTACCATGTGAACGAGTCGCACTCAACAGCGGTAGTATCACCGGTGTTGGAGTAGTTAATCGTTACATCCAATGTTACAAGTGAGTCACATCCTGCTTTAGTCAGGAAGAGATGCTTGTAACTACCGGATGTGATGATAGTAGTATCCGCCTCTGCCCAGTAATAGGTGTCACATTCCGTTACAGCAGGAGCTGTTACCTCAACAGAAGTATTGATCGTCACTGTCAATGTTACTATGGAATCGCAGCCCAGCTGGTTAGTGAATACATGCTTGTACGTTCCGCTGGTAAGGATTGTAGTATCCGCCTCTGCCCAGTAATACGAATCACATGCCGTTACAGGCGAAGCAGTAACCTCATCCGGCAGATTAACAATCAGGTACAGCTCATAAACTACATGACAAGAAGTACCTACAGGCTCTCCAAAAGCATCATAGTAATAAATTCCGGACAAAGAATAAGTCTGTCCGTCTTTATCCCAAGTATAAGAGCCGCATACCTCAATCGGAGTAGTCATGTATACCGTATCATTATCGCAAGGCGGAACGAGATTGTAAACGAAATTACCGCTTTCCATTGTTGTTCCGCACTCTGTAGTAATGACATAGCGCATCGTTACCGGTGTCTCGTCATGAGCAACAGTATAAGGCATATCCAGCCATGCACCGCCTACGTTAACCTGCCACTTGGCACCTGTTACCGCCATTGTCAGTTCGTCTGCATCTGTAGCGAACTGGGTCAGGAGGGCAGCGATTGTACCGGTGGTATCAATAGCAGCATCATTCGCTACGAGCGGCTCAAGGATTTCACCTTGTGCATAAAGAACGGGTAGCGTGCGCGATACGTACGTAACAATCGTATCAATATAACGCGGCAAGCCGAGCGTATCTGCTACAGGAGCTGCGCAAGCCAATGTATCCGGGTTCTTCGCCAGGGCATTGAAATCAGCAGGACAGAGCGTATCACCCTTTGCAGTGTACTTATAGTCCTCTACCGGGAAGACGATGTCTTGACGATGGATGAAGCCGCACGTATCACTGACGATAACGAGGAGGAGGGTATCCTGCTCCTTGCCTTTGGGATAATACGAGGTCAGATCCAGCGGATCTTCACTATCTTCATCCAAGTCTCCGTTAGACCAATAAACCGGTTTAGCCCAGTAAGCAGTATCTATACGGGTGATCGTATCTACGCTCTCGCCCAGGTTACGATAGTACTCTGTCAGCGCTGCGTTGGAGGCATCCACATAGAGTTGCATACCTTGTACGAGCAGCGGGGCTGCATCCAGTTTCTTCATCGAATCCACAGTAAGAGCCTCCGGCTTTACAAGCGGATGGAGATAGAAGGTGATGACAGAGTCTTTCATCGTCACGCCATCCCGGAAGGTAACGGTGTCATTCCATTCCATGGAATATTCAACCGGATCAATCAGTTTATAGTTATTACGGATGGTATCCTCGAAACTACCGCCCTGGCATACATATACCGTAATGGTATCATAGAGTGTGTCACGGAGCGTGTTCGGGATCAGTTCTGCCCAGATATGAGCTACTTGATCCGAATTGAAGTTGATCAGCATTGGAGCCCAACCGAGTTGCTGGAGGAAGTCACGGTCGATATCGATCGAGTCTTTGCCTTCTGCTGCCAGCGTGTAGCTCTGGCTCTTGGTAGCCTGTTCATTGCAATCGAAATAGAGATCCGCGTTGAGATTGTTGTCCGCCGTTGCGCTCCAGTTATCAATATGGAGACGGAGGTCACAGGTATCCGGAATGATGACTGAGTCAAGCAATACAGTGTACCATGTATCAGCACCTGCCGGGTTCACATTTCCGTGTTCCCAGTCGAACATCATGCCGTTTTCACATACGTCGCCAGTGATCTGCGGTACATTCAGTTTAACCTTCAGGTCGTTATCCGTCTTGATACGGATATAACCGGTGATAGAGTCGCTGGTAATATAGCGGTGAAGCATGCTATCCACAAATGCCTCCTGGAACGTAGAGACATCGAAGTTGCGGTTGGTGACACGCTTGATGGCCTTATTAACCAGTTCGCTGAGCGGCTTGGAACCATGACGCAAGCCACCGGCTTTGTTGATCGTACGTTTACGAACCGGCATCTTGCAATCCATCTCATCCTGGAACGTGAAGGTACCTTCGATCGTTGCTGTGCCGTTCAACTCATAGTCAAGTGTGCTGGCAGCGGTGTAGATGTAGTTATTCTGCATCATCGGGATACATACCAGATACCAGTGTTCCTGGTTATCACCCGGAACTACGTACTCTACGTTCGGAACCAGCAGTTTGGCTTCTGCCTGAGCCGGATCAACGGCTTGAGGCGCATACTCACCATTGAATTTGGTAGCGAAATAGAGGGAGTCGGTAGTGCGCACCTTGATATAGAGTTCTACATCACCGAGGCCATATACAGCCTGAGCCGGTACGTTGTGCGTCTTGCCTTGACCTTTCTTAATCGTGCGCTCGCGATAGTCGCTCAAACCGAATTTATCTACAAGGTCAGTCTCGGAGAGCAAGCCTTCGTAAACAGCCACACTCACTTTGGCATCGCCGTTGCCGGCGTTCTTACCCGTTACTCGCAGTACTTTGTTGTACAGATCCTTGTCTTTCTTGAGGTCTGCAGTATTCAGTTTGTACCACATCTCCGTGTTAGCGGATTGGCTATAAGCCTCGTTCATGCGAATCGGGAGAGCGTCATTACGCGTATTGCCACTGAACGCTTTCACCAGTTCCGCTCTGAATTGGAAGTTACCACTTCCTACCGGACGGGTTACACGGATGATGATCGAGTCTTTCTTCAGGAACTGCTCAAACGTACTTGCCGGAATGGTATCCGAGAAATGCTTGCCAGCTGCCAGTTTCTGGCTCTTGGTCATCATGTTCTTCACAATCGGGAATGCGAAAGCAGCCTCTACTTTGTAGGTATTCTCAGCGGTACCGATATTCCACAAGTGTCCTACCGGTTTCACCTTGTCTTCCTTATTATTGACTTTGTCAATCTCCGATTTCGGGATGATATACCATACGGTATCTTGGGTCTGCGTATAAGTGCTGTCCCACTCAAGTTTGATCAGCGGTGCTGCGCTGAAAATCGTGTCAAACGGCGTAACAGGGAGCGTGTCAGCCCAGAAGCGAAGAGCAGTGGTACCCTGTACGTTTACATACACGATACTGTCTTCCAGTGCCTCAAGCGCACTATTCTGGATGGTAGCCGATTTTTCTCCATGAGCAGCAAGGTTGAAGTTCCTGATAGAAGGAGCAGCCATTACCGGGCACTCATAGGAGAGTTGGATAACGCCTTTGCCCGCAGCATTGTCTTTGTTCTCCAGATGGAGACGGAGGTCGTTGCCGCGTTTCATTACATCACGCAGATCAACGGAGTACCAGAGGTTCTCGTTTGCTTTCTGCGAGTTACCGGAAACCCAGTTGAACGGAATAGCCGATGAGCAATCCGTACCTTCAGCTGCTTCGGTCAAACGAACCTGCAGCGAGATCTGCTGGGTAGAATGAACCTTAAGGAACACCTCATCGCTCTTGATATTCTCAAACAGGTTACGCGAGAGTTGTTTGCTGTACGATTCGTTAGCAGCGATCGTTTTGGTACGCTTTTCATTCGCAATTGAATCCGGGCACTCAAGCGACAACTCAGCCGTGATAACAGCGGCACCCGTGCTGCTCATATTCTGTACGAATACGGTCGGGAACTTAGCTGCGAGATCACGCACTTGCGTCATGTCGATACGATACCATACGGTAGTATCTGCTTTCTGGAGTACTCCCTCTTCCCAGTTGAAATCAACTGCCTGGAGACAGAGCGAATCCACTACTGCCTGCTTCTCAGCATCTACGGTGTCTGCCCAGAATCTGATATCCTGGTTGGTCTCGATCCCGAACCATACGGTGTCAGACATCATTGCATAGGTCGAATAAGCCAGACGATGGTTGAGCGTGGCACCTGCTGCTACAGAACGGGTGATCTCCTGGAGATCGATATACGGGCAGGAGAATGCTACCGATCCTTTCACTTTGGCAGCAGCGGAAGCATTCTTATTCTCTACGTAAACGATCACATCTTTCATGCCGGCTTTAGCGGCAGCAAGATCAACGGCATACCACTGGGTGGTACGTGCTTCCTGGGTATGACCGGTCTCCCAGTTGTAATCGATATTGGTCTTACAAGCCTTACCTTCGCGTACGTGTTTGTAACGTCCGTAGAAGTTCACATCGCCCGTTACTTCGGTTACCAGGTAGATATACTCTACGCCTTCCATACCCTCGAGCATGTTCTTCTTGTACACCACGATCTCTTCCTCACCCGGGGCGAGTTCGTAAGTAGCATCACTGGTACCGTAGGACGGCAGTTCGAACGCCATCTTGACGGTAACGGCAGCGTTGCCGGCACCTGCGTTGCGGTAGGTGAACTCCGGCTCATACTTGTTGAGCGCATCCATCTCAGATACCTTGACGCGGAAATAATGAGTTCCTGCGCCCAGAGGCTCGATAGTGTCTGTTACGCTCAGATCAGTCCAACTGATGCCGGTGCTCGGGATAACCGGTATCAGCGGCTGAGCCACTTTCTCTACCTTGATAGATACCTGAGACTCCACGTTCTCAATACCAAAATAGAGTTCATCAGGTTGCACCGAAGCGATCATGCTGCGCGGAATAGTGTTGATCACTGATTCGCCGGCAGCGAGTGTGTACTCACGCTTGGTCACACCGGATGACGGACAGTCGAGAGACTGACCTACTTTCAGGTTCACAGTCTTTGAGCCGGTGTTGGTGATTGTGATTTTTGCATCCTGATCAGCCGCATCCTTGATGGGCTTCAGGCTCACTTTCCACCATGCCGAATAACTCGGAGCCTGGGTTGCTACAGTACCCCATGCGAGGGTACGCGCATCCTTACAGGTCTCATCCAGATCGGCAGTCTCAAACACTTTTGCACTCAGTTTGATCCTTCCGTTGGATGTAAGTGTCAAATAGATCTCCGTCTGTTTCATACGAACCAGCGAAGTAGCATTGGCTGTGTAGGTCTTGTACTGGCGGGCAGCGATCGTATAGTCTTTCGACTCCGACTGTCCGGCTACAGTAGCCTGCATACTTACATATACCGAAGTACCAACTGCGTTGCTGGGATTAGTCAGATACAATGTAAGAGAGGGGCTCTCTTCCTCGTAGAGAGGAGCGAGGTCCACCCGGTACCATTTGGTACCGCTTACATGCTCTACCCCATTGTCCCAATCAAAGTCAATAGCATTGGCTTTGGTTGAGCCGTCGTTACGGCCGATAGCCATCGATGGGATGACCATTGCCATCGCGACAACTAATGTCAGAAATTTCTTCATAGAGTTGTAAATTAGTTAATAAATTGGGTTAATTAAAATTATTGTTTACTATTGATTGGACGACCCAAAAGGTCGTAGTCAGTTTCTCCCCTGCGGATATACAATACTCCGTGACGGATATATTTGTATGCTCCCAGGCCCGGTGCCGTGGTGTTATCGATTGCTTCGGTTACCACCACGTGAGTCATGAGCCATCGTGTACATTCATTCTCTTCGGCGATGACGATCAGGGTGTCTCCTGCCGCCATTCCCTGCTCCGGAGAGACAAAGAGGGTGTCATATTCCATCTCGGGCTCCGTGAAACGGATGGTGATATCGCGGATAGTCCAGGTATCGGGAGCTGTCATAACCGTATCACGGAAGGTAGTGTCGGCCGAATAGGCTGTCTCACCGAAGACGACCGACTTACCCAGACAGAGAGCAGTGTCTATCTCCGTCACCGGGATAGCTGCAGTATCGACATGCAGGCTTATCCAACGCGTACACATGTCCTCTTCCGCTCTCTCAATCAGCGTATCGCCGTATGTCACCATAACTCCCAAGGCTTCATACAGATAGCCTTCCTGCCCCATCAGCATCGGAACGACCGATATAGTATCATATTCCGTCTCCGGCTCCGTAAAATGCATCGTGATATTACCTACCATCCACTCGTCTCCACTCAGCATGATTGTATCGAATATAACGGTGTCTTTAGCGAATACCTTCTCGTTAAAGCGAACTGTTTTTCCGAGACAGAGCGTGGTATCTATATCTTGTTCAATGATCGTGATATTCTTATCTACATGGAGCTGGATATAACGGGTGCAGGTATTGTTCCGCTTCTTGACGATCAGCGTATCGCCGTAATATACCTGGGCTGCCAGTGCGGAATAGTAATAATAGCCGCGTTTAGCCATCTCGGTGGGCGGCACAGCGATCGTATCATATTCCGTCTCCGGTTCTGCAAAATGGATAGCTATATCGCGGATGGTATAGGTATCGGGGGTGTTGTTGGTAGCTGCAGCATAGGTCCATACAGAATCGCGGATAACCGTATCCTGCGAATAGGATATATTGTTGATTTTAATGGTCTTACCCAGACAGAGGGTAGTGTCTATCACGGTAGTCGCAGTCACAAAATTATGCTCCACATGCAGCAGATAGCGCTCGTCGCATTTGTCCGTCTGGCGGACGGTGAAATCATAATCGCCCCATCCGTCTTTCGGGATGATGTTGTTGCGATAGGTATATGGCAGTTGTTTAGCCTTGAGCCGGAGGGTGTCATATACCGGCGCGGGGGCCTCGATAGTAAGCCGGTAACCGGTAAGGGCGAGGGTGTCCGCTTTTCTCCAGAGCGTGTCGCCTCCATACTCGGTGGACTCGCGAAGAACCGTATCCGCCAACTGGAGAGCCTTACCCTGGCATATCACCGTATCAATAACCTGGCTGTTCCACCGGATAGCATTGTGATACATGACACGTCCTACATAACCCGAGTCATGGCTTACATGGATATAGATACTATCGCCTGCCAGACGGAGTGCTTTCATCGTATCGGCATTGAACACATGGACGCGCATCGAGTCGGAAAGGGCGAAGCGGGCTATCTCCGGACCGTTGCATGAATCTTTGGTCATACGGAAGGTACCAGGCAGGTTTTTCTTTTGCGTCCAGCGGATGAATCCGTTGCCTGTAGCAGAAATCTTCGACGGCTGAAGCACATACACCTCTTCGGGTTGATCGCATACATAGGTCATTCGCGGCAGGACGTGAAGGAAGGTATCGCAAGTGGACTCCGGACCTTGGTCATACGGGTAGCAATAGACGGTACCGGGACGGCCGTGAGCGGTATAGACACGGATGCGGGGAGTCAGAAGCTGGCCTAACATCTGCGCCTGTTGCCCCATGCTCTCCAGTTTGGCGTTTATCGCCTCGACACTCATCTCGCGCATCTGGTTCGGTCCCACCGACATCGTGATGGTAGGGATATCCGAACTGCAGAAAGCATATATCTCAAAAGTGATCGTATCATCGGAGATCCAATAGGCAGAGAGCCCCTGTTTCATATCATCGATGGTAGTGGAGAACCAGCGCGGAGTGCTGATTTCCTCTTTGAGCGGGAATTGGAAGGCCTGGGAAGTGGTACGGCATTCGCAATAATGATCCGGCAGACCGGGGAACCAACCCTCGCAGGAAGTATCTACCATCGGCATACGCTGTTGCGCGAAACAACAGACAGCGGCCGTCATCAGAGCGAATATGTACAGTACTTTTTTCATTCTATTCTTGTGCCGAAGATATTATACTTGATGCCTCCGCGGATGATATAGATCTGTCCGTCGATCAGCACTTTGGTCCATTGTTCTTTTCCGTCCTCCGTAACCTCCACGTCCTCTGTCGAGCGGACGATGACGGTCTTCTCCTGATAGGAATGACCGCAGGTGAAACGCACGTATATCACCAACTCGCCGGTATCTATCCACTGCGGTCCTGTGCCCGGTTCTATCCGGGAGGAAGAAGTCTCCCCGTAAGCCTGATAACTCCATGCTACCGTGTTCACCGGTTCCAACTCTCCCGTATAATGGGCATACAGGTTCTCCTCTACGCGGTGCAGATCCACGCGGGTGCGGTTAGGCTGTTCCTCCACAATCATACCGTCTTTGTAATCCCATTCCGCCGGCGATTCATATACATAGCGGCGATAGCGGCGTACGAGCGATTCGTTTATCTGCTCCTCATGCTCGGTATTGAATCCGGCGCAGAAATAGACGGTGTCGTACGCCAATACGGGGCGGTCCTTTATCGTCAGATGGAGTGTTGCCACCGAGTCGCATCCGGCAGCGTTGGTAGTGGTATAGGTATAGGTGCCGGAAGCGGTATAGGTCTTGCCGTTCCAGGTATAGCTCTCGTATTCCGTCCGGGTCTCCTCGCTCGCGGTCGGAAGGTTAAGCGTCAGATGGAGCGTGACCAAAGAGTCGCATCCGGCAGCGGTCTTACCGGGATAGGTGTAGTTGCCACTTTGGGTATAGGTCTGTCCGCGCCATACGAAGGACGTACCGCATAACTCCGCTACGGTATCCACTGCGTAAGCCTGATTGACCGTCAGAACGAGGGTGAAGATCGTATCCACCGTTGCTCCCGGGACGGTATCGAGAGTGTAGGTATTGCCCTCGGTATAGGAATTACCGCGCCAGAGGAAAGGCAGGTCGTTGGAACAAACGGTCTCGCGGAGCGTATCTTTGCGCAGATGTTTGATCGTCAGGAAGAGGTTGACCACCGAATCGCATCCTGCTATATTCTTCCCTTCCCAAGCGCCGACATAGCCTCCGTTGCCGGAGGTATAGGTAGCGCCATGCCATACATATTTGTCATACGCCGTAACACGGATATTCGTCGGGTCGCTTGCCTCATTGATTGTCACACTCAGAGTAACGACAGAGTCGCAACCGTTAGCAGTTACGAAATGACGGGTATAGGTGCCGGAATCATAGATCATCGTATCTCCGGCCACGGGGTCTGACCATTTATACTCGCCGCACGTCGATACCGCAGGCAGCGTGATATCATACACCTGACAAGTGAAGACGTACGGACGTATCTCCGCCGTAGCGCCATTCTCATGGGCGGAGAAATAGAGATAACGCACTTCCTCGTCCTCCGCCGCCTCAGCGAGCGTCCAGCGCCAACCCATGCGGCAGTTCTCCGAAACCATAATAGCCGGAAGGGTATCATTGACGGAAATCAACTCGGGAATAGGACCGAACGCCGTGTCAGGGAAATAATATACAGTAGCGGGCAGATGCTCCGCCTCTATCTTGAAATAATTCTCCACCCCGTCAGATACGGATGCCGTCGCGGTATCCGCAATAAGGGTAGCATTGCTATAATTGGTGCCCAGGCTCACATGAGACACCTGCGCGTAAGAAAAAACGGGTACGAGCAGACATAGCAACGCTATCGCGCATGACAACACGTACCCTATTTTATGTTCACTCTCCATTTCCTCGCTTATGTACATACTTAAAAAGCGTGCAAAGATACAATTTTTCTATGATATATACAAATATTTTTATTCTTTTTTTCGTTTTTTCCGTATAAAATCACCTTTTACGCATAAAATAAATATAAAATATTCTATTTTACTGCACCTCGATTTGTATTGTTTCGTTCGGTCCCATGAGGGTATATACGCCCGGGGAGAGGGTGATAGAGCGTTGAGAAGCCGTAGTCATATCCAGAGTCCGGATGGGCGTCCGGGAGGCGATATTATCCGCCGGACCGGAGTACAGATTGAGCGTCTGCGAGACAGAAACGCGCACGATATACGGCTGTCCGGAAGATGTTTTTTCTCCGTCACAGGTGACCGAAACCGTAGCTGCCGGATATACCACCGGCGCCGGATCTTCCTCCTCCGGTGCCGTAGTGGAGATCACCATTGTCCCGGGATCTCTTGGGTTAAAACGGATATAGAGATAACCATCTTCGTCTGTCTCTTCTGCCCATCTTGCCAAGTCTGTCGCAGGGATTGTGAAGGACCCGTTTTTCTGTATTGTAATTTTTCTGAGATACCCACTGGTGGTTCCGAACGAACAGTTGCTGCCAAAAAAGGTAGGGCATGTGCCGGATGCGTTTCTCCATTGGAAAGTCATGTCACCGTCCTTCCATTCGTCATAATAAAAACGGTAATATACTGCACCATAAGACCCCTTTTGTACCGATACAGAAGTTCTCGGTCTCGTAATCTCCGTAGCATTATTCAAGCAAGCAGAATGTTCCCATATCCGGGGTGTGATAGTGGTCTTTACGGAACATTCAAACCGGATATAAAGATACTGCGATGTTGCTTGGGACCAAAGGGATTTCATCTCAGAGGGAAGAACACCATACCAATGGCCTGCATCATTCTTATGGAATTGATACGAAGCGATAGCGTTCTCCTTGGTGAAATCATGTGTTGTACCGATATACATCCGGAAGATATGATCGGTAGGGGTCGTGAAAATCACTGCGGTATCCCATGTATAAGGAATAGCATACAATGCTTCGTCAAAACCGTTGGAAGGCACCGCTGTTGCCTTATCATAACGAAGCAACGTAGCTCCTCCCTCCGGTGGCGCCATCGGGACACGTTCGATCGTCAGTACACCGTCGCTTTCGCTTTCCCATTTGACGAAATACATACCTGCCTCATTCTCATATTCCGGATTAGAGACATATTCATGTAGTAAAGTGCTGGATACTTTCAATGTATCATGACCGGCATTTAACAGAGCGGCATCAATGATACTGCCATCAGTAAGATCCGTAGGGTCAAAATCACATTTATTAGCAATAGCTATGCTACATGTACCGATACCGCTCCATACATAGCGGATTGAGTCATCCTGCCATTGTACGTAAGGTACGACCACATGCCGGTTTGCATCGTGAGCCTTAACCTGTATTGTATCGCCCAGATGCATGAACTTGGCATTCATACAATTGGTAAACATATCATCAGGTGCGATACTGATTGTTCCTGCAGATTTATAGGTTACTTTTACAAAAACCTGCACGTTGTAGTCTATGCCCGTCTTGAGCAACAAATCGCGATACTCCTTGCCTATCGCCAGATAGTAGCAGAAATTGTCATTATCGTCCTTCCCTGTTTTCAAGGCAGGTTTGTGAGGCATATCCAGTTGGATGCCACTTCCTGAATTAGGACAGAAGAGACTACATAAGATAGAATCCTCATACACGCCGGATGTACAACTGAAATCCATCTCCACCTCCGGTTTGGGGTCTGTCTGATTTTGAGGCACGAAAAACACAGAAAGCGGCAGATCGTAGGTCCAAGCTGTGTACCAAACGGTCTTCGGGAAAGGACCCGTGATTGTTTCCTTGAAGTTGTCCCCAAGCGGTTTAGCCGTTGCACATGTCGTACCCGGCAGAGCAGCATAAGCCGCTATGCCGTAAATTGTTAACAATAGTGATAAAAAAGTTTTTTTCATTGTATTGCGTTTTGCTTTATTTCGCTGCAAGATATTGCTTCAATAAGTCTATTTGCTTAGATTCCATCCTAGAAAAAGCAGATAATTTTCTACCCAAATCTTTCAGCGAAGCACCTATTAAATATATTTCTTTATCATCAATAATCAAAAAGCGATCATGGATATTCTTTGCTTCATGTATCTGCAATGCGCCATATTGCCTATTGAACTTTTCTGTCGCTTGACGCAAAGCAGCATCTATCGTTCGTGTCTTCCTCCTTCAATTTGAACTTGTAAAAAATCCTTACAAGTTGCATCTTTGAGCAATTCCCCTTCTTTATAAATATTACCGATATGAACAGTAATATTCTGCGGGGTAGTATCAAAGAGCATAGCCATTTGCTTTTGCGTAAGCCATACCGTTTCATTAGATAACTGCACGTCCAAGCGGAGCGCATTATCTTCGCTCTGGTAGATGACTATCGATTCATTACCCGGATATGTTGTCACATTAGGATTATCCATGAATACGTTTTCTTAGTCTCATTTTAGCGATACCATATCCGAGGGCGAGGAGGAGCATCCAGTGCCAGGGAGCATCGCCGAGGGGAACTCCGGGGTTTGACCATTCTTCAAAAGAGACCCAATCGGAGCCATTCCAATACTCTATCTCCCCACTATTATACCTTGTATCTCCGTCAGCGACATATCGCCAATCTCCGTAGTCTCCCATATTAGGATCCCAAGTCCACCATCTTCCCTCGTCAGGATCCCACACCGCATCTCCTTCTTCTTCATCCCCTCCTATAGAGGGTTTTGCTCTTCTCGGTCCCATGCCAAAACGGGCAGGAGCCTCCATCGTAGCCGAAGAAGAATACATAGGTGTTACCAATGCGAAAGTAGGCATGGATACCGATGCTCCTCCATAGGCAACGCCACGGGAAGAGGCTCCTCGATTCCCTGAAAGGGAAGAACCGCCGCCGCTTGCGCTGCCGCCTGAGCCAACGGTATGCACAGTTGCGGATGAAGTGGTGTGCATCTTAAATCCAGAACCTACTGCACTACCCGGCATGGTAGCGTGACCGTAATGCGCATAGCTCCGTACTGCGCTTCCGCTAATCATTGGAGCAGAGGTATGATGAGCCGGTGCCGACACCATCGGTATGGTTGCGGACGAATGGGTGCCATACGAGACAGCACCCGGACGTACACTCACATCGTATTTCTCCTCGTGTGCATCTTGGATTGTATCGTAAATCGCCAGCATCCAGATGGCAGCGATTAGGACACCAAGAGTCACTATCATCCCCAAACGGGGAGTGTTATTTTCTTTTCTCATTATTTCAGACTAATACCTTATTATCTTTTTACTTCCTTACCGGTTGCATCATACAGACGGCCATTTATCTCGATGAAGATCTTCTGATTGATCATCAACTTGCGTGCCTTGTTAGGTTGTACTTCGCCACTGTGTCCGTTCTGGATGTCTGTTGCAATCTGCGAAGCCTTGAATTGTCCCTGAATGAAGAACCGTCCGCGAGTCGTGCCTTCAGAAGCATTAAAGGTATAATACCCATTCAGCAAATCGATCCGCATACCTTCTTCCTTATCAATGAGCCATACAGACTCCATGCGGTTGAGCCAATCGTTGTCTCGCATAGAGATGGTCAGCTCTTGCGCAGACGGGCTATACACCGTGAGAGGCACGCCTTGCTCAAGTTGCGCATCAGCCACACCGGCAAATGCCATGTCTCCGTACGCGTGCGAACTATATAATATCGCGTGCGTAGAGGTAAGAGCCTGTTTTGCCACATCTATTCCGGTCTTGTAGGTCTGCTCATAACGCGTCGGGTGCGAATAGATAGAGGTCTGATCGCCGACACCGTTTGCTTCTTTGACATCCAAACGAATCCATTGGATACGTGTCGGTTCTTCCGCCGCAGCTACACGACGACGCGCAGCAGCTATATTGGTACCGGTGAAGGAAACAATAGACTGTCCCGGCGAAGCCTGATAAGCAAACGGTTTGGAAGGCGGAATGACGTCAGGGTTATCCTGCTCTCCCCAAGTATTTCCTTCCAGCCAGCAAATCGTTATATTTTCCGGCTTCGAGATCTGATTATGCGTCCATGTCCAAGGAGATACGAGCACATTCCATCCCGCATGCTTTTCGCCCGCTGCACCATTTTCCGTATAGGATACAGGTACCGTGGATTCCAGTTGTGAGTGGTCTATCGGGAAATAGAACTCGCGATAATAGTTCGATGCGGAGAACATCTCATATCCTCTACCACCAACTATCTTTGTCGGGAAATCAGCCGGATCACCTTCTTTAGAAGTCATGTTGTTAGTTGCACCGCCATTGGCTGCGCGACTGCTCTCGTCATACCAACGCAAGAGCCATCCCGAACCATATTTCGGTCGTGCACTTCCGTCCGACATGGTTACATCTTCTATATCACAATCCAATGGCAAGCCAAACGGATAATAATTGGCTTTGCTATCAATAATCCGTGTATAATATAACTGCGCATCAATTGAACCATTATTCAGCATCTCAGCTGCGGCAGTAGGCGTAGTACGCAAGTAGATACCTTCTGCGGTCAAAGTAGCATTGATAACCAATTTAGCATCTGCACCTACATATATTTTCCCGGTTGCTATATCATTATCAACCGTGAGCGTAGCGCCTTTTACAAAGATAGGCCAATTTTGGTCCTCCGTAATAGCCGTAGTGGAGGTGATTACTCTCGGTATGGTATAACTATGGCAACTATACGACTCTGCCGCGCCAGACTTCTTCACATCGATCACGAACGATTCTCCCTGTTCTTTGCCGGTGTAATCGATTACGATGGTGCGGTTACCCGAACGCGTGCATAGCACTCCGTTAATATAATATCCGGCAGCACTATTAGGCCAGCTGGTTGCATTAAGCGTCAGTGTTCCATGATCACCATCATTGGTAGCGTCCACGATATTCAACACCGGTCCCGTCTCCACTACAGAAGAAGTCCATTTGGCATAGAGAGTCGGCGAAGCGGCATCAACATCCCAAATATGGGCACTTGTACCATCAGCGTTGTAGTACTGCGTGCCACCGCCATTGGTCTCGGAGAAGTACCCACCGAACGCATATCCCGTTTTTGCAGGCAGATTAGCGGCAATAGACGGCATTGCCTCATTATATGTAGCCGTTACGCTTGCCGCACCGGGAGTCGTTGCCGATTGGTTATCCAAAGTAACCGTATAAGTCTTGGCGGCAAAGTTAGCAGTGATTGTCATGCCTGATGCTGTTGCATGGATATGAATCGGATTGCTCTCCGATGTATAACCATCAGCTGCGGTTACGCCGGTAGGTAATGTCCAGTTGTCCAATCGGTAGCCAGTATTCGGAGTAGCAGTAATATCGCCCGATGCCGTTACACAACCGATACCACTTACTGATGCCGGACTTACCGAGCCATTTGCTCCGGCTACCACATTAACCGTATATTTTTTCTCTGTTTTACTATAGTGTGCAAAATAGGTAGCATCAGCAGAAACCGCAGGCAATGATGCCAGTTTATCACCGCCATCTGTCGTTGACCAGCCATCGAAGGTATATGTATATTGAGCATCTGCATCTTTGGTAGGCGTGCTTGTATATGCCGGAGTCTCGCCCTTGAGATAATCCTCTGAGAGAAGCGTTGTGGTTCCGTTCTTCCATGTTACCGTACCTCCTTCATTGATTGTATATTTGTAATCTGGATAGAGAGTGTGCGATTCACGAAGCGTCAGCACTTTCTTCGGAGATACGGCATATTTAGACAGGTTGGTATTATGTGAATAATAACCTCCATTGAGTGTCTGTTTTGCCGATGCAGCTGTTCCGTTAGTAGATGCCGCATTGGTAGTTGCCGATGCTTTATACTTGCCGGAAGCCACATTAAGCAATGTGGTATTACTGGTGTTAAACAACGCATATGCTCCGTCATTGATGTTTGATACCGCTACGTCACAATTATTCAAATTCGCAGTTCCATCCACATACACGCCATAACCATTATTACTATATTTACCACTTCCGGTAGCAGTGATAGAACAATCTTTCAACGTAGCTGTCTTTCCAGTGGCAACAAGTACACCATATAGATTGCTATTGCCCACAGAAGATGCACCTGTCCTTTGTACCATAGCATTGATTTCGCAATCCTCCGCATAAGTAGCTCCATTGTATGCGTATATACCATATGCATACGTGGTACCGGATGTACAATTGAACGAGCAATCATACAGTTTTACATCGCAGTCAGCTCCGCCTACAAACAGACCGTAATTATAAGCCTTCGTCGTCGTTACAGTAATGTTGCAATTTCTAACTTCCGCCGGTGTATTTGCAAATCTAAGTCCGAAACCTCCCTGATAAGCACTATTTCCGATGATTGTACAATTAGTCAAACTTAATGGAGTTGTAGTACGGGCATAAAATCCATATGCACCACCACTCCATGTAGTAGCGCCTCCATTCGAGAGATAAGTGCTCTTTAATTCGCCCTTGAATGTAGCATTAGATGCAGATATAGTAGCCGTTCCATCAGGCGAATATAGTCCACACGCGTAGGACTTTTGTGCTGCGGCCAATCCACTCTTAGCTGCTTCGGCCTCAAAAGTACCACCTGTTGCGTCAAGTATACCTCCTGCTGCGATATACGCTCCAACGGCATATTTATCTGCAGCAATATCTGTCAGTTTCCCTTTAAACGTACCATCTGTCACTGTCAACGTTGCACCATTAGAGACAAAAGCACCATAAGCTATCTCCGTAGTTCCCGTTGCTGTAAATGCGCCATCATTTACGTTACATACCGGTGTCGCAGTAGCAGTTGGATAGTCTGTCGCTCCTGATTGACTAACCGTCGGGCTTATATAGATGCCATATGCTTCCGTCTTCTTAGATGTAACATTAAACTCTCCCGCATTGATTGTAGCTTTTCCGGCAGTCGCGTAATTACCAGCATAATATCCGGACGCTGTGCTTGTGATAGGTGTTGAACCGGCAAACACATACAAACCATATGCTGGTTTGTCAGAAGTTGTTTCCACATTGAAAGTTCCTCCGTTCACTTCAATCTCGCCATCATATCCATAGCCGAGTTTAGAATGAGGAGCCTCTCCTCCAACGTGGATTCCATATGCCGTTTTAGTGGCTTTAATTGTGAATGTAGGATTACCATTCACTATGGTTTTGCCGGAATACACCTTCAGTCCATATGCCGTGGTTGATGCCGGTTTAACAAAGAAAGATCCATCAGTAATGGTTGTTTGTCCATACGAACGAACACCTTCTGCTGTTGTCGTACCTTCTGTTTGGACGTCAAATTCCGTCCCATTAAGATCGAGCTGAGCCTGGTACTCTTCTAAAACAACATTAGGTTTTGTATAACTATATTTCAATGCTCTATTAACAAATGCGCCATAAGCCGTTGTGGTTTTCGTCTTTACAGTAATCTTTCCACCATTTACCGTTGCTTTTGCAGCAATTCCAACCCAAACACTATCTCTTCCTTCTATGGTACAGGGGAAAACTCGACGATAGAGAGTTGCATAGTCGCTTTTATTTTTTGCCCAAGTACTTGTATTACTCGTCGAATCCGCCTTGAACTGCGCCCAATTGTGTAGTTTATTGGTAGCATTCACCATAATACCTCTGGCATTTTGATAATTTGTTGCGATAGCATTAATGGTACAATTGTTCAACTCGACTTCACCAGCGTAAGCAAATCCCGTTTGCGCTGTATTTCCGGAGGGAATTCCACAAGTAGCATACACAGCATATGCGTATGCGTTTGTGTCACTACTACTTGCACAACCTTTTGCTGTATCATTAACCTGCACATTGGTTGCTGTCAATTTTCCGGACAGAACATATAATCCATACGCATAATAAGAGCCCGCTACCACATTAAATGTTGCGTCATCAATTGTTGTTTTACCTCCAGAATATATGCCATAGGCCTGATATGAACCTGAAGTTGCATTAAATGTTCCTCCTTTGATTGTAAGAGTCACAGAATCCTTTTTGTGACCACCAGGTATTCTATTAGCATACTCCTTGGACGCCGTTCCATAAGTAGTTATAGAACGAACACTCGTATTAACAGCGAATGCATTATATGCAGCCGACTTAGCAGAATAAGTTCCTCCATTGATGGTTATTTTCGATGCCGTGGCATATTCTCCTGTATAGCGTGTCTGGGCAATATCCGTCTTACTTGAAGCGTCATATTCTGTTTGATCAGAATAAATAGTATTGCTTGTCGATATACCATAGACAGCGTAGGCATTGACAGAAGAAGTCGTTTCTGCCTTCACTTCACAATTATTTAACTCAATGTCGGCATGATACATTGCCGCAAGATTTCGAGTGGAAGAGTTGCTTGTTGTCCCGATAGAGGCGTTTGCATAAACGCCGATTGCATCGTATGATGCATATGTAGTAATTTTTGTATTCGAGATTTTTACAACGTGTGATTTATTATCTTTGGAGTTATAGTTTCCAACCACAAAGACTCCATATGCAGTACGACCGGTGTTCTCTACGTATATTTCTGCGTTTGATATAGTTCCTTTTGCTGACCACTTCTGCGAATATGTTCCATCTACAGCCGCACTGCCGCCCACTGCAACGTTTGTTGAGCCACCGTTAAAATATATACCGTAAGTATGTAACTGTGTTGTAGTTTTAATATTATCATTATACGAATACACTTTACCACCCGTCATGTTAAGTGTACTAAATATATTAGAAGACGCTGTTGCATTTGCTGCTCCCGTCATCATTATACCATATCCGTATCTATGATTGATTCTATCTGCGTTGGTGTCACTCGTATTAGAGTTAACTGTACTTGTATTTAAACGAACCGTAATCGTGCCATTGCTAAAGTTAAATACATTCTTCGCGGACACACCATACGCATAGGCAGGTGCTTCTACATAAATATCGCCTCCTGTCATTGTAAGCATCGTGGTTGTCGTTGCATTTGCATCTTGAAGTATTCCATATGCATTTCTTCCCGCAAAACTTTCAATTCTTCCTCCGCTTATATTCAAAGTAGTATTCGCTGCTTGTTGAATTGCTCTTGCTCCAAGACTTGCATAATTAGAGTTATTATAAACTCCATTATTCTCAACATGGATTGTACCTGCACTAACATTCAATGTTCCAACAGACAATAGCACGCCATAAGTAACTTGGTTTTGCGCCTTGATATTCTCTATTCTACCATTCTTCTCATCACTGTTATCCGTAATAGCAAAAGTAGAACCGCTGGCATTAATCACTATTAAACCGCCTATGTTGTTTTTATCGGTATAAGGAACAGCTCCGCTAACCGTATGATTATTTAAATCAAGTGTACAAACACCATTAGGACGGTCGTATACTAAGCGAGAAGTAATACCACTGACCTCATTCAGAATTTTGATTGTACAATTCGCTTTTGTGTTTGCAGCATCGAAAGCCTCGGGCAAAGTCTTATATATCTCCGGCTCTTGTCCAGAAACGGTTACACTGGCTGCCATGCCAATAGATTTAAAATGGGCATAGTATGTCACATCCGCCGTTGCAGCAGGAGTTGCCCCATCGTCATACACTTTAGCGCCATTCGCCTCAGTAGCCCAACCGTCAAACTCATACTCTGTATAAGTTGTCCAATTGGTCGCTTTGGTCAAAGCCTCACCATTATAGTGTGTAGCTTCTCCCTCTCCAACAGATGCATCTGTCTCAAGAGTCAAAGAACCATCCTCCGATTTCCAAATAACTTCGTAGTAATTCGGACATGTTTTGGTGAAACTGGCAGTAACTTCAATTTCTTGTTGGGCCGAGATGGTCTCCTGACTCCATCCATTAAAAGTGTAAGTACAACTGCTCGTTCCAGCATCCGGATGCGTTTCTGCCGGTTTATTATTTGAAATCCATGTAGCATCCGGCTGTTTGTAATAATATGCACGTTTGAGTTCTGTACCATCTTCCAATTTCCAAACCACTCTCCATCCCCAGTGACCGTGCTTGTAGTTTATCGTCGTATTCGCCGGAGCGCCAGACGTGGTTGTATAATAACCATCATCATTGTGCAATTGAGCAGCAGTAATAGGAATTGAAACTGCCGAAACGCTTGTACCACTTTGTGTACACTGGTATGTGTTTGTTTTCGTTCCGGCAGCAGCCGAAAATACAATTTTTCCTGTTCCGTTTGAAGAACAAATATCCGCTTTTCCACTGGTCGTATAGATGTGTCCGCTAGAGGTAGTTAGTGTACCATTTACGTCCAGAATACCATCATTCATCTTCTCATAAGTGCGATTGTGAACAATGGGCGTTGCTGTGTAATTAATCGGGTAAAAAGCCACATTACCTGGATAGTTGTAGCCATTATCTTTTTCCGGCCATTCGTCTTTGTCGTACACATATATTTCACTACTCGAACCTAACGAAACACTTGCCCCTTCATTTATTGTAATTTTCGCTCCTGGCAACACGGCTACTTTTTGATTACATGTCATAGTGCCAGATTTGATAGTAATATCCATATTATTGGTTAACGGCAACACATAGTCTGCGGAATTAATATCAAGAGAAAATCCGAATGCGGACATACTTATTGTTATCGAGCCAAGGGTCATATTACCCTCTAATTCATACATTTGCCTGTCATTAACATTATCAAACCACCTTGTCAATGTTCCAGATGAGATTTGGAACAATCCCGAAGAAGCACCAATAAGTCTTGCCGGACCACTTGGTCTTTGCGCAGCGCTAGCTGCACTTACCGAGGTCCATATATATTCCGAAGCTCCGGCTTCCAAGTGCAATTTCGCCTCTATATTCTGTATATAGTATTGAGCCAAGGGGAATACCTTGTTATTATCAAAAGCAGAGGAAGTTCCTGCCGAACCTCCGCGCCAACAAGCTATTTGAAAATCTTCATATATAGTAGCCCCACTTTCTGCAGTAATCTCACCTTCACCTGTTATATATCCCCAGCAATAAAGATTTGATCCATTTTGAAGCGTTATACTTGCCCCCTCCGCCAAATCTATTTGTCCATATGCTCCATAAACACATCCACCATAGGGTTGATTACCCTGAGATCTCGAGCTAACACTTATGGCACCACCGCTTTGCACCACAAGATTTACACCGGATACAAACGAGAGTTTGCGGTATTTAGTCGGAGTGCCCGGAGCTGCATATGCATGGCTTGGATCTGTTGTCTTAATGGTATTATTTGCGTCGTACGGAATCAGTAACGTTACGCCAGAAGGGATGGTATACGATTCACCTGAAACCAAATCCGAACCATCCACCGTACAATCCGCTACGGGTACGATTTTATCTCCAGACGAAGCAGCCTCAATCGCCATTCGCAGTCCGTAATACTCTATATTCTTTGTTATATTCTTGAATTTAGGTGTAGATGTAGATACAAAACGGGCTCCGATAGTAGCATCGGAAGCAAATGTCTTGGTATAGTTAGCGTTAGCAGACAAATCAGATACGTTTCCGCCATCCTCTAACATATACCAACCGGCAAAGATGTATCCCGAAGCAGGCGTTGCAGAAAGAGAGACTTCCGTTGTGATACCGGTTTTAACAATATCGCTTGTTACAGCCGTCTCAACGCCACCAATAGTTACCGTATAACTTCCTCCTACAGGTGCAATGAATGTAAGATCAGCAGGTTCTATTTCCACAAATTTGGCATAGCGATTCCATGTTTGCGGAGTTGATTCAAATTCCGTATTCTGAGAACTATAACTGTCATGAGCTATAGTAAATGTCTCCGTATAGCTCAATTCCGGACTTTTGAGAACTGTACATCCCGCATCTTCATACCATCCCAAAAAGTTATAACCTGTCAGTCTGTTCGCAGTAAATGTGATGTTATTCGTATGTTTAGTCGTAAGGTCATTTTTCTCTCCATCAGTAGAATATCCACAGTTCCATGTAATCGTAACGGCAGTAGAATTATTGCCGGTTATGCTTTGAGCATTACCCGTACCAGTAACAGAAACTTTACCGCCCGTACCACCAACGACTGTCACCACCACTTTTCCGTAGTCTATGGCGTTTTTATAAGTTGTAGAGCATCCCGTCTCCGTCCAGTGGCTTCGTCTCGGGCCAGTGACATAAGTAGAGTCGTTGGGGTTGCCCACGTTATCACCTTCTTCACCAGGGGTAAAGGACATACCTATTGTGCAGAACACAGCCAACAACAGACCAATAGAAATGGCTGTCAGTTTTGCACTACTCATAAATAAAATTTTCTTACTCATATCGTTTTGTATCTTAAATGTTTTCTTATTTGTCGTTATTCATGAATTCCACAAATTCCTCTAAACTGCGTTGCAGCACGCTGCCAAGTTTAATTTGTTCTTCATATTTCGATACCATGGTAGGACTCATGCTACGATTAAGTGCATAACGCACCACCTCAGGATTAGCATCTTTACACATCAATATACCTATGCTCGGATTCTCATTGCTTCGGCGCTCAGTTTGGTCCAATGCTTCCAAATAGAACTCCAATTGTCCTAAGTCACGCGGATCAAACTTCGTCGTTTTCAGTTCTATAGCCACCAAACATTGCAGCGCACGGTGGTAGAACAACAAATCGCAACGAAAAACCTGTCCACCGACTTCTAATGCATGCTCTTGATCCACGAATAGGAAGTCCTTTCCCATTTCGGTAATGAACTCACGCATATGCTCTACGATTCCTCTACGCAGGCGACTCTCTTTATACTGACGAGGTAGCCCCAAGAAATCCACGATGGTCTTATCTTTGAGCAACATTTCTGCTCGCGGATAGGTCTCTTTCAGCATCGCAGATTGTAATTTTCTGTCGCTTAGAACCTGCGAATATGCATCTGTTTTAATGGCGCGTTCGAGTTCTTTGAATTTCAACCCCTCATGCTCGGCATATAGTATATAAAATATCTGTTGATCTATTGTAGCGCATTGCGTGAAAATAGCCACATGATTACTCCAAGAAGTTTTCAACAAGAAAGCCGGCATTTGTTTCAATGGCGTTGAAACAATTACATCGGACTCAATTTGTTTCAATGGCGTTGAAACTATTTGCGCTGTTTCCGGCAAGACAACGGCTTTTGATGCTGTGGTGAGTTTGAGCGATTGGGCACGTTCTACAAATTGAACAGAACTATATGTTTCGTAGAACTTTACCATGCGGTAAATCGTAATCTTACTCCATCCCTTCAATGTCGGGTTCTGCGTATGGATATACTCCGCTAGTTGCTGTACAACCTTGGTGCCCCATTGCGCATTTTTAATGCGATCTGAAACAAAAGCGCCAACCTCCCATGCTGTCAGTAAAGACGCATGGTTCACCATCTGCACTGCCTGACTTCGGCGTGTCTCTATGATTTGCATCACAGACGCAAAATCATGAGATTGCTGCACTGATGTGTTCGTTGTTTGCATTTTTGTTGTCATATCGTTTTGTATCTTAAATGTTTTCTTATTTTATCTTAAATTTCTATTATTTATTGTTCACAATAATTCTTTCAATTGATTCTCATCAGGTAACAACTCTTTTAATCGTTCAGTTCTCAATTTATAAGTTGCTACTCCCATCGGTTTTTGGTAATCTTGGAGCACGTACTCAACATAAGCCTTATCCGCATCTTTGCATAATATGATTCCTATGGATGGGTTTTCATTAGGCAAACGCTCCTCATCATCCAATATCCGCAAATAGGCTGCCAATTGGCCTAAATACGCCGGCTTGAAGGCTCCTTTTTTAAGCTCTACAACAACTAAACTTTGCAACTCTCTATTAAAAAACAACAAATCCACCCAATGATCATGCCCTAATTTATCATAATGAACTTGGCTTCCCTTAAAAGTAAACGACCGCCCAAACTCCATTATAAAGTTTTTGATATTCAGAATTATATGTTTTTCGATGACTGCCTCATCTATGTCATCTTCATTTTCCCCCAATTGCTCCACATTTACAAAATCCAACATGTACTCATCTTTGAACATTTCAATTGCTCTTAGCGATTGCTTCTTACGGGGAAGTGTCTGCGCAAAATTATTAGGCATCAATGACTGATGGGTATATACATCCGCTTTTAACATCTCACGTAATGTGTATTTGTCCCAATGGTTTAGAGCCGTTTGGTGGACATAAAAGGCCCGTTGCTCTACCGAAGATGTCTTTGTTAATATTTCCGTATGGTGCGTAAAACCAATGGAAAGGAAATCAGCCCATGTCATCTCGGTACCTTCGAACGGTGTCACTTTTCCAAAGTTCATGTCTATCATGTCGGAAGACTTCGTTTCGGCAGCCGCGGCTGCCATATTTGCCTCTTCCATTTCGGCAGCCGCGGCTGCCGATTTTACATGCTGCTCATCCATTAACGGAGCCCATGACTCATAAAACTGGCGCATCAACTTTAGGTTTCGGGACGAAAATCCCTTCAATCCCGGCAATTCGATACTAAGTTGCGCACTTATATTTTCAATTGCATTAGTCCCCCAATGTCCCTTTCGTGAATTTTCCGAGATATATTTACCTATACCGTAATATAGTGCCAGTTGTTTTTGGTTAATTATCCTAACGGCACTATACTGACTCGCAAGAATCGCCTCTTTGATTGCTTGCACTGCGGAACGATATGTCGGGTCTAATTTATTCTGCATTCTTCTTTTATTCTCTATTCCAGCAAAAATTATGCCTCTACTGAATTCAGGCTTTTTTGTAACTCATCCGGCTAATGAATGAGTTGTTTAAAAATTTTGTTGTCATATCGTTTTGTATCTTTAATGTTTTCTTATTTGTCTTTGTTAAAATTACTTTTCACTTCATCTATCTCATTTATCAACTGTTCCTCTGTCGGCAAGTAGAGTTGATACTCGCTCGCAAGAATTGTTGTATTGTCTTCGGGCAATGTCGTTCGTACCAATGTGTCATTTTTTCTTGAACACAGAAGTATGCCTATTGTCGGATTCTCCTCGGGAAGTTTTTCGTTTCGGTCATAGTAATTGACATACATCTGCAATTGACCTAAATCCTGATGAGTCAGTTCTCCCGTTTTCAGTTCTACTATCACAAAGCACCGCAATAACCGGTTATAAAACACCAAGTCCGCAAAAAACTCATCGTCTTCAAGCATAATACGCTTTTGACGTGCTACAAACGAAAAGCCTTTTCCAAACTCAAGCATAAAATCCGCGATATGGGTGATAATAGCCTGCTCCAAATCTTTCTCATAATACGCAGCCTCACGTTTCAGTCCCAAGAACTCCAACACTGTCGGTTGCTTTATTATCTCCATGGGCGACTCAGGCATCCGCTCTTTTCGGGCCACCGCCAGCACTGCCTCTTTATCATTGCTCATCAGCAGACGCTCGTACAGCATCGAGTCAATCTGCCGTTGCAGTTCGCGTCCCGTCCAGGCGTTGTTTACAGCCTCTAATTCGTAATACTCGCGTTTATCGTGATCGGGTATCTGAATAAGCAAGCGATATTGACTCCAGTTTAATTGCGACCGCACTGCGGACGGAATTGGATATTCGCGGTAAAATTGTCTTGCCCTCTCAAGTTGTCTTTCTCCAAAACCGCTACCATATTCGGGTTCGATCTCTTTTGCCAAGTTACGAATAAGATATGTGCCATAATCAGCACGAGCCTTACCTTGCTGTTCCTCCTCAAGGATTCGCTTTCCCAGATTCCAATACATCTGCACCCGACAAAAATCCACACTCCGCACCGCATTAGTACGAGCCGTGGCGATAATCTGCCGTATATCTGCAACGAATTGTTCCGCCAGCGGAGTTTGGTTATATTTCTCGATATTGGTTGGCATTTTTGTTTCCTTATCGTTTTGTATCTTAAATGTTTTCTTATTTGTTGTTATTCTCTAATAGTTGCTTCACTTCTTTATCGAAATCTGATTCTATTAGTTGCGTCTTATTGAATATCACTGGCGAAAACGGGTAGCCTGCACGGAGTTTACACGATAACCGACAGAGATGATCGCATCGAGGTTGTAAAAATTAGACTCCGTCGTCTGCGTTTTCCCCTCTATCGCTCCATGCTGAGTGGTTGTTTCAATTTTTGCAACAACCACTTTTTCATCCAATTCTCCTGACTCGAATATATTTTTCAAATGTCGGCTAATGGACGACTTATCTACTCCAAACAACTCAGCCATAGCCTTCTGCGTCATCCATAGAGTTTCCTCTCGAACAACGACTTGCACCTTCTCCGAATGCTCGGGAGTGTTGTACAATATGAATGCTATATCTTTCGGCATCGTATATCTCTATTTTTATTCGCTCATGCGTACGCGGGAGTGAGCGCCGCACGATAAAGCGGCACAAAGTTACTGCTTTTTTTTCAAATGCGAAAGAAATTTGCCAAAAAAGTGTCAAAAAAGTACTTTTTGCTACTTTTAAGTGACAAAGTGTTAATTATTCAGAAAAATAGGTCATTTTTATGCACAAAAAAAGGAAGCATTACGCTTCCCCAATTAGTACTGCCCGGACGAAGTTAGGAAACTGTTTACAGGGTTTGGGCGAGGAGAGTTGCGCTCGCCAGCGGTGGTAAAGTTCCATATACCGGGGATGGTTGCGGTCGTGGATGATCAGCTGAGCCGCCTTGCAGGCTTCGCGCCATTTGGCGCGCTGCGCCTGTTCGTTAGGCGTAAGCGGGTGTTTCTTTAGATCTCGCCTATCCATGAGATACATCTCGTTAGGTCCTGTAGCGACCACTTCGCCCGTAAGGGGGTCATGGATATGTTTCTGACGCGTGACGGAGAGGCGTCGTGAGGATTTTTTCTTGCTTAATGCGCCGGTAATAGCCTTGATTCCGGCAGATGATTTGATATGTGCCATATTTGCTGGCTATGGGAAGAGAGTTGAAAGCCTCGCACATTACCCGGAAACCTCTAAGCCAGTTGAGAGGGAATGAGCAGGGATTACCCTGCATAATGAATAACTAATGAATAACTAATGATTAACTAATCTATAACGTTCGCGTCGGCAAATGGATCGCAAGAGCCAAACCACTTCGTTAATTGACTAAGAAAAATTTGCATGGCAAAGTTGGCAAACTTGACAAACTTACAGCCGACTTTGCCAACTTGGTCAAGTTTGTCATGCGATTTTTTTATACACTCCATATCTAATTTTCTGTACTAAACCTGATTGCTGCCACTCATCGTTCCAACGCGCTGCTGTTCGAGGAGAGATTCCTTGCGATTGAGCTTCGGCGACAAGGGTTTTGGATTCGAACTCATCGGGCAACAGACTCAGCAGAATCTGCTTCTGATCCAAAGGTTTGACTTGCGGTTGTTCGACTTTTTCTGTTCCTTTGATGAGTTGGTAGGCTTGCGCCATATGAAGAAGCAATTTGTTTCCTATCAACTCTGCCGTCTGATAATCCAAGTCGGAGCAATAAAAGCCTACCCCCGTCCCCTCCCTAAAAGGAGGGGTGAATACAACCTCGCTATGACCATAGGCCTGCCTCAAGACTGTCAGGATCATCGCGATACGCTCAATTTGGATCGCCATACGGAGGATGACGGAGTGGAAATCTTCGCCAAGAAGCCGGATGAGCATGGGATAAGCGGTCTTGAGGTGCAGACCAAGCCGGTCACTTTGGTCTTTGGTAAGCGTAAACTCACGAGGTTTGGCGGCGAAGAGCGATTGGTAGAGATAGTAGAGTTGCTCCGAACAGGTTTTGATCAGCTCTTGTGCGTTCTCCGCCGGTCGTACATATTGCACCGAGAAGGGTTGTACATCATTGACGATAAGCGTCAGCAGACGTGAGAAATAACCGTTCTCGACGGACGGCACGAGTGCGCGATACTGGCTGAAGGTTCCGGTAAGAACCATCGACAGTTGCGGGTTCTCTATCACCGACGCTTCGCGGCAACGGGCACGCGAGATAGGTTCATGCTCCGCGGCTTTGCGAAGAGCGGTGTTGTAATTCGCAGTCGAAGACCGCCAGATATCGGTAATGACCGAACCTTCCGACTCATGGATATAGCCGCGGCCGTGCTGACGGGCAAGGGTCTGATAGAAAGCCGGATAAGTAGCATCACCCGGGATGATAAGCGGCGTCTTCTCGTGGATCGGTTTGACCAACTCCAGCGCCAGGTTCGCGATACCCTTTCCGCAAGCGGCCGAACCGACGATAAAGAGTTGAAGATTAGGATAATAGCGCTTGGCAGCGATACCATAGCGGCAATAGAGATTAGGCATCACGGCGCCGCAAGCCGTGAGCGAAGCGAGTAAGAGCATGTCTTTCTCCGCCGGCGAAGAAGCCAGCGAGAGAACAGATTGCATAAACGGCGGCAGGTTGGTTACATCCATGTCCTCCACGATGCGGAGGTTAGCCTGCTCCTCCTGATTCAGGTTTTCAATCATAGTGTTTAGTGAATTAGTGTTTAGTGAATTAGAGGGTTGATAATAAGTAAAAATTAATTAATAGTAAGTAAAAAAATGGTTAATAATAAACAACCGGACAGTTTCTTGCCCGTTTGAATCAGTTTAGGTTGTAAAATTTTATGCAAATATAATCGAAAAACCACTTTTGTCCAAATGGTTCTTAATAATAGGAAATCGATTTTTGAATTTTATCGAATAAAAAATGTTACATTATAGAAAGAATCTTAAAAATCGTATATCCGGAATTTTAATGTTTAGTGTTTAGGGAGTTAGTGTTTAGGGAGTTAGAGTGCATCGAATCGAAGAATCATCTCGCTCTTGCGGGTATCGATGCGTATACGTCATTCTATCGATTTATTCTAAAAACGCTGCAAAATTACAACTTTTCGGAATATATGCAAGGGTTAGATGAAAAAAAATCGCAACAAAATCACATTTTCCGGCATTATTTTGCGCCGTAAATCACATTTTCGGT
>ERZ842401.1106-NODE-1106-length-39500-cov-11.105641_pt1 | contig 39500 bp, 39 predicted proteins | sample MGYA00521270_ERZ842401 | MGnify/ENA primary metagenome ERZ842401 (study PRJEB31892, sample SAMEA3878208) | bioreactor metagenome | biome: Moose rumen | place: Sweden | collected 2011-10 | study: EMG produced TPA metagenomics assembly of the PRJEB12797 data set...
GTTTTTTTCTTTATAATAATCTGCAAGCGAAACACAGGTATTTACGAGTGAGCCGGTTTTTTCAATTTTTTTTCACTCTGTTGCGCGTTGCGGTGTTGCAGTTAAAAAACATGCTACCCAAAAGCTCAAAGAGAAACTCTATATTTATATTATATAATATATAATAAAATATAGCCATATTTTTAGGATGATAGAGGGTGTTCCCAAGAACTGCAACACTGCAACTGCAACGTAAATAGTACAATGACAAAAATGCGTAAATTTCCCGATGAAATGGGCGAAAAATGCAGCTTTGTTTAAATTCTAAATACCAGCCGAACCTCTTGAAGCATACTTTTTTTACATAAAAATTTGGTAGTTTAAGGAATTATTTGTATCTTTGCAACGCATAAGATAATATCTCTAACTTGTTAAAACAGCGATTAAGTAATAAAATATTATGCGTAACTTATATTTATTTGACCCATATCCGCTTGCATTTACCATGAAATGTCTGGCTGAAAACGTAAAAGCGCGTCGTTTGGAGAAGAAAATATCTGCCCGCACGTTGTCTGAGATGAGTGGCGTCGCCTTGCCTACCATAAGACATTTTGAGCAAAAACACGCCATTTCCCTGGAGTCCTACGTAAAATTGGCCAAGGCATTGGGATATACTGAAGATATGCAAGCCCTGCTGTCGCAACCTAAGTACGACACTATGGAAGAATTGATAGAGATAAATCGTAACAAAACACGGAGGCGTGGAGTATGAAGATACCAGAGATTAAAAGTTTAGAAGTTAGTTATCGTGACAGGCTGGTCGGTACTATTTCTCTTGATGCTAACGGCTGTTGTGTTTTTGAATATGATGCGGAGTGGCTTGTTGACGGCTTCTCCATATCACCATTGAAACTGCCGCTGAAAGCAGGAATGACAGTGGCTGGCTATCAGCCTTTTAGCGGTAATTTCGGAATCTTTGAAGACAGTATGCCTGGTGGCTATGGCGAATACCTTATTCAGCGTATCCTCCACTCTGGAGGTATAGGCTACCGTTCCCTCAATCCGCTGCAACGCCTCGGTATTGTAGGCAGTGCAGGCATGGGAGCTCTGTGCTACAGGCCGGAAATAAAGATAGTGGAGGAGCAGCCTGCCGCCTCTTTCGACATGTTACAGAAGATGGCATTGGAAGTTCTTTCGGAAAAGACTGACGAGTATGCCGACAAATTGTATGTCAGCGGCGGAAATTCAGGTGGTGCACGTCCCAAGGCGCTGTTCAGCAATGAGGATGGACACTGGATAATAAAGTTCCGTCATACCTATGACCCAAAGAATATAGGTGAAATAGAATACCTCTATAATCAGGCTGCCAGGGAATGTGGCATAGACGTGCCGGAATTCCGTCTCGTAGAAGGAAAATACTTTGCAGAGCGCCGCTATGATATAGAGGACGGACAGCGGCTGCATGTTGCTACCGCTGCCGGACTGCTCGACGAAACCATCTTTCCTCCGAAGATGGACTATCACTCCTTGCTTCAGCTTACGGGCTATCTCACTCAAAGCCCAGAACAGGTTGAGCAGCAGTTTCGTCGCATGTGCTTCAATGTCTATGCGGAGAATATGGACGACCACGCCCGTAACTTCAGCTTTATATGCCGCAATGGTAAGTGGTCACTGTCACCGGCCTACGACCTTACCAATGACCGTACCCTTGGAGAACATGCCACATCAGTCAATGGCAGCGGTCTGCCAACGGACGAGGATCTCATAGCTGTAGGATGCGACATTCGCATCAGCCGTGCCCGTTGTCTGGAAATAATACATCAGGTTCGCCCCATAGCTACAGACCTGCTGAGTAACATTAAGTAATTACAAGTGACCAGTTTTCAAAAGTCCCCCCTCGGGGGATATAGAGGGGGCCAAAAAGTGGCGGAGGCACTTTACGATGCTTCCGCCACACAAATTCTTTTCGCATCTGCAATATCCTCACGGACGTGAAGATGCATTTATAACATATTTTTAACTACTTTGCCCTAATTAGGGCGTTAAACACTCGCTGCCCATCTTCTCAGACCGTCAGCAAGCGGTATATGACCCCACCCCAGCCCTCCCAAAGGGAGGGGGTAGGCGTGGGCTTTTATTTTTTCATTATTTCATTTTTGATTTACTCCTCTTCTTCTTCCCATGTAGAGAAGCGGCCACGGCGTGCCTGAATAGTGCCACCATTATAGTCTTCTTGGCCCTTTCCTATTTCAGAACCGGCCAATATCTGTGCTGACTGGATTGTAACTACCTTCATGGTAGGAATCATATATGTCTTTTTCATTGTTTAAGTAACCTTTAATCGACCCCACCCCGACCCTCCCAAGGGAGGGAGTAGGGATCTTGTTTGTAATTATTTTTTTCTTTTCCCCTTTTTCCTCCCCCTTGGGTTATTCTCTCCCCACTTGGGGGAGTTGGAGAGGGGTCGTTAGGAGGGGATCTCTTTTACTTTATCAACTGTCCATTAGCATTAAACTTCATGCCATTCTTGTAGATGGCAATCCTACCATTCTCAAGATAAGCACCGTTCTTCTTAGCTGTAGCAACAGGTGCTGCTTCAACGTTCTCAACTTCAGTGATACCACCAAAAGAGAGGCGAAGAGCACGGGCACCATTACTTGCTGTTGCATTCAGGTATGCCTTGCCTGCCGGAATATTCACATTATTGACACCATCAATATAGCTCTTGACATTCTGGAATACAGCCTTTTCTTCCTCTATACCAAGAACATAACACTTATCATAGTTTGCTGTCTCTTTAGTAATACTTGTTGCTGTTGGACAACCCACCATCAAGTTACCAGAGATTTCAGAACCAGTAGCAACAACAGGAATTGTAATTGTTGCACCAGCAGTACCCTTAAGCAAGATACCCTCACCTGCCTTAACAGCAGAAGATTCTGTTGGAAGGACTGTTACAGACTCAGCACTTGTAGCAGAAGCATAATAAGCTGCAACATCACCTGCAGAAGCTGTCATACTTGAGAGATTAAGAGCATATGGACTTGCAAATGTTGTCCAACCTGTAGAGCCGATGGTAGCAGGAACAGACTTCAACACTGCAATAATAACATCATAATCGTCGCGTGTACTGCTACCACCAGCAGCTATAGTAAGATTTCCTGCAGAAGGAACATTTACATCTGTTAATGTGACATTGCTCCAACTACCTTTGCTGTAAGTGCCAGCTGCAACGATTTCAGTTTCACCAATCATTAACTTTGAACCACGACCCTGGTTTTGAAGTTTCAGATAGAATGTATATGTTCCTGCTGGCAAGACTTCTGCTGATGTGTATGCCCTATTATCATATGCGCTACAGTATGACGCACGGACACCAGCATTTTGAGCATTTGTATTATCAAGGTCTTCGAACAGAACGACTTTACCACCACCGAAATCAACTGGAGTGACAGTCTTTTCTACTACAGTATTTTCCGTTAATGTAGTTGGTTCACCATACCAAGGATCAGTAGCTCTTGCTGCTGCCTGATACAATGCTTCGCCATTCATAACGTACATACGGAAAGGCACATTAAGGCTTTCACCTACATATAATCCCGTTACACTCTGATTGTCCGTATATACTATATCATCTCCATATTTGTAATTAACTGTCAAAGAAGCTACTGGTGTCTTTGCCGTCATTGTAAAGCTTACTGAAGGATTAGCGCCATCCACTGTAAAAGAGCCTTCATAATTGTTATATCCTTCCAATACAGCCCTATAATAATAGGTTGTCTTATCAGCCAATGTTCCATTTATTACAGGAGTTTCCCTTTCTGCATCACTATAAATGGTTACTGTTGGGTTAAGACTGTTATCCTCTGTAAAGCTAACTGTGTAGAGTGTTTCAGCTGACGTTGTAATAACAAGTTTTGGCTGTTTGGCTGCGGCAGACCCCTTTCCGTAAAGGTCACCGCCTCCTGCATTGTTAGTCAATTTGAAAATAATGTTTGTTTGCTCTGCTGCAATGATTGCTTGTACTGCCGATGTAACATCTACAGTATATTCTTGGTCTGAGTTTATTGGGAAATTGAGTCCTGTAGCAATGTTAGTAGATGAAAGATTAACTTTTGCCGTGCCTCCTGACATAGTTGCATAGTCAAGCTGTGTTCCTGCTGCAACATATGACAGGTCTGCTGTACGAACTTTACCACTGCCATAAACGGTAAAAGTAAGTTCTGCCTTAGTTACGCTGTGGCCAGATGGTATTACAAAAGAGAAATCTGCATAAGCAGCACCTGCCCAATTGCTATTAAAATTGCTGTTGTTAATATGTTCCTTTTCGACATCAACTGTACTGGTGAAACTAGTATTACTAGAACCGCAGAAAGAACTAGCAGTATGTACAAGTGTTCCAGCAACATTCTCTGCCCACACATTACTTGCTCCTACGAACAGCAGAGTTGCCACGAGGAGTGTCTTAGTTAATAAATAGAATTTTTTCATAAAAATGTAGTATTAAAATGTAATTAAAATAAAATAATCGTGTGATTGGACTATCGTTTCTGATAGTCTTGAAAGTAATAATAGTTAGTTGGTCGTTATAGTCATAAAAATTCTATGCCTATAGCGACCCAGATTCGGCGGTTACACCTTAAATTTATATATCAAAACGGAAAGACGTGGGTGCTCTACTTCGCTTATCCCGCATCTGGGCTCTCGCATCGCCTCGCACTAGGATAAGCAACTCGATAGCCCACGCCGAGAAATATTGAAAATGTCCCCAAAAAGATTAGGACAATATACAATACACCCATCGTGAACGTTTCTGTTGCGTATCTTCAAGTGCTTGAATTTGCGAGATTCAGATGCTGAAGATAACGTTTAGTAACGTCCTTATAACCAATAAAAATTTGACCCACACACCCTATGAGGGCTATTCAAGTCGGGCACAAAGGTACTAATTAAATTAGTAATAGAGATTTCGATACACGAAATTTACACTATTCTTTAAGGATTTTTAACAATTGTGGCAGTTGTGGGCGCAAACAAAACTTCATACCAAAACGATAATTATCCCTCAACCTTAACGATAACTGTCGCTCAACCTTGACGATAACTGTCGCTCAACCTTAACGATAACGTTAACCTTAACTATGTATCCCAATCCAAATTTGGATTGGGATCAGAACAAGAGGGCAATTTTGCGCTCTTGTATTACAAGCATGCAGTTTTGCATTGTTGAATATCGAGACAAGAAACATAAAACCCCTGCGAGAAGTGTCTCACAGGGGCGGTGAAGTATTACTCGCTTGGCTTATTTGTCAATGAAACTGCTGTTTTATCAAAGTCCGCTGTAATATTCGTTAAAAGAGGATTTTTGTTTTCCACAATGATTGCAGCATAAAATCCCTGTCCCTCAATCATGGCACTTGCCGAACGAATAGTAAATCTATCAGGTTGTGCTGACTGTTTAAACCAACGTATGAATAATCTGTTACGTGCTGCCTCACGACTATCACTCGTATCACAAATGTAATGCAGCAGCAACTTTGGGGCATTGTTTTTCAGCCCAACGTTTCTTTACCTCCTGTTGCCAAGCCTGCTGTCTTCCGAGGGCAGCTTTCAGCCAATTGATGGTTTGTTCTTTTGTCTTAACTGTCATCATAACTCACTTACCTTTTGCTTTTCGGTTGCAAAGGTACGATTAAGTTATGAGAAATGCAAGAAAAAAACAAAAAAAACGATGGTAACCTTAAGAATTAAAGGTATACATATTCATGAAATGATGACTTGGATGCTTGCATACAGAGGTCTCAGAGCATGAAGGTGTATATTAAGGTCATTGACCTTGCTATCGGTTTTATTGTTTAGAATTGCATTTCCATGACGTAGTACCTTCGACGAAGTCAAAATTAAGCATAAAAAATGAAACCACCAAATTTTCACTTAACGAACTTTATTTTTAGCTAGCATGGGAGAAAGGTATCTGAATCCAAATTTGGACTGAGATTGGGACAAGAGGGCAATTTTGCGCTCTTGTATTACAAGCATGCAGTTTTGCATTGTTGAATATCAGGACAAGAAACATAAAACCCCTGCGAGAAGTGTCTCACAGGGGCGCTTGCTGTTATTGTTATGACTTAGCTATTTCATTTCGTCAATAAGTTTCTCGATGACCTCCTTCATTTGAGGGATATCCTCCCTTACTGTACGGAACACTACATCAGTGTCTATCTCAAAATAATGATGTGCTATCTTATCTCTCATACGCATTACACCACTCCAATATATTTCAGGATAACGAGGGAGCAGTTCACCATGCGTTTGTTTGTCCAGGCCTTTGACTGCCTCGCCCAATGCTATTAGATTCATGCAAATAGCATCAAGACGCATCATTCCATCTTGGGAACGAGGTAACTCATCAAGATCGCCTACCACAGAAGCCCTTTCTATAATCGTATCAATAGCCTTGTTTATCTTATTCAGGCTATCCATTACTATCTCGCGATCAAACATAAAGGCCCTCCTTTTGTATGCGTTCTTTCAAGAGACTGTTCATTCCCTTCCGAATCCTCACCATATCAACATGACATCCGAACATCTTTTCCAGGTCACTCTGAATGAGGTCAAGGGTAAGCAATGACGGAACCTTGCCTTCATAGCACACATCCACATCGCTATCCTCCGTTTGCTCATTGCGAGCAACAGAACCAAAGATGCCAATACGCGTCAGGCCATATTTCCTCTCTGCCATCGGCTTGTAGAGACTCAGCAAATGTAATATTTCCGTCCTTGTTTTCATATTGCAGCTATACTTCTGGGGACAAAGGTACGATTAAAAAATGAAACCACCAAATTTTCACTTAACTAACTTTCGATTTAGCCAGCTATACTCCTGCGATGTACAGAATGTCGGAGAATACGCCTGCGGCTGTTACGCCGGCTCCGGCTCCATAGCCCTGAATAATCATAGGGTGGGGATTGTACCTGTCTGTGTGGATGAGGATGATGTTGTTGGAGCCTTCAAGGTGGAAAGCAGGATGCTTGGAATCCACTTTGTCGAGGCTTACGGAACATTTTCCGTTGTCAAGCTTTGCTACAAAGCGCAGATGCTGGTTGTTTTCTTCCACTTCCTTACGAAGCTTGTCGAAGTGTTCATCCAGTTGTGGCAGCTTTTTCCAGAAATCGTCAAGGGTTCCCTCAAAATATTCGTTGGGAACAAACAGATGCTTCTCAACATCGTCCTGGCTGACATCATATCCGCTTTCGCGGGCAAGGATGACGAGCTTGCGGATTACGTCGATTCCTGACAGGTCGATACGTGGGTCGGGCTCTGAGAAACGTGCCTCCTTAGCCTTTAATACTGCTTGGGAGAAAGTGCATGTCTCGCTCAGGTGTGTGAAAATATAGTTCAGGGTGCCGGAAAGGACGGCCTCAATCTTGGTAATCTTGTCACCAGAAGAAACAAGATGGTCTATGGTCCTGATGATAGGCAGGCCTGCACCTACGTTTGTCTCATATTTGTACATCACGCCATTATTAGTGGCTGTGGTCTTCAGCTTACGGAATTTCTCCAAATCACCGCTGGCAGCTACCTTGTTGGCACATACAACGGAAATGTTGTGCTCGATAAAGTCCTGATATAGGTCTGCTATCTCGTAACTTGCTGTGCAGTCAACAAAAACAAGGGGATGGATAACCTGGTCTCGCAGGGCTATCACCTCATCATGTATTATCTGAAGGCTTGACTTCGGATTCTTTGAGAAAAGACTGCGGAAGGTGCTAAGGTCCTGTTCTTTCAGACCTAACTTGCCCAAGTCTATTCCACGTGGGTTGGTCATGATATTAAAGATATCAACTATTCCCACTACATTCAGTAGTATGTCTCTTTCGCGGAACAGAGATTGCTGTTGTTTCGCTATCTGTTGTAGCAGGGTACCACCGACGGTACCTGTGCCGCATAATACGATGTTTAGCTTGTGTTGCTGCATATATTAATGAGTTGTTTGTGATTTAACTGTTGGTTGTTTTTAATTTTAACAAAAACCTTAAAAACCCCTGTCAATGGCATAAGTCTTATCAGACTATTGCAATACTTTAAATTATATGTCCTTTATAAGCAAGCTTCTAAGTCCATATCCTTTAAACTCCTGCACCTGCCTTCATCAGGTTTATGCCCTTGCCAGGCAAAAACATCGCTTCGCTAAAAAACAATCTTCATGTTTCATACAGCAAAATGTTTTAGACATCAGACAGTAATATTGGTTTTCAGGCTTTGGAAAAGCCGAGGTTTTTGCTTTTTGAAAGTTTTTTCATATCCGTTGGGATAGGTTCTGATGTTGGCAGGAAGATGGTGGAAGTGTACTTACGACCAGATTCATGACGACAGCAGAACTGAAGCACAAAGTGCTAAACTTTCAAAAAGTATTTTTTATGTTTTTGTTTATAAATCATTTACTTTAGAAACTTGAATTTGTGATTGCATAGTGATTCTTATTCCTGCTCCGTCGCAGTCGGCTGAAAAGGGTGGGGCAACCTTCTTGATGTCGATGGTGGCACTCTCTGTCAGAGGAAAATGGATAAAAATGCTCTTGCCTATGCGCTGGGCCACGTGCTCCAGAAGATTGCTCGGGATACTCATCTCCTCTTTTATGACATCAGCCAATGAAGCATAGTTCAAGGTGTCGTTTACATCGTCGGAATCGCAAGCCGCTTCAAGAGGATACTGGACAGAAACGTTGAGAATGTAGTCATTACCAACAATACGTTCCTGCTCCACAACGCCGTGAAAAGCATGAAACCTCAGATTTTCAAGATAAATGGTTCCCAACGTCACAGAGATTAGTCAAGATGGAAGACTTCTTTGATTGGTATTGTGATAGGAGAATTGTCTTTTGGATTTACCTCCATAATATCAGCCATCATGTCCCACCATTTCTGGGTTATAGGGTCAATGCCGTTGGAGGTGTCCTGAGTATTTCCTTCTCCTTCACATTCCTGGTAGCCAAACAGGATGTTGGTATCCTTATCCCAGTAAATGGAATAGTTGCTGACGCCACTGTCCTTAATCATCTTTACCAATTCAGGCCAGATAGCAGCGTGACGCTTCTGGTATTCCTCTTCGCAGCCAGGCTTGAGGTACATTTTGAATGCGAATCTCATACTATGCTTCTCCAAATGGGTTTGCTGTCCTTGGTGGTACAGGGGCGGGGTTGCTTCCTCTGCTGTCAAGGGGTATTGTACCGAATTCTTTTTCGTAACGCATTACGTTATCCTGCAATGCCAGCATGAGGCGCTTTGCATGCTCCGGAGCCAGTATTGCGCGACTCACTACCTGTGGTTTGTCGACTCCTGGGAGAGAAGCGGCGAGGTCCATCACAAATTCTGCACGGGAATGTGAGATGATGGCGAAGTTACTATAGACTCCACGGGCTATTTCTGGTGATAAATCAAGTTGAAGTTGGTTTTCTTTCTGATTGGCCATAATTCTTCTGTTTTTTAAAATTTCCGTGCAAAGATATTAAAACCTTATTATATAAGGATAGACCAATAATTTTTTTGTCCGGAGATTCTTAATAAACCTTAAAATAATCATAGCTCTGTGGATAAGTAAAAAAAAAAAATTATCTTTGCAAGGTTTTTCCACATGACTATGTCCAAGTTGCATAACCTCATATTGTTGATTTTTTTCTTCGCTTTCTCAGTAAACATGGGGGGCAAGACGTTTACGCTGGTTATTGATGCCGGACACGGAGGGCATGATGCTGGAGCGATAGGTGCTTTTTCAAAGGAGAAGAATATCAACCTGAATGTAGCGCTGGCCTTCGGAAAATACGTGGAGCGCAACTGTCCTGATGTAAAAGTTATATATACCAGAACGACAGATGTGTTTGTTACACTGAACGGACGTGCTGAAATAGCAAACAAGGCAAAGGCCGACCTTTTCATCAGTATTCACACCAATTCCCTGCCCAGCGGTCGCATATCAAGAGGTATGGAGACATATACTCTGGGAATGCATAGGGCTGCGGAGAATCTTGAGGTTGCGAAAAGAGAGAACCAGGTGATTCTTCAGGAAAAAGGTTACAAGGAAACATATCAGGGATTCAACCCGAATTCTGCAGAGAGCTATATTATCTTTGAATTCATGCAGGATAATAATATGCAGAAAAGCGTGGAGCTGGCAAAATATGTGCAGGAAAATGCATGTTCGATGGCCGGACGCTTGAATAAAGGTGTCAAACAGGCCGGTTTCCTGGTGCTCAGAGCGACTTCAATGCCAAGCTGCCTGATAGAACTGGGATTTATTTCTACTCCGGATGAAGAGAGCTTTCTGAACAGTGCCGACGGCATAGATAAACTGGCAAGAGGTATATACAACGCATTTGCCCAGTATAAGAACAAGAACCATAATGGCGGAAGTGCTCCATTCGTAATGGAAAATGCGGAAAAGGAGAGTAAGCCTAAGAAAGAAAAGAAGAAGAAGGAAAAGGAGATAGAAATGGAGAAAGAGGCAGAGGTGGTTCCTCAGGAAAACGTGGAACAGCCGGTTCAGAATGTTCTACAGCCAGTAAAGGAATCTCAAATAATATATAAGGTGCAGATACTTGCAGCCGATGCTGTGCTGAGGAAGAACGATTATCGGTTGAAAGGACGTACTGATGCTGAATACTACAAGGAAAACGGATTGGTGAAATATACCATCGGTTCCTTCGATACAATGAGTGAGGCTAATAAATATCGTAAAGAGTTAAACAATGTCTTCCCTGGATGCTTTGTCGTGAAATTCCAGGACGGAAAAAGAATACAATGAAAAAAATATTTTCGAGAGAAGTAAAAATAGCATTGACAGCTATCGCTGCTATCGTGCTTTTGTTCTTCGGGTTGAATTTCCTGAAGGGAATGTCCTTGTTCGATAATAATGTAGAGTATAAGATGATGTTCACGGACCTGAAAGGTCTTATGAGAAATACATCTATCTATGCAAACGGATACAAGGTCGGTACGGTGAAGGATATCTTATACGACTTTGAAAAGCAGGGTCCTATTGAGGTAGATTGCGAAATAGACCCACGTCTGTATATTCCTTATGGCACAAAGGCAAAGATAGAAACCGACCTGATGGGCAATATCAAGGTAAGCCTGCTGCTGGGTAAGCAGGGCGCACAACGTCTGAAGCCAGGCGATGTCATAGAAGGTGTTGATGATAAGGGCGCAATGTCACAGGTAGCGGAAATGATGCCTGATATTCAGGCTATCATACCGAAGGTGGACAGTATTATGTCAAACCTTAACATGATACTCTCAAACCCGGCGCTTGTCAGCATTTTGACAAATATGGACGGAATGTCTGCAAACCTGAAGGAAACTACTCAGGAACTTAATGGTCTGCTGAAAGAAATCCATCAGGGAGTACCAGGCATGATGAAACATGCTGACAAAACCCTTGCCAACACAGAAAAGCTGACAAATAATCTGAGTAAGATAGACGTTGATGGTATGATGGCTAAGATTGACCATACGCTGAACAATGTTGAAAGTATGACAAATGCCCTGAACTCAAAGGAGGGCACACTCGGACTTTTGATGCATGATAAGACGGCATATAATAATCTTTCCTCAACATTGTCACATGTGGATTCTTTGATGATAGATCTTAAAGCTCATCCAAAGAGATATGTTCATTTCTCTATATTTGGAAGAAAAGATAAATAATGAGTCAAAACAAAAGGGATCTTTGGGCTTCGTGCCAGAAGTATTTTCGTGAGAACCTTGAAAGCGAGGAGTATACCCGTTTGTTTTCTCACGTTGAATTCGAGACTTTTGAGTTAGCCTCGAATACCCTTGTTTTGCGTATCCCGAGTCAGTATATCTCAGAATCCATAGAGGATGATGACCGGGTATATGAGGTCTTCCGTAAAGCCATACAATATACCTTTGGCAGAATACGCCTCAGTTGGCATATTGCAGCGAGGGAAGACCGAAAGGGCGGCTTAAGATTTGAAGAACCTGCAACGCCAAAGCCGGATATAGAGTCAAATCTTAACAGAGGACAGACTTTCCGCACTTTTGTGGAAGGGGACAGCAATAAACTGTCACGTTCAATCGGATTAAGAATAGCAGAACATCCGGCAGGTACGCAGTTTAACCCTCTTTTCGTCTATGGGCCGTCTGGTTGCGGTAAGACGCATTTGGTAAATGCCATAGGAAATCATTGTAAGGAGTTGTATCCAGATAAGCGTGTGCTGTATGTCAGTGCACAAATGTTCCAGCAGCAGTTTACACAAGCGAACCTGAAAGGGGAGTTTAACGATTTTATATCCTTCTATCAGACTATTGATATGCTCATCGTTGATGATGTGCAGGAATGGATGACTGCTACAAAGACACAGAATGCCTTTTTCAATATATTCAACCACCTGACTCTTAACGGCAAACGCATAATCCTGGTAAGCGATAGAGCTCCTGTGGAATTGGAGGGTATGAACAAACGACTCCTGTCACGTTTCAGGAGTGGCATGATGGCTGAAATGGAACAGCCTAATGTGCAGTTGTGTGTGGACATATTGCATAACAAGATGGCACGTGATGGAGTGAAGATTGCAGAAGATGTTGTTGTTTTTATAGCTAAGACAGCAAATAATTCCATTCGCGAACTGGAAGGTATTATCAACTCCCTGATGGCATATAGTGTGGTCTATAACTCTAATATAGACATGAAACTGGTTGAACGCGTTGTGCGACGGGCTGTAAAGGTTGATAATATGCCTCTTACTGTTGACGATGTCCTTGAGACGGTCTGCAGATATTATGATGTGACTCCCAATGCCGTTAAGGGAGCATCGCGCAAGAAAGAACTCGTAATACCACGTCAGATAGTAATGTATCTAGCTGACAAATATACAAATATCCCTGCTGCCAGAATTGGTAAATTGGTAGGCGGACGTGATCACAGTACCGTATTGCATAGTATAAATAAGGTTCGTGAAATGATGGAAAAAGATAAGGTGTTTGCCTCACAATTAAAGAAAGTGGACGAGATGCTGAAGGTTAAAAAGTCTTAATTTTTGCTCTGGTCCAATTTTTTTTCGTAACTTTGCATCCGAATTTGTATCCACTCCCGCCAATATTGGCACAAAACTTAATGAGAGAGAAACTAAAATCATGAAGTTCAAATATTTGTATATTACATTAATCTCAGTAATTTTGTCTTTTGTCGCGGCCTCGTCGTTTGCGCAGGATTTGATAGCTATGCAGGCTCCTGTTGACAAACATATGAAGAAGCTTGATACGCTGGCGTTGAGATCAGTGATAGAGCGTGAAGAGGCTGAGGCACCATCATCAATGCTGTATCCTGAATGGAGTAACAAATATGCGCATCGTGAAACAGCATTGCCTGATTCATTCAGAATAAACCTCAGAGGTTTCCATATGCCTTGTGAAAGCCGTGTCGTTACCAGTAATTTTGGCGCTCGATGGGGCAGACAGCATAAGGGCATAGATATAAAGGTATATATAGGTGACACAATCCGCGCTGCTTTCTCTGGTAAGGTAAGAATTGTAAAGTATGAGGGCGCCGGTTACGGTAAATACGTGGTAATCCGTCATAATAACGGCCTTGAGACTGTCTATGGACATATGTCTGCATGGTTGGTTAAGGAGAATCAGCATGTAAGGGCTGGTCAGCCAATCGGATTAGGCGGTAATACTGGACGTTCAACGGGTTCGCATCTGCATTTCGAGACACGTCTGTGTGGAATGGCTATAAATCCGACAACATTCTTTGATTTCGTAAATCAGGATGTTATTGCTGACTCCTATATGTTCCGCAAGGCTAATTTCCGCAAGGAAATTGCATCAAGCTCTCGTCGTTCACGTACTTCCGTACAAAACGACAGTCAGGCAGATGTGCAGGATGGACAGACTGTTACACACTATCATAAAGTCGTAGCAGGCGAAACGCTCAGCAGTATTGCAAGAAAGCGTAATACTACGGTTGATCAGATTTGTAGGATGAACCATATTTCTAAGAATGTGAAGGTTCGCCCTGGTCAGATACTTCGTTATAACTAATGAAGAAAGGTCTTTTCCTTTTATTGGCTTTGTTTATCTCAGTATTGGCGTCTGCAGAAGGACAGTTGGTGAAACTTTCTACTGGAGCGGAGATGACGGTATATCTACCTGATGCCGACAAGGCAACGGGGCGTGCTGTCGTTGACTGTCCGGGCGGAGGGTATAGCCATCTTTCTATGGATAACGAAGGTCACAACTGGGCGTCGTTCTATAATGACTTAGGCATTGCCTATGCTGTCCTGAAATACAGAATGCCCAAAGGAGACAGGAATATCCCTCTTTCTGACGTTTATGAGGCAATAGGTACTTTTAAGGAAAATGCTGAGAAATGGCACGTTAATCCTAATGATATCGGCATTCAGGGCTTTTCCGCAGGCGGCCATTTAGCTTCAGCGGTAAGTACTCATGCTCCTGCAGAATTGCGTCCTAAATTCTCTGTGCTGTTCTATCCTGTTATCAGTATGGATGAGCGTGTGACGCATAAGGGCTCTTGTGTCGGATTCCTCGGAGATTCCCGCTCTGACGAAGATTTGGTAAAAGAATGGAGCAGCCATGAGGCGGTAGATAGCTTGACTCCTCCGGCAATAATAATTCTGGCAAGCGACGATAGGGCAGTACCTCCATTGACTAATGGGTTGGAATACTATTCTGCGTTGCGTAAAGCCGGTAAGAAAGCTGCATTGTTTGCATATCCCTCCGGTGGGCATGGATTTGGCTTCAGGGATACCTGGAAGTACCATGATTTAATGCTGAAAGAACTGGAAATATGGCTAAAAGAATAAAAAGTCTCGAATAATTTTGTTATTCGGGATTTTTTTTGTACTTTTGACGCCGATAAATAAAAGGTAATAAAATGCTAAAGCAATTCTTTAGAGTTTTGGCGAGATATATGTTCCCTTACAAGATGTACATTGTAGGGGCAGTATTCCTGAATATCTTCGCTCAGTGGATGAATGTCTTCTCGTTCGTTGTGTTGATTCCTATCCTTAACATTCTTTTTAAGATAGACCAGACTGTATATCATTATCAGGATTGGACATGGAGTACGCTAAACAAGGATATCATTGTAAACAACGGATATGTTTTGGTTCAGGAGATGACGGCATCTCATGGCGCATTTATCACTTTGTGTATCATGGGTTTTCTGCTGATAATCATGACAGCAATAAAGTGTACAGGTTATTGGGCTTCTATGAATATCATGGTACCACTCAGTGCGGGTATTGTACGCGATATTCGAATAGAGTTATATAATAAGATTCTGAAGTTGCCTCTGAGTTTCTTCAGTTCTGAGCGCAAGGGTGATATCATTGTACGTATGAGTACTGATGTCCAGGTGGTTGAGAGTTCAATCACTTCAGGTATGGATAACTTGATTCGCCAGCCGATAGCTATCATAGTTTGTTTCACCACGTTGTTCACTGTCAGCTGGCAATTGACATTGTTCGTATTGTGTGTTGCTCCCCCTGCAGCATGGGTAATGGGTGCTATCAGTAAGAAGTTGAAGAGTCAGTCATCGAATGTACAGGCAGGTCTCAGCGAGATAATGGCACAGATAGAAGAGACTCTTGGCGGCTTACGCATAGTTAAGGCTTTCATAGCAGAAGAAAAGATGAGCAAGCGTTTTGCCTTTGTTAATAACGACTTCCGCCGCGGTATGATAGGCATGATGCGACGCCTCAATGCTGCACATCCGGTATCGGAGACAATGGGAACGATAATAATCGTAGTCGTACTACTGTTCGGCGGATGGCTGATTCTCGAAGGTAAGGGATTTATTGATGCTTCTACTTTCATTTTCTACATGGTGATACTTTACAGTGTCATTAACCCGATTAAGGATTTGACACGCACGACATATTACATTCCGATGGGACTTGCTTCAATGGATCGTATCGATTACATCCTTCAGGCAGAAAATCCTATCAAGGAGTTGCCTAATCCAAAACCATTGAGCAGTTTCGAGGATAAAGTAGAGCTGCGCGATGTTTCGTTCCACTACATAGAGGGACGTGAAGTTCTGAAACATATTAATCTCACAGTGCCGAAGGGTAAGACTGTGGCATTGGTGGGTCAGTCGGGTTCTGGTAAGTCAACGCTGGTAGACCTTATTCCGCGTTACCATGATGTCACAGATGGTGGCGTATATATCGATGGCAAGAATATCAAGGAAGTCGGTATTCATGATTTGCGTCAGCTGATAGGTAATGTCAATCAGGAGGCTATTCTGTTTAATGATACCTTCTACAACAACATCACTTTCGGTGTCGAGAACGCCACGATGGAGCAGGTGATAGAGGCTGCGAAGATTGCCAATGCCCACGAGTTCATTATGGAGAGTGAGAATGGCTACAATACGATGATAGGTGACCGTGGCGGACGTTTGTCCGGAGGTCAGCGCCAGCGTGTGTCAATAGCTCGTGCCATACTGAAGAATCCTCCTATCCTGATATTGGATGAGGCAACATCAGCCCTTGATACTGAATCAGAGCACCTGGTACAGGAAGCTCTTGACAGACTGATGAAAACACGTACGACGGTAGCTATTGCTCATCGCCTCTCAACGATTAAGAATGCTGATATCATCCATGTACTTTATGAGGGAGAGATAGTGGAAAGTGGTCAGCATGATGAGTTGATTGCCAAGGATGGCTATTATAAGAAATTATATGATATGCAACAACTATAAAAACAGATAGAGTTATGAAAGGAATCGTTTTAGCAGGTGGGTCTGGTACCCGTCTTTATCCAATTACCAAAGGTATCTCAAAGCAGCTGATGCCAATTTATGACAAACCGATGATATATTATCCGATATCTGTTTTGATGTTGGCTGGCATCAGGGATATCCTCATTATCTCTACACCGTTCGATTTGCCGGGCTTCAAGCGCCTCTTGGGAGACGGCTCTGACTATGGAGTTCATTTCGAGTATGCTGAACAACCTTCTCCAGATGGTCTTGCTCAGGCATTCACTATCGGAAAAGATTTTATCGGTGATGATTCTGCTTGTCTTGTCTTGGGCGATAATATCTTCCAGGGCAATGGTTTCTCTTCAATGTTGAGAGAGGCTGTGCGTACAGCAGAGGAGGAGAAAAAGGCAACAGTATTCGGATATTGGGTTAATGATCCTGAGAGATACGGAGTAGCCGAATTTGATAAGGATGGTAACTGTCTGTCAATAGAGGAAAAGCCTGAGAATCCTAAGAGCAATTATGCGGTTGTCGGTTTGTATTTCTATCCTAACAAGGTTGTGGATGTTGCAAGCAAGATAAAACCATCTGCGCGTGGAGAATATGAGATAACAACTGTCAACCAGTGGTTCTTGAAAGACAAGGAACTGAAGGTGCAGACTCTTGGTCGCGGATTTGCATGGTTGGATACAGGTACCCATGATTCTCTTTCAGAGGCTTCTACGTATATTGAGGTATTGGAGAAACGTCAGGGACTGAAGGTAGCATGTCTTGAGGGCATAGCATACCGCAAGGGATGGATAGACGACGAGAAGATGCGTCAACTTGCGCAGCCAATGCTGAAGAATCAGTATGGTCAGTATCTCCTGAAAGTTATTGACGAAGTAAAACGTTACGGTAAAGATAATTTAGAATAATCATGAAGAATATTGTTATCACTGGAGGTGCCGGCTTTATAGGCTCCCATGTAGTTCGTCTTTTTGTGAATAAATATCCGGAGTATAATATCATAAATCTGGATAAGTTGACATACGCAGGAAATCTTGCAAACCTGAAGGATATCGAGGACAAGCCTAACTATAAGTTTGTCAAGATGGATATCTGTGACTTTGAGGCTTTCTATCAGTTGATGCAGGACGAGAAGATTGACGGTATCATCCACCTTGCAGCAGAGAGTCATGTTGACCGTTCCATCAAGGATCCTTTTACTTTTGCAAAGACAAACGTAATGGGTACTCTTTCTCTGCTTCAGGCAGCAAAACTGTATTGGGAGTCACTGCCCGAGAAGTATGAGGGAAAGCGTTTCTATCATATCTCAACCGATGAGGTGTATGGGGCACTGACAATGACCAATCCGGAAGGTATAGAGCCTCCGTTTACCACAAAGGCAAGTTCTGGTAAGCATCATCTGGCATATGGTAAGGACTTCTTCTATGAGGATACAAAGTATATGCCTCATTCTCCTTATTCTGCGTCAAAGGCAAGTTCCGACCACTTCGTACGTGCTTTCCATGATACCTATGGAATGCCGACAATTGTTACGAACTGCTCCAACAACTACGGTCCTTATCAGTTCCCTGAGAAACTGATACCGCTGTTTATCAACAATATCCGTAATCGTAAGCCTCTGCCTGTTTATGGTAAGGGTGAGAATGTTCGTGACTGGCTCTTTGTTGAGGACCATGCTCGTGCCATAGACCTTATCTTCCATAAGGGTACAATAGCAGAAACATACAACATTGGTGGCTTTAACGAGTGGAAGAATATAGATATAATCAAGGTTGTCATCAATACTGTTGACAGACTTCTGGGACGTAAGGAAGGTGAGGATATGAATCTTATCACCTACGTGACAGATCGACTTGGTCATGATGCCCGCTATGCTATTGATTCCTCTAAGTTACAGCGTGAATTGGGCTGGGAACCATCACTGCAGTTTGAAGAGGGTATTGAAAAGACCGTAAAATGGTATCTCGATAACGAGGAGTGGATGAATAACATCACTTCCGGAGACTATGAGAAGTATTACGAGTCAATGTATAAGAATAGATAAAGTTATATAGATAATGGACAAAAAGAATATTGCCCTGATTACTGGTATCACAGGTCAGGACGGTTCATACCTGAGTGAATTCCTTTTGCAGAAAGGCTATGAGGTGCATGGTATCATCCGTCGTAGCTCAGTTGATTTCCGCGAGCGTATTGCACACCTTGAAGGGAGGTCTGATTTCCACCTTCACTATGCTGATATGAGTGATTCTATGTCACTCGTGAAGTTGATAGGTAGTGTCAAGCCTACAGAAATATATAACCTTGCGGCACAGAGTCATGTGCAGGTGAGTTTTGATGCTCCGGAGTTTACAGCAGATGTTGATGCTGTCGGTGTGTTGCGTATTCTGGAGGCTGTGCGTACCAATCATCTGGAAGAGACCTGCAAAATATATCAGGCTTCTACTTCAGAACTTTACGGCAAGGTGGAGGAGGTACCACAAAATGAAAATACCCCGTTTCATCCATACAGCCCCTATGCTGTTGCAAAACTCTATGGCTACTGGATTATCAAGGAGTATCGTGAGGCATACAATATGTTCTGCTGCTCCGGTATTCTGTTCAATCATGAGTCAGAGCGTCGTGGTGAGACATTCGTAACCCGTAAGATTACACTTGCTGCAGCACGTATCGCCAACGGCACACAGGACTGCCTGTATCTGGGTAATCTCGATTCCCTGCGCGATTGGGGATATGCCAAGGATTATGTGGAATGTATGTGGTTGATATTGCAGCATGATACACCGGAAGATTTCGTTATTGCCACAGGTGTCCAGCATACCGTCCGTGAGTTTGCCACGCTTGCTTTCCATTATGCTGGAATAGAACTGAAGTGGGAAGGTGAGGGCGTGAACGAGAAAGGCATCGATGTTGCAACAGGTAAGACTGTTGTTGCAGTATCCGAGATGTTCTACCGTCCGACAGACGTTGTGAATCTGTGGGGTGATCCTACCAAGGCGAAGAATGAATTGGGATGGAATCCAATGAAGACCACGTTTGAGCAACTGGTAGAACTAATGGTGAAGCATGATATCGCCAAGATAAAGGCTGATTCTGCTGCAGCGCAGGTTCATGCCAATCAGGTGGAATATCTTGAAAAACGAGAACATAGGTAATTATAATTCAAAATAAATAATTCGAATTAATGAACATATTAGTCACTGGTGCCAATGGACAGCTCGGTAACGAGATGCGAATTGTTGCAAAAGGATTAGCACATAATTTCCTCTTTACTGATGTCTCTCAGCAGGAGGGGGTAGAAACCACGTATCTGGATATCACCAATATGGATGATATCAGAAAGATGGTTAGTGAACATAATATTGACGTTATCGTAAATTGTGCCGCATGGACCAATGTCGATGCCTGCGAGACAGACCCCAAACTTGCTGCTCTGGCAGAGAAACTGAATGCTGAGGCTCCTGCAAATCTAGCTCTTGCAATGAAGGAAGTTGGAGGTTGGCTGATGCACGTTTCTACCGATTATGTGTTTGGTAAGGAACCATATAATGTACCATGTAATCCTGACCAGAAGGGAACGCCGACGGGTGTATATGGTACTACAAAATTGCATGGTGAGCAGAATATAAAATCCTCAGGATGTAAATATGTCATCATCCGTACAGCGTGGCTGTATTCAGAGTTTGGCAAGAATTTCTGTAAGACGATGCTTGCTCTGACAGCTTCCAAACCGCAGTTGAAAGTTGTCTTCGACCAGTGTGGCACACCGACATATGCTCTGGACCTTGCAAATGCAATTATCAAGATACTCGAAAAACCGGTAGTCGGCACTTATCATTTCAGTAATGAGGGCGTATGCTCATGGTATGATTTCACAAAGATGATTCAGGAGTATTCTGGTCAGACAGAATGTGATGTGCAACCTTGTCACTCTGACGAATTCCCCTCACCGGTAAAGCGTCCTGCATATTCTGTTCTTGACAAGACAAGCATCAAGGAAACGTTTGGCGTGAAGGTGCCTTACTGGACTGACTCATTGAAACAATGTCTTAAAAATATAGAAGCATGGAAGTAATTACAACTGCTATAAAAGACGTGCTGATTATTCAGCCAAAGGTGTTTGGTGACAATCGTGGATATTTCTTCGAGAGTTTCTCTCAGCGTGAATTTGACGAGAAGGTAGTTCCAATTCTCGGTCATAAGATAAACTTTGTACAGGACAACGAATCAATGTCCTCTTATGGTGTGATGCGTGGTTTACACTTCCAGCGTCCTCCGTTTACACAAAGCAAGTTGGTGCGTTGTGTGAAGGGCGCAGTATTGGATGTTGCCGTTGATATCCGAAAGGGTAGTCCGACATACGGACAGCATGTGGCTGTTGAGTTGACGGAAGAAAACCACACACAGTTCTTTGTACCACGTGGTTTCGCACATGGTTTTGCTGTGTTGAGCGAGACGGCAGTCTTCCAGTACAAGTGTGACGAATTCTATCATCCGGAGGTGGATGGCGGCATCAGCATTCTTGATGGTTCTCTCGGCATTGATTGGAAGATACCTACAGAGAAAGCCCTCTTGTCAGAAAAGGATACAAAACACGCCCTCCTGAAAGACTTCGATACACCGTTTGATATCAACGTCAGCCTTTACTAAATGATAGAATACCTGCCCTTAAAGAAGATTACCGAGAAGTATGCCTCAGAGATTCATGAGGCAGTAAACAGGGTAGTTGATAGCGGATGGTATCTGCAGGGTAGGGAAGTAGAGGCTTTTGAACAGGAGTTTTCTCAGTATCTTGGTGTGCCACATTGTGTCAGTTGTGGTAATGGTCTTGATGCGCTGACCTTGATTATCAGGGCATTCAAGGCAATGGGTATTATGCAGGAAGGTGACGAGATTATTGTTCCTGCCAATACGTATATTGCAAGTATCCTGTCAATAACCGAGAATGGTCTTATCCCCATTCTCGTGGAGCCTGAAGAAGATACCTATGAGATAGATTCCTCTTTGATAGAACAGCATATCACAGCCCGTACAAAAGCTATCATGATTGTACATCTGTACGGCAGAAATGCTTATACCCCGAAGATAGGCGAACTCTGCAACAAATACAACCTGAAGCTGATAGAAGATTGTGCTCAGGCGCATGGGCTGAGGAGGGTTCAAGGTTCAAAGGTTCAAGGAGGGGTTTATCAGGCATACTCCTTTTATCCTACGAAGAATTTGGGCGCATTAGGCGATGCAGGAACTGTCGCTACTGATGATAAAGAACTGGCAGACAAGGTCAGAGCCCTCGGCAATTATGGGTCAGGCAAGAAATATGTCTTCGACTATCAGGGCCGTAACAGCCGCATTGATGAGATACAGGCTGCAGTATTGCGTGTGAAGCTACAGCATCTTGACGAAGATAATGCCATTCGCAGAAAGATAGCAGACTATTATTACCAGAATATCAGTAATCCCCACGTTCGTCTGCCGAAATATACGGAAGAAAATGTCTATCATGTCTTTCCCGTAGCAATTGACAATCGCGATGCAGCACAGGTCTGTCTGAAGGAGCAGGGCATAGAAACCCTTATACATTATCCTATTCCTCCCCATCGTCAGAAGTGCTGGCAAGATTCTGCTATGGAGTCATATATTAACGAAAAGATGCATCTGCCTATTACCGACCGTATGGCGCAGCAAGAACTTAGTCTGCCTCTCAGTCAGGTGCTAACTTTTGATGATGTAGAATATATCGTGGAGAAGGTAAATGGGATTATGTAATATATATATAAGAACATCCTACATCTTCACTGTTTTCATAATGTATTCGTAGATATTTCCGTTGGTGAGCATTCTTCTGAGGAAATCCTTCAGCGAGTCTGCGGTGATGGCATCGTATAAGGTGAGGTCATTGGTGTCAATCACAACGCCATCGTGTATGAAGTAATCACGAATGTCTTCGGCACTCTTTCCTTTGTTGAGTGAAGGTGCTTTGCGGTTCTTATGTTTCAGACTTTTGAAGTTCTCCAGTAATTGCTCATCTATTCCTTTGTCCGTCATTTCCTTGAGAAGTGTTTTTATGTCATTACGAATAATGCTTTCTTTCTCAGGGTTACAGATAAATGAAAGAGTGAGGAGCATCTGCGGGAATGGATGCTGGGTGTATTTGGGTATAACAGCAATACTATAGATGTCACTATGCTGGAAACGTATGCGGTTTATCAGGGCCTCATTCAGCACACTGCACAGAGCATCCATGTGTGCCTTATGTGAAGCATCATATTTTAAGTCTTTTTCCCATGCAAGCATTATGGTGCAGTCAGCCTTAGGCGTGTTATCATCAACATTTAGTACGGTGATAGTATCGTTGGTACGGAAGTGTTGTTCCATGCGGTCAATACGTTCAACAGGCTTAGTCATGGATGGCAAGCTTCCAAGATACTTCTCTATCAACGGAAGAACGTCAGTAGTCTTGCTGTCTGTATTGATAATAGCCACCATACCGTTATAGTTTGAGTGCAGACGTGTCAGGATTTCTTTCATGTTACTGATGCTCATCGCTGCAACCTCCTCCTTTGTCGGTATCCTCGTACGCTCATTAGAAACGTATGGGTATGACATAATGTCAGTGATGGCTTTCATCATTGGTGTCATAGGCATTTCTACAGCTACGCGTGCCTGTGTTGACAATTTGTTATATTCGATGGTGTCGATGTCTGTAGTGGTCAGCCTTACATACAATGACTTGAACATGTTTTCCAACTGTGTACTGTCAGCATACGCATTATACAGCACCTCTGTAGGATTAATCTTTGTAATTATTGCATTTTGCTCGTTGTCATTATAGTCGCGTATGGCTTTTTTCAGGTGTTCCAGATAGATTACCTCGTCATTCTCAAGCAAGGTCTCGCCACCTTTTACAAACAGTTGAACTGCAGTTTTCACAAAGTCTGTAGCAGGCTCATTGTTCATAACGACCTTCACTCCGTTGGACAATGTATATTCGGTGAAGGATTTGTCGTACGCAAGTGTGTTCTTCTTTACGACTTTACCTGGATTGGGGTCTATGTCGAACTGTTTCTTTGCCTTGTTTTCTTTGTTGTCTAAAGTGTCAACGGCAAACTCCATTGCCTCCACCTCTTTCCATATGGCGAGCACTTCTTCTTTTGTCGGCAATGCAATATCAATGTTTTCCGGGAAAAACATTGATAATGTACAGTGTGTCTTGTCAAAGATAGTCTGTGCGGCTGTCTGCACCATGCTACGTGAGATATGGCGGCGGTTGTACGAATCAATAATAGTCTGCACCATAGGTGAAATACCTGTGGTTCCTTTGAGGTAGTGTTCTATACAATTCTCTGCAGCTCCCTTGGCATTAACATCATCAGACTTGCCTCCGTAAAGTGTATCGTTCCATTCTATGACGGTAGTATCTTCGATAGCACGGGAGTCAGAGCTGTCCTTGTATGCGATATACTTTGAAAGTTCAGCATCAGTAACGCCATTCCTCAACTATCACGTTACGCTCTGCATCGAGCGCATTCTGGTCGATGATAGCATCCGCACTCCAATCGCGGAGAATCATCAGGCAACTATCTATACGACTCTCGCCTGTCAGAGGTACGGCAGAAAGGATGTATTGAGTGTTTTCGAATGATGTGCGGGCATTGACATCAGGACCGAACGCCACACCGATACTACGCAGGAAGTTGATGATAGCGTTATCTGGATAATGCTTCGTGCCCTTGAACATCATGTGCTCAAGGAAATGTGCCATACCAAGTTCTGTTTCTTCCTCCACAAGCGAACCAGTCCGCTGTATCAGCCGGAACTCACCAATATGTTTCCTGCTCTTAGCCTTACGAACATAATATGTCATACCGTTAGGCAGAACACCTTGACGGATGGCTGTATCAACAGGAACAATCTGCTCTGATGTCTGCCCATGAGCTGTTATAACAGCTGCAATAATGACAAATAATGTGATAAATGTTTTTCTCACTTGAACTTACATATTCACGGTTGTCTCTGTGCCGTTGTAAGTGATGCTCTTTTGTGTGCCGTCGGGGAGTATGACGTTGAAGGTGCGGTTGGTAAGCATTCCGTCATAACTGCCCTTGCGCTCTCCAATGGTGAGGGTGCGGTGGCTGTCGCTCCACTGCATCGTGATGGTGGTATACTTGCCTTTTTCATAATTGTAGTTGTCACCTTCGTCTTCGTACAAAGTGAATGCAGCATCAGCACCTGGATAGATGCGCAACTCGAGATTGTCCCATGCTTTTTCGCCTACATACTGCATCTCAGGTCCGAGAGGTAATATGCTACCTGCACGCACAAACATCGGAGCACGATCAAGACGTGTCTCGATGGTCACTTCCTTACCGCCACGATACTGCTGGCCTGTCCAGAAGTCATACCACTGAGCCCCCTTTGGCAGATATTTTGTAGCACTCTTGGTGCCGCTGAAATCTACTACGGGATATCCTTCGTTGGTAGTAGCAGTGCTTGTGACGCTCCATCCGTCCAGACCCTGCGCATCGAGCTTACCACTCTTGCGGTTGACAGCCTCAGGGGTATATTGTGCCTGCACGATGGGTGCAGCGAGGATGCTGCGGCCGAAGAGGAACTCGCTTGGCTCCTGCCATGTGCGCTTGTCGGCAGCAAAGTCAGCAAACAGCGGACGCATATAGGTGTCGTTATTGCTGGTTACCTGCCATGCTGTGCTGTAAATATAAGGTAGCAGGCGATAGCGAAGGCGTATCTGTGCTGCTATGGCATCATAGACGGCTTCGCCCGGTTTGCCAAACTCCCATATCTCGCGTGAGCAATCGGTGCCGTGACTGCGGAAGACAGGGCAGAACAATCCATACTGCATCCAACGGACATAGAGTTCCTGGAACTGCGGGTTGCGTGGTGCCGAACCGCCGCCTCGGGTGTTGTAACTGCCACAGAAGAAGCCACCGATGTCGGTATTGAAGTTAGGACAGCCAGTCATGCCGTAGTTCAGGCCCAGAGGAATCTGGTTGCGCAACACTTCCCACGAAGAGCTGACATCGCCGCTCCACAGACCGGAGCCGTAGCGCTGCTGACCGGCAAAGGCAGAACGTGTCATGATGAACACACGCTTGTCGGAAGTTGCCTTACGCTGATTGTCATACACACCGCTGACAGAAGCAAGGGGGAAAGCATTGCGATAGCGACGCCATGTGCCGTCACCGGCACTGTGGTCGTAGTCGGACTCCTTGGGGTTGAAGCAGTCGGGGTCGGTAGAGTCCATCCACCACGCATCGGTACCCTCGTTGAGAAGATTTGTCAGGTACTTCCAATAGATGTCGCGAGCCTTTGGACTGAGAGCATCATACACACGCACTCCGGAAGGGTAGTCCATGCGTGGAGGCCACTGTGCCAGTCCGCTCTGGGGCCATGTCTGGAAGTCGTAGAGAAGGCCCAGCGAGTCGAGCTCACGATATTGCTTTGTCTTGGGACCGAAGCTTGCCCAGATGCTTATCATGAAGTGGGCATGCTGGCGGTGCACCTCGTCAATCATCCTTTTGCCGTCGAGGAAATCCTCATGGACAAATTCCATAGCATTCCATGTATAGTTGGAACCCCAGTATTGCCAGTCTTGTATGATGCCGTCGAGAGGTATCTGGCTCTTGCGGTAGCGGTTTACGACGCTGAGCAGTTCCCTGGAAGACTTATAGCGTTCCTTCGACTGCCAATAGCCGTAGGTCCACAGCGGAAACATAGGCACCTGCCCTGACAGCGTGCGCATCTCAGCGATATTGCCATCGACAGAGCCGCCCAGCATGAAGTAATAGTCAATACCGTCGCCAACTTCTGATGACAGTTCCATTTTGTTCTGGCCTGTAGCATCGAATATGGTGCGAGAATAGTTGTCCCAATATATGGACCATCCGCGAATGCTTTGGAATACCGGCTGGAAATCCTGCAGATTAGACTGTTCCATCTCCACACGCTTTCCACGATGTGATATCTTACCGTCCTGTAATGTGCCAAGACCGTATATCGGTTCGTCCTTCTGCAAGGCAAAGGCTGTCGTAACTCGAAATGCTCCCTTGTCAGGACCGCTTGTGCGTTCCTCAAAACCATACGAGAGTTCTTGAAGCAGATTCTTCACCTTGCGGCCCTCGAAGCTGATGCGTCCGGTTGTCTTGTTGACACGGACAGTCAGTTCGCTGCTGCTCAGTGACACCTCGCTGCCACTCTCTCCATGCTTGACGTCAATGTCCTGCGGTTGTGCCGTAACAACGAGGCTAGGGTGAGAAATTGTGCGTTTTGTGGGCACCTTGCTGATGTGTACTGTGCGAGGAGTGAAAAACTCTACGCAAACGTCTGTAGAAGAAGTCTTTACCAATGTAGGCTTTGCCATCAGCGGCAAAGAAAGAAGTAAAAACAATAGACTAGAAAAGGATAGTTTCATATTTTTTAGGAATATTATAGGGCTAATGGGGCCAATGGGTAATTCTTAACTCTTAATTCTTAATTCTTAACTCTTAACTCTAAACTCTAAACTCTAAACTCTAAACTCTCTTCATACTCTGTAGTATCTTCGATGCCTGCGGCTTGGAGGGCTTCTTTGCGTTCAACGCATGTGCCACATTTACCACAATGCTTCTCACCGCCCTTGTAGCATGACCATGTTTTGCTATAATCGATGCCCAACTGCTTTCCCCTTATGGCGATGTCGCTTTTGGTGATGTCGGTATATGGAGCCAGAATCTGGAGCCCCTCGTATGTGCCGGCAGAGATAGCGGCACTCATAGCGGATACGAATTCCGGACGGCAGTCGGGATATATAGCATGGTCGCCCCCATGATTGGCCATCATGACGTATTTCAATCCCCTGCTCTCAGCCATTCCGGCTGCAATAGCAAGCATTATGCCGTTACGGAAAGGCACCACAGTGCTCTTCATGTTCTCGTCAGCATAGTGCCCCTCGGGTATCTCTTCTCCACCAATAAGCAAAGAAGAAGTGAAGTATTTCTGCATGAAGTCGAGGGGGATGATAATCTGAGGGATACCCAGTTGTTCACAATGCCACTTTGCAAATGCCAGTTCCTTGGCATTATGACGTGAGCCATAGTCATAGGAAACAGCAAGGGCTATACGGTCCTTGTAATCGTAGAGTAGGGTGGTGGAGTCCATACCACCACTGAGTATAATGACACAATCTTTCATCTTAGTTTACAGTTTTCTCTAATCACTAACCACTAATCACTAACCACTAATCACTAACCACTAACCACTAACCACTAGTTAAACACCGTCCAGCTGAGACCCAGGCGGAAAATTCGTCCGTTTAGGGGATGGTGAGGTGTATAGAAGTAGTTTCCGGCGCCGGCATTAACGTGGGACATCATCACAAAGAAACGGCAACGTTTCAGCATGAAATTGGCATAGACATTAATGAGCGGATAGTTACCAATCTTTGTCTTTACTTCATCATTCTGCTGAACTGCAAACTGCGACAGTTGTGGAACATATTCCGGAGCGTAGTAAGAAGTGAAGAAACGCATGTCACCTCCGAAGTGGACAGACATCACACGAGCAATCTTGAACTTCAGATAGAGATTAGTCCATATATTTATTGCCGGTACGGGAAGGACATCTTCTGCGCTGCTCTTCTGGAATGTAATTCGGTTTTCCCAGTTCAGCACACCGAGAGTGAAATTCTGCTCAACAGCAAATGTCAGGAGGCTGATATTTTTTGATGACTGTAAGATGTCTGCCTCATAGCCGGTAATGACGTCGCTGTTGGACTTGTCGTATCTTACTCCGAGGTATGCCAGATTCTGGAAGTTATCGTAAGCCACGCGGAGCGATGTTCGCGTCTTGCTATATGTAAGACTTCCCTCGATGTGTGTCTGCATCTGCTTGTTCAGACCGTCGTGGTCCCACCAGAAGTGCTTGGAGTGATAGTGACGCTTGAAGAAGGCAGGAGTAGTGAGATGATAGAAGGCTCTGAGGTTAAGCTTTACGGAGTCTTTGAAGATAGGTACCCTCACATCGCCGGTACCGTCGAACTTTAAGTCTCCCACCTGTTTGCCTGCAATCCATACCTCTCCCAATACCTTGTAATGGAAGGTCTTGCCGAGAGTCTTTATGAGTTGTCCGCCTACGGAGATATTATTCTCTATATAGCTGCTATACCTAGTGAGACTGTCTTCTGCCAGCCGATAGTTAGATATGCTGTGGGCAATGAATGCCTTCGCTCCCATCGGGACATACTTGTTGAAGCCTTCGAGGAGTCCTACGGCAAATGTATTGCGGAGAGTATAGTAATCCGTCTTGTCATATATAGAGTCGCCCAAGGCTCTGTCAACAGGGACGCTATACCTGTCGTTGTAAAGATTCTTTGGAGACCTGTATGCGATATATGTATGCCAGTTGTCATCAAACTGCAGGTTGTGAATGAAACTGGTGACAGGCACATATTCTTCCTTTGTCCATGAAGTATCAACGGCTGCAGAGTCCTTACGGGCCATGAGGGAATCCATCAGCAGCTTACGCTTTTCTTCGGCTGCCTTTTTGAGAGCTATCCTGAGAGAGTCGTTGGAGAGGTCGCCAACGATTTGTGCATCGTCAGGTCTGCCCATCAGGCGTTTTGAGGGTTTCGTTGCACCACCGTTCTCCCCTGATAGCATCTTCTCGGCTTCAGCTGCTGCCTCTGCCTGTTCTTTTTCTTTTTGAGCCTTGAGGGCAAAACGACGTGCTTCAATCTCCTGCTCAGTCATCGGGACCTTACGATAGAAGCCGATATTGTATCTGTGGGAAAAGGTGGCATGAAAGGCATTTGTGCGATTCCAGTTGCTGCTCAGCAATACGGGTATCTCGTTTTCGGAATACGTCTCGGAAGTGGCTTCAGGGTGTGTGATATATTCATCATTGGTGATACCGCCATTCTCAGTCAGTTTCAGGTGGTCGAAGGAGAATATAACATGGGCATTATATCGCTGACCGATATATGAGCCCCACATAGTGTAGTCAAAGAGTGCCGTAGACTGGTTCTGATAGTATCCGCGTCCGTAGATGTAATCAAACTTAAAACCGAATCCAGCTTCCTTATTGATATTATTTGCAAAGAGAGCTTTGAAATGGTCTTCACCGTCAGTCCTGTCACCACAAGAATTGAATGACAGGTTGGTGATAGGTGAAAGAGTGTTGCTAAACCTCAGTTTCGTAGGGGGCGTGAGGAAATAAGACAATCCGTCGGTAAATCCGAAAGTCTCATAGTCGCGATCAGTTGCTATACGGGCTATGCGGGGAGCGCCGAGGTTACCGGTAGTGTTGTATTCTCCATACATGCCTGTCGTGAAGATAGAATTCATGAACAGGTGCTGAGCGGTATCTGGCACAGCTGCTGTCCTGTCTCCGAAATGGTCGTCAATGGTCCACAGATGCATGCCCTTCGGTACCTCCTTGTGCTTGTGGCTCAATGAGTCGAGGGCACGATTGGGGTTGAAGGTGTTATCTGTCACCGTAAAGCCATCGTCATAGAAAGTGTTATCGTTTTGAGCCATTAACGGCACAGAACAGACGGATAGTATTACAGAAACAAGTATGATGTTGTATATCCTGCCCATATTTATTTCATATATCTCAAGACACATTCAGCCATCTTTATTGCCATAGCGATGATGACAATTACAATTCCCATCATCTTTGTTCTCTCATCATGAATGAACCACTGACCGTATGCATTGACAGCGGCACCGATGATACCAAAGACGATGAAAAGCAGGTTCAAAATCTGCCTTATCTTGAAAATAGTTGTGGGATCTTCCTGCTTGGAATGCATTCTTAATTATAATCTTTAACCGTTAACCTTTAACCGTTATTCTATTTCAGAGTTTCCTCAATGCGATTGAACAATGCGTCTTTTGCATCAATGGTCTTGGTACGGAATTTCTTTGAGCCGCCCAACTGGAAATCGTCACCCTTCTTGTTTATTGCCTGAGCATCAGATATCATATCTTCCGCAGGGAACTGTCCTCCACCACGCTCTTCATCATAGATATAATTGAGGTTACACATCGTAACCATACATCTTCCATCATAGCAGTCAATGACCAGCTGATAGTTGAATTTAGCCTGATCAAGAGAAAGGAACTTATTCTCAAAAGTCAGAATCTCCTGTATTCTTGCCACTATCTGGTGATTTGCTTCATCGCTGATGGTTATCTTGCTTACATCAGTCTTTGGATTCACACCATTGCCACCGCGTTCTGAGCAATAACCCTTAGAAAAAGCAAGCATAGTGGTGTAGATATCTCCGGCTGACTTGCCTGGAACCTCAATGACTTTCTGCCACTGAATCTTACCATTAACCTCAGGACATGCTCCTGCCAGATATTTAGGGTCAATAACCCTTTCTGCCTTTGGCTTCCTTTCAAACAGGGCACGTTTCTTTATCTTACCATCTTGAGTGACGGTATATGATTCCTGTGCTTTCTGTTTTGGCTTAAAGAGCTGTGCATTAGCATGTGTTGCATACAAAATGGACAGTATGGCGCAAAGAATGATGATTACCACGATGCGTGCCACGCAGCCTACTACTTTCTTAATGATGAACAATGCAATGATGATTGCAATAATTCCGATGATTAACTGTGTCATATCTTAAATGGTATTGTTGTTGTAAATTCCAGTGGTTTGTGTGTTATGGGATGGTAGAAGCACAACATGTATGCATGCAGGCACAGACGGTGCAATGGGTCATCACCATTTCCGTATTTCACATCTCCGCAGACAGGATGCCCCATCTCTGCCGCATGTACGCGAATCTGATTTTTTCTGCCTGTCTCAAGTCTGAACTCCATCAGAGTGTGTGTCGCTGTGCGTTTGAGAACATGGAAGTGGGTTATGGCATGTTTTCCTCCATTATCCACTGAGGAAGAATACGTTATGTATGCTTTGTTGTCCTTCAGCCAACTCTCTATTGTACCGTCATCTTCCACCACTTCACCGCTTAGGACTGCAACATACCGGCGGTCATAAACGATATCGTGCCATTCATGTTCCAGAATCTGCTCCGTATCGATATCCTTTGCATAGACCATAAGGCCTGAGGTGTCCCTGTCCAGTCTGTGCACCACGTGGGCCCTGCACTTCTGGCGGGTTTTATGAAAATAGTCATCGAGGACACTCTTGACATTCAGCGATGAGTGGCCTGCTGCCATAGACAGTATGCCTGGCTTCTTTTCAATGACAACCAGATACTGGTCCTCATATACTATGCTGACATATCGGCTCTTGAAGACGTCGTTCTTCTTTGAGTTGGACACTTGTACCTTCATGCCTGCCGTAAGAGGGAAATCGAATTGCGTCACCGTCTTACCGTCGACCTTGATGCCTCGCCCCTTCAGGATATCCTTAACCTTGTTCTTGGAGGCAGAGAGAGTTGCCAAAAGAAACTCCAGCAGGGGAGTCTCCTTGTCAACATTATATGTCTTGTATTCTTTCAGTTTCGGGTTGTACATACAGTCTGTTATGCAAGTCCATTGCCGGACGCATGCTATGTTAGCGTACAAAAGTAGGAAAATTTCTTCAGATACCCTGTTTGCAGCCTGTAATTTTAAGAAACTTTTAGAGAAAATAGTCATATTTTTAAGAAATAATTTGGTTAGTATGGATAAATTTGATACATTTGCACCCGATAATGCAGAAAAAATATGTCCACAAACACTAAAAATCCAGACTCTTGCGTAGGTTGCCAGCTTTATGGGCAGTGTGGTACCGTATGTGAGACGCCTGACGATGGAAAGTCTGCATGGGAAAAATTACTCCTGCCTTGTGCGTTGCTTGCAGCTGTGATACTGTTGGTGGGAGCGTCATATATTATTAATCTGGTGTTCTGAAACCTTAAGAATAACTACTATAAAAAATGAATTTTATCTTATCTGCAGTAATTGCTTTAGTTGCGATCGCATTAGTGGCATCAATAGTGCTCTATGTGTGCTCGAAGCGCTTTGCTGTACAGGAGGACCCTCGCTTGTCGGTTGTGTCAGAAGCGTTGCCGCAGGCTAACTGTGGCGGTTGTGGCTTTCCTGGCTGCTCTGGTCTTGCAGCTGCCCTGGTAAAGGGTGCTGATGCAGGAAATATTGACGGACTCTCATGTCCTGTCGGTGGTCAGGAGGTAATGACAAAGATAGCTGGCTTGCTCGGCATGGAGGCAGGGGATAGCGCACCAAAGGTGGCTGTCGTCAGATGTAACGGTTGTCCGGAATATCGTCCCCGTATAGCAGAGTATGATGGCTTGCGCTCTTGTGCTGCCGTGAATAGTGTGGGTAGCGGCGAGACTGCTTGCGGCTACGGTTGTCTGGGGTGCGGAGATTGTGTATCGGCTTGTAACTTCGGGGCGATAACAATAGATCCGGACTTGGGACTGCCTGTTGTTAATGAAGACCTGTGTACCTCTTGTGGAGCCTGTGTGAAAGCGTGTCCGCGCAATATTATTGAGTTGCGCTACAAGGGTCGTGTCATAAAGGGACAGCCACACCGTGTCTATGTGTCTTGTGTGAATAAAGACAAAGGACCTGTTGCCAACAAAGTATGCAAGGTCAGTTGTATAGCATGTGGTAAATGCCAGAAGGTATGTAAGTTTGAGGCTATCTCAGTAGAGAATAATGTCGCTTACATAGATATGGAAAAATGTAAGGCTTGTGGACTCTGTGTGCGTGAATGCCCTAAGAATGCCATTCATGCAACGTGGGAACTGCCAGCGCTGAAGCCGAAAGAGACATCGGCAGAGGAAACAACTAACGTATAAAAACACTAAGAAAATTGGATACAAAAACATTCAGAATAGGTGGCGTTCATCCAGAGGAGAATAAGTTGACCCATGAGGTAGAGACACAAGTTGCTCCTTTACCTCAGCAGGCTATATTCCCTCTGAGTCAGCACATTGGTGCTCCTGCAAAACCAATCGTCCAGAAGGGTGATAAGGTGAAGGTTGGCACAATGATTGCTGAGGCCAGCAGCTTTGTAAGCGCCAATATATTTTCTTCTGTGTCAGGAACAGTCTTCAAGGTTGATACCGCTGTCGATGCAACAGGCTATCAGAAGCCATGCATAATCATCAATGTCGAAGGTGATGAGTGGGAGGAGTCAATAGACCGCTCCGACAAGATAGAACGTCTGGAACATCATCCGGAACTGACGTCAGAGAAAATCATTGAGAAAGTAAAGTACGCCGGTATCGTCGGCATGGGAGGCGCATGCTTCCCGACACATGTGAAACTGTGTCCTCCACCGACAGAGAAAGCAGAGTGTGTCATAATAAACGGTGTCGAGTGTGAGCCATACATCACATCGGACTATCGCCTGATGATGGAGAAGCCTGATGAGGTTGTAGAAGGTGTGAAGCTCATTATGAAGGCTGTGGGCGTTAATAAGGCATACATTGGTATTGAGACGAATAAGCCACGTGCCATAGACCTGATGATACAGAAGCTGATGACCAACCTGGATATAGAGGTAGTGCCTCTGGCAAAAAAATATCCGCAAGGTGGTGAGAAACAGCTTATTGATGCCGTGATACGCAGACAGGTGCCTGCACCTCCGGCTATTCCTATCAACGTAGGTGCCATAGTGCAGAATGTAGCAACAGCTGTCGCCATTTATGAGGCTGTAATGAAGAACAAGCCCCTCTTTGAGCGTTATACTACTGTTACTGGCAAACACTTGAAGACCCCGGGTAATTTCCTTGTGCGTATGGGAACACCGTTCGGTCAGCTGATAGACCTTTGCGGTGGTCTGCCCGATGGAGATAACAAAATCCTTGCCGGTGGTCCGATGATGGGTAAGGCTGTCAACAATCTGAATACTCCTGTCGGAAAAGGACAGAATTCCATCACTGTGCTTACGGACTATGATGCGCACAGAAAGGAACCACAGCCATGTATCAGGTGCGCAAAATGTGTAGGTGCTTGTCCTATGGGACTTGAGCCATATCTGCTTGCAAAGGGTAGTGCGATGAAGATGTGGGAACGTATGGAGGCTGAGATGATAACAAGCTGCATAGAATGCGGCTCATGTCAGTTTACGTGTCCGGCACATCGTCCGCTGCTTGATAATATAAGGATGGGCAAACAGACCGTTATGGGAATCATTCGCAGTCGCGCCCCCAAAAAATAATTATGAATTATGCATTATGCATTTTGAATTGATATAAGATGTCACAAATAATAGTTTCATTATCACCACATGCTCATGGCACAGATTCCGTTGAGAAGAATATGTATGGTGTCATCATTGCGCTTATTCCTGCGCTGTTAGCATCATTCTATTTCTTCGGCTTGGGATCGCTGATTGTTTGTGCTGCAAGTGTGATAGCATGTGTGCTTTTCGAGTGGTTGATAAGCAAATTTATGTTACAGCGTACTCCCACCATCTCCGATGGCTCCGCCATTGTGACGGGACTTCTGTTGGGCATGAATCTGCCGAGTAATTTCCCTGTCTGGATGATTGTCATTGGTGCGCTGGTAGCAATCGGTGTCGGTAAGATGACCTTCGGAGGACTGGGACAGAATCCGTTCAACCCTGCCCTCGTAGGACGTTGTTTCCTGCTTGTCAGTTTCCCTGTCGCAATGACAACATGGCCAAAGCCATGGATGAACGTAACATTCCTTGACGAGGTGACCGATGCAAATACAGGTGCGACACCATTGTACCTGATGCAGACGGCAATAAAGAATGGTGACCCGTCATTATTGGAAAAACTGCCGTCATCTCTTGATATGCTTCTGGGAGTTACCCAGACAAACAATATGGGTGCCGGAACAATCGGTGAGATATGTGCAGCAGCGCTCCTGTTGGGATTGATATATATGCTGTGCAGGAGAATCATCACATGGCACATCCCTGTAAGCATCATAGCAACGGTATTCTGTTTCTCAGGTTTGCTGCACCTGTCTAATCCGGTATATGCAGATCCTGTGCAGGTTATTCTGTCAGGTGGTCTGATGCTGGGAGCCATCTTCATGGCAACAGACTATGTCACATCTCCGATGTGCGCGAAAGGACAGTTGATATATGGTGTCTGCATCGGCTTGCTGACTGTCATCATCCGTAACTGGGGAGCCTATCCGGAAGGAATGTCATTCGCGATACTTATCATGAATGCATTCACTCCGCTGATTAACTATTATGTGAAACCGACACGCTTTGGTGAGCAGCCAAAGGTTGCAAAATAGGGGAGGGGAATATGGAAAGACTGCAATCAAATCTCCAGAATATGGTTGGTGTCCTCGTTGGCGTAGCCTTCGTGTGTGCCCTCCTTCTGTCTGTCTTCAATAAGATTACGGCAGGCCCTGTTGCAGAACAGGCTGATAAAGCCCTTCAGGACGGCATCAAGTCCGTAATGCAGAGCGACAGCGTTGTGGTAAGTGGCGACACCATAATAGAAAAGGAATTCAGCGGCAGGAGCCTCTCGTTTGTCGTTCATATGACAGACAAGGGCGTTGCTATCGAGAGTACTGATCCTAATGCCTTTGGCGGAAACCTGAAGGTGCTTGTCGGATTTGCCGAAGATGGTGAGATTCTCGGATATACCATTCTTGAAAGTGCTGAGACTCCGGGACTCGGAGCAAAGGCTGATGAATGGTTCCTTGATGATGCCCCAGGTGATATTGTGGGCCTGAATGTGTGGGAAAACAACCTCACTGTTTCCAAGGACGGCGGCGACGTGAATGCCATCACGGCATCTACCATCACATCACGTGCGTTCCTGAGAGCCGTAACACAGGCGTGGACAGCATATCGTGGTGATAAGGATGATGCCAAGACCGGTGCAACACAACAAGTAGAGAAAGGAGGCAAAAAATGAGTAATGTAAAGATAATTCTTAATGGTATAATAAAGGAGAACCCTACGTTCGTCCTGCTGTTGGGTATGTGTCCTACGCTGGCCACAACCACCAGCGCAATGAATGGTATGATGATGGGACTGGCTACTATGGTGGTGCTCATCTTCTCAAACCTCGTTATATCAAGCATCAGGAACTATGTGCCCGATATGGTGCATATCCCCGTATATATCGTTGTCATCGCAACATTGGTGACAATAGTGCAGATGTGTATGGCAGCCTATATGCCTGACGTGAATAAGTCGCTGGGATTGTTTATCCCCCTTATTGTTGTGAACTGTATCATTCTCGGGCGTGCTGAGGCGTTCGCTTCAAAGAATACTCCGGTATCGTCAATATGCGACGGACTCGGCATAGGACTCGGTTTTACGCTTGCTCTCACGCTTCTCGGTATATGCAGGGAACTGCTCGGCAACGGCACCATCTTCGACAGCCGTATCATACCCGAGGAATATGGTATGCTCATGTTCATACTCCCTCCGGGAGCATTCATGACATTGGGCTTCCTGATAGCGATAAAGAATAAACTTAGCAAGAACTAATGCATAATGTTCTTTAACCGTTAAACTTTAACCGTTAAACTTTACAAATGGAATATATATTAATTTGCATAACTGCGATATTCGTTAATAATATCGTTCTGAGTCAGTTCCTCGGCATCTGTCCCTTCCTGGGCGTATCACAGAGGGTTAATACTGCTCTTGGTATGAGTGCTGCTGTCGCTTTTGTGATGACATTGGCGACTGTCGTGACATATCTGCTACAGATATATGTCCTCAACCCTATGGACCTGGGCTATCTGCAGACACTGTCATTCATACTCGTCATAGCCTCTTTGGTGCAACTGGTAGAGATAATCCTCAAAAAGGTTTCTCCAGCCCTATATCAGTCTTTGGGAGTGTTCCTTCCTTTGATTACCACAAACTGTGCTATACTTGGTGTGGCAATACTTGTCGTACAGCGTGACTACACATTTCTTGAAAGTCTTGTGTATGCCCTTGCGTCAGCCATCGGCTTTGGTTTGGCACTCGTGATATTTGCAGGCTTACGTGAACATCTTGCTATGGCAGATATCCCAAAGGGCATGCGTGGAATGGCTATAACCCTTGTTACTGCCGGCATCCTGGCACTCGCCTTCATGGGATTCAGCGGCGTTGACGGTGGCCTGAAACCAATCTTTGGAATAGAGTAAACTAAGAGATACAGTCCGTGTCTCGATAATATCAGAGCGCGGATTATTTGTGTTTGTGTTGTTGTCTCCCTCCGACGCGATGTCTGGGGGGAGATTTTTTTTGTGATATTTGTTTGGAGTTTTTGTTAAAAACTACGTTTTCTTTTTGGAGTTCGGAAAAAAATGATTACTTTTGCAATCGGAAATGCTTAGTTTGGCAAATATATATATATTCTATGGATAAAAAGACATTAGAATTCGTGACATATTGCATTGGGAAACTCTCAGTGATGCTTAAATTGCCACAAAAAGAAATATACAAACGCCTGAAAACATCAGGTATCCTGGATGACTATATAATACCCTCGTATGACGTGCTGCACACATTTGGTTCCCGATACTTGATGGAGGACCTCACCGGATATATGAGGGAGAAAGGGGTATTGCCAACATGAAACTATATCATTCGTCAAATGTTTGCGTGGAACATCCTGATACAGAACATTCGCGTTTGTATCTTGACTTCGGACGTGGATTCTATCTAACCTCTTTGTATGAACAGGCAATTCGATATTCCCAACGTTTTAAGAGGAGAGGACAAGCAGCATGGCTTAATACATATGAACTTGTATGCGACGAAACGCAATGGAAAATAAAGCGTTTTGATTCTTACGATAAAGAGTGGCTTGACTATGTTGCACAATGCCGTGAAGGAATAGATTCAAGTAACTATGACATGATTATTGGCGGTATCGCCAACGATCGAGTCATTATTACTCTTGACAGATATTTTTCAGGTGAAATTTCTCAAGAAGAAGCACTCGGATTATTGAGATTTGAAAAGCCTAATATTCAGTACTGCATACGTACAAACCGCATGTTGCAAGAATGTCTTAAATACATGGGAAGTGAACAACTATGAGCGAAGAAAGTAAACAAATATTGAGAAGTTCACAATGTGCAAGAATTATTATCTGCATAAGTGAAATGTTCAATGTGTCCCTTGATAAGGCTGCCGATATATATTATAGTTCAGAAACTGCCAATATGGTTGAAGAAGGTGTTGCTGATTTGCATTGTCGTAGTGACAAATATCTGGCAGGCGAAGTTTGGAGAGAATATCAGGAAAGTTGTTCGTGAACGTTTAGCTCCAATAACGCACGCTTATTTTTCGTTAAAGGCAGGTTATTGCACGATAAATGCCATTTATTGTAAGACCTAACATTGTTTTTTGGGAAAGCCCATATTTATGGGCAATCTGGGCGAATCTGATATTCTAAAAAGGTAACATAAACCTAACACGAGACCTAACATAAACCTAACATTGGTTTAGGCATAAGATACAGCTTTGGAGCCACTTCGGATGTTACCTCTCATGTTACCTCTGTGTTAGGTCTTTGTTACCTCTTATGTTAGGTCTGGAAGCCTATTTTAATCTCTAACATCCTTAATATCAACCACTTGTAAGTTGCTAATGTTAGGTCTTATGTAAAATTGGTTAAATTCATTGAGCGGACTTTAGACTTAGGCAGGTTTCTTTCACTATAATTATTTTCCGTAATAATTCCGACGCCGACGGAAAAAGTTTTCGCACGGGACGGAAAAAGATTTCGCTCCCTACGGAAAAAACGCAAAAGACATTCTTCCCGAAAACTATACCTGTAGTTTAACGATTTTAGTTGACTACTTGGAGCCTTATTTGCGATAAGGGTTGA
>ERZ842401.1108-NODE-1108-length-39477-cov-4.967125_pt1 | contig 39477 bp, 30 predicted proteins | sample MGYA00521270_ERZ842401 | MGnify/ENA primary metagenome ERZ842401 (study PRJEB31892, sample SAMEA3878208) | bioreactor metagenome | biome: Moose rumen | place: Sweden | collected 2011-10 | study: EMG produced TPA metagenomics assembly of the PRJEB12797 data set...
GCAGACTGTAAATCTGTTGGCTCGTCCTTCGTAGGTCCGAATCCTTCACTCCCCAAGCAGAGGTTGTCGTAAGACAGCCTCTTTTTTATTTGTTTCCTTTTGCAAGTCTTACAATTTCCCCGAAAATCAATTGAAAGTCTTTTCCTTTTATGCTATACTTTCGTGACTAAAAGGGGGATTTTGTGCGTATCAATTTCTGGGGAGTGAGAGGTTCAGTTCCAAGTCCGTTGACTCCGCAACAGGTGCAGGCAAAAATTTCTGCTGCTGTTTCTCGCATGACGCCTAACGACGCAAAAGATTCTGAATCAAAGCAGCGCTTCCTTGCTTCCCTTCCTGAATGGCTTTACGGAACTGTGGGTGGCAATACAGCATGCGTAGAAGTACGCTCCAAAGATGATGCCCGCTTTATCCTTGATTTGGGTACGGGAGTTCGTGCCATGTCTAAGGCAAGCCAGCCTCCTGCTTCCATGCACTACAACATCCTTATGTCTCACTTTCACTGGGATCATCTACAGGGATTTCCTTTCTTTGACCAAACCTACTATCCCAACGCAACATTCGACATATATTCCACATTCCCAGCCGCAGAAAGAATTCTTGCCGCCCAGAGCCAGCTTCCTTATTTTCCTGCAAACGCCTGCTGGGACAATCTTAATGCAAAGTTTACCTTCCATCTTGTTAAACCCGACACCCCCTTTGAAGTTGACGGACTTAAAATAATTATGCACAAGATGAGGCATCCGGGCAACTCCTACTCAATGTCTTTTGAGGAAGACGGCAAGAGATTCATCTATGCAACTGATGTGGAACTTGAGCAGACCGACTTTGATACTGAAATTCCTCGGAATCGCTTTTTCAAAGATGCAGACGCCATGGTAATAGACAGCCAGTACACTGCGGAAGAAGCCATGCAGAAAGTTAACTGGGGGCACAGCTCATTCTGCAATACCGTTGACTTTGCAAACATCTGGAACATAAAGCATCTTTACATGTTCCACCATGAGCCCATGTATGACGACAAGAAGGTTCATTCACTTCTGCAGTCCGCCCGTTGGTACGCAGAATACGAAGCCCACTCCATGCTCAAGGTAGACATAGCCGTGGAAGGCCAGGGGTTTGACCTGTGACAAAAAAGAAAAGTTCTGTTCCCCTTGTTGTAAAGATACTTCTTTGGCTACTTGCTCTTGTTGCCGTTCTTGTGGTATGCGCCCTTGCATTTTGGAACCGCACGACTTCTCCTGTACTGTCCTATTCTGATACTCCCAATGCCGAAGAAATTTCCGAGCCTTACAAACTCCGTGTCCCCGACGACACCACGGTAAGGGCAGTGGCACAGGAACTTGAGCAGAATGGAATTATCAGGTCAGCAAATGCTCTTTATCTTGCGGCCTATGTTGCAGACCGCTGGCACATAAACATTTTTAATCGCAAAAGGGAAGGCTTTCTTCTTAAAAGTGGAGTGTATACGGTAACTCCCTCCATGCCTCTTTCTCAGGTGTATGGACTGCTCCAGTCAGGCAGTCAGGAATACACTACGGTAAGCATACCAGAAGGTCTTACCATGTCAAAGATTGCGGTAATTCTGGAGTCTTCGGGAATCTGTTCTGCAGAGGATTTTCTTTCTTCCTGTAAGGATCAGAGTATACTTCTAAAGTACGGCATTCCTGCCGAAAACTGCGAGGGCTACCTCTTTCCCGACACATATTTTTTTGCCCCCAAGACTGATTCCGCTGTGGTTGTTCAAAGGCTGATCGACACTTTCTATTCCAGAGTGGAAGAACTTGATCTGCCATCTGAAACAAGCGCCCTCCGACTACACGAAATTGTTACCCTTGCTTCAATCGTTGAACGGGAGTATAGGGTTGCATCTGAAGCGCCTCTTATTGCCTCTGTGTTTACAAATCGCCTAAAGGAAAACATAGGGCTTTATTCCTGCGCCACAATCGAATACATAATAACCGAAATTCAGGGTAAGCCTCATCCCGACCGCATTACCTACGATGACCTTGCCATAGACAGTCCCTACAATACCTACAAGTGGGCAGGCCTTACTCCAGGTCCTATTTCAAATCCTGGACTTACTGCGCTTTATGCAGCCGCCCATCCGGCAGAAACAAACTACTACTACTTCGTGCTAACCGATGCCGATGCAGGAAGCCATACATTTTCCTCAACCTTCGATGCCCACATTGCCGCAGAAAACACTTCCTATGTAACAAAAAAATAAGGGGTGCTAATGGCTGGCTATATTTCGCAGGAGACAATAGACGAAGTAAACTCCAAGACAGACATTGTTCGCATTGTAGGCGACTATGTTCCCCTTACCCAAAAAGGAAACGATTGGTGGGGAGTGTGTCCCTTTCATAACGATAAGAATCCCTCGTTTAGCGTATCTCCTGAAAAAAAATTTTACTACTGCTTTTCCTGTCATGCAGGAGGAAACGCTGTAAACTTCATAATGGAAATGGAAAAACTTTCCTATCCAGAAGCCATAAGCCTTCTTGCAAAAAGGCAGGGTATAGAAATAAAGTATTCCGATGGAGGCCGTCCCCAACAGAAGGAAGACCCCTCCGCAAAACTAAGAAGCGAGTACACAGAACTTTACAACAGGGTTGCCGGTTCATTTCACTACATGCTTACAAGCACCGATGCAGGAGCCTTTGCTCTTGACTACATTACAAGGCGGGGAATTACCAGAGAGACAATCGAAAAATTTAAACTGGGCTACAGTCCTCAGGACAGGCACTGGCTAAGGAAATTCCTTTCTTCCAAAAACTACAGCGACTCCTTTCTTGACGGTTCTGGACTTTTTAGCAAACGGTATCCTGACATAGCATTTTTTTCGGACAGGCTCATGTTTCCCATTTTTGACAGGAAGGGGGATGTGGTTGCCATGGGAGGACGCTTTCTTAGGGGTAACTCTGAAAATTCTCCCAAGTACCTTAACTCTGGCGACCTTCCTCAGTACAAGAAGGGCAGCACCCTGTACGCCTTTAATTTTGCCAGACAGTCAATCCGTGACTCTAGAAGGGTGATTTTTTGCGAGGGCTACATGGACTGTATAGCCTACCATCAGTGCGGAATTACTTACGCCGTAGCCCCTCTAGGAACAGCCCTTACTGACGAACAGATAAAAATGGTAAAGCCTTTTGTTAGGGAAATCCTTCTTTCCTTTGACAGTGACGAAGCCGGACAGAACGCCACTAGGCGGGCCATTCTTATGTGCCGCAGACAGGACATTCCCGTGCGCATAATACAGTTGACGGGTGCAAAAGATCCTGCAGAAATTATGCTGAATTTCGGTGCTGAAGTCTTGACAAAAGACGTAGAACTTGCTATCTTAGATAGTGATTTTCTGTTGTCTAAACTGCAAGTATTGTATCCGAAAGACAGTCCTGAAGGCAAAAAGGCCGCATCCATGGACTTCTTTGAATATATTGACGCCCTGCAGTCGGATGTGCAGAAAAACGCCTGTCTGGAACAATTGTGCCAGGCATTCGACATAGACCTGGAGGCTGCCAGAAAAGATTTTACCAACCGGGAACGGCGTGAGCAGGGTGTTCATCGTTCGACTAAAACAGAAAATCGGGTAAGGAAAGGGCAGCCGGAACTTTCACGGATAAAGTTGACTGCCGAGTTAAGAGCTGTACTTACAGCGGTTACCGATAATCCAAGTTTTTTTCAAAAAATGCGAACGCAAATCTCGGTTGATGATCTTGATGACATTCAGGCAAAGAAACTGTTCATCATTATGGAGGAGTGCTCCAGAAGTGGTGCGTTTTCCGTAAGCAATATACTGGATCGTTGCGATAACGACGCATTAAAGGCGCTTATATTCCAGTCTTCGCAGGCATACTCAAATGCAGGCGACTCGGAAGCTGTAATTGCGCAGACGGTGGAAAGCAGCATATTGTACATAAAGAAGACTGTGCTTGAAAGGCGACGGAGCGAATTGCTTAACCGTATAAGAAGGTTGGAACGCAGCGCTCTGCCGGAAGACAAGACTCAGCTTATGGAAGCACTCTCGCAGAAGATGGAACTGGACAATCAGATCGCTTTGTTTAAAAGGATGTAAAATGGCTCAAAAGGCTGCTAAAAAAACAACTGTAAAAACGGTGTCTTCAAAAGCGAAGACTTCAAAAAATGATAATTCAAAAAAAACTATGACAAAGACAAGTACTACAAAAAAGACCGCCCCTAAGACTGAAAAGTCTAAAAAGGCAGAATCAGCAAAGAAGGCCTCCTCAAAGGAAAAAAAGGCCACTTCTGCAAAGGCAAAGGAAACCAAAACTGTTGCCTCAAAGGCAAAAACTTCTGCAAAGACTACTTCTACAAAGGCAACTTCTGCAAAGTCGGCTTCCGCAAAGGCAACTTCTGCAAAAGCTTCTTCTGCAAAGACCACTCAGTCTACAAAGAAAGCAGCCTCAAAAAGTGCCGCTCCTAAGACTAACGCAACAAAGGCAAAGTCTTCTGCAAATGCCGCACCTAAAGAAGAAAAGCCCAAGTCTGCAAAGAGCGCGAAGGCTTCATCTTTAGGGGAAGTAAAGAACTCTTCAAAATCTGAGGGAACAAAAAAATCTTCCCCCAAAACAAAGGAACTTGTTTCGGCTCAGGCTCATGAGGCAGACATGTCAGCAGGCGACATGGACGATGATGAGGACGAAAAACTTGATCCCGCTGTTCAGAAACTGCTTGACTACGCTCGCCCTAGACAGGTTGTTACTTGGGACGAAATAACCGAAATACTTACTCAGGACTTTGTAAATTCCAGTCGCATGGAAGAAGTGCTTCAACTCCTTACCCAGAACAACATTCAGGTTATGGAAGAGACGGAGCCGCTTCTAGACGACGAGGATGACGAAGAGGGTGCCGATGACGATGAGGAATTGGGAACTTCTGAAGGTGAAATTTCTGACGAGTCCAGCCTTGATGACGCAGGAAAGCACAGGCTTGTTGCAAACGACAAGGAGTCGGGTGTTGACGATCCAATTCGCCTTTATCTGCGCGAAATAGGAAAGGAAAATCTTCTTACAGCGGACCAGGAAGTAATTCTTTCTCGCAAGATGGAAGACGGTCAGAATATCATAAAGGATGTAATAAAGCATTCTGGCATGATGATTCCTGAATTCTTCGGAGTGGCACAGAAGGCATTTACCCGCATAGACATTCACGAACCCGGTCGCCCTAGAAAGGAAATAAATGAGGAAATGGCAGAAAAACGCCGCCTTAAGAGTTGTTACAGCGAATACCTTAAGCCCGTTCTGCCAGAAATGAAGCAGTACATGGCCCTTAAGAAGCAGCTTAGCGAAAACGACCAGACCATGAACATCTTCCAGAATCCTCAGATTGTTTCCCTAAGGACAAAGATTTACCCCTCTCTTCAGAAAATGGAAATTCAGACTGAAGAAATCGAGCGGTTCAGTTCTAAATTCCTTGAGGCAAACGAACGCATAGAAGAGTATCACCTTAAGCAGGAAAAGCGCATGAAGGAACTTCGCATTTCTGACCCTGCTGGTTTAAGAAGCATTGGTCGCCGTCTTGCAATCCGCACAGAGGCTGCAAAACTTGAGAAGGACCTTGGACTTACGGCAGACGAAATCCGTGAGGTGTATACCCAGATTCAGAAGATAGACAGAAAGCTCCGCCGCATAGAGTACGATTTTGAAAACTCTGTCGAAGAAATAATCGACATGACAAAAGAAATCAAGCGCGGAAAGACCATGATGGAACAGGCAAAGAATCGCCTTATAAACGCAAACCTCCGTCTTGTAGTTTCCATTGCAAAGAAATATACAAACCGAGGATTGCAGCTCTTTGACCTCATTCAGGAAGGAAACATTGGACTTATAAAGGCTGTTGAAAAATTTGAATACCGCAAGGGCTACAAGTTTTCAACATATGCAACTTGGTGGATTCGTCAGGCAATTACCAGAAGCATTTCTGACCAGGCCCGTACAATTCGCGTTCCCGTTCACATGATTGAGCAGATAAACAAGGTGGTTAGAGAAAGCCGCCAGCTCATGCAGAAGTTGGGAAGGGAGCCTACCGACGAAGAAATTGCCCAGCAGCTTTCATGGCCAGTAAGCAGGGTAAAGCAGGTTAAGAATGTTGCTCGCGAGCCTATTTCCCTTGAAACGCCTATTGGTGAAGAGGAAGACAGCCAGCTTGGAGACTTCATTGAGGACAAGGAAGTTGAGAATCCCGCAAACCAGACGGCATACACTATGCTTAAGGAACATCTTGCGGAAGTTCTTAGCACTTTGCCAGCCCGTGAGCAGGAAGTTCTTAAGATGCGATTCGGACTTGACGACGGATATTCCCTTACTCTTGAGGAAGTGGGACTTTACTTTAATGTTACCCGCGAACGAATCCGTCAGATAGAGGCAAAGGCTCTTAGAAGACTGCGTCACCCCCGCCGTGCGTCAGGATTAAGGGACTACCTTCCCCAGTAATTGGGAAGCAGCTTCCTATCTTTGTGTCTGTAGGGGTAAAACCCTATAGACACGATTGCCGAAAATGTTGTATAGTATCGGGAACTTTTAGTTAGTTCCCAATCATAAAATTAGAGGTTTGTACTCATGCAGATGACAGAAGTACTTGAAAAACTCAAGAAATTGCAGGATGTTCTTGCTCAGAAATATGAACTTGAGGGCAAAATTGAAGAACTGCCGAAGTCTCTTGACGGAAGCATAGAAAGTCTTGAGCGCTTTAAGAAAGATTTCATTCAGATTAACGAAAACTATGAAGAAGAAAAGGCTAAGGTTAATCAGCTTAAGTTTGATCTGGATCAGGCCATAAAAAACCGCGAGGAAGGCGAAAAGGGAATGGATGCCGCCCAGACTCACCGCGAGTATGAGGTTCTTGAAAAGCAGATTACCGAAGCAGCCGCCCGTGAAGAAGAACTTAGAAAGCAACTTCAGACAGAAGAGCGCACTCTTGCAGAACTTTCTGGAACCCTTAAGGATACAGAAAGCCTCATTTCTTCTACAGAAAAAGAAGTCAACCAGTCAAAAGCCAGCCTTGAGGAAGAACTTACAGGCTTTAGGTCAGAAATTGAGTCCCTCAAAAAGAAGGAAGAAAAAATTGCAGACGGCATAGATTCTGAAACAGTAATCAAGTTCCAGCGCATCATCCGCCGTAACAGGAAGGGAATTGTTGCCGTAAAGGGTAATGTGTGCGACGGTTGCCACATGATTCTTCCCGCCCAGTTTGCAAACGAAGTTCATCAGGGCGAAAAGATTTTGTTCTGTCCGTACTGCAGCCGCATTTTGTTTTACGAAGAGAACGCAGTTTCTTACTCCAACTTTAGCACGGAAGACTACGACAGCTCAGACGAACTGTATGACGAAGACCTTCTTAAGGAAGAGAGTGAATTTGAAGATGGAGAGTCTGGTGCAGACAAGTCATCTTCTGATTATGACAACGAATAAAAGCATAAGAGACGGTGACCGTTCGTTGGCGTTTTAATGATAGAATGCTGGCGAGAGGCAAAGTCCGGGCTCCTACGGAAAAGATGCCGGGTAATAACCGGGCGGTAGGGGAGCGAAAGTTTTCCTGCCGACAGACAGTGCTACAGAAAATAACCGCCGCAAGTCTTTTGCGGTAAGGGTGAAAAGGCGGGGTAAGAGCCCACCGCGCTTCTGGTAACAGCGGCGGCATAAGCAAACCTCATCTGGAGCAAGACCGCATAGCAGTTCGCTTTCCGTGCATGTGCTGCGGGTAGGTTGCTGGAAGTACCGGGTAATCGGTGCTGCGGATAGATGGTCACGGGAGTCCGTAAGGGCTCTTTCCAGAACCCGGCTTATTCGGCTCTTATGTATTTTTTTTACTTCACGGTTGTGGGTGGGACAACAGAATGAAGAAAGAAAAGGAGAATAAGACAGGCATAGTGCGCAATCCGAGCAAGGCTCCCTTGTACATTATACTGATCGTTTCCGCTCTGGCAGTTTTAACAGTCCTCGGCTTTGTTACCTATCGGATCATATATCGGTACAGTCACAGACCTAATTCCATCCCATCACTTTATGAACTTTGGAACCAGAAAAACTATGAAGAACTGTATGCCAGTTCCGCCGCCATACTTTCTGAACGCCCTTTTCTTAACACCGCTAGAACTTTTCACGGCTACAGCGCCTTTTATCTTGCCGTTTCACAGACAGACTCCACTGTTGCACAGAACTATCTAGACGAAGCCATAATCAACCTAAGAATTGCCCTCCAGTCCTGTAAGGAAGACACACGGTCTCAGATTGAATACATGCTGGGAAAGTCCTATTTTTTTAAGGACGACATTTCTTCCTACCACTACTATGCAGACCTTGCAGTGGAATATCTTACTGCGGCTATGGAGCACGGTTACAGGGCTTCTGACATTGCGGAACGTCTTGGCCTAAGTTATGCCTCTTTGGGCCGAACTCAGGAAAGCATTGCGGCATTTACTGAAGCCCTTATTGACAGGGAAAGCGATTTTCTTCTCCTTTCCATTGCAGAACAGTATTATGCAAACGGTCAGCCTTCGGCAGCAAAGCAGTACATTTACAGGGTTGATGTTCTTTCCAACAATTCCGACCTTTTGGAACGCTGTCACATTCTTCGCGGAAAAATCCTTATGGACGAAGGGGATCTTGAAGGCGCACAAATGGAATTCGAATCAATTTTGCAAAATAACGAAAATTCTGCTGACGCACACTATGAACTTAGTGTAATATATAAAAAGCAGGGCAACATGGTTAAGGCTAGGTCTGAATGGCGAGAGGCGCTTAAAATTCAGCCCAACCATCCTGGAGTGCTTGCAGAAATGGCAGAATCAAGTTAACATAGATACATAATTGGGAGGATATAAAAATGGCTTTTTGGGACAATTTTACTACGGACATAGGTATTGATTTGGGAACATGCAATACCCTTATTTATGTCCGCGGACAGGGCATTGTAATTGACGAACCCTCTGTAGTTGCAGTTGAAAAGGGTACTGGCAAGGTTGTTGCCGTAGGTGCAGAAGCTAAGCGCATGCTGTGGAAGACTCCAGGCGGAATCTCTGCAATCCGTCCCCTTGCTGATGGAGTTATTTCTGACAGTGATTCCACAGAAAAAATGATAAAATACTTTGTCTCAAAGATAATTCCCCGTCATCGTCTTTTCCGTTCCACAAGAATGAAGATAGGAATTCCTTCCTGCATTACTCAGGTTGAACGAGATGCTGTTGTAGCTGCAGCTCTTAAGGCTGGTGCAAAGGAAGTTGGCGTTATAGAAGAAAGTCTTGCTGCTGCCATTGGTGCTCAGATTCCCATTTACGAACCAGCAGGTCACATGGTGTGCGATATTGGTGGCGGTACCACGGAAGTTTCTGTAATTTCTTTGGGTGGCATGGTAACAACTTCTTCAATCCGCACAGGTGGAAACGCTTTTGACGAAGCCATCATCAAGCATGTTCGCTCAGTACACAACCTTAAAATTGGTCAGCAGACTGCCGAACGCCTTAAGATAGACATTGGAAACGCAACTCCCGACAAGACAATCGAAAAGATGGAAATTAAGGGTACCGATGCAATTACTGGTTTGCCACGCCGTCTTGAAGTTGACTCTGTAGAAGTCCGAGAATCCCTTAAGGAACCAATAACAAAAATCGTGGAAGAAATAAAGCGTACTCTTGGCGTTACTCCTCCTGAACTTGCTGCCGACATTGTTGAGCGCGGAATTGTAATGACAGGTGGAGGTTCCATGCTTAAAGGACTTCAGAAGCTTATTTCTAAGGAAACCGGCGTTCCTGTATTTTTGGTTGAAAAGCCTCTTGAGTGTGTTGCCGTTGGTGCAGGTCAGGCGTTTGAACTGTTTAAAGATATGTCTACAGACCGCTCCATCTACGACAACCTTAACAGCTAAAAGGCCGCCTTATGATTCGCAGGGTTAAGACCAAGTTTTCCTTCCGACTGCCAGAAATAGTTCTTGCAGCACTGGTTTTTATAAGCACCATATGTCTCGCTTTTTTTTCGGGCCGATTCATTGTTGACATTCAGAAGGTGGGCTTTGCTGCCTTGTCAACGGTGCAGAAGGGTGTGCATGCAGTTACCTCGGCAGTTACGGGTACGGTGGGTGCCATAAAGGAAACCGCAAATCTTAGGCGTGAGTATGAAGAACTTACCAAAAAACTGGAAGACTATGAATACCTGCAGCGCAACAATACGGAAATCCGAAAAGAAAATGAGCGTCTTAGGGAACAGTTAGGCTTTGCTACTGAAACTGCTTACAAAAACTATCCAGCACACATAATTGCTCGGGATCCAGACAATCAGTATTCGGGAATAACAATCGACAGGGGAGCCAGAAACGGAATTCAAAAAGGCATGCCTGTAATTGCAATTCAAAACGGAACTGTAGGTGTCGTGGGTAAGGTTGTTTCCGTCGGTGTGGGAACAAGTCTTGTAATGCCCATTTACGACACTCAGTGCTATATTTCTGCAAGAATTCAAAACACTAGGGACATTGGTCTTGTAAGCGGCAACGGAGTAAATTCATCAGTCCTTTCTCTAAAGTATATAAACAAGAGGAATCGGGACGACTTTATGCATGGTGATATTGTTGTTACCAGCGGAGAAAACGACAACTACATGCCTGACATTCCCATAGGAACAATAGATGCGGTGGAAGTTGTTGATTATGATTCTTCCCTGAACATTACCCTTACGCCCATGATTGATTTTTCCCGTCTAGAAATTGTTCTTGTTGTTGACCAGACCCAGCCCAACGACAAGGCAGAAGAAGGGGAGGTCTCACGGTGATAAAGTCTTTTTCCATAGGTTCATTTATCGTACTTTGTGCAGCCCTGATTGAATCTGTCATACTTGCAAACATAATGTTTCTTCCTGCGGTTCCAGATTTGGTTCTGCTATGCGTCCTCTTCATTTCGATACACAACGGTCGCCTTATGGGAGAATCTACTGGCTTTATTTCTGGACTTATTCTAGACTTTTTAAGTGCCGCTCCCTTCGGATTAAACTGCCTTTACAGAACAGTCCTTGGCTATGTGGGCGGACTTTTTGCAAAGACCATAAGCACGGAAGGCTTTTTTATTCCCATGTTGCTTGGTCTTTGCGCTTCGGTTCTAAAGGTTGTTTCCCTTTGGCTTATTTCATTTTTGTTTCCGGCGTCATCACTGGCATTCAGTCCTTTTACATGGACCGTGCTTTTTGAAATAGGGCTTAACACAATTCTTGCACCCTTCATGTTCAAGTTCCTGAGCCTGTTTAAAAAGTCCCTCCTTCTTAAGCCGGAGAGCATTTCGTAATGCAGGTAAATTCGTCCTTCTATCAGACTGAACTTCTCGAAAAGGGAAACGAACGGCTTTCTCTGCTTGTTATTGGGACGCTTGTTCTTTTTGCTGTTTATACTCTAAAACTCTTTTCCTTGCAGGTTGTGCACGGACAGCAGTACACCCGTCAGGCTGAGCGGATTTCTACCACAACAAATACAATTACTCCCCAGCGTGGAGAAATATACGACAGGAACGCCTTGCTTCCCATGGTTATAAACACGGATGCATTTGCCGTAAAACTTACCCCCGGAGAAATTCCTTCCGGCTACTACGACACTGTGGCTACAAAACTTGCGGAATATCTTGGCATTTCAAAGTCTTACATTGACCAAAAGGTTCCTGCAAAAATGCGGGATAAGTTTGTTGCCATAGAAATAAAGACAAATGTTCCTTTCCAGACAATTACCAACATTGCAGAAAACCGCACAGATTTGCCCGGCGTTACCTGGGAAAACAAACCTCTCAGAAACTATGTAGAAACAGGTTCCATTAGCCATGTGCTTGGATATGTAGGAAACATTTCTCCAGAGGAAGTTCTTACCCTTTACAATCAGGGGTATACCGACAACTCTGTGGTAGGAAAGGCCGGAATAGAAAAACAATATGACTATCTTTTGCAGGGTAAGTCAGGTTACGAAAGCCGAACTGTAGATGCAAACGGCCGCATAATAAGCGACATCCCCATAATAACACCTCCCGAGCCTGGAAAAAATCTTGTGCTTACGATTGATTCCTCTATTCAGAAACTTGCGGAAGAAGCCTTGGGTGAACGGGTAGGGGCTCTTGTTGTCCTTAAGCCTTCCAACGGAGAAGTTCTTGCCATGGTGTCTTACCCCTATTATGATGCCAACATTTTCTCCTCCGACAACTTTTCTTCCGAGTATACAAAAATCGCCCAGAGTGCAAACAGTCCTCTTATGAATCGCGCTGTAGACGCCCTATATCCTCCTGCATCAACATTTAAAACCATAATGACTACGGCAATCCTTAACGAGCATCCAAAAAACATTTCTCCCACCACAAGAATCGAATGCTCTGGAAAAATAGAATACGGCGGACGAATTTTTAACTGCCATGTAAAGGAACCGGGACACGGACGCCTTGACTTAAAAAACGGACTTGCCCAGTCCTGCGATGTTTACTTCTGGGAAGCGGGTCTTGAACTTGGCGTAGATGTAATTGCTTCCTATGCAAAGGAATTTGGTTTTTCTTCAAGCCTTGAAATTGATTTGCCTTCTCAGAAAACGGGCTTTGTTCCCACGGCACAGTGGAAGGAACGGAGCAAGCACCAGAAGTGGATGGGCGGAGACACCCTTAACATGTCAATCGGTCAGGGCTATACCGAAGTAACTCCTCTTCATGTTGCCGACATGATGGCCATGGTATGCAACAGCGGCACCATTTACAAGCCCCATCTTCTAAAGGAAGTTCGTGACGGAGCAACTGGCGAAGTTGTGCAGATAGTGGAACCGGAAGTCCTTACAGAATCAACTATACCTTCTGATATATGGAAGCAAGTTCAGACAGACCTTCGCTACACAATTACTGACGGTACTGCAATTTATCCCATGGGAAATCGCACTGTCCAGATTGCAGGAAAGACGGGAACTGCAGAAGTAAACGGTTACGGTGCTAATCACTGGCACTCATGGATGGTTGCCTATGCACCCTATGACGCTCCTGTAGAAGAGCAGATTGTAGTTGTAACTTTGGTTGAGGCTGTAAACAAATGGGAATGGTGGGCGCCTTACGCTACAAACATTGTTATACAGGGCTACTTTAATAATCAAACTTTTGATCAGGCTATAGACGCTTTGGGATTCAGATATCTTGCACCTCAGACGGGAGGCCGTGAATAAATGAAGGCGAAAATAATAACTACTTTTGACTACATACTCATCGGTTGCGTCATTCTTCTTGTTACCTTGGGCATAATGTTCATCTATTCTTCAGGAATTAACCAGAACGGAATTCTTGTCAAAAAGGAATACCTCCGTCAGATTATGTGGGCTATTGTAGGTCTTGTAATTATGGTTCTGGTGGCATTTATAGATTACCGAAAGTACAATCGCTACCTAAAGTATGTCTATGCTGCAGTAATTGTTGTTCTTGTGCTTACCCGTATTCTTGCCCGTGACATAAACGGTGCGCGAAGCTGGATTGGCATTGGCGGATTGGGCATTCAGCCGTCAGAGCCTTCAAAAATCATATTCATTCTCTTTCTTGCTTACTATCTTGAACGCTCTCAGAACGAAAAACCTCTAAGGCGCTTTATTTACGCTACAGTCATAATGATTGTTCCCATGGGACTCATACTGATTCAGCCTGATATGGGTACAGCATCAGTCTATCTTGCAGTCTTCCTTTTTATGTGCTTTATAGCGGGAATCCCTGTGCGCTACCTTATGATTGTTCTTGCAACGGGTCTGCTTTCCATAGTGTTTGCAGTTCTTCCCGACTGGGAAACCGTCATCTTTAAGAGGTCCATAGCGGTTATCTCGGTTCTTACAAACATAAAACTGCGAATAATTGTAATTATTGCCAGTCTTGCCATTACGGTAATCGGTATTCTTGGACAGATTTTCTTTAAGAAGCGCTACTACTATTGGATAACTTATGTTGCCGCCATTTTTGCAGTTGCCCTCGTTGCATCTCTGGGTGCGGATAAGGTATTGAAGGCCTACCAGAAGGAAAGACTTATAATCTTTCTTGACCCTTACAGCAAACCAGAAGGTAGCGGCTATCACCTTATTCAGTCCCTTATTGCAATTGGTGCTGGCGGATTTTCTGGAAGGGGATTTTTAAACGGAACCCAGAGCCACTACCGTTTTCTTCCTCAGCAGAGCACGGACTTTATTTTTAGCATTATTTCTGAAGAATTTGGCTTTATAGGCGGAGTAACGGTTTTTGCCCTTTACCTTATAATCATATTCCGCATTGTAAAGATAATGAGAAATGCAACCAGCGTCTACGCTCTCTATATCTGCGCAGGAATTCTGGGAATGTTCCTCTATCATTTTATGGTAAATGTTGGTATGGTAATGGGTATAATGCCCATCACTGGTATTCCCTTGCCCTTCCTTTCTTACGGTGGTTCTGCCCTTGTAACAAACATGATAGCCGTGGGGCTTCTCTTAAGCATAAATGCTCGCCGTCTTGATTTTGCAGTGGCGGTTTAGCCTATGCGTTTGGTTAATCCCCTTGAGGCATTTGGTTCAAAACTGAACAGCGTTTCCTCTCCCTCAAGATATTTGGGAATGGAGTACGGAATTACCGTAAAGCCTCACACTCAAAAAAAACTCTTTAACTTTGCAATGGCCTTTCCAGACCTGTACGAAATAGGCATGTCAAATCTTGCCGTAAAGATAATTTACAATGGTCTTAACGCCTATGAAGGAATTAGGTGCGAGAGGGTATTTGCCCCTGATGTAGATTTTGAAAAACTTCTTGCCAACTCCAATGTTCCCCTCTATACCCTTGAAACAGGAATGCCCCTCTGTTGTGTAGACATGATTGGCTTTTCCATAGGATATGAGCTAGGCATTACAGAAGTTCTTGCCATGCTGCAGAGTGGTAAGGTTCCACTTTGTGCTTGTGATAGAAAGGAGGGAGACCCCATCGTAATTGCAGGCGGCTGTGGCGTAACAAATCCCGCTCCCTTTGCAAAGTTTTTTGATGCTGTTATCATTGGAGAAGCGGAAGCTGGCATGTTTCCCATGGTGGACACTCTTGCGCAAAAAAAAGCCGAAGGTGCCAGTCGGGAAGAACTTATTTCCTACATGGAAACTTTACCTTTTATGTGGACAAGGCGTACAGCAGAAAGTGGAAAGGTTGCAAGAAGGGCAGTGCAGGGGAACTTTGGACTTGTGCCTTCTGTTCCGTCTTGGTTTCCTCTTCCCTCCCTAAAGCCTGTGCAGGATCACGGTGTCATAGAAATTATGAGGGGCTGTCCCAACGGATGCCGTTTTTGCCATGCTGGAGTCTATTACAGGCCCAACCGAGTAAAGGCTCTTTCCCTTATCATTGAAGAAATTGACCACCTTGTTTTTGATGCTGGTTACCGTGAAATTAGCCTTAATTCCCTTAGCAGTGCGGACTTTCCTGACATAGAAGGCCTGTTGGACATTTTGAACAAGCGTTACGAGGGCTACAATGTATCCTTTCAGCTTCCATCTCTTAAGGTAAACAGCCTTTCCCTTCCCATACTGGAAAAACTTTCCAAAATCAGGCGCAGTGGACTTACTTTTGCCGTAGAAACTCCAGAAGAACTGTGGCAGCTTAGCCTAAACAAGGAAGTGTATGCTCAGCATTTGACGGACATTATTCTGGAAGCAAAAAAGCGAGGCTGGAGCGGTGCAAAGTTTTACTTTATGGTGGGACTTCCTGTGGGGGACTATTTTAAAGACGGCTCTAAAACCGAGGAAGAAGCTATTACCGATTTTCTTCTTGAAATTCAGGCCAAACCCCGAATCCAGTGCAATGTAAATGTGGGGGTGTTTATTCCCAAGCCCCACACGCCCTATCAGTGGGTAAGACAGATTACTCCTCAAGAAGCGTCTAAAAAACTAGACTATATTGCCTCCCGTCTTCCTAGAGGAAAGTTTAAGCTTAGCAGGTTCAGTTTTGACATTACCATCCTTGAGGGGCTTTTTAGCAGGGGAGACTTTTATGCAGGAGACATAATTCTGGACGCCTTTTTGCATGGGGCCAGATTTGACGCTTGGGATGAACATCTGCGCCTTAACATGCCTCTGTGGAATGATGCCTTTGACCGAAGCGGACATGATGTTCTTTCTGACATTTTTAAAGAGTGGGATACAGATTCTGTACTTCCTTGGGATTCAGTTTCTTTGGGACCGTCAAGACAGTTCTTTAAAAGGGAGTGGTCCCGTTCTCTAAGCCATACCTTAAGTCCAAGGTGCGAGACTTCCTGTAGCCACAGATGCGGAGTTTGTAATGACGACAGCTCCAGAAGCAAGGGAGACACTTCTGTATCCGTCCATAAAACTGATGTCTTAGAAAGTGTATCAAACTGTCTACAAAATAAGACTGTAAAACCGGCTCTTTCTCGACCTGACTGTAACATCCCTATCCTTTATCGCGTTATCTTTAGCTTTAAGCGTTCTATGGGTACAGAATACACTGCCTATCTGTCTCAGGTAGAAACTTTCCATAAAGCTTTTTTAAGGTCTGGGCTTCCGGTTGTCTTTACTGCGGGATTTAATCCGCTGCCTCGGCTTGAATTTGCTACTGCTATGACTTTAGGTCTTGTTTCCGAAGAAGAGATTGCTTCTTGTCTTTTGTATGACAATATGACCCCTGAAGAGTTTATGGCCTCTATGAATGCTGTTTTGCCTGCTGGATTTGCCCTTAGTAAGGCTTTTATCTTTGCTTGTACCAACGAGAAAAAACGGGAGGCTTTAAGTTCTGTTTTGTGGGGTGCAGATTTTAACTTTACTTTTAACAAATTGGAACTGTCTAAAAAAGCAGACATTTCTGTTTTGGAAGTTGTAAGGCGCTTCGCCTTAGACGAGGGGCTATCTGAAAGTGAGGACGGAGATGTGTTTCTTGTAAAGGGGAATTTAAAATCCGGAAAAGATAAGGCTTTAAGAAAGTGCATTGAGGAAGCTTCGGGGGTAAAGTGGTATGAGTTTTGTACTGTTTATAAAAATCAGACTTTGTCCTGGAGTGAGGAGTTAGGGCGGCCAGTTTCCTTCTTTGAGCTTTACGAAAAAATTGCAAGGGAAAATGCAGAGATAATAGAAAGGCGAAAAATTTTTGATCTTAAGAAAGCGGAATTTTATGCCCAACATCCTGATGTTTTAGAAAGGCATCTTAAAAATAAAGAAAGAAAAAAGAATCAGACTTTTGAATGATGTTTTGTTTGTTCATTGTGCTGATGGTTGTAAACATTTGCTTTTTAGAATGAAAAATTGTCTAAAATGGCATTTTAGTAGACAGAATATACATTATATGATGTAAAGAAAATGGGTAAAAACTATAGTTTGAGGGCTTTCCTTGCCCTTTTACAGAAGTTGCTCAAGTTTTTCGGTGATAAACTGTCCTTTGTCGGCAAGTTCCAGGGAGCCTGTCTTTATAAGCATGGTATCGGGGTGCTGGGCGTCAAGGCGTATGCTTCCCGCGGAAGACTTTAGCATGGCTAGCACTTTTTCTATGTTTACCTTGGCATCTTTTGCAAATGTTACAGTAAGGATTCCCCGTTTTTCCTTTATGGAACTGATGGAAAGTTTGTTGCACAGAATGCGGATTCCTGCCAGTGTAAGCAGACTTTTAACTTCTGCCGGTACTGGTCCAAAGCGGTCTGAAAGTTCGTTTTCTAGAGCGACCAGAGCCTCGTCAGTCTGGATTCCTGCTATGCGCTTGTAAACTTCCATCTTGATTTGAGGCGTATGGATGTAAGAGTCGGGAATGAATCCGCTGTATTCAAGTTCCAAAAGCACTTCGTTGGGAGACTGCCAGTCGCTTCTCGTAAGGCGTTCTATGGCCATATTCAGCAGGCTGATGTACATTTCAAAGCCTACACTGTAGACATTTCCGCTTTGGTCTCGTCCCAAAAGATTTCCTGCACCCCGAATTTCCATATCCTTAAGGGCAATTTTAAATCCAGAGCCAAGTTCTGTAAAGTCGCTTATTACCTGTAGCCGCTTCATTGCCTCTTCGCTTAAGGCCCTGTCCTTTGGATAAAAAAGATAGGCAAAGGCTGTTCTGTCGCTGCGTCCCACCCGTCCCCTAAGCTGATATAGTTGGCTTACACCGTACAGATCGGCACGGTCTATTATTATTGTGTTTACGCTGGGAATGTCTACGCCATTCTCTATGATTGTTGTGGAGACAAGCACATGGAATCCGCCCATTTTAAAGCGTCTAAAAATATCGTCCAGTTCGTCGCTGGTCATTTGTCCGTGAGCAGCCTCTACCATAAGTTCTGGAACAAGTTTCTGGATTTTTATTCTTGTTTCCTCAAGGGATTCCACCCTGTTGTGCAAATAGAATACCTGCCCTCCCCGTTCAGCCTCTGCTCTAATGGCTTCTGCAACCTTGTCGCTATTGTATTCTTCAACAAAAGTTTCTACAGGACGCCGGTTTTGTGGCGGTGTTGTAAGAAGGGACATGTCCCTAATTTTTAGCATGCTCATGTGAAGAGTTCTGGGAATTGGAGTTGCACTCATGGCAAGGCAGTCTATGTTTGTCTTTAGCGCCTTAAGTTTTTCTTTGTCTTTTACTCCAAAGCGCTGTTCCTCGTCGATTATAAGAAGTCCTAAATCTTTAAAGATCACATCCTTCTGAATGATGCGGTGGGTGCCAATCAGAACATCTACCGAGCCTTCCTTTAGTGCAGCTAGAGTCTTTTTTTGTTCTGCAGGAGAAACAAATCTAGAAAGCTGGGCAACTCTGACTGGAAAATTCCTGAACCTTTCTGTGCATGTTTCAAAGTGCTGTTCCGCAAGGATTGTTGTGGGTGCAAGAAATGCAACCTGTTTACCGCCCATGACAGCCTTAAAAGCGGCCCTCATGGCAAGTTCTGTCTTACCGTAACCCACATCTCCGCACACCAGTCTGTCCATGGGTACGGGTTTTTCCATGTCTGCCTTTATTTCCTGGGTAACAGTATACTGGTCTTCAGTGTCTTCGTAAGGAAACGCTGCCTCAAAGGCTGTCTGCCACTCCGAATCTTTTGGGAATGCATAGCCCCGGGAAGCCTTACGCTTTGAATAGAGGTCTACAAGTTTTTCTGCCAGTTCCTCTACTTGCTGCTGAACTTTTGCCTTTCTTGCGTTCCAGTTTTTTGAACCTATGGTATCCAGTGCAGGAGCTTTTGAGCCTTCCTTTCCAATGTAGCGCTGTACAAAGTTTACCTGCTCTATGGGAACAAAGGCAAACTCCTGCCCAGCGTATTCCAACTTGATGTAGTCTCGTTCAGTGCCAGTGCTTTTTACCCTTTCAATCCCAAGAAATTTTCCTATGCCGTAGTTTTTGTGTACTACAAAGTCTCCCGGAGAAAGTTCGATGAATGATTCTATCTGCTTAGTGGAAGTTCCCTTTTTTAAAGCCTTCTGCCTTGCGTTAGTCCGCCTAAAAATCTCGTCGTTTTGGATTACGGCGATTTTTTTATCGGGAATGGAAAATCCTTCCGAAAGTGTTAGGGGAATAACTTCTACGGGCTTTAGGCTTTTATCTTCTGGCTCCGTAAAGTTTTTTATAAGTTCCCTTATACGCAAAACCTGGGTGTCGCTACCTGCAAAAATTATTACGGACCAGCCGTCTTTTTGAAGGCTTTCCAGTTGCTCCTTAAAGTAGTTTAGGTTGTTAAAGTAACTTAGGGCCGACTGGGAGCGAACGGTAAATGATGCAGTCCCCTGCTCTTCTTCTGTCTCTATGCTTCTAAGGCAGACAAGTCTCTGGGACTTTTGCATTTCTGTCTCAAAATCCAAAAGCATGGATTGAGGTGGAAGCACTGCTTTTGTAAGGCGAGCCTTGCGGTAAGAAAAGTCATATTCGTTCTGCAAAAGCCTTTGGGCGTTGCACATTCTGTCGTAGTCCGAGCATATAACGGTGCTACCCCTAGGAAGATAGTCTAGCAGAGTGTTTTTTTCTTCCCACAGAATGCCGTAGTAAAGTTCTTCTCCCTCGGTTTCTTTTTTTACGATTAGTTCCGTAAGAGCGTTTTGCATGTGTTCTTTTGCGGCATCTGTAAAGGAAAGGTGTTTTAGCAAGGCCGGGCTTTCTTCACTTTTGGCAGGGTCAGAACTGTTACCATAAAGTTCAGAAGTGGACAGTCCGTTTCGTTCTGCATCAAAGCGTGCGTAGTCGTTTTTAATGCCCTCTCGGTCTTCCTTTTGCAGAATCTCTTCTAGTTTTTTTACAAGTTCGTCGTTCCAGAGCACTTCCTTGTTGGGGTAAACAAGCAATTCCTTTAGTGGCGTTATGGTAAGCTGGGTTTCTATGTCAAAAGTCCTGATTGCTTCCACAGTATCAAAGTCAAATTGTACGCGACAAGGCTGGTCTTCCCCTGAAAGAAAAATATCCAGAACCTCACCTCTTAGTGCAAATTCTCCCCGAACAGAAACTTTTGGCACCCTGTAGTAACCCATTTCCGACAACTTTTCTGCCGTTTTTTGGGGGTCAATTGACTTGTCTTTCTGTATCCAAAAACTGTTACCCTTTATATGGTCAGGCGGAGGCAGTGGCTGTAACAAAGCCCTCTCTGTGGAAATTATTATAAGGGGGCGTGATAAGTCCGCCTTTCTTGTTGACAGTTTTGCAAGAGAGGCGGCCCTCTTTCCGAATGTTACGGAGCCTTTGGAAACCGGCCTGTAGGGAACATCTGTAAACTGAGGAAAGACCAATATGTCCGCTTCCTTACCCTGTGCCCTAAACAGCGTGGAAAGGTCGCTCTGCAGGGAAAGGGCTTCGTGCATATCTGGAGCAACCAAAAGTACTGTTCTTGAGGCTTCTGGCATTTTTTCAGAATACTGCAGGGCGTGGGTTATGTTTACATCTACCCTAGAAAGATATGCCTGTACAAAAAAGGAAACAAGGCTTCCCTTAAGTCCTGCAATATGCTCTTTAACCGGAGATGGAGAATCCGCCGCATGCAGTACGGGAGCCTTTATGTCGTCCCAGGAGGAGATGCCTTTACATAAGAAAACAGGTAATGTCTTGTTCATTTTATACCGATATATAAACTATAGGAGTTTTTGCCGTGAAAAGAACCCTTTTGTGCATTATAGCGTTTTTGTGTCTGTTTGCCCAGTCTTTGTCATCTCAGGAAAGTTCTTCCTCAAGTTTTGCGGAATCTGCAGAGATTGCAGTTCGCTTTTACGACAGGACGCTTTACTATCCGGGTAAGGCGGAAGAAAATCCAGTGTATGTGCATGTTACCATTGCCAACAACGGAACCGAAACGCTTCGCTTTAAGCTTGCTGACGACCGCATGTTCAGCATAGATTTTATCGCTTTTAATGTAAAAAACACCCAGCTTGCCCAGACTCAAGTTCTTCGCAGAAAGCGCACGACAAATCAGACTGTATACTTTAGGGAAATCTCTCTTGAACCAGGTGAGGCTTACTCTTTTGTTGAAAATGTAAAAGACTATCTTGAAATTACTGATCCGTCAATTTATTATCTTGAACTTAGATTTTATCCTGAACTGTACAAGTATCCCCAAAACTACGCCCAGTCAAACAGGCTCAGTCTTGAAGTTCGCCCTTCCCCATCGGCATCATCTTCTTCATTCCTCCCTGTAGAGGCTAGTTCCGCTTCTCTTTTGCAGCCCGAGGCTATTAGTCCCGACAAAGTTGTTGAGCAGACGATTATCGCCCGTCAGAAGGGACTTTGGGACCAGTTCTTCCTTTACATAGATTTAGAGGAACTTTTAAAGCGTGATCCGTCTCGTAGCAGAAGATACAACAATGCAAGTGCCTCTGACCGCGCTGACATGCTTGATTCCTTTAAAGCTGAACTTATGCAAAGCCGCATAGACACGGACATTGTGGCAATTCCTGCTAGATTTTCCATAGACACAACAATGTATTCCCAGACAGAGGGAACTGTCCGCGTAACAGAATGGTTTAACTACAAGAACTATGCAGAGCGAAAACTGTATACATACTATGTTCGCCAGAGAGACGGCATCTGGCAGATTTACAACTACACCGTAGATAACAAGGGAACGGAGAGTCTGTAATGGGTGCCGCTCAGGAAAAGGCAAAATACTTCTGCGAAAACTGCGGCTCAGAGGTGGGGGCAAAGGCAAGGTTTTGTCCTAAGTGCGGAAAGTTCTTTTCTTCCGTGCGCTGCCCTAACTGCGGCTTTACAGGAGATGCCAGAACATTTAAAGGCGGATGTCCCAAGTGCCACTATGCAATGCCCTCTTCTGAACTTTACGGAACTGAAACTTCTGACGGATCAAAGAAAAAACTTTCCAGAGAATCTAAGAAAAAAATCAGGCAGGCTTTTTCTGCCCAGAAGAAAAATTCCTCAGCAAATTCTGCTTCTGGGGGAGATGATGCGCCTCGTTGGCTTTACATTCTGTCTCTTATTGTGCTGGCTCTTATCATTGTCTTCCTTGTAATCCGCTGTCGTCCTTAAAAACAAGTGGATTGACAAGATTTTTCTCTTTGGATATAATCAGAGCATAATTTCTGCCCGGATGGTGGAATTGGTAGACACGCTAGTTTCAGGTACTAGAGCCTTTACGGGTGTGCAAGTTCAAGTCTTGTTCCGGGCATTTTTTATTTTAAACTTACCGTAAATTTTTCTCCCGTAAGTGGATGGGGGAATTCCAGTGCTACTGCAGAAAACAAAAGTTCTTCCCCCTCTCTGTATTGCGGATTGTAAAGACTGTCCCCTTTTACAGGAAATCCTAGCCATGCAAGATGACACCTTACCTGATGTTTGAATCCCCTTACAATCGTGCAGATGGCTTCATATTCCGACTGATGATTATTAAGTTCTATGCGAGTGGTATAAGACTGTCCTGAGGATTTTTTTTTGCCGTAGGAGCCACTTTCTTCTGTTACGGGTCGAACAAGCCTAGAGCCTTTTCCGTAAAATCTGAATGCCGAGCTTATGTCCGTACAGAAAGGCGGAGTTAGATTTTGTGGAGAGGGAGGAAATGTACTGTTTGACTTTATGCTCTGACATATTGCCCTGTATGTTTTTACGAAAAGTCCTTCCCTCTGGCTTTGTGAAAGTGCATCGTAGCAGTCCTGCCTGGTTGCAATAAGAAGAAGTCCGTCGGTTGCCGTATCAAGACGGTGCAGAAGTCCCCCTTCTATAGGCTTTTTTCCCTGTACATTTTTTGCTTGGGGAAAGATGAGAGCGGTTTGGGTAAATGCAGAATCTTCATCGGGAACAAGAGGTGCACTGGCAAGACCTTTGGGTTTGTATACCACTGCAAAGGGATTTTTTTCTGACGGCTCTAGAATAATTTTTATGCGCTTTTCCATCAGTCTTTTTTTACCTTCTTAAACTGGCTGTGAAGAGTCTTTAGGATTTTTAAGAAGCGTTCCGGTGTAGGGGCCTTGAATGTTTTTCTTTCTCCCTTAGGTAGGGTGATTCTTAGCCTTGAGGAATGGAGCATAAGGGTGCAGGATGGAAAGAGCCTGTCTTTAGGCGCATAGACAGAATCTCCCAAAATGGGACAGTTAAGGTACTTCATGTGTACCCTTATTTGGTGGGTGCGTCCAGTCTGTATGCGTACCTTCATTAGGGAATACTCTCCGTAGCAGGCTATGCAGCGGTATGTGCTTTGGGCAAATTTTCCTTCGCCTCCAAAGGATGTGTCTTCATCTAGAGGAACTGCCCTAAACCTTTTGCGGTTTTTAGGATCCCTTATAATTCTTGTCCTTATTACTCCCTGTGCGTGCTGGGGGCGGCCCATGCAGATGGCAATGTATTCTTTTTTTACGCTTTTGTGGGACTGGAACTGCTTCTGAAGAAATTCTTCTGCGTTACGGTTTTTTGCTGTAATAATGATTCCCGAAGTGTCCTTGTCAAGCCGGTGGACTATGCCGGGTCTGCGTCGGGTAAGAATTTCGTTAGCACTGCCCTCTTTTAAAAACGGAATGCTTTCCTTGTTCCAATGAAAAAGAAGGGCGTTTACAAGAGTTTTGTCCCAGTTGCCACAGGCAGGATGAGTTACCATGCCCTGAGCCTTGTTTACCACGCAGACATCATCATCCTCGTAAAGTATGTCCAAGGGAATGTCTTGAGGCTCTATGTCGTCGGGAATGCTGTCTTCCCACTGAAGGTCAATCTGGTCGCCAGCTTTTACCTTAAACGAAAGTTTTACCCTTTTTCCGTTTACAAGAAGTTCAGTTACTCCAGATTTTAATTTGCTACGGTTCATTCCGTTGGGAAGGGATGCAATGTAGGCGTCAAGTCTAGACTCTCCCTCGTAAGAGGTGGGAACTTTTGCGCTAAAAAAAGGCATTAGAAAGCCTCCACTGACCGGCGATTTAAAAGCTCTTTGGCTTGAAGGGGCGTTATGGTAACATGCCCCCTTTCCTCTTCCTCGCTTGCCTCTATTCTTTTTGCCTTTGCCCTTTTTATTTGCGTTATAATTAAATCTGTTAGACCTATGCCAATGCTTACACCTGCCGCAATGCCCAAGACCCTTAGCTGATCTTCTGTAGAAAGGGAGGGAGATGTTTTGTCAAATGGATTGGGAAAAGAAGGAAGCTGTCCTGTTGCTGTCATTATTCCGCTGTAGACAAGGCTTGTTCCCAGCATGGTAAAAGGTAGCGAACCAAGGGAAATTATTTCAAAGCGGCGCAGATCGTTTACCCAGAGGGGAAATTCATCTTCTTCGTAGGGGGAGGGACTTGTGTCTGCCTGCGATTCGGCTGCAAAAGCGTATGAGGCAAAAGATAAGGCCAGTGCCACAAGAAGAAAGAATTTTTTCATTGGGGACCTGCCTCTCTGCTTCCAAAAATTGCTGTTCCTATGCGAACCATAGTAGAGCCTTCTTCTATGGCGATTTTAAAGTCTCCGCTCATTCCCATGCTAAGCTGACAAATGTCAAGAGAGGGAAAGTCTCTGTTAGCATCTTCTTTAAGCGACCTAAGAGTTGAAAAAGATTTTCTTACAAGGCTTTCGTCTTCTGTAAAAGGCGCCATGGTCATAAGTCCGCAGGGTTTTATATGGGCAAATTCGTTTTTTGCACAGCGTTCCAAAAGTGACCAGAGTATTTCTTTTGTTTCGATTCCAGCCTTAGATTCTTCCCCCGTGTGCATTTCAAACATTATGTTGATTTTTTTACCTAGCTCTGCGGCATATTTTTCTATATCTTCAAGAACCTCTGCCCTGTCTACAGACTGAATGCATGAAGCGCACTTTACGGCCTTTTTTATCTTGTTTCTTTGCAGAGAGCCTATTATGTGCAGTTGGGTTTTTCCTGGAAATTTTTCTTCTACTTCAAGAAATTTTTTTTCCGCTTCTTGTACACGGTTTTCTCCAAAGAGAAACTGTCCTGCTTCCACTGCATCGAACACAGCCTGAGCAGGATGAAATTTGCTTACGGCGCACAGACTCACGCTACCAGCTTTTCGTCCTGAGGCGGCAACTGCCCGATCTATTTGGTCTAGAGTCTTAAGAAGATTTTCCTTTACAAAACTGTCTGTCATTTTTCCACCTCCATGATAGCAGAACGGGCCTTTTGGCTCAACAGCAAAAACTCTTCCACAGTAAGATTTTCTGCCCTTTGGGATTTTGAAATTCCTGCGCTTTGGAAAATGGATTGGGAATCTACAGAGGGCGGAAGGATTGCCTTTATGTTGTTTGACAAAGTTTTTCTTCTGCTTGCAAACAGGGCGTGGACCATGCGTACAAAAAAAGCAGGATCTTCGCATTCAAGAGTTTTTTTCTTGGGGGTAAGGAGTACCGCTTCCGAGGCAACTGTAGGTCTTGGCCAAAAGGCTGCTGGTGGTAGTTCCATAAAAAGCCTTACATCATACATCCACTGGCAAAGAACAGAAAATGCCGAATAGTCTTCTGATGAAGGGGATGCAGCCATTCGTTCCGCAACTTCTTTTTGTACAGTAAAGACGCACCTTGAAAAAAGAACTCTCCTTGTTATTGTGTCTGCAATAAATGTTGCCGCTATGTTGTAGGGCAGATTTCCAAAAAGCTTAAGGCTGCTTCCCTGTGGAATCTTTTCCCATTCCTTGTGCCATGTTTTAAGAACATCACCCTGCACCAAAGAAAATTTTTTTTCCTCTTCGTAGGTTTTAAAAAACTGGGGTAAAAAAGAAATAAAAGCCCTGTCAATTTCAAAAGCGGTTACGGATGCACAGGACTTTAAAAGAAGTTCCGTCATGCTGCCCAAGCCAGGCCCTACTTCCCAGACGGTGTCATTGGGACTGCATTCCAGTCTTCCTACAATTTTTTTTCTTGCCTGCTCAGACACCATAAAATTCTGACCGAATTTTTTCTGCATAGCAAGACCGTTCTGCTCCATAAATTCCTTTAGTGCCGACGGTGAATTATAATCAGGGTGCTCCATGTCTGTTCCTAAATCATCTGAATGTAATGGACGGAACCTTTGCAAATGCATTTACAAAAAACATTATGCACTGGTATCCTGCATTCATTATACAACCAAAAGGCCGTGAAAGAAAAGGTATGCAGAGGGAAAAAATGATGGCAATTATAGAAACTGTAAGAAAAATGTTTATCATGGGAGAAACTACAACAGTTGAAACAATTCCTACTGGAGAAACTGCCCCAAAGACACTGGCACTTACTGGAGCCGTTGCAATCTGGGCACCGCAAGAGGCTGACACTGAGGCGGAAATTTTGGGAGGAAGAAAGCGTACCGTAAGAATGTTGATGATGTCTGAAAAAACTAGGATTCCTGCCAGCGAAAGGTAGGACAGCATGAAGGCAAAGCTGGAAGAGTCGGCAGGTTTTATTACCGTGTGGATTATAAAGCATGCGCACAAAACATGAAAAAATGAAAGTTCCCTGCAGAAGACTTTTTTTGCAGTAAGCATTATGAGCGAGCAGATTAAGGCTCTTAAAAGAGAGGGTGAAAGTCCAGCAAAAAGAACAAAGGCAAAAATTGCGGCAAGTCGGGGAAGAAAGGATTTTTTCTTACCAAAAAGTTTTGTAGAAAAGTTTCCTGCAAGAGATGAAAAAAATGAAAGGTGCATTCCGCTAAGGGCAAGAATGTGGGAAAGACCAGATGCCCTAAATGCATCAGAAACAGATTCTTCCGTATACTCTCTTGCGCCAGACAGAAGTGAAAGAATAAGGGCTCCCGCACTACCCCACGCACACATCAGCCTTTTAAACATTAGCCTAAGGCAGGCTCTGTATTTTCTAAGTCTTCCCAAAAATCCTTTGTCAAAAAAAACTTCATGAATTTCTTCCGCATAAAAAGCATTTGTTTTGTCGGACCATCTTACACCTAGCCTAGTTCTGGCTCCGCTTTCAAAAAGAAAACCTTCAGTTGTAGAAAGTGAATGCAGCCTCATGGGGTACAGGGCCTCCACATCATTTGAAGAAACAAATACCCTTACCTTCCCAGATGCAAGTCCTTTTAGACTCATGTTTTCCTGCCTTATGCTTACATTTGTAAGCTTTACTTCCATGCTGTAGTAGCATCCCTTGGAAGTTTTTACAGGATTTGAACAGATTGTACCCTCCAAAAGTGTAACCTGTTCTTTGGGAATTGCGGAACTGTAGGGGGTTCGGGTAAGTGGTTCTTCTCTAGTATAAATAAAAATTGCAGTAAGCAGGGCGGTTATAAAAACCGGATGAAGAAAGTTTCTCTTTAGCCATGCAGTCATTTGTGCCTCCGTATTTAAGTATGTAAAGGAAAACACAAAAAATGCATTAAAACAGGAAGTTCCTTACTGAATTTCTTTTAAAATATCGTCTTCAGATTGGTTGGGATCAAAAACAGGAACTTCCATGCCTTCGGGTAAATTCTGATTTAGGGTTTCTTCTGTGTCACCAGCTTCCTTCATGTCTTCTTCCGTTCCTGCCAGAGCCTCGTGCATTTCCTTTTGTTCTTGAGGAATTACATTGTATACGAACGAAAGAACGGCATTCTTCATGGCAGGTTCTATATGGGTGCATTCAAAGTGAAGCCTAGACTGATTCATTGCCGCATTGTATTCCACTGAACGGATTACGCCGAACATCATTATAAAAACCTCGTCCAGAGTAAACTGAAGTTTTATTTGCACATTGTTCCGTCCCTTTCCGCCAATCCTTATAAGTGCTCCGTCTTCGCTTATGTCTTCCAGCAGACATTTAAATCCGCCGTCGTCATCAACTGCATTAAAGTCTGGAGTTGCAGTTTTTATCATGAACATCTGGGCATAGATTTTGCATTCGCAACGGATGGACTGCCTCTTTTGCGTGCGAAGGAGTTCTGAACTGTTGCGTATAAAAAGCGCTTCCTGTCCAAGAAAAATGCCAGACTTGACGACCGTAGTGTCAAATACATAGCCAGCGTCTCCCTTGCGCCAGAAGTAAACATGTATGTCCTGATTGACCCATTCTTCACCACGGTATTTTATTATGTTGTCCTGTCTGGGAAGTGAAATTACCATTTCGTGACCGCTGTTCAAAATGCGAGAAAAGAAGACACCCTTACCGGGAAGAATTATGCGGAGCCGCTGGTCTTTCTGTAGAGACTTTGTTGATTCCAGCCCCCTCTTACCGTCAGCCACAAGGGCAATGCGAGTTCTGAACTTGTAAAGTTTGGACAAAAAGTTCTGGATCTTAAAGGAGTTTTCGGTTCCGTTATGACGGGATTTTGTTATTACATCAGAAATACATCTGTTAAGCGCTGGTACCGAAACATAGAGGGCCATGGGGTCTTCCAAGTCACAATGCTTTGCAAGACGCCACAGGGTTGAAACCTCTCCAAATTTAAACTGATTTTCAAGACCCGTAGAAAAAAAAGCAATTTTGTCTTTAAAGACAACCATGAGCCGAATGAAAACCGCAATAACCAAAAGTGCCGCTATAATTATTAGAACTCTCAAATTGACCTCTGCTAACTTTTAGTATATCATATATCCGATGAAAAAAAAATATGTTTTTGTGCAATTTGCACTCATTTTTATTTTTTTTATCCTTCCGCCACTTTTTGTTTCCAAAGGTCTTCCCGGGGCTGCCACAGGAAATTTTTCGCCGTGGGTTCTGATTCAGCTGATTCTGGCCCTTGCCCTCGAGGTGGAGCATCAGCTTTTTTTTGAGCCAAATACTCATCCCCTTGGAATTGCAGGAGTTTTTAAAAGCCTTTCCTGGGGAACCATAAGTCTGGGCCTTTTAATGCTTGTTTTTGCCTTAATGCAGGTCCTTTGCATGGCATTTCCTTTTCTTGCAGACGGAAGCATGAGCCTTTCCCTGCCAGAATCTCCCCTGCGCTGGCTTTATGTGCTTTTGTCTCTTGCAGTGGGTGCCTTTTACGAAGAGGAACTTTACCGTCAGTTTTTGCCCTACGCCCTTACCCTTTTTGCAGAAGGTAAAAAGGGATGGCATATCTTTACGGAAATTTTCTGCCTGCTTGTGTTTGCATTTTCGCACCGCTATCTGGGATGGGGAGCTGTAATAAACGCCTGCTTGTGCGGACTTATTCTAAGGCTTTGCCGCATAAAGAGCCTTAGTTGCTATGCAGGAAGTGCCGCCCATTTTTCATACAACCTAATAATCTACGCCTTTACCCTCCTTATTTCTGTGTAGAAACTGATTTACCCTTGAAACATCTTGGACTATGTGTTACTCTGTATCGTAATTAAGTAAATTTAAGGAAAGCATAATGATTTATACAGATACTAGAGATTCTTCGGTTAAGGTTGACTTTAAAACTGCTGTTGTTAACGGCATGAACGCAAAGACCGGTGGACTTTACATTCCCACATCTTTTCCCCTTTTGGACCCAACTTTTGTAAATCGGGTTCCAGAACATTCCTTTAGGGAAACTGCATTTGAAATGGCAAAACCTTTCGTGGACGGAGAAATCCCCGATAACGAACTTGAATTTATCATTCAAGATGCCTACCCTTTTAACGCTCAGATTGTTCCCATTGATCCGGTAACTTATGTTCTTGAACTCTTTCACGGCCCCACTTGCGCATTTAAAGATTTTGGCGCTCGCTTCATGGCCAGAGTAATGTCCTACTTTAACCGAGGTGAAAACGACAATCTGCACATTCTTGTTGCGACCTCTGGTGACACTGGAAGTGCAGTAGGCTCAGCATTCCACAATGTTCCTGGCATAGATGTTACCATACTCTACCCCGACGGAAAAATTTCTCCCCTTCAGGAAAAACAACTTTCAACATTTACAGGAAATGTCCGCGCCCTTAAGGTTAACGGAACTTTTGACGACTGTCAGAAACTTGTAAAGACTGCATTTACCGACGAAGAGCTTAGAAAGAAGTTTAGGCTGTCATCGGCAAACTCTATAAACATTTCTCGCCTTTTGCCCCAGAGTTTTTACTACATGTATGCGGCAAATGTTGTTCGCAACAGAATTCCCCATGACTCAAAAATTGAAGACGCCTCAATTATTGTAAGTGTTCCCAGTGGAAACTTTGGAAACCTTACGAGCGGACTTATAGCTCTTAAGATGGGAGCACCCATAAAGGGATTTGTTGCGGCTACAAATGCAAACCATACCATTCCCGACTGGATTGCAACTGGAGAATACAAGGCTCGCCCCTCTGTTGCCACTCTTAGCAATGCAATGGATGTAGGTGCGCCTTCCAACTATGAGCGCATTGCAGCAATGTATTCCCTTGACGAAGTAAGGAACCTCTTTGCATCTTACTGGACTGATGATGAAGGCACTCTTGAGGCAATAAGGCAGTGCAACGAAAAAACAGGCTACATCATAGATCCCCACGGTGCCGTTGCATGGAAAGCATGGAACGACATTCGCTTAGGAGGCATGGAAAAACTTATGTCTGGCAATGTTGAAACCGACACTGCAAAGCCGGGACTTACTGCAAACATTCCTGCCTGGGCAGAAACAGTTACCTCAAAGAAGGCTGTGGGAATCATTCTTGAAACCGCCCACCCTGCAAAGTTTGGTGCAACGGTAGTAAAAGCTGTAGGCAGAGAACCCAGTATGCCCGACAGACTGGAAAAAGTCCTTTCCCTTCCAGACAGGGCTACTCCTATGGAAAAGGACTACGACAGTTTTAAGGAATGGCTTGTATCCAACCTGTAGGATTTTTTGCCTACATATTGGAGTAAGTCTGCACGGAATCTTCCAGATGCTCTATTGCAATTCCCGCCTGACTAAACATGGACATTGAGTCAGCCTCGTCGTGGTAATGCTTTTCGCACACAACCCTTTTTATTCCGCAGTTGATTATGAGCATGGCGCAGGTACGGCAAGGAGTCATCTTGCAGTAGACAGTAGCACCATCGATTGAAATTCCTCGCTTAGCAGCCTGACAGATTGCGTTCTGTTCCGCATGTACGGTACGGACGCAGTGCTGGGTAATGGAGCCATCGTCGTGAATCATCTTGCGCATCATGTGACCAACATCGTCGCAATGAGGCAGTCCTGCTGGGCTTCCCACATAGCCTGTTACCATAATCTGATTGTCTTTTGCAATTACGCAGCCACTTCTTCCCCTGTCGCAGGTAGCCCTTTTTGCAATGGTTCGGGCAACTTCCATAAAGTATTCGTCCCAAGTGGGTCTTTGATATTTTTCTTCTTCCATGGTTTTCTCCATCCTAAATTATTGTTTTAAGGTGCATGTCGTGGATGACATCGCTTTCTGAATCAAGTGACTCATAGTAGGCTTCCAGTTTTGGTCGGGCACTAATGTAATAGGGTTCCAACCTTTTGTCAAACTGGGTTCCCATTCCCTTTATAATTATGTCATTTGCCTCGCTAAAGGACATTTTTTCTTTGTAGCACCTCTTGCTTACAAGGGCATCGTAAACATCAGCAATGGCCATAATCCTTGCTTCTATAGGAATCTCCTCACCCTTAAGTCCTTCGGGGTAACCTGAGCCGTCCCATCTTTCGTGGTGATAGTGGGCAACATTTTCTGCCATAAGATGAAACTCCAGGTCGTCAGTTCCTTTAAGAATTTCGTGAACGATTCTTGCCCCTTCCTTTGCATGAGACTTCATTATTTCAAATTCGTCTTTTTCAAATTTGCCGGGCTTTCTAAGAATGGCATCGTCTACGGCAATTTTTCCTAGGTCGTGCATAGGAGCAGCTTTTATGAGATTGTCGTAGAATTTTTCGCTAAGGTTAAGACTGCTGTCCTTCCTCATTTCGTCAATCAAGATGCGGATCGTGTCGCTAGTACGCTTGATGTGTCCTCCTGTAGAGTTGTCTCGGCTTTCTACCATGGTTGCCATGCTGAGCACCAGGTTGTTGTGCATCTCTACAATGTGGGCAGTCTTTTGGTCAACTTCCTTCTGCAGGGTTTCGTTGTAGTGTCCCAAAAGAGCAATGTATTTTTGATCCTGAGTGTCATCGGTAAGAAAAAGCTGGTATCCCCTTTTGTGAGGTCCGTCATAGAGAAAGTTTACATCCACAAGATAAATAAGATCGTCCTTTTCAAAGTGGAACTTGTCCTTGCTCTGGTCCGCTTTAAAGGTGTCCAGCCACTTTACTACGGTTTCCTTAAGCAAGGGATTGTCGTAGGCAGAGGTGTCCACATGTATTTCTTCTAGCACGGGAAAAATCTGCTTGGCAGTTTTGTTGCTTCCCAGATAGTTGTATTTAAAGTCAAAGGAAACAAAGCCTGACTCTTCCGCCTTTACAAGAGAGTCAATGCCTGTTTCTGTAATGTCGTATACGCATATTCTTTTTATGATGATTAGATAAATGAACTGGGTTACCACATAGGCAAAGGGAATGAGTTCTATTTCTGGAGTAATTGTGCGTCCTGCAAAAAAACTAAAGAAGCAGAATGATTCAGGAATAAAGAGAAGAAGTATGGTCTTTCTTGAAACATCCCTTTTTTTTATGTAGGCGTAAATCATCGTGCACATGCCTATGATGAAGTAGACAATGACCAGAATGTAAAAGAGTATGTGCAGGGGACCGTACTCTTTTGTTATGGAGTTGATTCCGTCTCTGCGGGAGAATGTTACGCTTTTGTAGAAGAGGGGAAGCTCCCCTATAGAAAGAGCACATGCATAGGTAAGCGTAGAAACAAGTATGAGCAGAGCAACCAGTTTGTTGTTCAGTTTTACATTACACAGGGAAAAAATACAAAGCGTTATAAATGTAATAAGATAGCATCCGCTTATGTAGGTGATTTTATAGGCGTTAAGTGCGGCTTCCAGAGTTGTTGCCTGAGAGAGCAAAAGGTATCCTAAATTTGCAATGGGTACAAAGGCAAAGATGAGCGTAAAGTAAACGGGAAAATGCTTATGCCACTGAAAGGCGTAAGTTAGCGACAGAACAAGTGAAAGTACCAAAAGCGATGCGTAATAGTAAACCATTTATAATTCTCTCAAAAACTTTTTAATTTTTAATGTGGTAAGAAGCAGCGGCAGTAAGTTTACCACAAGTTCTTACCACATAGTTAGCAAGTTAGAAATGACAAGGCTGTCCTAAGAGGCGCAAGGACGCCGCCTAAGATTCTTACCCTGTCATTCATGCGAGTTTTTATGCAATAAAAACTCGCGAGATAAAAATGACATGGATGTCATTTTTATCTCATTTTACTGCTTCAAATATGATGTCTGCGAGGAAGATTGCCGCAAGAATCCATGTTACTACAGGAATGTCCTTGGCCTTCTTTCCAGAAACTTTTGCGATTACATAGGCAATCATACCCCATGCAATACCCTTGCTGATTGAGTATGCAAAGGGCATTACCATAATGGTAATAAATGCAGGGATGCCTTCTGTGGGATCTGCAAAGTCGATTGAAGTAACGCTCTTCATCATAAGGTAGCCTACGAAAATCAGAGCCGGAGCAGTTGCTGCCGACGGAATAATGCTGAACAAAGGCCACAGGAAGAGTGAAAGAATAAAGAGAACTCCAGTAACTACGGAAGCAAGACCTGTGCGTGCTCCTGCTGCAACACCTGAAGAACTTTCTACAAAGCTTGTTACTGTAGATGTACCAAGACATGCACCTGCAACAGTTCCTATAGCGTCTGCAAGAAGTGCGCCCTTTGCATTCTTGATGTTTCCGTCAGAGTCCTTAAGGTTACCCTGCTCTGCAACACCCATGAGTGTTCCGATTGTGTCGAACATGTCGGTAAAGAGAAATGTAATGAAGATTACGATGAACTTACCGATTCCGATTGATGCGATTCCGCCAAAGTCAAATGCAAACCAGTGAGGTGCAGACGGTGTAGAGAATGGAGTCCAGCCTTCGGGAATTGTGGTTACGCCAAAGGGAATGCCAATGATTGTAGTTGCCGCAATGCCAATTAAAACTGAACCGGGTACCTTGAGTACATAAAGAACGATTGTAAGGATGAGTCCGATTACAGCAACGATTGCAGTGGGAGCGCTCATATTAAGGTTTACGAATCCGATGAGTGTTCCTGTGTTTGTGGAAACAATGCCTGCGTTTGCAAGACCGATTATCGTAATGAAAAGTCCAATGCCAACAGCAACAGCCTTCTTAAGGTTTGCAGGAATAGACTTGATGATTGCTTCACGCACACCAAAGAGAGAAAGCACAATAAAGAGAATACCTTCAAGCAAAACTGCAGTAAGAGCAATCTGCCAGCTGCATCCCATTCCAAGGACTACGGAATAGGTGAAGAATGCGTTTAGTCCCAGTCCTGGTGCCAGTGCTACAGGAAGGTTTGCAAGAAAAGCCATTACCAGAGTGGCAAATCCTGCGGAAATTGCTGTAGCGGTAAATACAGAGCCCCAGTTCATTCCGGTTCCGTCTGTAAGGATGTTGGGGTTTACCGCAAGAATGTAAGCCATAGCAAGGAATGTGGTAATACCGCCGACAATTTCTTTGCTGACTGTCGTACCACGCTCCTTCAACTTAAAGAATTTTTCCATGATGATCCTCCTAGATTCATTACATGTTTAAGAAGTATACCACGGTTGCCATAAAAAAACAATGTGAAAAAATTATGCATGCCTACTTGACCTGCCTGATTTTTTTTGATATATTATGACTATAAGTAATGCGGCAGTCGTATAACGGCTCATTACCCCAGCCTTCCAAGCTGGAGACGAGGGTTCGACTCCCTTCTGCCGCTGAGTTTGTGTTTTTCATTTCATTTTATATCTCCAAGTTAAAAGCCAAAGCATTACCGCTTTGGCTTTTTCTTTCTATAAATATATTTTCATTACTCAGCGGGAAACATGCCATGATTTTGACAGCGCATCGAGCCTTTCCTGTGCATCAGTGTAGCCCTCGGCGGCAGCCTTTCTGTACCAGTCTATTGCCGTATCAAGATTTTTCTCAACGCCGAGACCCCTTTCGTAATGATAGCCTATTGCATACTCTGCGGCGACATTTCCCTGCTGGGCAGCGCTTTCAAACCACCTTGCGGCTTCCTGATTGTTTTTCTTTACGCCTTTGCCGTCTCTGTACGCCATACCCAGCCAGAACTGTGCATGGGCATCATCCTGCCACGCGGCTTCGCTAAACCACTGGACAGCCTGCTTGTAGTCCTGTTTCACGCCGCGCCCCTTGTAATACAGGAGCCCTATCATTGTCTTTGCGCGGACGATATCCTGCGAAGCCGCACTGCTGTACCACTGCATCGCCATTGCATAGTCCTGCCCCAGACCGTATTGTGCGTAATTATACAATTCACCCATCATGAACTGCGCCCAAGCATGTCCCTGATTTGCCGCTTTCTCAAAATATGGTTTGGAAGCGGCATAGTCCTCGCTGTCAAAACGCAGTCTCCCCATCATATACTGGGCATCAGCATTGCCCATCTCTGCCGCAAAGGAGCAGAAGCGCTCAGCCTCTTCATTCCGTCCCTCATCGAAGAGCTCCATTGCACAGCGATAGCACTCCGCGGCAGTATCTTCTGTCGAAGCGTAAGAATACACGGCAAGGCACACGAAGAACATGGCGCAGGCAAACATCTTTTTCATCAGCTTTCCTCCTTCTGGAAAAATATCTTCTATATATATATATAACACAATCTGACGGCAAGCAAGGTTACATAAATCACTTGCTCAAAGTTACATTTAACGTGTTTTCCAGATCAATCAGCGCAGAAATATAGGTGAACTTCTGGTTTGCAAGCCCAAGCTGTGCCTGATAGAGCTGCGTTTCCGCATCGCGCAGTTCCAGCAGTTCCGTTGCACCGGCAAGATAGGCGCGCTCCGTCATATTGTATGAACGCTGGGCAAGGTCTATGTTCCGAGCCATGGCGGCTATCTGTTCCCGGGCGCTGTTGAGCGTGTCCACCGCCTTTATCACTTCCATGCGCTGGTTCTCCTGCACTGTTTCCATGGAAACCTGCAGTTTTCGCATATTCGCCTCTAAGTCCTTGGCCTGCTGCCTGTTGGCGGAAAAAGGCAGCATATTCGTGATGTTCCATGCAAGCGTGGCGCTGAATGAGCCTTGGTCAGACCAGTTATCTCTCTCAAACCAGCTCTTGTTAAAGGCATCGCTTATCATGGGCTGCAGACCCCAGTTCAGGGCCAGTGCGGGCGTAAAGCTGGACAAATTCAGCGCATTCAGATTTTTCTGCATGAGGTTCAGAGAACTTGCGAGGGACTGCGCGGCGAGGTTCTGCCCGCCATAGGTGGCGAGCAGCTCGTCTGCGTCCACATTGATGAAAGAGAGGTCTATGGAGCCGACAAGCTCGATATTCGTGCCGACGGGCAAGCCAAGCAGAAAAGCAAAGGTGTCCAGCTGCTGTTTCAGAAGCCGCTCTGCATTCTGCACTTCCGGCTTCTGGTTTTCATAGGCGACGTTTGCCTGTAGATATACCAGCTCAGGAATCTGACCGTTTTCATAGTTTGTCCTTGCCTGTACACTGCGGCGGCGCGCGTTTTCCAGCGTGGCTTTTTGCAGGCTTATGTTTTCCTGTTGGAGCAGCAGTCCGTAGAAAAGCTTCTTGACCGATGTCTCCGTCTCCCTGCGGCTTTGCTGCAGGCTGATGAGCCCGCTCTCGTAGTCCGCCTTTGCCGCCTTCATCTGTTCTATGTAGGCAAGGCTCAGGTTCCAGCTTATGCCGAGGTTGCCCACTGCCGCCCAGTGCATGCTTTCGGTGGCTTTAACTTTTTCTGTAGTTGAAGAAGGTATCTTAGTTATCGCTGACATCAGCTGCCCTATCGCATTAGCCATCTCCACGCTGGCATTGGCGGAATCTATTGCGGAGTCAATGTTGTTCTGGCGGCTCAGCGTGCCGCTCACCTGCACCGTGGGCAGGAGCACATTCCATGAATTGTCAGCCGCGCGCTTTTTTATTTCAAGGTCGATGTCCGCGCTTTTGAGCGTGCGGCTGTTTTTGAGCGCGTAGTCCACCGCCTGTTCCACCGTGAAGGACATAGAACGGGCTGTCGGTGATGCATCTCCTGCCTCCTGCGCTGTCAATGGCGAAAGCGACAGGCAGGAAGAAAGCAGTGCGGAAAAAAACAAGCGCATGAATTTCTGGCATTTCATCAGTGGACCTCCTTCCCCGATATACCGAATTCTACCATATGATAGATGCTCCTCATTGCCGTCCTCATAAAGTCAGGGGAAAAGTCATTGCGCTGGCAATGAATGTACACAACTCCCGGAAGCACAGAGAGCCAGCTAAAGATGAGCAGCTCGTCCATAAAAGGCACTCCCATGTCGGGAATGCGTTCCAGCAGCTTCAGCTTCTGCATTTGAGCGCAGAAAGCGCGGCGATCCGTTATTCCCTGCCCGATCTTATCATCATAGAGGGATGCGTCGGCAAACAGTGCCTGAAAGATAAAGAGAATCTGGGGGCGCAGCATAAAATAGGCAAGCTCTGCCTGAAAGAGCACGTAGAGCCTTTCGTCGGACTGCTGTACTGCTTTCAGTTTTCTGATAATGATTGCATAGAGCTTTTGCAATTCGCCTAGAATGGAACAACGGATTAAGTCTGTTTTATTTGTGTATGACGAATAGAGGCTGCTTTTTGCAAGCCCCAGTTCATCTGCGATTTTCTCTACGGTAATATCTTGAAAGCCTGATTTGCTGGCGATGCGGGAAATTGCGAGGAAAATCTTGTCCTCTGCTTCGATTTCTCCGCCCGTTATCCTGCACAGGGCATCAAGCTCTGCAAGGCGCTCGTCTGCGATGGGCTGAGAGCGGTTGCCCATGCCGTTTTCAATCAGCCCGTTCAGGCTGTGGATAAAATCCTCCGGCTCATAGCCGAGCAGTTCCTCGTTGTCTGTATCCTTGAAGAGCCACATGACAAAGATGAGTATGGTCGCGCTTACAAAGATGCTCCTGAAATAAAGCTCCATGTCCTTTATGCTGCCGTTTTCGTCATAAAGCATCTCAAGAAATGGCATACCGCGCCTGTGCAGCTCTCGCAGGACGGCATCTTCTGTCAGGCTTGCCTTGGTGCATACGAGGTAAAATACGTATTCACGGTGATGGATAAGAAAAACGATGATGGATTTGAGTGCTTCGATGTCCTTTCCGTCATGATGCAGTCCCTGCATCTGCTCTAGCGCAAGGGAAACGGAGTCATAAAGCCTGTTGTCCATGGCCTGTATGAGCGTTTCTTTGTTTTTGAAATGTTTAAAAATTGCAGCCTTGCTTATGCCCGTCCGCTGTGCAATCTGCGACAGGGAGACGTTCACAAACAGCGGCTCGTGGTAAAACGAGAACGCGGCATCAAGAATCCATTCCTTCGTGTTCCTTTCCATAATCTACATCCGTGTATACTGGAAGTAACCGATTGTTCGGTTACTCCATCCACTATAACACGCTTTTAAGAGATATGTCAAGCTATGGTTTTGTCTTGGCTAGCACTTGATCACTAAGAACGGCGCTCCCACGAAAGCAAGCTCTGTCCTGCGATGCGCATAAGTCTGAATCTGCGACACGACGAGTCAAAGTTCGCGATTCGACGAGTCTGAGTTTGCGACTCGTCGAATCTGGGTTTATGACTCGACGGTTTTCAAGCTGTGGCTCGAGTTATTTCAAATCCCGCTGTCTGGGAAAATATGATGCGGAGGACCCCTGCTCGCGGAAGAAGGACTGCAACTCCAGTTGCCGAAGTGAAGCAGAGCAAGGGCGTATTTTGCAGATATACCGAGGATGCTTTTGGCACCTCGGTAATCTTTGCTATAGCGTTTTATTCCAATATACCTGACCAATATATTCTGCAATGCGTAAATCATCTTCTGTGTTTATATCTACGGCTTCAAATTTATTTACAATATGAACATAAGGATTTTTTCCAATCCGACACTGATATTTATCTAGTGCTGTTGCAGATATACCATACATTCCTGTTGTTTCCTCTACAACGGGTACCATATCTTGGCTACGAGGAAGAATACCAGGTCTGTAATTTACTGGTTGGGTATTAAACCAGTAAAAAGAGTGATTTTCAAGTGCTGTAAAACAAGAGTCATAAATTGAACTTGATACCAAAGTTGCAGCACAAGTAGTAATGCTTGCAGGCTGTAAAAATGGTGCAGTGGCAAATAACTGAAAATAATAGTCATAATTAGACAATATGTAGTGCCTGCAAGTTTGCAAAAACGAGGATTTAGCATCATAATG
>ERZ842401.1110-NODE-1110-length-39475-cov-11.194850_pt1 | contig 39475 bp, 43 predicted proteins | sample MGYA00521270_ERZ842401 | MGnify/ENA primary metagenome ERZ842401 (study PRJEB31892, sample SAMEA3878208) | bioreactor metagenome | biome: Moose rumen | place: Sweden | collected 2011-10 | study: EMG produced TPA metagenomics assembly of the PRJEB12797 data set...
GGGTTTTTCCCTGTTTTCACCTCAGTAGCTAAATCATTGTCAGCCATGATAATAATTTTGCTTTTGGGGAATGTTGAATGCAAGATTTCGGTAATTTCTCTAAGCCTGTGGCAGGACATAGCGGCGGCGCATGGATAACCTGTAAGCTCATAAATTTTAGCCATAGTAGCATAGCCTTCACCGAGCAGAATAATACCGTCATAGGTTTTGTCTATGGTGAACAGGTCAATAGAGAAAAACGAGCCTTCAAGACTGGCATTCTTGAAAAAAAGTTTAGGCTTGTTCTTGTCAACCGGTATCCACTGAATAGAGACAACCTGACCGTGAATGTTTTCGAGCGGAACGGCCAAGTCTCCCGTATCCGGATGAATGCCCAGCAAGTAACTGCGGACATTCTTGCGTACTAAGTAAGGATGATTGTCAGGAGCAGGCTTTAGAGTTTCCCAGAGAATACGTGCTTGTTCCGAAGCGGCTGAGTGAACAGCTTTGCGTTTTTCTTCAGCCTTACGTTCTTCCTCTTCACATTTTTTCCTGAACTCGTCAGAAGTGAAGTAGCTGCGTTGAGCCTGATCAAGTCCAGCTATATTGAATTTCCAGTTTTCTTTAATGCCCTTGCGCCAATCCTGAACGAAGCCCGCAGGCCATCCCTCAGAATGAATGCAGTAAGCACCAGATTTTTGCCCCAGCTTGTCATCTCTTGTAGCGAAACGGTGAATTTCACCGTCAAGTTTGAGGCAGAGTATATCCGTTTCAATGCCGAGCGAGCGCATGAAGTCGAGCACTTGTTGCTGAATATCGTCAAGGTTGAAATTGTCTTGCATAATGACCTCCTTAAAAAGTTAAGAGGCGAAGATAGCTTTTTAAGTGTGCTAGAATATAAGCAAACATAAAGCGATCCACCCGCCTCCCCAAATCCGTATGGCAAAATAGAGGATATGGGGATATTTTTATGCCCAATATCATATCATGCCACTTAGACAAGGAAAGCCCCGCCCACAGCGGAGCGAGGCTGTAAAAAGTTAGCGAGTGCTAAAAGGGAATTGGGTCTGGATTAAATTTTTCCTCCTCAAATTTACTTTCCTGCCAATCGGGTAATTTTTCGACTTCTTTTCCATAGAGGAAGTAAGCTACTTCAGCGCGTTCGATGCCTTGAGCGTCTTTTTTGTGCCTGACTCTAACGCCGCCGACTTTACCTTCCCAGTCAGGAAGATTCATAGTGTGATCAGCGATATTGAAGCTGCTGAAGACAGTGCCTAAAATCTGATCAGTTCTTTTGACGGCCTCACTATTAGAGTCATCAAGTACGATGTAGCTCCAAAGTTTGCTGTTATAGCCCGACACGGCGAGAGTGAGTTTAATCATATTCTTGTCAGTGGAACGGGTAACAGTATCTTCCGCCTTTTCAATGCGCACCCTATGGACACCTTCCGGAATAAGCTCGTAGCTTTTTTCTGAGAAGTTGTCCGGGTTGAAAATCCAAGCTGCCATAAAAGGTAACCTCCTGTAAATTAAGCTAACTCTGCGTAAAAGCGTAGAGAGTTATGTTTTCTGCCGTCAGTTTTGCTGAAGACAGACTGCAGCCATTGACTGAGTTTGACTGCTGAAATTTCATCATCCAGACTGAAAACCAGCGGCTGTATCTCAGTTTTTTTTGCCTGGCTGTCAAAATCAAAAAAGGCCTCATCCTGTTTTTCCTTGACATCTAGCTGAAATGAGGCAGGTTGATTCTTCCATTGACCTCTGACTTCAATTCCTGCGTCATGTAATTTTTCCTTGACGGCATCAGCGAGAGCCTGAAAATCTAGAAAATGATTTCTGTTTTGAGCTGCCCATTGAATTTGCTTTTCCAGAGCCTTTTTGAAGAAAGGGTACGGAATAGGATTTAGCTTTTTATCCTTTTGAGCAATAGCAATGAGCCATCTAGCTGCGCTGTTAATTGCTGTCTGCATTAGGGTATCATCTCCTCAAATGAGCATGACTGCCGTTTAAAAACTCTATCCTTAGCGATAATGTTCGGCCTAGCTTCCAGCCAAACGCGCCTGTTTTCAGTGTCTTTATCGAGGTAGAGTCTTCCTACGATGTCGCAAAGCCCGCAGACATTCTCCATGTTTTTATCGCGTATCATAGGCTCAATGCGGGAATACTTTTCTCCTGTAGGAGCGAATATGTCGGTATATTTCTCCCAAGCGGTGAAGAAAATGTTAGCCTTAATGCTTCTAAGTTGCCTGCAGACATTAAGCATGGAGTTGTTGACCTTGCCATAATCCTGCAAAGTCGGAATGCCGTTGCTGTTTTTGCTTGCGAGTCTTGTGAGTACGGAGCGTTCGAGTTCCGACAGACTATCGAGGCAAACATTCGAGTAAGAGCACTTGCCCGCCAGCAATTTGACCAGTTCTGGAATTTCCCTGAAGTCTTCCGAAACTCTGAGCACGTCGACATTTTCATTGTTGTGTAGTACGCTTGTGCCCTTGTCAATGTCGATGATAAGAGTATTTCCCTGCAGAGCGCCGAGCAGGGAAGTTTTGCCCATGCCCGGAGTACCGTAGATGAGGACGGTCAAGAAGTCATGCTGTAAATCCTTAGCCTTGATGATGTTCATGTTTAACCTCCTTGTTGTCTTTGCATTCTTTCAACCACTCAAAAGCGGTATCGAGTATATGCAGGCATCGTTCATACATGATGTGAGCGCGAATGCTGATGATGATGCTTGTAGTGAGCGTAAGCCCCACGATGAAGATGAACAGAGCGAGAACTGAATTAATAGGTATCATGAGTTTTCTCTCTTTCTAGCCGCACTTGCTGTAGCCGCAGTTTTCGCAGAGCACGCAAGAGCCGTCATGTCTCAAGGTATCCAGCCCGCACATAGGGCAAGTACTGTAGCCTTCACGGTGCTGTAATTTCGGAGCTTCAATGTCTCCGTACATTTTTGAGCCGAACTTCTGTCTAGTGAGTTCTAGTCTGTCAAGTGTTTTAGCCTTAGTCATGGAGCACCTCCATAAATTTTTTGCCAATAAGCTGAGCCGGAGCATAAGTTCTGCTCCAGCCGCCGTTAATTTCGACAAAACAATACTTACCGTTGCGAATGTCGACAAACTTGAAGATGTAGTCTGTATTGCACCTGTCCTTTTTACAAGTAATGCCTTCTGGACTCCACTTGCCGTCATTAACATTGTTAATTAAGTAGCATTTGCCGAGAGTAAGATCGCGTCTTCTGCGGAAGATTTTAATTTCCTGCATCTTGTATTCTCCTGTTCCAATTAGCAGCTGCGTCCTCATTGTTTGAATAGTTATCGCTAGTAGTCAAGCATTTCGGACATATAACGAAGATACATGGGAAATAAGGTGCCCCTTTAACTTTGCGAAATTCCGCTTTCCCTCCGCAAAAAGGGCAAGGCTTAAGGTCAGTCATTATTTGCCCTCCTGTTCCATGCTGTTATTGCCTCTTCACGTGTATTAAAGTCGTTCAGCAAAAAGCAGCAATCTACTCTTGCTCCACACATTACCTTCCACACTGTTCGCCCGTATCTCTCCAATGGGTATAACTTCGCTTTTCCCCCACAAAAAGGACAAGGTTTCGGTTCAGTCATGCTTTGTCTTCCTCCGCATCTATAGCCTCTATAACCTTCTGTGCTTTGTGCATAGCTGATATAACCTTTGAAAATCTGTACTCTGAGCAGGTATCCAGCGGTTTTAATATGCTGTACAACACTGGAGCTTTGAGGATTAAGCGAGCGTTAGCGAAACACTCCTGCGCATTCTCTCCTACGTTGAACTCTGTAGCTCCGTAGACTTGAGCTATAGTCTGCCCGTTTGCTTGAATGTTGCCGTTTTGCGGGTTAAATTTCCATTGGCCTTGTGTGAACTTAGTCATGACCCAGCCTCCCCGCAAATGTTAGCCGAGCATTCTTTGAGGATTGAAATCTGCTCATTAATGACAGTCTGGTATCTGTCGAGTAGTACGATGCTGACTTCTCTTAACAAAGCCTTCAGCTTGTCAGTAGTAGATTTATCCTCAGTGTCAGCCCATTTCATAGCGGCTCCGTCATTGAGGTCATTGATGAGCTTATGGAGCATCCAAGCGGTTTGATCCCAGTGCTGAGTTCTGAATTGAGCACGTTCTAAATTAGTGAGAGTAATACCCGTCATAATTCACGCCTCCCCTAATCAATAGCCGTAGCACATTTCCTGCTCGTAGATATAATCAGGAGTCCAAGTGCTGAGGTAATAGTTGAGAGATTTTTCCTGTTCATCTACTCTATCCTGAAGCTGGGAAAGTATGTTGCCCATATTTTCCGCCATAGAGAACAGCTTTTCAGCTTCCTCAAGATTGCCTGACTTTTCAGCTTTTTCGGCCTGTTCGTAAAGGTTGTTGCCTTTTTCTTCAACGATGTAGCAGTTGTCGAGGAGGTCTATAAACTTCAAAGCGTCCTCCTCAACTCTGCACTCACCGTTATTGACGTAGCAGGATTCAGTTCTGCAAGCACAGCAATAATCGCAGAAATGCTTGACGAAATAATCCATTGCACTAGACATGATAAAATCTCCTTTCCGCCTAAAACGGGATGTGTTGTTCGTATATGATTTGCTGGTAAGCCTGAGCGACATCCCAAAGTGCTTTAGCATATTCCGGTGATTCAGTTCCCCCACCGTAGAGACTATAGAAAGCCCTATCCATTAGGAGGAAAGCCTGATGATGAATAAAGGTACAAACTTCAGGGGACGGTGAGAAATTCTCCGGAAAGAGAGAGTTTCTCATTGTTAATTTGTCGTCATAGTTGTTATTACTAATCATAACTGCACCTCCTGAAGTACGAGCCTTTTGACTGCGAGTCGAGCAGCCCATTGAGGTTGTCCATGAAGATGACGCGGTGTAGTCTGAGAGATAAAGTCCTGCGTTTAGCTCTTCTATTGGAGTAAGAGTGCAGCAGGAAAAGCCTTAAGTTGTGCCACATAAGATTAATCCTCCTTAAGATGTTTAAGCCTTGATACCGCCGAGAGCGATACCATTCTGAATGACAGTATTGCGAAACTTTTTGAGGTCTTTGATGAACTGCTTGAAATTGTTATCATCATTCCACAAAGAGTAATCGCCTCCTAAGCACAAGTACCCGCCTTCGTTAGTAGTAATGATGGTAGATTTGCGGGGAATGTGTTTACCCAAATCGATCACCTCCTCCGAGAACTCGTGAGAGATTTTGACAGTGAGCACCCAGCCTTTGGAAGTAGAGGAGGCCTCGTTACTGAGTAGTTCTTGATCAGTAACATGGAGAGCCTCCGCCAATTTCTGGACATCTTCAATGCGTGGTTGTCGTTGTTCATATTCCCAACGTTGAACCGTTTTCACTGAAACTTTTATAGCTTCTGCTAATTCTTCTTGAGTAAGTCCATTTTTCTTCCGTAAGGTGCGTAATCTGCCGCCGAATGAACTAGAAGAAAGACTATCGCTTGATGTCGATGTAGTTGAAGTAGTGTCCGTTTTCATTCGGTTTATCACCATCACCTAGCTTTCTGCGTTCGTAATGAGGAGAAGTCCAGTCAATCCATGCAGCCTCGCTTCCATTTCCATGCACATGATATTCATCATAACGTTGAATGATTTCATACCCAGCGATGTCGGAGATAGCCGAGATGCCGAAGCTAAGTTTGAATGCCTCATCGAGAGCCAAGACGGCTTCAAAGTCTTCATTATTCTTAGCCTTGAAGAGCTTAGTAAAAATCTTCTCAGCGGCTTTAATAGGAGCGGAAGTAGCTGGCAGGACTGGTTTTTCTTTTTCCTGCACGACGGGGGTTTTGTTCTTGCTCTTTGGTATGTAGTAGCTGCCCGTCTTGCGGATCTGTGGCAGTACTTCATGAGTAACCCAGCGCGTGAACTCCTTTGCGGCTGGCTTCCTGCTCTTGAACGTGAGCTTATACAACCCCGCCTCGTTAATCACGGTCATAGACTGCATTCCGCCAGGGGTACAAATACTACTTGTACCCTTTTCATCATCATCAAGGCCGCGTACAGTCATGCTTACATCAACAAGCCCCAGCACATCGCACACGTCTTTAGCGACGAGCCACGGTTCACCGTCAATGATCACGGTGCGAATTTCATTGTTGCCATAGTTAAAAACCTGAATACTATTCATAGTAGCCTCCTTAAGAGATTAATTGTGAGTAATCATGTACCAAGTGATATATGCGTTAATACCTATGACGGCCAGATTGACGATGATTAGAATCAAATCCATAACCGAGAATCCTTTAGCCGCAACTCTCTGTGCAGTATCTGTAATGTCTGGGCTGACAGCAGAGATGAAATAAGCACTAAACATAAAGATCACCGCCTTTCTGGCAGGAAGTAGAGGAATAAAACAATGCTTGGAGAAAGTCTGATGTTATTTTTAACGATACTAAGTCTTACGTTCAGTGTAGGGAACACGTTATACCTATGGTTTTGGCAGAATCGAGTTCACCTGAAGCTGCAAATCAAGATACGCAGAGTATACAGTGCAGCAGGAACGGAGACTGGAGACCGTATACTAATCTGGAATATAGCCAACGCGAGTACCTTTGCGGTATACATAGAAGAGATAGGATTTTGCGATATTAGCTATGCGAGTATGGTTCCAGTACCGTTAGAATTCATCAAGTCCAAGCATAAACAAGAAAAGCCGATAGGATTTCCGTACAAACTGGAGAGCCGCGAGGGAATATCCGTAGTAGTAGCTCATAGCAGTCAGACGGAAGAGATGAGAAAGCACGTAAAGATGTATGTGAAGACGTGCTGTGGCTATAGTACATCAGCATTTATTCCTGTAGCTTCGTTACTCTAAAAAGAGGTTGTAATAAATGTAGGTTCATAACAGGATTTCACCTCCTTCCTTATATGTAGCGGATAGATTACTGTTACCTTATGACCATGTTCACGAGGCTTCAGACCCGCATTGTCAAATAACTGTATTTGTGTTGCTGTGTATCCTTAATTCGTTTATGTATGTATTATACAATCCTTTCCTGTATTGTCAAGTAGAAATAATACAAATTAGTATTATTAATAATTCTTTTTAATGCTTGTTTAAAATAATTCTTTTTAGTATCTTTAAACAAGGAGGTTGTAAATTATGAATATGAGTACAATAATTAAGCAGGCGCGGAAGAATAAAGGGATGACGCAAGAACAATTAGCAGACCTTGTAGGAGTATCGCTTCAGACAATACGTCGTTGGGAATGGGGTAGTACAGCTCCAAATTCTAAGCTATTATCTAAACTTGCTGGAGTGTTGAATATTCCCCCTGAACAGTTATTAGAGAATAATTCATCTAAGGATACTTTTGAAGCTCTGTCTGTAATACAAGAGCAAGCCGAAAAGTCTCCATTTAAGACGGCGGGAAATGTATTAGTATATGAGCGCAATGGAGAACGGATGGAGCTGCCCCCTACTGAAGAGAGTTATGCAATTTTTCGGGATATAGCGATGAGGATAGCAGGTCGAGATACGGTATTAGCCTGAAGGGAGAATGAAGAATGAGAAGGATTATCACTGTGTTAATGCTGTTGTTAATGTCATCAGCGAGTTTTGGGGGAATATCGGAAGATATGAATATGTACATTCGCAAGGACGTATTCGAGGTATATATGCAGAACTTGCAATCGAATACGGACAGGATATTACAGCGGCTGGACGTTTTAGAGGTGAAGATAACCGATTTGTCAAATCGAGTATCAATGCTGACAGGTCGAGTAGGGGGGATAGAAGATAGGGTATCCGACTTAAGGAATGATATATATCTTTGGTTAGTGATACTAGGGATAATAATAGCGTTGCCCTCAGTGCAGAAGATGTTGCAGGCGAGGGAAGAGCGGAAGAATTCCCCTAAGCATTCAGTAACGCTAGACGAAGTGAAGCGGCTAATAGAGGAGCACGAGTCTGCTAATTATCCTCAACGAAGCCGAACACCCTCATGAGTTGTCTTAAGCCGCTGAAGGGAACGCCTCCGACCAATAGAGAAACGGCCTTCACGGCATCTTCGAATGGCATACCCTTAGATCCTTTTTCCTTGTCTCCAGAGAAAGCCTTGCCGATAGCTTTTGCCGCAGCCTCGAACGGTTCAGAAATTTTATCGCTTCCTCTGTATCCTTTTTGTCCTGTGTAATATCTGTAGAGAGAAGTAGCCGCAATGTTGAAGATAGGTATCATATTGAGGAAGTTTTCGAACTCAGTATCAGCGAACCATTTTTCCCAGTCATCTGTAGTCCCGTTAGGTAGTTCCTGATAGGTAGGAAGTCTTCCTGACATAGCGTCCTTAATGAAGCCACCAAAGCCGATAGCCAAAGCCGCGCCAGTAATTGACCAGAAAGCCTTAGCAATGCCGTTCCAAGTTCCTGAAGTAACATTTCTATAGACATCCACGACGGCGACATTGAATACTGGTGCTAAAGCATTCATGAACTGAGTGAACATGAGCTTAGTTAGCCCCCTACTTTCTCTGTTGATTCTGGTCATTTCACGAGCACTGGAGGCCGGTTGAGTATCCTGAACAACTCTGATAGCTAACCTGACAGCTTCCTCATGAGAATAGCCTTTATCAATGTTGGACTGATAAGCTGCGTCAAAGACAATAGCTTTAGTAACTCTGTCGAAGAGCTGAACGCCTGCATAAGCATATTTGTCATTGAATGCTCTGACGGTATTAACGATATTCTTGACGTTCTCTCCAGCTTTGTCAGTGAAGGAATTATAGCGTTGTCCCTGCTGGATAGCTCTGACGGTAGGATCGCCGCCTGAATAGCGAAGTTCCGGGTAATACTGATAGACGCTCTCCATGAACTGGTCAAACCTATTGGAGGCAACCATGCTCATGAACTTGCCGAGGCTTCTCATTAAGTGGAAGTGGTTAGTTTGAGGCAAAGCGAGGAAGTAGCTGGTAGTCTGAGCCAGCATAGACCCCAAGTTAAAAGCGACGTATGCGTAGCTTCTGTTCTTGATGAACCAGTTAGCGAACTTATCACCAGCGTGAGCCTCTGCGAGCGAGTTATCGGTGATGGAGGCATTATAGATGGAGCGCAGAGTAGCCCAAGCGGCGTCGCCAATTCTTTGCTTGATGAGTTCCTGAACGCTGCCATTCTCTCCGCCCTTAGTGAGGAGTGCACTGAATAGGTCAGCTGCATAACCACCCAAAGCTGCATTATATTCCTGCTGAGTAACAGCGCGCGCCCAGTTGTCCAAGAGATTAAGGCTAATCGGTTCTTGTTTTTGAGGGTTAATTTCCAGCCTTTGCCTAGTGAAGCCGTCCGCGACTTTCTGGAAGACTTGAGAATACGGAGTGTTATTAACCATTTCTTCAGTCTCACTATTAATCATGAAGCCTTGGCTGGTCTGCCGTCTGAGCCTAAAGATAGGGGTGTAGTTGTCCTGCTTATCCATACCTCTATTGAAGTCTCTAATCTCCGCCTCATTAATGCGGTCAAAATTTACGTCGAAGTCGTGCATGATGAATTCAGCGACCTGTTTATAGCCTGAGTTTTCTTGTTTATTAATGAGGTCTAGTATCCGGTTAATAGCGGCCATAGCGGCATCTTCAGTAGCATATAGTTTATTGCTGTCAGCGGCATTAATGACGAAGTTTCCCCATACGACTGCATTTCTGCTAAACCTGTTCTTTATGGCGGTATAAATGCCCATGACTTCCGACCAAGTAAATTTTTCGCCATTGATAGTGATAGCATTCTTCATGATGTCTGGAATACTAAGCCCGCATTGTTGTATCAAGGAGAGCACATTATGAGTTCTCCTTGATATATGATACAGAGCCTCACTTTTACGCTGAGTAAAGCCGTCATCAAGCAGCTTTCTGAAGTTTTCACCTAACCCCTCAAGGAAGCGGCCCGGCGTTAAGACAGCGTCTCCATACTCTGCGGCCAAGCCTCCCAAAGGTCCGAGCACATACTTATGAACTATGTCATCTCTGCTCTTGATAGTTCTTTTGCTAGGAGCTTTTCTTGTGCTGATGATGTCATTAGTCAGAGATATGGTCATAGTATTTCTTCTGTTGTCTCTCTCAGCTTTCCAGTTTTCGAACTCAATTCTTCCGCGTCTATAAATCTCCTTGACCTGATCGAACAGAGCCTTGACTTCCCCGATGGTCATATCAGCCAAGCGTATTTCTCTAGTGAAATTTTCTAATTCTTCTGGAGTAATATCGTGTTCTTCAGCGAACTCACTTTCTGAGGTATACTGCTCACCTTCATTATCAGCCATATCAAGGAATGTGCGTAATAGCTCTCTGCGTTCCAGTTCCTCATCAGTAATATTCTTACTTCTATTGAGCCTGCTGATGATGTCTTTAATTTCCTGCAAAGCCCCATAACTGATACTTTGAGATTTTCCCATGCCGATGATGCGTTTGACCATGCGGGAGATACCAGCTTTATTTCTAGCCTGTTTTCGAGCCTCATTAATTTTGTCAATACGTTGCTGGTATCTGTCAATTTTCTTCTGATATCTTGCGTTTATTTTTTCCTCTCTCTCAGCGCGTCTGATTTTCTCTTTTTCTTTGAGTTCACCTCTGACTTCAGATAGGCGTTCACTAGCTTGCTGTCTGGCCTGCTGCTTGAAAGCCTTTAACTTTTCTCTGTGTTTTTCTCTGAGTTCAGATAGACGTTCCTTAGCTTGTTGTCTGGCCTGCTTTAATTCTTCAGTATGTCTTTCGTTAAGTTCCGTGATTTTCTGTTTGTGCTGTTCGTTAAGTTCAGCAATCTTTTGTTTATGTGAAGTCTTAAGCTGTGTTAATTCTTCTTTATGCTTTGCCCTTAGCTCAGCAAGATTCTGTTTGTGCTGTTCCTGCTGGTGAGTATCTTTACCCTTACGTTCAGCCTTATCCTGCTTTTGTTTTTCCTTGAACTTCTGAAGTTCAGCAGCCTGTTTATCTTTTAGTTCAGCAATTTTTTGTTTATGCAGTTCTTCAAGCTGTTGCACTTCTTGAGTATGCGAGGAATTGAGCTGTTCAATTTCTTTCTGGTGCTGTTCAGTAACGCGTTTATCAGAGATTTCATGCTGTATATTCTGTACTATGCGTTCTTTAGCTTCACCAAACTTACTGCCTAATCTAGCGGCATTCCGTAAGTCAAGGACACTGATGCGAGTATTCTTCTTAGGAGGAGTTACCTTTTCCGGTTTAGCTGTTAATTCTTCAATGTAGCGGTCGATGAGTGCAGTTTCGGCCGTCATTTCTTCTTGGCTAATGGTTCTCTCCTCAATTTTGAGAGTAGCATTTTTCCCCCTTGAAAGTATTTCAGCTAAGTATGCTTTTCTCTCTTTGAGGTAGCGAATAGTTTCTTCCTTGCCTTCTAGTTCAATGAAGGCATCAAAAGTTTGTTCATTAACTTCAACGTTAGGAGCGAGGTCATCAAAGAGCTTATATGTTCTCTGAGCGTTTTTCAGCCAATGGACGAGCTTCTGAACAGCCGAAGTTTTCTTGCCAGTAGTAATATCAAATTCAGGGTAAAATTCTTCGAAGCCCATATTGACGAGCTTATCTGCGAGGTAAGCTAAAGTTTTACCTTCTCCGTGAGTTTTACCGCTCCATAGGCGTGTCCATTTTCTAGCGATTTTCTTTGCTGTTTCTTCTCCGAGAACTTCTATAGCATCTTTGCCTGAGATATAACCTAGCTTCTTTATAATTTGGAAGACAGCATCTACGTCTTTATCAAGTTTGTATTTTTTCCGTCCAGTCTGTTTAACTTCTTGTTCTTCTAATGCTTGATAGTAAGCATAAACATCAATAACAGCGTCAGGGTCTAGGTGATAAGTATCTACACCTCCCTCTTCAATCTCATGTAGTCTTTCCATATACTCTTTATAGAGTTCTGGTTCATTCTGAGCAATGAGAGTAAGGAAGTCTTGTTGTGCCTTATGCGCATAGTCTCGTCTATCTTCTTCAGCATGATACTCTTCCATTTCTTTTTTCATGAGTACTTCTTGTTGGCGTAATTGTTCTTTATATTGAGCGATCTGCTGTTTAGCGCGAAATTCATTAACGGCGAAGTCTTCAACGGACTGTGTTTCATCACCCGGACTAGTTAACAGGTTGTCAAAAAATTCTCTGTCCTCGTCAGTGAGTTCAATGCCGAGCTGATTTTGTATGTCGTCATAAATGTCCATGAGGAATTTTCTGGCGCGTTCAAACACACCTTTTAGTCTTGCGTTAGGTGCTTTGCCTTCCGACAAGTAGACTTCAAAGGCATTAGCGAACCACTCATGAGCTTTTTCTCTAGCCCCTCCCCGCTGGTTAGGTTTTTCTGCGAGCCATTCATCGAGAGTAACGCCGGCTCTTTCGAGGACGTAGTTTCTATCATTCTCCATCTGTAGCACGCCTTGTTCAGCGAGGCTGTCAATGAAGCCGAAGAGTGCATGTCCTATGTCGTGTACATGAGTAGCATAATTAACGCCATTTCTGCCGCTGGTGAGAAGTTCGACGATAGCTTTTCCGTAAGCATTGATATTGATACGAGAGACAGGCTGCCCGTTTACTTTTTTGTAGTAGCCTTCAGATTGGTGTTCATTCCAAGCAGCCTGCAGGTCTTTTTCTGTCTTGACCCCAGACAAGTCGACTCCATCAGTGAGAGACACGCCGGTACGTTCAAACCATTGAGCGGCTTTATCAGTGTTGATGTAAAGCAGCCTGCCTTCCAGAGCCTGATTTCTGAACCAATCATTTTTTGGCATGCCCTTTTTCTTCCCTTTTGTCTCAGCCATAGGGTAGACAGACGCAATTTTGTTGACGGCATCAGTTCCAGCGATAGCGGCTTTTCCTTCATAATCCAAGTGTACAGGGACGATAATACTTGCGCCGTTTTCATCTTGCATCTCTGTGAGAATAAGTTTACCCGAATGAGTAGCAGACGGAGCAGATTCGATTACAGCGATAGGATCAATAATAGCGGGGGGAATATCTTTAACGTCCTGAAGAGTAACTGTTTTATGTTTGTTCTGAATGGAATCGGCCGACGCGGCGAGTTTGTTTTTGTTAATGGTGAGCTGGTGTCTATCAGCCCCCACGAGAGTGAGGACGAGCGGAGTTTGCATAACGTATGCCTGCTTAGAGCTTCTCTCAGTAACGCTTGGATCGGTGAGTATATCTTCTACGGTATCCCCCCATTGAGTGTAGTCAGTGTTGAGGTTATAGCTGGCCAAACCCGGCATATTGCTGTCTGTATTTTCAGGCATAGGAGCGAGCATAACGGGAGCTTGAGTAGTATTAGGTTTATTGATAGTAAGATTTTGTTCTTCAGGAGCGACCTCTAAAGTATCTTGTTGAGTATCTATAGAATAAACGTTTGGATAGTTGAGATCTCTTTGAATAGCATGAACTTCTGGTGGAGAGATTTTCTCGAAGTCTGAATGTATTTCAGGTTTATCGATTTCTTGATCAATGGTATGGACTTCCGGAGCAGAGATAGGATCAAAGTGAAGCTGATTGACGTTAATTTTAGGCAGACCTTGTTCTTGCCAATAATCACTTAAGGCGACAGCGATATTCTGAATGACTGGAATTTTGCCGAGTTCAACGCCTTTATCAGTAGTGCTCTGTGCCAAGTCATCAAGGATAGACCTAAAGTCAGCATTTCTGAAATCCTTAATGGCGAACACGAAAGGATTTCTAATGCCTTGTCTCTTAACCTTAATGTAAAGGCTGCCATTATTTTCTGCGAGGTCAATGGTAGTTTTGCCGTCATAGTTAGGGAACTCGAAGGAGCGGTCAGGATTTTTGTTTTTGCCTTGAGGGAATTTAGTATTAGGCTCGTATCGTTCAGCGTCCCAAACCTGAGTGGACAAGGTATCTAAAGCGTCCTGATTAGCAGTTTTGAGAGAAGCGGAGTAATCCTTCATTTCCGCTCTAATCTCTGAAGTCATAGTAGATTTTGTGGCTTCGTCAACATTTTCTAGCTCTATATCTTCATTCTGTGTATTCTTGCTAGTAGTGAGTTCAAGGAAGCGTTTAATGAAGAGTTCCATATTAGTGAGCTTGTTTTTTTCAGCGGCCTCCATAAGTCTTTTAGCTCTGTTCTGGTCAGTCCAAGTAGCTGGATTATTAATGTCGTACTCTTCGCTGTTAATGCGGGACATATCATTAGCGCGTTTTTGTTCAGCCAGAATATCTTCCTGAGTGTGTATCTCAATGGGAGAGATGACGACACCAGTTTTAGCCTTAATGGAAGCGGCGATAGCACCAAAAAGCATAGCGGCATCATTAGCTTGTTCTTCAGTAGAGCCGGCATGAATGTAGTTTTCTCTAGCCTGTTCAATTCCATTCTGAATTTCGTCAGAATAGAATGCTTTAGCTTGAGCCGGATCGGTAGCGTCAATTTTCTGTTTAGCCTCAGAGAGAGTAACCCCGTCAGCTTCATAGCGAATGTCATTGAGGATGGAGTTAGAGAACTCCGGATGTTCAGCTCTGAGAGTATCAAACTGTTCACGGGGAATAGCGGTTTCATCGCCAGTGCTGAACGTGCCCTGAAGTGTTAGGTTTTTATTCTCTGCTAAGAATTTGTTTAGCTCCCTAGTAGGTACGAAAACATAGTCAGCATTATCATGAGGATGTTTTATCTGGGGTTGTTCCGTTTGAGGCTGTTCACTTGTCTCCAGATTATCACTCGGAGAGATTTCCGGCTGAGGAATATTCTGTATCTCAGGAGTAGTATCCTGTGTAGCTTCCGGCTGTGTAACTTCCAGCTGTGTAGCTTCCGGAGTTTCATCCTTAGTGGGGGGTAGGAGTGCATCTAGGACTTCTTGTGCTGGTTGTTCGCCTTGAGTTTTCTGTAATTCTTTGATAATCAGCTGTTCAACTTCAGGGACGGTCAATCCTGATTGTTCAGAGATTTGCTTTGTGATTTGCGTATAATCTCTTGCAAGGTTATTAGTATGATATAGCCCAGTAACGAGGCCAGGAAGTCCCGACAGACCAAAGCCCATAAGACTTGTTGTGATGGTGTCAGAGATATGTTCTGCATAAGGGATATTATTAGCTGGGAATTTTTGCCCAGAGATAGCCTGAGCTAAAGGTATCCCTAAATCATGTCCAATAGTCTCTATGAGGTTATTGACAGTGCTCATGCCGACACCTTTAGCATACTGTTTCCAAGCATCAGCGAAAGCCTGTCTGACAATAGCGTTCTCCCCCACAGCGTTGATTATATTTTGCCTAGTAATGCCGTCAATAAGAGGAAGTCCTAGTACTTTTCTGAGAAATGGGATTTTGCCGCCCCAAGTAGCCAAGCCCGCCATTTCAGTAAGTACAGTAAGAGTGCCTGTAACAGCTGCCGCAGCTCTAGCAGCATTCTCATCAATGGGGTTACCGTTCTCATCTTTCATTTTGGAGTACTCCAGCATGTCCGACCCTGCTTCAAGTTCCCACAGCTCATTAGCAGTAACAAGCAGAGCGGCGAGGTTACCAGTAAATTTAGCCCCCTCTGCCGGCATACCTAAATAAGCACCAGCGAGCGCACCAATAGGCATAGCAGCGAGTTTAGCCAGTCCAGCTTTACCGCTTGTGTAAAAGCCTTGAGTTAAGATTTTCGAAGCCTCCTGAAAAGCCCGATTAACGAAGCCGCTTTGATTGATAGGTTCAGGGAGAAAGTTTTGTGAGAGTTCTTGTTCCTGTTTCCAAGCCTCCTCTCTAGAAATTTTGCCTTTCCAATATTGAGCACCAATATTAGCGATATTTCTCTGAGTGATATAGTTATTCGCTCCAATGACAATAGGATTAGTCTTGCCGAACACGTTTTCCTTGTAGTTTATGTTGTCCATGTCTAATGGAGAGTGTAAATCAGCGGTATGTGTCCAGCTCATGTCTTGGTTATCCTTGACCCATTGATAATTGAGCGGTCTGCCTTTAGCGATTTGCGGAACGAGCTGAGGATATTTCAGTATGGAGCTGGCACTAATGCCAGAATCCTGAGCCAGCCAAATGGCATTAGAAATGTCCTGATCAGACTTATCAGGGAAAGCCCTTCTGTACATGTCAAATGTTCTAGCTTCTTCAAACCTTCTGTCTAGGTTCATGCTTTTAGGTGTACGACCTAAGAAAGTATTGACCTGTTCTGGAGTGTTAATGAAGTTAAGTCTAGGCTCTACCTGTTCAACGAATACTCTTGATATGATGTTGTCCGGAATGCCCCTATTCCTCAAGTCTTGAATGATGTTCTTATATTTAGGGTATCTGTTGGAGAGCCAGTCAAAATTAGTCCATTCATCAGCTGGGAAAGCAGCAGCGATATTAATGCCATTGCCAGCATCACGAGGATTAGTGGGTGTAAAACTACTGCGAGGGTTAATAGAATCATCATAGCCGTAAAGGTCTTTCATTTAGAATTGTCCTCCCCAAAGAGTATTAGTAGATATATCGCCAGAAATATCCCCCCATAATGGGTTATTGCGAAGGCCTAAAAAATCTAAGGCCTCATTGTAAGCCTCTTCCTCACTCATAATTTTTGGGGGTACGAGCGGTTGAGGAGCAGGTTGAGGTGGTATATCCTGCGACACGCCATTACCCAAATTAACGCTTCTCGGATCAACAGCCTTGCCGTTAATCTTGAGACCGATATGCAGGTGAGCGCCTGTAGAGTTTCCCGTGTTGCCAGATTTAGCGATGACATCAGCCGATGATACGGTATCCCCGCTAGCGACATCAATAGAGCTTAAGTGAGCAAAAGTGTATTCGTAGACATCCCCCGACAGAGTATTTTTAATCTTGACGAATTTCCCAGCTGTAGCATCTTCACCTGTTTTAGAGACAGTCCAATTACCGCCGAACTCAGGAACGCGTACAAGAGTGCCGGTTGGTACGGCAGCATCAATAGCGAGGTGTCCTCTCCCATCACGTAAAGCAGTAGGAGTGCTGGAGAATCCTGACGAAATGCTGTAGCTAATATCTTTTAGTATGGACTTGACAGAATCAACAATGCCCGACCAAGTATTCCTAGTAGTTTGAATATCAGAGGAATTAGTCCCATCAAGCTGACTTTCTAGTTTTACTCCCTCAAGCTGAAGCGCGCCCCAGTCTAAATCATTCTGAAACACATTTTCCGGAATGGTGATAGCTGGCGGACTTTCTGGAGCAGGTCTATTTTGCGGCAGGGGGATAGGCACGGTATTATCGAAGCTCTGAATTTCTCCCTGAGGAGAGATCATATGAGTATTTCCCTGTTCATCCATATAAGGAATGCTCTGGTTAATCTGCGGAAGCGAGAAGTTTTCTGTATTATTCAGCATGGAATTAATTCTAATGCCCAAAGGACTAGGAGCAGATGAAAACGGAGGCCACCGCCAAAACTTTCTTTCAGTCAATGATTTTCCTTTTGTGTAACTATCGACAGCATTTTGTTTAACACTCTCATAGATACCTTTAACGACATCATCAAAATTCTTAGCCTTTGTGTCGAGGTTAATAGTAGCTAAAGAGAACTCCAGTAGAGCGTTAGTAAGGATTTTGCTTGTTTCGCTGTCTCCGTCAGTCATAGATCGTATTTCCTGAATGAGTGTATTTTTTGCTGCCATAATTCTGCCTTTTTGCTGTCTGTCAAACTTAGCGTCATACTCTTTGAGGTTCTCAGCATCAGCGTCAGCAATCATGCCGTAAGTCCTGTAATGTTCAATTTCAGCGTTAGAGAGAGTGCCGTCTACAACTTTATTATATAAGAGAGAGAAATTCTCTTTGCGTTTTTCTGGAGAAGTGCCCATAGCCTGCATAACGAGGGCTTCTTTTTCTGTAGGGGACAAGTCAGCCCATCCCTCATAATACTTGCTTAAATTGTTTTCCATACCCTGTTTAGTGTCCAGACCGCTATTTAGGGCATATGCTCTATCTATCTGTTCCTGTCTAAGGCCTTTCGACTGTTCAAGCTGCTGTATAGTCTGTACAGGAATGTGCATACCTTTTCTTGTGTATGTATTGAGCAGGTTATTAAAAGTATTATCTTGCTGCAGAGCTAAGGCTTTTTCCTCATTGGAGCGAGCAGTTTTTTGTTCCTGAATGAGCCTGTCATAGCTGCGAATAATATCATCAGCATCTTGTCCGTACTTTTCTCTAATCTCCGAGTAAGCGTCTTGTTCGTGTCCAAGAGAGAATTTCGAGGCATACTCTTTAGCGATGTCATTATTTCTAGCCTTGCGTTCTAAATTAGCTATTTCCTTATTGATACGTTCTTTTTTGTCAAGAATGCTGATGAGTTCGTTATATTTATCTCTGCCGAGAATTTCTCTTTGTTCTATGAGAGATTTGCGTGTGCTGTTAATCTCATCTTGAGTATTGACATTCTGCATAATATCCAGCCAAGTATTGTTGAATGCTTCCTCAATAGCTTTTTCTAAGGGAGCTTTAGCGTCTTTAGCTCTTTGTTCCTTAGTAGCAAAGTGCTGTAAGAATTGTTTTCTGAGGAACTCTCTATCCTCCAAAGGCAAATCCATTTTTGCTATCTGATCAAGCATAGCTCCACTTTCTCCGCCATAACTATCCCACGCCAAGTCAGCGAGTTGTTGAGCACGTTTGTCTAATTCATTTTTATGCTGTTCTTTCTCGGCTTTAGTTTTTTCCGTAGCTTGTTCTTTAGCTTTTGCGGCACTTTCTTTCTCAGCAGCAATGCGCAGACGTTCTTGTTCAGCATTGAACTGGTCTTCATGGTTATAGAGCATCTGCAGAGTATCTTGATCAATTTTGCCTTCGTTAAAGAGACGTGTAGCCATATCATGACGTATAATGCCGCCATTATTGATGATGATACGCAGTGCACCTTTCATGTTTTTCTGAGCCTGTTTAATACTTTCCTTATTTCTTGCCAGAGCTTGATTATTTTCTCTATCTCTTCTCTCAGCATCAGAGCGCAAGTGTTCTTTGAGAGTGAGTGCATCATTAGGCTTGAGGTTAAGGTTTTCCACAGCTTCATCAATTTCTTCATTAGAGAGAGAGCCGTTCAAGAATTTAGTTATGAAGTCCTGCATATTCTGTTCGAGGCGTTTTTTTTCTGCCTGTTCCTTCTGTCTAGCGTATTCTTCTCTTCTTGCGATATGCCTGTCAGCGTTGCTTTTTTCGAGCAATCCCCCTCTGACGAGCTGGTCAAGTTCCTCATTAGAGCGGAACTCGCCTCTTCGTTCCATACTCCAGAGTTCTAAATCATTTTTGTCTTGGATGGCTTTTGTCTGAGCTTGAAGATTTCTAGCGTTTTGAGCTTCTTTCTGCTGAATAAGTCCTAATGCGTACATAGCAAAACGCGGAGTGATAGTTCTATTTTTCTGGAGGGAGATAATATTTTCTGGTGTAGGATCGGTTTGATTAGGGTCATTAAATCTTCTGAGCAGTTCTTCTTCATGTGCTTGCTGAGCTTCTTGCTTGTCTTTTTCTCTAGAAGTTTTCTGAGCATTAGCGACGCTCCAAATGTGAGAGAGTGCGGAAAATGCTTTTTCACCCTTATCAGCTCCGTAACGTTCAATGAGTTTTCTCCTAGCTTCAACAGCATTGTTCTGAGTGTAAACTTGAGCATAGGAACTAGCAATAGCCTGTAGTTCATAGACTTCAGTGCTGTCGGTGAGAGACTTTTTGAGTTTAGCGAATGTTTCTGGCTTAAGGTGAATATCTGGATTATTGAGCATTTCCAGAGCGTCTAGTGGATGTTGAGCGAAGGCCTGTCTAATTCTTGCGACGCCTAACTGGTCTTCAATTTCTGCGTAGGCGTTCTCGAAAGCCTCAACCCCCGAGCCTCTCATTTTGAGTTCTAGAGCTTGCTGAATATCACGCCTAGCTTGTTCAATAGCTTCAGGGTTATTCCAATTCTGTTCAGCATAAATGAGGCTGTTCTTAATGGAATAATCAGCAGTTTCCTGTTCATACTTTCTGACCTGGTCAGCTTCAAAGCGAGAGTTCTGGAGACCTCTTTGTTCGATATGTTCGCGAGCCATTTTGCGGAAGTTAGCCTGAGCGCGTCTTGATGGTAATTCCTGAGCATAATCCTCACCTTTTTTCCTGAGCCATTCGTCAGCTTCCTTGTATATACCATAAGACTTATAACCAAACCGAGTGTTATAAATCCCCTTGTTGGGGTCTTCATGATATTCTTGGCTATCCATCTTGAACTTGTTGAACAGTTCGAGAGTGCGAGCGTCTTCTATGCCGTTTTGAATTTCCTGCAGTCTTCCGAATACGCCTTCAAGAGTTTTGCCGACATGCTGTCCGTTATCAGAAATTGGAGGATTAGGCTGAATCTGTGGGATATTTATTGGAGCTATTGAGTTATTGCGTTCATAGAGTGGTAATTTCATGTTATCGCCTTCCGTTTCTTCTTAAATTTTCCGGGCCGAAAGTATCCAGCCAAGTAGGGACGGTATCAGTGAGTGGAGACCTTTTTTTAGTATCTTCATAAATATCATTGCCGAGCTTAAGGCCGAAGTTAGTAACAGTTCCGAATAAAATATTATTAGCGGCATATTTTCCAGCGGCTCTAGAATAAGCAGCTTGATTATTGAGGTTATTAGCTTGAGACAGATAGCCCCAACGTTCTCTAGCGGCATTAAATCTAATAGCTTCAGCGTCATGTTCACCTTCAGAAATGGAAGCATTTCTAGCATCAAGTACCGAGCCTGAATTAATGTCAATCCCCGAACTAGCAGCTTGTACGCGTTGATTGCCGGCATTTTGAGCGAGCGACCTTCTGAGGCGTAATTCTTCCTGTCCTCCGCGTTCAATAGCGTCATGAGCGAGTATTTCAGAATTACGTGCATTAGCTTCTAGAGCGGCGGCCTGAGCGTTAGCCTGAGCTTTAGCATTTCTAGCCTGAGCTACTCCCGAATACAGGGACATACCCGCTCCCAGAGCAGATAAAACGGTACACAAAGATAATTACTCCTTTCTGCGCCACCAAACGAAATGGAGGCCGTTAATATTTTGTTCAACATGAAAGCCGAGCCACAGCAGCCATCTTAAGGATAAGATATTATGAGTGTCGACGTGATTATAGAGGAAGTCATAGCCATTAGTGAGTACGGGGAAAATCTTTCTAGACAGTTTGTAAAATGTAACCGGATGTTTAGTAATCTCATCAGTGCCGACGAGCCAAATAATTCCCTGAGCAATACCAAAGACAGCACAAGGCACATTATCAAGGATTGCGGTGTACCCTTTATCCGATCCAGCGATAGAGTAAGCTACGGCCATATCGACTGGTAAGTCAGTAGTTGCGTGTATTTCATCAATATCAGCCTGTCTCAAATAATGAGCGATGGAGGCATGTTCAGGCTTAAGCGGAATGATTTGCAATCTGTTCATATCTATTGATGATTACGTCGCAGTAGTCTGGAGAAAGTTCCATCATGAGGCAGGTGCGTCCTGTGAGTTCTGCGGCAATGAGGGTAGTGCCTGATCCGCCGAAGCAGTCAAGAATGATATTACCGGACTGTGAAAAGTCGTTGAGTATGTTCATGTGGAGTTCGACGGGCTTTTGTGTCGGGTGAACGCGGGCATTGAGTGATTTATCACCGTCTGTAACATTACCATTAAGGCGGAAGATGTACTTGCGAATACGAGTGCTGATATTAGTCCAAGCGAGTTCGCCGTCTCCAAAGCTGAGCGTTGGAGCATTTTTGCACTTGTCCCAGAATAACCAGCCGCAAGAGGGGGGTAAGATGTCAGTGAAATTCTGCCCTCCCCAGATGATGTAGTAGTTACACACTCTGCGTAAAAGCCGGTAATGTTCCCTGAACATGTTTCCATTATTGTCGCCGAGCACCGGAGAATAAATCTTGCCTTTACTCCCTACTTGTCCCGTTTTCCTGTTGACTATGTTAATCCCGTAAGGCGGGTCGGTAAGCACTAGGTCAACTTTTCTTCCGTCAAGCAAGGCTTCTATGTCCTCATAACTCGTCGCGTCTCCGCACATAAGCCTATGCCGGCCAAGCTGCACTATCTCTCCATACTTCATGATTGAATATCCTCCTGTTTATCCTGATTATTCTGTTTATCCTCATCATCTTTCACGAACTGCTCAAAGTGTTTTTTGAGGACTTTCGGGAAGGGAACGCCCAAAGTAAAAGCATTCTCCATAATGGAGATACCCTCATTGCCTACATAGAAGAGGACGACGACGCTACGAACGGTATCCGCGCCGCCCAAAAAAGTCTGGTCAATGAGATTAGCGACCCCAACGAGAGAGAACATGACGCATTTTCTGAGAATGCCGTTAAAGCCAACGCGGCTGGAAATTCTGCGTTCGACCCAAGCGACGGCAACTCCCGAAAAGTAATCGACGACAGAGAAGGCGAGGAGGACTTTGATGAAGCCGTCCAAGCCGCCGAAGAACCAAGCCATTAACCCGATGACAGTGCCAGAGAAGAAGTCAAGGAAGACATCTTTCACGGTCTGGCCTCAAAGAAATTGTTACGTTTATTGCCGCAGTCAATATGGACGAAGTCTTTTTTGCCGTACCAGATAGCGTACTGCAAATCCGGCAGTTGACCTTTAGCCTTAAGGTTAGCGACGACTAGGAATAATGCTTTAGCCCCTGTCGAACAGGATAAATCAGCGGCAAGACCTTTAGTGTGATTAGAGCCTTTGACCCCGCCGACATTAGCATTATGCTTTTCACACCTGCAACCAGAATTGACGTGAATGGGAACACCTAAAGCCTCTCTGATGACCTGAGCCATATTAATGATACGCTGGTCAATTATGTTGAAGCCGCAGCCGCAATGGCAAGCAAATTCCGAGACCTTGAAATTTTTAGTATTATTAGCCATAACTAGCACCTCCGCAAAACAAAAGCAGGGAGACCCAATAAAGAGCCTCCCTGTTCTCCAAGCTCGTTGATTAACCGAGCAACCCTTTCCCAGTAATAGCCTTGAACTGTTCCGGTGTGATTACGTTTTTAGCGACAGCCTCACGCACACGCTGTTCAGTCCATACGCCAGCATCGTAGTACTTTTTAATCTTCTCGAACATAGCTTTAACCTCCTAGAGTGTAACGCCAGTCATCATGGCGATGTAGTCAATATCAGCGCGGTTCTGCAATTTTTCCTGCTCCATAGGGTCAGCACTGTTCAACACTAGCTGCGTCACTCCATCATGCTCACCATAATATCCTAAACTCATATTCTCATATTCTCCGCTCACTATCACTCCTAGCGCATCTCCTTCATCTTCCCCTGTCTGCACTATACTTACTCGCCGTAATCCCCCTAACACTCGCTCTCGGTCTACAGCTCCACTAGTCTCAAATGCACTTCCATTCACCTTAAGCCCAGTCAAACTATAACCATTGCTAAACGTTATCGCATACATCTTCACTCTTCCTCCTTCGCTACATTATGCACGTACATGCCCTCATCCACCACTTCAGAGTCAACGGAGAAGGGCCCGTCGAGCCGTCGCAGTTCTGAACATACGCTGCTCTGTCGCTTCCCCAAAATGAGGCCATTCCGGATACATACCCCTTAAGGTCTCTCAATCGCCAGATAGTGTTATACAGTATCCTCGCAGCTGGGTTCACCCTAAATAACGGCAATATCCCTGCACTGTCTACTGTAAACGTATTGACGTTCGCTAAATACTGCCTAGTGCCGTCTGCTTTCACTCCTGACTCCCCTGTTACTTGCCTTAACGTCATCAGCTCGCATTTTCCAGCTATCTCCGTAAACCCTGTGTAATTCCCATGCTCGTCACACGTATAGCTGTAGTCTAACCACGGGTGAATATGGTCTTCACCAAAAAATCCCTCTAACTCCCCTAACAGCACTGGCCTCAAGTTCACGTAGTAATTACTGTCTATATACGCACTTAACGTCTGATTGTCATCCCAATAGCCGTCGTCGACCCCAACTGCACCGGACACAAGCGCTACGTTATGACGAGCCATAGGTATCGCCACTCCGCCTACTGACCGGGTAGGATATGCGTTCCAGTAGTAGTCAAAGCCACCAATTGCCCACGAACGGCCATTAATCCGCCAATAATCGCCAAGCCACATATCATCAAATGTTCCTGCTCGTATCGCCGCTTGCTGCTCTTCCGTAAACGTACTTCCTAAATTCTGCCCACGATATATTGAGTTATGTATCCCAGCGTTCCTCCACGTTAAAGGCTGCGTCCTCGTGTTCAGCGTCGTCCATTCATTGTCCGCCTTCAAACTCTCTAGCCATTCTGCCTCCGTACCACTGTATCCATTACCTACCGCTACCGTGTATGCACTGTCTCCCTTAAGGCTCGATAACCATTGCGCAAGCGTCCCAGTGTAACCCTGAGACTTGGCCAAGCCGTACGCCGTTATGCTCTCTAGCCACTGTGCCTCAGTCCCTACATACCCATTAGCCTTCGCTACCTCATACGCGCTCTTCCCGTGTATTGACTGCATATCCGTGTCTATGTACTTCGTGAAGTCCCCGATAAGTCCCGCAGTCTTGGCCGCTATCTCCGCTGGCAGTGTCGCAGTAAAGTTCCGCACTATGCTGTAGCTCTCTCCGCTCGAACTACTCCCGCTATAGGCCGTCGTCAAAGTTAGCTGCGTGTTGCTCGATACCGCGTCTATCTCGTAATCAGTCACTCCGTCAAGAGAAAATATATCTCCGGCATGAAGTCCCGCGCTTAACCAGTATGTGTCACTTCCAGTTACTATCTTGCTGCCATTCGTTACGCTTACTGTCCCTTCGCGATACCATCTTGACCAGTTGTTATTTGACATTGCGTCATCTCCTTATTCATTACGCAGGGAGGGGTTAATTCTCCCCGCGCTCTATATTCGCTATTACACTATTCACTAAATCCTTGATACTTTCCGCTAAAGTCTCTAGGTTCGTTATTCGCTCTAATGTCGCTGACCAGTTATTCACGAAAGGGATTCGCACTAAGGGTCGTTATTCCCTCAAGGGCAGTAATCCGATTACCCTGTGAGGTGATATTACCCTCGGCTGTGTCTAAGCGCGTTCCGTGTGAAGTTATGCTGCTCTCCGCTGTGTCAAGTCTGCCTTCCGCACTGTCTATATCACTTTCCGCAGTGTCCATCCTGCCTTCTAATGCATCTATGTCATCCTCAGCTGCCCCAATACGCGTACCGTGTGAAGTGATAGTGCTTTCCGCTGTGTCCATGCGTGAGCCAAGTGATGTAAGTGTGCCTTCTGCTGTCGTCACTCTGGAAGTCAAGCCGCTCACTAAATCATCCGTTACGGGGTTGCTGTAGTACTCAAGCTCGCTCCACTGGGTCGAGCCGTCACCGAGTTTGTATTTTTTCGTGTCAAGTTCGATTCCGAGTTCACCTGCAGCTAAGACGTAATCGCTTGCCCATGCATTAGCATTGTTCGCTTTAAGGACTATGTGTTCAAGGTTTAATGTAGTTCCGTTTACTCCAAGTGTTGGCATGTTCTTTTTTTCCTCCTGCTTTCTGTTAGTTCTTAATCCCTATGCTGTTGATATTCACTATGCTGTACTTGCCGTCAAGGCTCTCATTCACTATCAGCTTTACTATGCGTTTTCTCGGTTCGGCCAAGATTAACGTCTGAAGAGCTATGAATGCGTAGTTCGTTCCGTTGACTACCTGCGTCCCGCAAAATATTAACGGAAGATAACTTGCTCCGGTTAATCCACTGGTTACGGCTGAAAATGCGCTTTGAGCTTTTTGCGGCATTTTTATTCCCCGAAATTCTTCCAGCTCCCAGCCTCCGACGTTCATTTTGACGCTTCCCGCTTTGACGCTCTGTTCATTGCCTGTTGCTTTCATGTCTTTTTTCCTCCTATGGGGTCAATGTCAGAATAATCATACCGTCCTGAACTTCTTTGTTGCTTACTGTCCATGTCGACCCGTCATAATCTACTTTGTCACCGGCTTGAAGGGTCTCTATCAATAATTCTTCCGCATCAAGTTCAAGCATAATAGTTCCGTCATCAAGGTAGGTTTGCTCAATCTTCCATGTGCCGGACTCTGTAGTGATAGTTTCTCCGTCAAGGGGGTCTTCTGGAGTTTCTTCAGCATATGGTGAGGGGTACAGGCTGCTTATCGCCTTAGTGATTATGGCTATTGCGCTATCATAAGACGTAAACTTTTCCTGCATTGTGTTGATTAGTGAAAGTGTTGCTTGTGTTAGATTGTCTATCTGACTCTGTAATCTTGAGCCTATATCGTTTAGAAGGGTGTGAATATGCTGATTATCGCTCTCATGTTCCGCTCGAAGGCTATCTGTGTAAGTCTTGGCCGTTTCTGCTTCTTGTTCTATACGTTCAGTTACTTCGGCTATCTGTGTATCTGTACGTTGAGTTAAGTTCCAGATATTTTCCTGAGTATAGAGTTCAGCTTCTGCGAGTTTATCGATTTGGTCTTGAAGTTGAGGAATTGGTTCACCTGCTTGGCCTTGAGGTCCTGGCTTTCCTCCGTAGATTACCTGCCCTTTGCCGTAATCGACGACTATTACTTGTTCATCATCAACGAAATACGCTCTACCTCTTGTTAATTTTTCTGGTAGGAGAGACATTGTTTCGACATGTTTAACGCTCCAGTAAGGGCGGCTCATCTTTTGACTCCTGAGTCTGCGGTTTTGCTGTCAGGTTTCGGTTTTGGTCTGTTCTGAATGCCCATTGAGTTTACTCACCACCTTTCGTGTATGAAGAAAATGCTACACCATTCACGAGAAAAGTAAAACCGTAGGAGCATTTTGTGTAAGGGGAATTTTTTAGCACTCGTTTATTTTGCTGGCTAAGAGAGAAGTAATTTTTTGAGAAAATTTTTTGCTAACAAAATAAATTTAGCACTTAGGGTATATAGTCTGCTAAAAATATTTTTTTCCGAAAAAGTTTTGTGAAAAAATCATCGTCTCATTAGCCACTCATTAGGGGAAGTGCTAACTATGTGTGAAGACAAAAAAAACTCCCCCTCTTGTGCAGAGAAGGGAGGCTTATGCAATGGTGTGGATTGAATATAGTGGGGCTTGTTTTTACAGAGACTATTTTATCATGCTCACTCTGAAAATACCGCGTAGTACTCGTACACTTTCGGAGTATCGCTTATCCATTCATAGTTCGCCGTAATAACTTTGCCTGCTGGAGCACTCACCGCTATATACTGCGGGTCTTCAAGCAATGTCCAGTTCTTAGCAGATAACTGACTTCCTGAAGCATATACACTTATCTTCCCGTCATTTATTCGCCGCGATAATCGGAATGATTGACTTTTACCCGTTGACGTTCCTAAACGCTCACTAGTTATACTGCCAGTTGTCATGCTCAAAACTATTTTTAATGCACACACTGATAACCCCTCGCTTGCACCAGCATAACGGTACTCGGTTTGATCATAGTCGTCGTAGCTTATTCGTGAAGATAAAGTCATCTCTTGCCAGTCTTCATTGTCCCAGCCGTACTCGTAATCACATGAGACTATTACTCCCTCTGGAGCATTGCAAGTCACTCTCCCAGCCTCGCAATTAAATTCGTACTCCGTGTATATTCTGGTGTTGTCGTAGTAAAGCCTAAGAGTGTCGTACTTTAAGCCGTCAGAGTGAATGAGCTGAAAAGTTTTGCGACCTCCTGTGCCTATGCCTAAAGTTTCCCCTTTCACTTGCACTGGGGACTTTCTGAGAGCAATAAAAGCGTTCATGCCTGCCTGTTCTAAAGGAGTATGCTTGACGGTCAATCGACATGACTTCACGGGCATGTACCAATCTTCGGAAATAGTGATAATTTCTCCGTCTTGCATTCCCGACATTACTGCTCCTCCGTTTGTGTACACTATTGACGCAGTGTTTATCTTGGCTGTTGACACTCCTACTTGTTGCGCTTTGTATGTCCCTCGCAATTGAACTTCCGCAGCTTTTAAGCCTGAATACGCGTCTAAACTCTGCCATTCTGTGTACGTGCCGTCTGGCTTTAACGCTCTCGCTTCTACAGTAACGCTTCCTCCGTTTGAAGTTGAAGTTTCTGCGGAAAGAGAAATAATTTGCGCTTCATCACCGAGTGAATAGACTGGTGATAATTCTTCAGCAGAAAGTTGTTGAGTGCCCGCGACACACTGGAAAGCTACTCCGCATGTAGGTAAAACGTTATCAGGGTCATTGCTGGACAAGGCGATAGCGAGGGTAAATTTTTTGCCTGCCAAAGCTGGAATGTTAGTTAAAGCGGAAAGTTCTGCGGGAGTATTAGCATTTTCTTCGAGGTAATCAAAGTCAGTGGAGTTTTGGGTAAAAGGAGAGAAAGTGCCTGAGGTTGAAATTTTGCCCCAAGTGTCATTAATGCAGAAGGCTATGTAGCGTGAAGTCCCAGAAGGCTGAGTGCCGGTTATTGTTATGCCTGAAACTTTGTCCGCGTTAGTGAGGTCAATTGGAGCGTCATTAGTACGGATAAGTACTCCGTAATGTCTAGAGTTAAGTTTGTCAATCTGGTAACGGATATTATTTTGAGTTGTGATATTAGCCATGAGTTTAAATCATCCTTTCGCAAGCAATGTAGCAGAAGCCCGTACCTCCGCCGGAATATCCTACTTGATTGTAGCAGTTGCCGCATTGCCCTCCTGACGATATAGCTTCTTGTGCCGCATTGAGCGTTCTTGCAATGAGGATAATGTTTGCTCCACAAGGGTTGCCATTATCACCAGAAAAGCCCGGTTTTGCCCCCACATAGTTTGGAGCGTAAGTCTGAGATGGCGCGCCTCCTCCTCCTACACCTCCTCCCGCAGAAGAAGCAAGACTCCTCCCCCAATTCGCATACACTCCTGCAGAGCCTCCTCCTCCATAGCCTGCCCCTCCAGAGACACCCTGACAGCCCCATATTCCGTCGGGAATGTATGAGCCGTCCCATTCAGCCCCGAGCCTTGAGGTAGAAGGCAAAGCGAGAGTGCCTCCGCAGAAAATCATAATGCTCCCTCCTGCAGTAGGAAGAAAGTTATCAATGTATTTAGCGTGAGTAAGCTGTAAAGTGTCAGTTCTTTCGCGGCCAAGTCCGGAAGTAATAATTTTGCCATTAATAGTGCAGTTGCCTTTGCACCTCATTGCTATTACTCCTCCATTGTCATTAGTAAACTGGTTAGCCTTGACCGTCACTCCAGCATTGATTGTGAGTTCCGAAAAATGAAGCACCTTGATTGCCTGAATGCTAGTGCCTGAAAGATACACTCCCTCATTAAGCACTATATTTTGAGTAATGCCCGTGATAGTCCTAAAAACATATTCCCCAGTCTCGTTATTGAGTATGAGTATTTCATCATTAAGAGCGAAGTTCCCGAAAAAGCCGGATTGAGTGTTGCTAAGGGAAATAATTTTAGGGTTAGCCGTAGACACCGAGCATTTAGCGGAAGTAGTGAAAATGCAGTCTGAATTGATAACGACATTGCCGAGCGAGCCTTCCCCAAAGCCCCCTAATTCATTTGAGTGTAAAGTTGCTTGTACTGGCTCTGTAGGTAATGAAGTGCTGAAACTGTCCCTGAATATAAACTCGTCTACTTGCCCGTTAAAGCCTCCTATTCTGCAGCCCGTTGCGGGTAAATCTGTTCGGGAAGTGATAGGGAAAGTTTCTGTTGTCCCGTCAATAATGATGGAGAGTTGCGAGGGAGCGAGCCTTAGGGCAAGAGAATGCCATTCATTGAGGGAAAGTGACGCGGAAGATTGTGCGGAGAAGTTCCAGTCAGAGCAAGCGGAGCAAATATTTCTGTCAGAGTTAAGGGAAAAAGTAAGCCTTTGGTAATCGCCAGAAGTGAGAGAAATAATAGTTCCTTGCTGAGACGCAGTAGGCCTGACAAAACAGAAAAATTCATAACTTCCTGACGCTTTAAGGGAAAATGCAGGCAGAGACGAGGAAATAAAATCATTTTCTGATTGAGTGTATAAGCACCGGTAACCGAATTTAGGAGTACCCTCAATAATAGTCTGAGCCGGAGAATGTTCGCCTACTAATTGAGCATTGCCCGAACGTGCCCAGATATTGCCGTTAATTTCGTCATTAAGGCCGTCATTAAGTTCCGAATAATAAGGGTAATCGAAATGTAGCAGCGACTTAATGTGATAGTCAAAATGTCTGTGACTCATGGTAAATCAGTCCTTCCCTGAGAAAAAAAGATAATTAATTCAGAGTGATTAGCCCCGAACTATCAAAAGCAATGTCCCCCGACATGGAGTATAAATTTCTGTTATTAATAGTAGTGTCAAGAGAGACGGAATAATTTTGCTGTTCGCCAGCTCCCTGCCAAAGTAAACTAGGTGCCCAAGATAATTTTATTCTTGCATTCGGTCCTACAGCAGTTTCATCATTAATTTTTGCGCTAGTACGGTATATTTGCGCGGTCTCTAGTATGTAGGTATTCTTGACCGGCTCATCAAGGATTATTCGCTGCACTCCGTTTTCAAGGTTAATGCTTTTCACTCTGACCGTTTCTGAGTTAATGCCGTCAGTTAAAGTGTAAATGCTTCCAGGTAACATGCCGTCAATAGGTGATACGTCAATGCTATCGTCGCCAGCAACAATGGAAGTAATGACCGCTGAAAAAAGGTCTATTTGATTGACATTCTTGAAATCTTCTGCCGTAAAATGTGACCAGCCTGGGTAATCACTTAGTAGTTCAAGTTTAAGCATGGATTGATTAACTGCGTCTTCAAGTCTTTCAATGCGAGAAGCGAAAGAGTTAATGTCAATATTTCCCCAGAGAGCAAATTTAGTCTGTTCAAGAGTAGCTGGGCGTAAAAGCTGTTCGTTGTCTTGAGCGAAGCACCAAAATCCTTTAGGAGGTAGATATTGCCCAAAAAGGGAATTAATCCTGCTATCAAGTCTGGTGATAGTAACGTACTGATTAGTGCTAGAAAGTATTGCAGAGACATTAGGAGCTTGATCAATAACTGTGACTATAGAGAGAGTGTAATTAATGATGTCGATGCCGTTATCTCCTTCTAAGTAGCCGGAGTTATCGCCAGAGTTTCTGTAAGCGTAAAGGATTTCCTCTTGAGTATCAGGGTCGCGAGCAAAGATGCCGTATTCTCTGACGAAAAAGCCTGTAGATAATCCTTTGTTAGACATTTCGACGACGACTTCACAAGTACCTATGCCTTGAAGAGTATTCATGGATTGAATAGGTAATTCGCGTTTAGGAGAGATGAGAGCGTTTAAAGTAGTAGGGTCTTGGCCTTGCAGTAAAAAGCCGTCTCCGCAATAAGCGCGAGTGAAGAGTAAATTTTTGCCTGTTAAAGCCTTAGCGAGTAAATTTCTGCCTTTATTAGTGAGTAACATACCATTAGACATGGAAACCAACCTTTCTTGTGAATGATTTTTTGTGTGGAGTAAGAGAGAGTGTAGCGAGAGTAGTTGAGAGAGAGCCTGCCTGCTCGGCCTGCCTTCGCAGTCAAGCTCCCGCCCCCCCTCCCGCTAAGTAATATCTTCGTCGTCGCCTTTCCAGCGTAACATTTCTTTTATTTCCTCTAATCGCTGTGTAGTTTCTTGCTGGTGTAAATTTAACGTAGCTAATGTTTTTGCTTCGTAATCATCTATTCTAGAAAATATTCTGCGCTCAAATTGCCTTAACAATTCCTGCATTTCCGTCAACTCAACTCCTATGTCTTCGCTTCGTGTCTCACTTACTATTGCTCCCCCATAAATTATAGTACTCGGTAGCACTTCTCGGCATAGCCTGATAATTTCTTCCCCTTCCCTAACTCTAGCTATACCAGCATATATTTTTGTCCGTTCAGGGTAGTCGGGCTTCGGCAATAAAATTCTTTCTTCTCCGGAAAGTAATGGGATTACCCCATGATAAAGATTAATATCTTCATGGAAATTTATCCGCGTCTCCAGTCCCGACATGTATGACCTTGCAGCTTTTGACTCTTCCACTGCTCGGCGGATTGAGCTAATTAGTTTATCTCTACCCTTCGTTCGGTAAAAATCTCCAGAAACTATTGCCTTCAGCTTAAACGTATAAGGCTCTGAATCGTCATCATGCCAGTGCACAAACTCTGCACTAATATCAATCATTCTTAACGCTTCATGAATTGCCCATTCTGTCCCCTTATGCATGTGCCAAAGTATTGACCCCTTCACGGCTTCTCGCTTCATCTTTAACGTCCCGGCCAAGTCGTAAAAATCTGCGTGTAATTGCCAAGCCAGCAGGTCAATAATATTTTCCGGCAATTCATCAATCCTAGAGAGTATGAGCGGCTCAAGGCTTGCTCTTGAAAGTTCCTGCAATTCAGGGTCAAGAGCAGTAATGAGGGAAGATATTTGTTCGTCCGAAGCAATGTTAGGGGGAGTAATGTCATTAAGGGAGAGTGAGTATATATCCTGAATAGTAATCACCTTCTTTCTGCTAGAATAAAGCATATCACTGAATGGAGGTGCTGATAATGAGTCCAGATATAAGCATAATGATTAACGGGCAAGAATACCGTCTTGACGGGGATATATTGTTGCCTTCAAGAGAGAGAGGTTATCAGGAGGAAGTATTGTCCCGGCTTGATGGGATAGAGGCTGAGCAGAGAGTTATTCATGATGAAGTAGTGATACTTCGTACAAGAGTAGATATGATGTTATGGGGAGGAGGAATATTATTTACGCTGCTGTGCCTGATAATGGCGTATACCAGTCTTTTTGCTCCTAAGTACTGGAAGCAGGAAGAGCCTGCCCATGATAAGCCTCCACAGCCGATAATAATACAAGTTCCTGCGTATATTCCACAGTCTGATAACCGAGAGACAGCCTGACACTTCCAGAGAGACGAGAGAGAGAAAAAAAAAGCTAATTTCTCCCCCCCTCACTCTTTCTCTAATCCTTGATAAATCACCTGCTTATTCACACACACAGCAACTTCCCAATCTTCCAGCACTCTAAATTCCGGACTGATAATTTCACACCTCTTAGCTCCCGCTTCTACTATTCGCTTCACTAATTCTGATGGGTTAATGTCCCTGCCCAAACTTTTCCGCTGCCATAATATCCAGCCGTCTATTGCGTTCTCTACTAACTCCTGAATGTAGGCTGAACTTGCACTATCTTTCGCGCTTATCCAGTAAGACAAGTTAAGAGAGTAATTAACTTGTTCGGGAGGAAGTACAGTCAAGTAATCAGTGTCTGGCCTGACATTATCAGCATTGCAGGTCTCATAAACTTTCGCAATAACTTCCTGGCTAGGTAAAGTGCCTCCGGTCATTAATGGGTAAATGTAAACATGTCCCGGCTGAGTAACCGGGGGTCCTGCAACAGCAACGTCAATAATATCTGTGTCTGCGCTTCTGGCAAAATATTCGTATGCTTTGACTGGTCCAGCAGTGCTAAAACTTTCTGGAGCTATTTGTATGCGTTCCCTGTAAGCTTCATCACTTTCTGCATCAGTGCCTCCATTAGTCTCAGTGATATTTTCTGCCGTAACGGAAAAAGGAAGTACGTCAATGAGTTTGCGTACTTGGCCCGGTAATAACCCATTGCCTGCACTTCCTGACACACTACATTGCGCAGTAAGGTCAATCATTAATTCCCCAGCAGGTATAGTGCCTTCACTTGTGACCGCAAAAATAAGTGTCCCCGATTGAAGTCTTGTACCTTCCGGAATAGTTACAGGGAAAGAATAATATTGCCCCAGAGTAAATCGGATAGTACAGACAGAATGCGAGGGAGCGAGCCTAGTGACGCCTAATAAAGCGCCTAAGTGGTCAAGGTAATTGCCAGAAGCATAAGCGAGTAAATTTTGCTTAGCGGCAAAGTCTATAACATTACGCTGCTGAATGACGGCTAAAATTATTGCGTCTATGAATAACCTTACTGGGTCTGCTCTGGCTAATGACCTGCCCGAAGTATCTTCGTAAAGTTTGAGAATATTTGACGTAATAGCGTCCGGGTCTTTTTGCGCAAAGTTAATGTCATTAAGGGAAGAGAATAATTCACTAATTGCTATAATAACCACATCCTAACGAGAAAGATTTTTTTGAGGTGAACATACATGACGAGCAAAGATTTAGTAATCAGGACAGAGCGCAATGTTATTGATGTAGTGATAGGTCTTGAGGGGGAAGCAAAAGATTTACGCAGAGAGTTTGAGGATTTTCGCTCCGAAGTGCTGGGGGAGTTCAAGATTGTGCGTCAAGAGATGAAGGAAATGCGTACTGAATTGAGGCATCAGAATGAATTGCTAGGTGCTGAACTACGAGGAGTTGTACGTTCTGTTGATACCATGACGAATATATTTAGCTGGGGATTTGCTTTAGTCGCAATAGCTGTAGCCTCTGCCCCTATGCTCCGAGAATTTTTCGTTCACCGCTTGAATAAACGCAATGACGCTGAACTTGAAGAAAAAATCCGTGAAGTAGTAAATTCTATGCGTCAATGACCCTGAATTTTATTCTGGGGTAAAATTTTCCTTCTCCGTCTCCGGTAAAGTCAATGCTAGTAATCCTTACTCTAGGCTCAAAAGTTTTCACCGCTCTCACTATTTCTCCGCATAACTTACTCCTTGCCGAGTTAACTGGGTCATCAATAAAATCTGCGTCAATACCGAAAGCTCTATCCATAGGGACACTAAATTTTGCAGTAGTGCATATGGTGATAATATTCTGCACCAGTTCTTCAAGCAAAGTTTCAGGGTAAAAATTAATAGTCTTAGGAGCAAGAATAAATTCATACTCTTTCTTAGCACTAGTCTTCATTGTCTGCTAAATACTCCTTCATAGTAAGTGATAAGTCTGCAACAATAACATCACCTCTGGCGGAAATTTCTTGATAACTCTCATTCATGCTCTCTATCACCCAAAAACCTTCACCCATAACATCATTACCCAGCATAAAGAGTAAGGCTTCTCCGTCATTCATAGCCTGATAAAAATAGTCAATAGTGCCGTACAAGTCTTCCGCTAAACCGTACTCAAGATGAATGTTAAGTGAACATGTTGACGCGTTAAGCCCAGTAAATTCGAGCAGCCCTTTGCGGCCGATAATTTTGTGCTCCTGATATTGAGCCGAGTTAGTGAATTTTAAGTCAGTGAAAGTGGCCAAGTTATACACACTGACTTCAAACTCATAATCACCTAAACTAGCAAACATTCTTTATCCTCCTGCATAAACATTCTCACTCCCAGTAGCGACACTTGACCCGCAAGCTATTGGGTCACTAATACGGCCAAGTTGCCTGCTGTTGACGTAAACACTTTTGCTCCCAGAAGCTAAAACACTGCTATGCGAGCCATGAGGGGAATTAGGGTGAGTGCAAGAATGACTAGCCCAGCTATCACCTTGACGATGAGCCGCTTTGCCATTAACAAAAACGTTCTGACTTCCGCTGGTGCTATTACGAGGGGGGAAGCATTCATGTCCTGAGCACAAATCACCTTTTCTAGTAACCGGAGGCATTAATTGAGGTCAATCCTTTCCGCAGAAAATTTCATGTGCCCAGAAGCCGTTATCTCTACGTCACCTTTTACGTCTATCATGAGTTTATGTTCCTTGCGGTCATAAAGAATTTCTGTCCCATCATCATATTTCACTCTCCGTATGTCTGGGTCTTGGCCGGGAATTTCTGGGTAATTCTTATCGTCATAAATTGCGCCGAGTACATAGCCCGTCTCTGCTCCAGTTCCCTGCATAAGGCAAGCTACATGTTCCCCTTCATCAAGGTAATGCGTGTCCTTAGTGTTAATGGAGTTACTGACAAGTAAAGGCAGCCAATGAGAAATAATGCCCATGTCCGTGAATTTTACTCTAGCCTGCATTTTCTTCGCGTTAAATTCAGTTACCTTCCCTATTCGCAATATAGCTCCTGCTTCATTCTCATTCTTCATTTAGTAATGCTTGTCCCCTTCGTAATATATCTCAGTACTTCCGGTGCTTTTGCTCTGAGCTTTTGACTTGCCGGACTTGGCCGAACTCTTTTCACTCTTAGGCATACCTAGTTCAAGAGTAGAAGTATAGCCCGACCGGTCAATTTTATGCGTAACTTTATTCACAAAGTGCTTGCCTGAAAACATGCCAAAATCTTCAAGCTCAATAGTCACTCCCGCAGCTAATCGGACATCTCCCATTAAAGTTAATGAGCCTGTAATTTCTTTTCTGTTAGCGTCATTAAGTCTGTTGCGGGCTATTTCTTCCGCATGGCTTTGACTTTCCGCACGTTCATGAAGTTCAAGTACTCTTTCGCTTCCTTCTTCGTACTCATCTTCGTACTCAGCTTCGTAATCTTCGTCCTTTAGTGCGTCATGATAACGAACTCTGGCTTTACGGTAAACTTTTGCGCTCTTACTGGTGAACTTCACGGCTAATAGTCTTTTGTCGTCAAGAGCGAGGGAAGTAACGGGCGATTTATTTTCGTATTCTTCGAGGTCATAAATGATTAACTGGCCTTCCTGAATTTTGCACTCTTGGCCGTAATCAGCGCATAATGCCTTCAGGAACTCCAAATCACTTTGCTCAGTCTGGTCAACTCTTTCAAGCACCCCAGAGCCGTAAGATGACATGAAGAGAGAAAGTCCGTTATCCGCGGCCAAGTCTGAAGCAATTTCACTAAGGGTCATGTTCTCAAAGTAGCGAGTATGTTTTTCTTGAGAGATGGATTTTTTGATGCTTGAACTAACGGCCTTAATGCCCAGTACAGCCGGAGGGTAAGAGTATTCAATTTGGTCAACGGAAAAAGAGCCGCAAGGTAAGGAGAGAGTGTCAGGGAAGTCATGCTTGATGATGGAAGCGGAAATGATGTCAGATTTAGAGGGCTGCCAGTTAGCGAGCCAAAGTCCTGCCCTGTCCTGCAAAGTAATGGAGAGGTCATCAGCTTTGCCCCCTGAATTGTCAGTGAAAGAGAATGAGAGCAGGTAAGGAGCAATGTTTTGAGTAATGTCCTTGTCCTGGTAAGTAATGGCAATAACAGTCTTTCCAGCAGGAATAGTTAATGTGGTCAAAAGAAAAATCACTTTCCTTCCGAATGTTTATCTTTCCAAGCGGCGAAGCGTTTTTTGAGCCATTCCGGAACAGGAGCGCCCATTTCGATAGCGTTTTCAATAATGCTTAGGCCTTCATTAATGACGTAAAAGTAAATGACAGTGTCTCTTAAAGGTTCAGCATGACCGAGTAATTCAGCTTCGATTAAGTTAGCGATAGCGACGAGGATAAAGATCATGACTTTACGAGCGATGCCTTTAAAGCCGATGTCTGAAGACCACGAGCCTTTTACGCCAGCTTTAAGTAGTCCGGTGAATTGGTCAAGGATAACCATAGCAGCGAGAATTTTGAAAGCGCCATTAAACTCCCCGAAAGTCCAAGCGAACAAAGCGGATAGGCAAGCGATAATGGCAGAAAAATAGTAATCCGAGTTCAAAGTGAAAAATCACCTTCTTTCAAGTAAGCCACGGAGGCAAAGATTTAGAGTGTTTAACGGGAATATCCGGGATAGCGAGGGAGCAACCTGCTGGGAAAATGACAGTGTGAATAAACTGTGTGTTATGTTGAATGAGGATACTAGTAATGAGTTCGCGTCCTTGATTTGGGAAAAGTTTAAAAGCGATAGTGTCCCAAGTATCGCCCTGTCGAGTGCAGTAGGAAGTCAAGGGAGACACCTTCTTTTCATGAGGGAGGGTGAGTGGGAATGGTACGAGCGGAGCGAGTGGCACTTTCTTTTAGTGACGGCCTGCCTGCTCGGTACACCTTCGCAGTCAAGCTCCCCCCCAGCCCGCCCCCAAAAAAACTTTATCTTTTCACGCATAACTTACTCTCTCCTCCAAACTCATTACTTCTCCTAATACTTCCCTCACCTTGTCCGCTATCTTAGACGCTAAACTTTCTTCATCTCTATCCCCTACACCTTCCACATTCACTGTCACATTAATATTCTGACCCCCTGAACTTACATTCACTGCATTCTGTCCTCCCTGCAAAGACATCATTTTGCTAAATAATGTACTCACCGATAAACCCTCTCTTCCCCCCATACTCTGTACTTCCTGCGTCCCCCATGCTCCATTCATCCCTACTCCTAACATTCCTGCCGCTTCCAGTAATAATGGTATTCCCCTTGACTTATCTCTTAACGGGATTATTGCTTCCGGGCCAGCTTCTGCAACTAGTCCTACATGAGGCTGCGTCAATATTCCTCCCACTGCATGTCTTACTGGTGCAGGCATCCACCCACTATTTACTGCCTCCGCATTCTTTACCTGATTGTCCCCGCCTTTGCCTCCTCCTAACCATGAGGGCATTTCCCAGTTAAACGGGTTAAACTTCCCAAGCCAATCCATAAGAGCTTGCCATTGTCCCTTAACGTAAGCTATAGCGTTATCAAGTGAAGTAGTAAGAGTTGCCCAGACATCTGGCAGTGTCCAGCTGTTCCACCAGTCTGCAAGTTCCTGGCACTTCCCAGAAATCCATTTATACGCGCCTTCACATGCTTCCCTCACCGGCTCCCACACGTTAGGAATTACCCAGTTCTGCCACCATGCTTTTAACTCATCCCAATGTTCGATTATCAGTCTGACAACATGTCCTACTGGCCCGAATAATGAGGCAAGTACTATTTTCCAATTCTCTTTCAGCCAGTTCCATACCACAGCTGCTTTTTCCCTCACCGGCTCCCAGATATTAGGGATAACCCAATTCTGCCACCATGCTTTTACTTTGTCCCAATTCATTATTACTGCCGCTACTACTGCCGCTACTACTGCTGCAATAGTCAATAACGGGTGCGCTAGAATAACTGCCTTCAATGCTCCAAAAGCTCCTATAACGCGAGAAATCATGCCCGGCGTCTCTCCCATAGCTGCACTTGCTGCTCCAGAAGCCTTCGCTACTTCTAGCCATGCTCCAGGAAGTCTCAATAATGCACTCCCTACATCCCAGATACCTTTTGCCGCTTTTATTCCAGCTAATCCACCTAACGCAAAAACTACTGCCTTTGACACATTAGGGAATGACTTCATTAACTCATTTAACCGGGATAACGCATTGCTTAACAGTTCTACGCCGTCACGAATAAGGGGACTAAACATTTCTCCAATAGTAGTTCTTACGCCGTCCCAAGCTGAGCCTAAAATTGCTATCTGCCCATTCAACGTATCAAGGTTAATATCACTCATTGCCTTAGCTCTGCCGAATGAATTGTTATACACACCGGCCTGCAGTTTATCAGTGTCACCTTGAGCCGAAGCCTGCATAAACCCCATCATAGCCTTGCCGAAATTCTTGCCGAAAAGCGTCTCAATAACATTAAGCTGTTGAGCTTCGCCATAATTGCGCTTGGCCATTGCTTCACTAAGAGCTGCCATAGTGTCTGGAAGTTCACGCATTTTCCCTTCCCTAGTCATTGTCGCAACGCCTAAACTCTTTAACACCTGCTGCCCTTCCTTAGGCATTTTTGCAAGCCTTAACATTGCTGCGGCTATAGTATTCCCAGCTTCTCCGCCTTCGTAACCTTTATTCGCCATTGCTCCGATGTATGAAGCTAACTGTTCCATAGTTATGCCTTGACTTGACGCTACTGGAGCAGCCCCACCGCACCCGTGACGGCGGTTAAATCTTTTGCTTCCAAAATGAA
>ERZ842401.1111-NODE-1111-length-39455-cov-11.942030_pt1 | contig 39455 bp, 38 predicted proteins | sample MGYA00521270_ERZ842401 | MGnify/ENA primary metagenome ERZ842401 (study PRJEB31892, sample SAMEA3878208) | bioreactor metagenome | biome: Moose rumen | place: Sweden | collected 2011-10 | study: EMG produced TPA metagenomics assembly of the PRJEB12797 data set...
CAACGTCAATAAACGCCTTTTATGTCACCGCTTTTTTACGCTGTCGGTGCCAGCGCTCCTATTTTAACGTCCCTGAGCAGACGGTATTATCCTTTTAGTATATGCTTGCTTTCTACATTCTCTAACACGGTCATTTGCTGGATGGCTATCTGGTTGAGTTTCTGGAGGCGTTCGCCTTGGGGCATACCTTCATGGATAAAGACCGCATTCAGGTTCTCCATGTTGCTCAAACAAATCAGTTGGTTAATGGTCGCATAATCGCGGATATTTCCTTTATCATCGGGGTGCGCATCGCGCCATTCCTTGGCAGTCAATCCGAATAACGCCACGTTGAGCACATCAGCTTCGTTGGCATAGATAAGTGACCGATGGTACGCATCAATCTCTTGCGGCACAAGATGTTCCTTGATAGCGTCCGTATGGATATGATAGTTAATCTTTGCCAACTCGCGTTTCGCCGACCATCCGATTGCCTTCTGTTCTTCCTCTTTGAGACGTTGGAATTCTTTAATAAGATAAAGTTCAAACTCAACCGATACCCAACTGGCAAACTTAAATGCAATGTCCCGTTGCGCAAACGTGCCACCGTTATTCCCAGCCTTCGAAATAATGCCTATAGCTCCCGTTAATTCAATCCAGCGTGACGGACTAAGTGTGAAAGCATTACTACCAGCCTCTCGCAAAAGGGGATCGAATTCGACCCCTTTGAACTGCGGGTTATTCAATGCCTCCCACATTCCAAGATACTCAATCGTATTCTTGAGTCGCATCCAATTCTTTACAACATCTTTCGGTTCTTCGGCATTCTTCTGCCGGGCGATGTCCGTAATACAGATGTAGTCCCACCCGTTCTCGGAGAATGAACGGATAGTGGTATCCTTCACGATTATTTCTTTCTGCTTAGCCATTTTATCTTTGTCAATAAACGCCTTTTATGTACCGCTTTTTTACGCTGCCGGTGTCAGCGGTCAGACCTGGGTCCTGTTTAACGTCAGTGAGTGACGATGGTTATTTTGTATTGAGCATTTTTTCTATTTGCTCGACAAGTTCGTATGCTATCGGTTTTAGTGCTTCAATATCTTCACGCGTCACATCATAGATCACATCATAGTCGGCCTTCTCACGCATATTTTCCATCACGGCGATAAAATGTCCGTACTTAGGATCTATGATACCGGTTTTGATGAAATGCTGATGAAACTGCGCATTCGTTCCATGATGCGATCTGGAATAAATACCATTCGCGACAAATAGTGCATGTATGGCATGGAAAACAGCATAGTAGAATCGGTTAGCCGCCGCTGAGATAGAATCTATCTCCAGTAACTGTTCGCCATCTGAAAGGCATGCATGGCATTTATCTAAATGCAACTGCATCAAAACGTGCTTATCTTCGTTTGTCAAACTCATACTAAAACTATTTTGTCGCTTTCTACGTTATAATAAAACGGAGTGAAGTGGCGTTTTTCCCATTCCTTGCGTGTATAAAGCATCGGGTTGATTTCGATACCCGCATTCCACCCCATCTCTATGAATGGATACGCATAATGCTCAAAATCCTGTAGCTGTTGGCTTTCTTGATCTACCAACACCAACAAATCCCAATCTGAATCGGGGCGGTTATCCCCGCGCGCACGAGAACCATATAGCAATAAGTGACCGCCCTTAGGAAGAACTTGCTTTCCAAGGGTGATTATTTGATCCAATATGCAATTATTCGATGTCATCATTATTTTGCGCCGCAAAGATACAACAAAAGTTTGAAATACGCAAATAATTCTGCATTTTTTTGTATTTTTGCAACATACCGCACGTTTGGTGTACCACTGCGTTAGCGACCAATGGGGTCCCCGACACAACTTGTTGTGGTGGGGAGAGCGGAGACAGGAGTTGCTTTGTCGATTTAGCAGAGCGGTATCGACCGCCGCAATCTCCTTGTCGAACGCGAGTGCAAAGGTACTATAAAAAAAGCAAAGGCGCAAAGGTTTTAGCCTTTACGCCCTAATTAGCCCCAAAATCGCCTTCGGCAAAATCAACCTCGAATGGACATTAAAACGACTGCGAAATAGGATAGAATAAGGGCCACAAAAGGGTGCACAAAAGTGGCACTAAAGGGGCGCAAAAGAGGCGTTCTAGACTTTGTTCCTGATTTTTACCTATAATTTATTTATATTCAGCGACTTACAGAGAATTTAAATTTACGCAAAATCACCTTGTTTTGCCGGTTCAATTGCCATTTTTGCACAAAAAAATCTGCACTTTTGATGCAGATCTCTGTGTGTACCGTTTTAAGTACTATATATATTTGATTTACACAAGAATTTGGGCAAGAAAAATCAAATTTATTTGCTTTTTACTCGGAAAGCGGCTTCACTGGAATAAAAGTTGTGTCACCATAGAGGTTGACAGTCACATACGGGTAATCTTTATGGATGTTATGCAAAGCATTGATGTCCCGGCTATAGATAAAAAGGTATTGATCATACAATTGTTCCTCATATTGAGGATAGGACTTCGCAAATTTGTCTCGCGTTTGTAGCATCCGCCTTGCATAGCGATTTGTCATAGCTAAGGCATCATTGTGAATCTTTTTCGGCATGTTCTTAAGGGAATCGGCATAGGAGCGATACAGCGCCTTGTATCGTCCGGCGGCCTTACTCTTTACATTCAACCATACGGAATCCACCGCCGGCTGCGCAGGCTGTATAACAACGACCGTATCCGTATGGTACTCAACAACAGGGGAAAACTCTTGTTTCTGCGGCAGGAAGCAAACCAAACAAGCTGCCGCAATAGCAAAAAAAGCGAGCATCGGCAGCAACCACCTCATTCGCCAATAACGATGGAGCGCAGAGCGGACCTGACGGACGGAGGTGTACCGTTTGCCGTTGGCAGATGTGCAACGGCGGATAACCGGTTTGACTGATTGCGGAAAAAGGAGCGCGAGTATCTTACCTAACGCATAAATGTCCCGTTCGGGTTTTAGTACGTCGGTGGGCAGTTGTTCCGGCGAACTGATTGACGGCGATGTTCCGATATTCTTAGCGATGAATGCTTCACTATCCGAAAAACCGAAATCAATCAGCCGCACATGATTGCCCGAGTCGGTAATCAGAATATTGCTCGGCTTCAAATCGCCGTGCACCACCTGACGGTCATGCAGGAAAACCAATGCTTCCATCAGTTCGTCTGCTACGCGGCGGCGCTCCGCAGCAGAAGGATTCTCCGTCACAAACCGGTCTAACGGACGCCCGTTGACATACTCCATCAGAATGGAGCGGCCTAACTGCGGGTCGTTCACCATGGCTATCGTCTGAACCACATAGATAGAATCCAGACGGTGCATGATTTCAAACTCACGCTCTAAAAGGAGTTGATTGCGAGTCTGCTCTCCTTCATCCGGTTTGGCAGCCTTTAGGACGACCCATTTGCCGCCCATCTGCGCACGGTAAACCAGGTTGTGTCCGCTGTCGGACAGCAACTCATAATCCGTAAAACGCTCTGCACCTAATTCTTGTGAACTGAGCGGACGAACGGGACCCGATGTAAACGAATTTGTATCCATTAGCGATGCAAAAGTACAAAAATATTTGGACATATGCAAATAATTTATTATCTTTGCACAAATTTTTGAGATATGAAGACTTCTTTTCAATCAAACAGTATCGCTATTACGCAACTGAAAAAGGCGGTAGAAGTACGATTCGGTCGCACGCCTGCTACGCCTGCCGATTTCGGAGAACTGAGTATCGCTATTGGGCGTGCCACCGGTGAAAGCCTCAGCCCGGATACCCTAAGCCGTATCTGGGGATACAAGAAAGGCTATTCATCCGTCCGGCAATACACGGTACAGATATTGGAACGCTATGCCAGAGCGAAGGAGGAATCGGACTTCATCCATACGACCGCTATTCATGCAGACGAATGCCGGAAAGGCGATCATGTGCGCATAGCCTGGCTACCCGACCGCGTTTGTACACTTACCTATTTGGGCGATTGCAAATGGCGGGTAGAAAAAGCCGTCAACAGTAAACTGCAAGTCGGCGACACTTTCTCTTGCCGCACGATAGCGCAAGGAGAAGTGCTGATTGTGGATCACCTCGAAACCGCAAACGGCACTTTTGAGGGATACAGCATGGGCAATAAAAACGGACTTACACTCGTTAAGAAGTTATAAAAAACGGTCCCCCGTTCTCCATAAAAGAATAAGGGACACCCTCACGGATGTCCCTTCTCTTTTACCTTGCGGAGAAAGGGGGATTCGAACCCCCGGTACAGTTACCCGTACGACAGTTTAGCAAACTGTTGGTTTAAGCCACTCACCCATCTCTCCGTAGCTTAAATCGCGCTTTGTTTTTCAAAAGCGGGTGCAAAGGTACAACAAAATTCTGATATGACCAAATATTTTTGCTATTTTTTTTGTTCATATCGCAAAAAAATTGTAATTTTGCACGCAAAATATGATTTACCATGGCTGAGAATACCGAAATAGAGCGTAAGTTTCTGGTCACATCCGGTGCTTTTTTGTCCCAAGCCGTGAAGCACTATGAGATCATGCAAGGCTACCTGAGCAAGGAACCCGGCAAAACCATCCGCGTGCGCATACGGGACGAACGCGCGTTCCTTACTATCAAATCGTCGCTGTTGCGCGAAGGAATCGCCAAGTTCGAATGGGAAAGGGAGATCGAGCCGGCTGATGCGCGGGAGATGATGAAGATATGCCTGCCTGGCGTGATAACCAAAACACGCTATATCATCCCTGCGCCGGACTATCAGGGAGAGAAAAGAAACTGGGAGGTGGATGTCTTCCATGGGCATAAAGAAGGATTGATTCTGGCGGAACTGGAGTTAGGCAGCGAGAACGAGCCTTTTGTTCGTCCGGAATGGCTGGGAGAGGAAGTGACGGGACAGCCGCAGTATTATAACGCGAACATGTGATAGTTGATAGTTGATAGTTGATAGTTGATAGTTGATAGTTGATAGTTGATAGTTGAAAAATGAAAATTGGAAATTATATCATAGCGCTTCTGCTGGTAGGATGGAGCCTGTCGCTCCGGGCGGCAATACCTACACGGACACTACCTATCCTGTATGTGAACACACAGAACGGGCAAGGCGTCAATGACACGGAGACGCAGGTCGTCTGCTCGGTTTATATCGATTCGGTGCTGGCGCAATATCCTGCTTTGGGCAGCAAGACCTCTCCCCTACCCGCTACAATCAAGGGACGAGGCAACTGGACTTGGAACGGATTTGACAAGAAACCGTATAAGATCAAGTTCGATACCAAGACCAAAGTGCTGGGAATGCCTAATAACCGCCACTGGTGCCTGCAGGCCTCCGCGGACGATTTTCTGGGATTCCTCAAAATGCCTGCCGGTTTTGCGATCAGCAAAGCGCTGGCGCTGAGATGGACGCCTCGTATGAGACCCGTTGAGTTCGTGCTGAACGGAAAGTATATGGGACTTTATTTCTTGACCGAACACGTTCGTATCGCTTCGAATCGGGTGCACATTCACGAGCAGGCGGACAGCGAGACCCATGCGGATTCCATCTCCGGAGGATGGCTCGTCGAGATAGACAATTACCAGACAGACAACAATATCGAGTTCGACGAAGGAAACGGCCAGCATGTAATGGTATCCCTTCGGGAACCGGAAGTGCTGTCCTCCGCGCAACGACAGTATCTGGAAAACCAACTGCGCACCCTGAATACGGATCTATATGACATGTCGTCCCATCTGGAACAAAGACTGGACATGACGGAAGCCGCAAAATTCTACCTGGTGCAAGAGATTATGGAGGACTGCGAGAGTTATCACGGCAGTTGTTTCCTCTATAAGGACCGCGACAGCCTGGGCGTAGCCGACAAATGGAAGTTCGGACCGGTGTGGGATTTCGGCAATGCCTACAACCGGCACCAGGAGACCTGGATCTATGATACCCCTACCTGGCAGCAATACTGGATCGGGCAGTTGGCAAAATGGCCGGTCTTCCAACAAGCGGTTAAGGAACAATGGTGGATCTATTACCACACGCAGAAAGACTCCGTGAGAGCCCAAATGCGGGCGTTTGCCGATAAGATAGAGAATGCCGCCAAGAATGACGCACTGGTATGGAAAGGCACGCAAAACTACCAAGACAACAGCAATTTCGCAGATGTAAGAGACCGCTATTTCCGCCGTTACGATTGGCGCATCAACTGGCTTTATTCGCAATGGGGAGAAGGTATCAAACCTGCCACATGGGATGTGGAAGAAGTACCAAGTGACCAAGTACCAAGTACCAAATTCATCCGCAACGGACAACTGCTCATCATCCGCAACGGACGTATTTATACCATTCAAGGAATGCTCGTAGAATAATAACAGACTATGATGACTCATCTAAGATATACTATCTCAGCGCTGGCATTGCTCTTGGCGGTCGCCCTGCCGGCGGAGACATACACGCCGCAGGAAGTGCCTAACCCCAAAGCGGAGGGACAGGAGTGCTATGTCTCTAATCCCGATGCTATTCTGGCAGATTCAACCGTAGCATGGCTCAACGGCTGCGCCGCGGATCTGGACAGGAAGACCCAAGTGGAAATGGCTATCGTGGCATTGGAGTCTATCGGCGAGGAAGACCCGTTCGATTTTGCATACGAGCTGTTCCAGCGATGGGGAATAGGAGGAGAAGGGCGCAACACGGGAGTGCTGATGCTCTTTGTGCTGGAGAGCCATGATATGCGTATCATGACCGGCACGGGCATAGAAAGCGTGCTGACGGATGCCAAATGCTCGCAGATCATGCACGACGAGATGTTTCCCGCGTTTAAGGAAGGAGACTACGACAGAGGGCTGTGTCTCGGTGCGCTGGCGGTGTATGAAGTCTGCACTGATGGCGAAACACCGGAAGAACTGCTCGCAATACGATCGGTCACCAACCGGGGACGGTACGGCGAGGAAGAGGACGAATGGAGCATAGGAGAGAAGATTGCGCTTTGGTCTATGCTGGTATTCGCCGTACTGATAGCAATAGGAATATATTTCAGTACAATCAAGAAATGTCCGGTCTGCCACAAACGCAAGGCACACGCTGTCCGTAGGCACACACTCATAGCCGCCACGTATACCCATGCGGGAAAAGAAGAGGTAACATACCTGTGCAAACACTGCGGACATGAGTTCGTCAGGAACGAAGTGATACCTAAACTGGTGAAGTCATCCGGTTCGGCATCCGGAGGAGGAGGATGGTCCTCCGGCGGCGGAGGAGGATCATGGGGTGGCGGATCTACTTCCGGCGGCGGAGGAGGATCATGGGGTGGCGGATCCACTTCCGGCGGCGGCGCTGGAGGGAAATGGTAAGATTGGTAGTTTGTTGTTTGTAGTTTGTAGTTTGTAGTTTGTAATTTGTTGTTTATAATTTATAATTTTATGAAAAAAATTCTTCCTTGGATTGCGGTACTGGGAGTATTGGCAATTATCGTACTTTGGATCGCTAACGTGTACAACGGTTTCGTGGCTGCAGAAGAGCAGGTAGAATCCGCCTGGGCACAAGTAGAAAACCAATACCAGCGTCGGGCTGATCTGGTTCCTAACCTGGTAGCTACCGTAAAAGGCTATGCGTCTCATGAAAGCGAGACGCTGCAAGGTGTAATAGACGCCCGTGCGCGCGCCACACAGATCACGATAGACCCGTCTAAAGCGACACCGGAGCAACTGGCGGCTTATCAGTCCGCGCAAGGCGAACTGAGTCAGGCACTGGGACGCCTCCTCGCGCTGGCTGAGAATTATCCGGATCTGAAAGCAAACGAGAACTTCCGCGACCTGCAGCAGCAACTCGAGGGAACGGAGAACAGGATTACCGTAGCACGGCAGCTCTTCAACGATGAAGCGAAGAAATACAACACCGACATCCGCAAATTCCCGAACAACCTGATTGCCGGTGCGTTCGGTTTTGAGAAAAAGCCGTACTTCGAAGCAGAAGAAGGCGCACGCCAGGCTCCGAAAGTGGAGTTCTAATAGATTCTGAGCGGTAATACTTGTACGTCCCGTTCGTTGGGACCTACCATTACCGTCATGTTACCCGGTTCGAGCGTCCAATGCATCGAGCCGGGTTCATAATACCCCATCCTCCCGGCATCCAGAGCAAAACGTATCTCTCTGCTCTCGCCCGGAGCAAGGGTCAGACGCTCAAAGCCGCGTAATTCTTTATACGGCCGTACCCCTTTCGCTACGCGGTCGTTGATATAGAGTTGCGCTATCTCTGTTCCTTCGCGATCGCCGGTGTTGGTTACCGTAACGACCGCTTCTACCGCGCCGTCCAGCGGCATGACAGAGTCCGTGAGATGGAATCCGGAGTATTCGAAAGTGGTATAACTGAGTCCGAAGCCGAAGGGATAGAGCGGTTTGGACGACACGTCCGCATAGCAGGACGAATACTTGCCGAATCCGCCTCCTTCATTGGGGCGCGAGGTGCGCATCTGGCGGTATGAGAACGGATACTGCCCCACATGCCGCGGGAGTTGCACCGTCAGTTTAGCCGAAGGACATACGTCTCCAAAGACTATATCGGCAATAGCGTCAGCCGTCTCGCTGCCACCGAACCATGTCTCCAGGATTGCCGGCAGATGCTCCGTCTCCCAGTTCATCACAGTAGGCCGGCCGGCAAAATGGAGAAGGACTATCGGCTTGCCCAGTCTGACTAACTCCTCAAGAAGGTCATGCTGCGCATCCGGCATCTCTATATTGACACGCGAAGAACATTCGCCGCTCATCTCGCTCGATTCCCCCATAGCGGCAATAATCACATCCGCCCTGCGCGCTATATCCAGCGCTTCAGCCCGCAGCGCTTCGGCAGAACGGCTGTCGCGCATCTCGCGGCCGAACATAGTGGCTATAGCTTCCGCCTGCTCGTCATACATTAGATTCGATCCCTTGGCATAGAGCAACTTGGCCCCCGTACCGGAGAGCGCATCTTCCATACCTTCCCTGAGGGTCTTGTATTTCGCCGGAACGGCTGCTACAGCCCATGTGCCGGACATATTGGCACGCGTGTCAGCCAGAGGGCCGATAAGCGCTATCGTGCCTTTCTTGGCTAACGGCAGGAGGTGGTTCTCATTCTTGAGAAGCACCATGCTCTCTCCCGCAATACGCCGCGCTTCCGCTCTATGGGCGGCACAAAGAATCACTTGTCCGCGTTTCGTTGTATCACAATAGCGGTAAGGGTCGTCAAAGAGACCGAGTTTGTATTTTGCCTCCAGTACTCTGCGGCATGCTGCATCTACCGCTTTCTCGCTGCACCGTCCTTCACGCACGGCAGCAGCCAGATTGACCAATCCCTCCGAGACCATATCCATATCGAGTCCCGCTTCGAGCGACTGGATAGCGCTCTCTTCCTTATTGGGGCATACCCCATTGTCCCATAACTCCTCCAGCCCCGTATAATCCGACACCACAAATCCCCGGAAGCCCCATTGGTCGCGCAGCAGATCCGTCAGCAGCCATTTATTACCGGTACAAGGCACACCGTGAACCGTATTAAACGCCGCCATAGCCGAACCGGCTCCGGCGTCGAAAGCCGCTTTATAGGGCTGCATATATTCGTTAAAGAGATGGTAGTCGTCGGGATAGACATTATTATACTCGCGCCCTGCCTCAACCAGTCCGTAGGCTGCAAAATGCTTGACGCATGCCATGACCGTAGCCGAATCGGCAAGCGATGAGCCTTGATAGCCTCTTACCATCGCTTCCGCAACGCGGGATCCGAGATAAGGGTCCTCTCCGCTTCCTTCGCTGATTCGTCCCCACCGGCCGTCATGGCATACATCGACCATGGGTGAGAACGTCCAGCATATACCATCCGCCGTAGCCTCACGCGCCGCGATACGCGCCGAGCTTTCAATGGCCGCCATATCCCAGGAACACGACATCGCCAGCGGAATAGGAAAAACCGTTTCATATCCATGGATCACATCCATTCCGAAGAGCAAAGGGATACCTAAGCGACTCTCCTCTACGGCGATGCGCTGTACCTCCCGGATGGCTTTGGCTCCTTTGAGATTGAAAAGCCCGCCTACTCTGCCCTGCCGTATTCCGTCCGCTGACTGGCTGTGACGCGGTTCGCCGGTGACTATATCGCCGCCGACAGGCAGGTTCAACTGACCCAGTTTCTCCTCCAGCGTCATGCGTCCCATCAAATCATCGATGAAGGTGTTCATCTCGCGTTCTTCGTCATTCACTCCATGAGTGCAGCCTAACATCAGAGAGGCTATCAGGAATACAAAAGCAATGTTACGGTTCATAAATTGTACAAGGATATGATTTATAATCCAATTCAACGACAAAAGTACTGCTTTTTTTTGATATACGCAAGAGAAAAAAACATAATTCATTTTTTAGGATTATTTTTATTTGCGTATTTGCGAAAAAAAACGTACCTTTGCACCCTAATTTAACGAAGGGCAGCTAGGGAGCCCTGATTGAAGAATGTGTATATACAAGGACTTGGAGCAATATGTCTCTCAATCTATCCTGCCGCAATACGATGCGTTCGACGGCGGACATAAGCGTGACCACGCGGAGGCGGTCATACGTGAGTCATTAGTTCTGGCGCGGGAGCATGGTGCAGACGAACAGATGGCGTACGTCATCGCTGCGTATCATGATTTAGGCTTGCGGTACGACCGCGAGACCCACCATATCCGTTCCGGCGAGATACTGATGGCGGACGAGAGACTGCGGCAGTGGTTCACGGAGGAGCAGTTGCTCATTATGCGCGATGCGATAGAAGACCACCGCGCGAGCGGCAAGAACCCGCCACGTACCATATACGGTGCTATCGTTGCTGAAGCCGACAGACAGATCATTCCTGAAACCGTCATTGCGCGCACTATGGCATATTCCGCCAAACTCTACCCTGCCGGCGACTTCGAGACGCTCTACGCGCGTTCCCGCGAACATCTATTGGAGAAATACGCCGAAGGGGGTTACATGCGCCTCTGGCTCCATTCCGAACGCAACGTAAGGAGCTTGGAAGAACTGCGCACCATCATACGCGACGAGAACCGGCTCCGCGCACTCTGTGAACAATGGTACCGATCTGAGAGTATCTGATGGACAATCGAAAAGATGGCCTTCTTATAATATAGCCATTGTGATGTCTTCGGCTTCGGGGAGATTGAGTTTCTGACGGACTTGGGTCTTGCGCTGGTAGATGGTTTGGAGACTTTGACGGGTGAGCATGTTAATCTCTTTGGTGGAGAAATCGGCTTTGAGCAAACAACAGAGTTGCAGCTCCTTTTCGTTCAACACATTTCCATATTTCTGCACAAGACGTGTATAGAAGCCGTCATAGACAAGATCGACGGTTTGATAAATGCTTGGCCAATCGATGAGGGCATTGGCGGTTTCCTCGTTCAATGCCATGAGGCGTGCAAGCAGTTGTTGGTTGGCTTCGGTGGGTGTTCCGGCAATCGTTTTGATGACCCCCAATTGCTGCAACATCAGTTTGCGCACATCCATCCCCTTCGTACTTTGGTACTGCCCACCTGGCCCACTTGGTACTTGGTCACTTGGTACTTGGTCACTTGGTACTTGGTCACTTGGTACTTTGTCACTTTGTCCCTTACCTATGATTCCTTTCAGGGTTTCAATCTCTTCTTCCTTCTCCAAAAGCAACCGTTGACGACGACGGTATAGATAGATGAATAGCAAGCATATGCCCAAAGCTACGAAAAACAAAACGATGATAACAATCATTTGTCTTTGACGACTGATGGTCAGATATAGATTGCGTTCGCGCAGGTCTCGGATAGAACGCTCCTTGGCTTCCGCCACGCGGTAACGCACATAGTCCGTCTCCGACCAGCGGTTGAGGAACTGCACTAGGTCCACGATATGATATGTTCCGTTCTTGGCGTACTCCAACACTTGTTTGTGCGCCATCAACGATGCCTCTGTAGCAGGGTCGAACTCCGAAGACTCCTTGTAACCGGCAAATAACTCATCCGCCTCGCGCATATACCGCTCGGCACGCTGTTTGTCACCTTTGTTCAACCACAGACGCGAGAGCGAATAAAGGCTCTCCACCTGCAGCCAGTTGCCCGCCTCGCGGTATTGTGCTGTCAGTTCTTCGAGCATTTGGATAGCACGGTCGGTCTGTCCGATCTCGCCTAACAAGTCTGCGTAATTACGGCGAACCACATTGACAATAAACGCGGAGTCCGCAGCTTGTGCAATCGCTTTCTCGAAGCCCGCTTCCATCTTGTCGTATTCGCCGAGCGAGAAATAAACAATCGCCAGCGCATTATAGACGCGCTCCACTTCGTCCAGATGGATTGCCTTTCCGTCGTCGAGGCTAATCAGCGTCTCCGTGTATTCACGCACATGTTCGTAATCATAATCGCGCATGGCTATCTCCGCCGACACACGCAATATAATCACTTGCCATAGATGTTCTCCCGTCAGTTCTGCGACCTCGTCGGCATAGTTTTTTTGCCGTTGCAGCACTTTCTGCGTCCTTGCTTTGTCACCGTTCCACCAGTAATACATAGCCTCGTCCAAACCTGACAATATCATATGGCGTGCGTCTCCGTGCTCTTTTTCCCATTGCTTGCGATAATACTCTGCCGTCCAACATATCATGGAGTCTTCGGATAGCGATTGCATGGAATTGGCATGCAAGTCGCACGTCACATACCAGAATTTCGCCATATGGGCATCGTCCAACCGTTCAGGACGCTCCACCTGCCGCATCAGCAACTCCGCCGAGTCCCTGTTGCTGTACAACAACGCCTCTGCCGTCTCAATCCTTTCCCTATCCCTCCGCACACTGCAGCTCACCATGAGGCAAAGAGCCATTCCGAGAATGCCAAACCATCCAAATTTCGCTATACTCATTTTCGATACGATTTTCAAAAAACAGTGCAAAATTACAAAAAAATTCTGACATACGCAAGTTGATATAAACCCATAAAGGCCATATATAAATTTTTGTTTTATTAAAGTGCTATATATCAGCGATTTACATGAATCAAATATAAATCGTAGAATTTGGATATAAATGGGTTTTTGTAGTAACTTTGCAGTCGCTTAAGCTAAGGCTCAATACGACTCGCGACCACGTCGCTCATATGAATTTTCGCCTTGCTCTACGCTCTCCCCACTGCGTGCGATGCACACATCGGGGACCCCATAAAAGGAAACGTTTAACAACTCAAAAAAACACTATTATGACAAAGAAAATTTTTATTATCGGATTGGTACTCGCAGCAGTACTTTCGATGAGCGGGTGTATGCCCGGAAGTGAGAAGTGGAACATCCGTATTGCAGCACATTGCTACATCAAAGGCGGTGGACTGCAAGAGGGTGAGAAACTGGTTTTTGTCAATGGTATTCAGCGCAAGTGCTTGCGTGAATGGCAAGGACAAACGTGCAAGTATGTGGCGGTCAAGTACACTTTCCGCAAGGCGAACGGAAACCTTGATCAGCGTATCATTCACTTGCTGATGACCGAGCATTGCGACAGCATCGTCGATTGCAGTTACGACGGCAAGGCGGAATGGGTCAATGACAATGATCTGATGATGCTGCGGGACATCTTTCCGCATGGAGTCTTCGGCGGCGAACGATAGTGTAACACCTTATAATATATAATATGAAAGCAAGAATTTTCGTATTGGCAGCGGCGATGGTTTGCGCCGTGTCAATGGTAGCTAACAACAAGGTTAGCGGAGTAATCAAGGACGCAGCGGACAAGAGTGCGCTCGTCGGTGTCAATGTAAGTTTGAAACAGGGCGACCAGCAAGTGTCCGGCACGGTCACAGATGCGCACGGTAAGTTCAGTTTGGAAGCCGAAACGGGCGAGTTCGTGTTAGAGTGTTCGTATATCGGCTACGAACCAATCGGCATGAGTTTGACGGTAACCGGTAACACTAACCTCGGCACGATTGAGATGAACGAAGCTTCGACGGAACTGGGCGAAGTGGTCGTGGAAGGTGACGCGGTGATTCAGAAAGTGGACCGCCAGATTCTTCTGCCGAACAAAGAGCAGTTGGGTGCTTCTTCGGACGGCATGTCGCTGCTGCAGAACTTGCAGATTCCGCGTATCGTGGTGAACCCTGCTGACAACTCCGTCAAGACCCTTGCCAACCAAGATGTGCAGTTGCGTATCAACGGCATCGAGGCAAGCAACTCCGAGGTCATGGCAATCAACCCGAAAGATGTCATCCGCATCGAATACCACGACCAGCCGAGCGTGCGCTATAATGGGGCAGCGGCGGTCATCAACTACATCGTCAAACACCGCGACACAGGCGGTAATCTGATGCTCAACGCATCCAACGGCGTGACCATGCCCGGTTGGGGCGAATACCATCTGTCGGGCAAAATCAATTTTGGCAAATCATCGTTCAGCCTCTTGACGCACTATTCGCCACGTGACGTATATTGGACGCGCACGAATTCAGAGACTTATAACTTCAACAGCGGCACGATTGAGAACCGAGAAGTGGGCGAACCGACACGTTTTAAGGGTAATCCTGTCAATATTGGTTTGACTTACAACTGGACAAACGGCGAGAAAAACATGCTCCAGATTGCCTTGCGCAATAACATGCAATTCGTGCCGTACTCGATGACCAACCGCGATTCGCGTCTCTATCAAGCCACGGATAGTTTCGCCATCCATGACCACGAAAGCAGTCAGTCTTTCTCGCCGTCTTTGGACATCTATTACCAGCACAACCTGCCGAACAACAATCACTTGTATTTCGACCTTGTGGGAACGTATATCAACAGTAGCAACGACCGCCGTTTTGAGCAAACACCGCTTGGCGAGACGGTTGCAGACACGACAGATGTTTTGTCGCGTGTAAAAGGTAACAAATACTCGCTCATCGGCGAAGCCATCTACGAGAAAGAATGGGAGAACATCGCCCTGACGGTCGGTGTACGCCACAACCAACAATGGATGGAAAACCTGTATAATGTACAAAGTGACCAAGGACAAAGTACAAAGGTTTCGATGATGACCGCCGAGACTTACGCTTTTGCAGAAGTGCAGCAACGTGTCAAGCAGTTTTCGTACGCCGTGGGTATCGGAGCCATGCACACGTATATCGAGCAAGCCGGACAGAAATCATCGAACTGGATTGCCCGTCCGCAACTGACTATGAGTTATGACTTCGGAAAAGGTGTGTTCTGGAAATATAAAGGGTATGTCTCCGGTTACCAACCCTCGCTGTCTGCTATGTCGGACGTGGCGCAACAGATTGACAAGTACCAGATTAGGCAAGGCAATCCGAACCTCAAACCCGTTATGTTCGTTGCCAATGAGATGCAACTTTCTTGGCAGTCCAAATATGTCAATCTGAACCTCTGGGCGAACTACTCATACGACCACAAGCCGATTATGGATGAGACCTTTGAGCAACTGATTGACGGTCAATCATACGCCGTCCGCACATACGCCAACCACCGTGGTTTTCATCGTCTGCAAGTGGCTCCGAGTGTGCAGGTACGCGTGCTCAATAACAGTCTGATCTTCACCGTCGCGCCGTTCGCCAATTACTATGTGAGCCTTGGCAATTCGTACACGCACAAGCATTTCAATCCGGGCGTTCGCGCAAGTATCATGGGCATGTACAAGGGTTGGCTGTTCTTCGGCGAAGTGACCACACGCAGCAATAACCTCTGGGGCGAGACATTGGAGTATGGCGAGTTCTACCATCATATCGGTCTTGGCTACAATGCCGACTTACAGGGTCCCCAAAGAGCTCGCTCGCATGGGGTGTCGGGATGGGGCTTCCGTGCCATGCTGATGAATCCCTTCTCCGTCAAGGGCTACAGCATCGAGACCAAAGACCTTTCTGCCCTTGCTCCTAACACGCAGCATGCAGAGATGCGGGATTTCCGCCAGATGCTCATTCTCAACTTCCATTGCAACCTCGATTTCGGTACACAGCGCGGCGATGCCGGCAAACGTATAAACAACGAGGATAAAGAAAGCGGCATCCTCAGCGGTACCAAGTAAGTAATGTTCGGCGGTATCTGTGCCGCCGTTTTCTTTCTTGGTAGTTATGCGGGATATTATCCCGCCATAGATTCTCCGTATTGTGCCGACTGCCCGTCGGCATTGGTGTCCTATTCGGTGACATTCTTGCCGCCGTTTTCTTTCTTGGTAGTTATGCGGGATATTATCCCGCCATAGATTCATCGTATTGTGCCGACTGCCCGTCGGCATTGGTGTCCTATTCGGTGGCATTTGTGCCGCCGTTCTCTTCCTTCGTTTGTTAGCGCGGCATTCTATCCCGCTGACCTCTTTTTCGATAACCCGATAACTCGGTCTGTCGATTTATCGGGAATACCTATTATTCCGGCCTAATTTGGCTTATTTGGCTTACAATTTGGCTTATTTCTGTCTGTTTCTTCCCAAAAATGCACTTTTCTCTTGCATATGTCACAAAAATGTTGTACCTTTGCAGCCGATTTGCAGCATATAAACATATGTGATTCGTATGTTATTCATATGATGTCCGTATGTTAGTCTGCTGACCTCAGGCTGAGAACACCGTAATAAAAGTATAACGTATCCGCCACGTTTGGCGGATTAAAACCCACACGCAACATGGCGCGCATCATTCTTGAACACCCCGTCCGTGAGATCCACGGAGCCTTCACCCGCAAGGGTATCGTCAATCGCCAGAAGAAGTACCGCGACGAATCTGGTCGCGTTATCTCCGAAGGACGGCAGGAAGCTTATGCCATCCGCCATCCACGCGACTGGAAACAGACACCGGCAACAGGAGCGGAACTCGCCCACCACAACCGCTGGCGCGAAGCCTGCCATCGTACTACGCAAATCCTTCAAGCAGCCCGGCCGGACGGCTTGACAGACCAGCAGCGTTTCCACCGACAGTTCAACCACATCCCGGACTACTACACGCCGGAGGAGGCTCTCGCGCTCTACAACGACTACCGTGCCCGTTTCCAAGCCCAACTCCCCAACACACGCGGCAAGCATCCAGACCCGCAAGCGCCTATCGACCCTAAAACCGGCATAGGCAAGCGTTACTCCCAGTTCCCCTCTTTCATCCGCGCACTTATCTACCTCCAACTCAAATCCGCCGAATAGCTTCTGTTGTATCGACCAAGTTTGGGCGATTAAATCCCCCTATTATCCCGACTATTAGTCGGTATCTTTGTTTTGTTCACGGCGGTATTCCGCCGCCTGCTTCGTCCATTAGCCCGCCATCTGATGGCGGTTTTCTTTCTTGGTAGTTTCAGGGCAATATGATTGCCCGCTTGCGTCTGTTTATTATTTGGGATTCTATCCCGATGATTTTCGCCTATTTTGTTTACAAAATTCATAAATCTGCCCAAAATTCTCAATTAAATTTGCATATCTCAAAAAATTATTGTACCTTTGCAGCCGAAAGTTGCAAAGACATCCAAATAATGATTAACTTTTCGGACATATTCTCGTCATTTCGCAAACAACATCCGTTACCAATCATAACGACATACAATGATGTGACCGATTGGCAGGAAGCCCAACAATACCAGACAGGTGGAACTCGTGAGAAATGTTGGCTGATTTCTCCTGAAGATAATTCGTATTATTTCTTCAAGGTGTCTATCAAGAAAGGAGTGAAAGACTACCCTACTGAATTCTGGATGGAGATAATTGCCTCTAAAGTAGGGCAATCGCTTAATCTCAAGGTTCTTGATTATAACATTGCAAAGCGAGGGGAATCTATAGGATGTATTTCCAAGCACATGGTTGATAATGAAAAATACGCGTTGACAGAACTAATGCATTTCTTAATGGGTTTTGAACCTGCCTATAACCCGGAAAAAGACAAAGAAGCCTACACTATAGAGTTCATTTATAATACATTGAAGTATTTCGGACTAGAACAATACATGTCGAACTTTATAGATGTCGTTGTATTTGATTGTATTATTGGCAACCAAGATCGCCACCAAGAAAACTGGGGATTTATTACACCCGTCGAAACAAGGGCTCAGATACTATCACATGACAACACCCAAGTAAAAGAGTCATGGAAAGGTTCTAAAGTTGCACCCATATATGATAGCGGAAGTAGTTTAGGAAGGGAACGTACGGAAGATACCATTATCAATATGCTTCGCGACCCGATGCAATTTGAAGCATATATTAATCGTTACAAACCGGAGGTTCGTATACGGAGAGGGGCAAAAGTATCATATGACGTTTTTCTGAATGAGTTGCTGAATTCAGAACAATATGGCAAAATGACAAGGCAATCTATACAACAACTGACTGACGCTTTTGATATAAATAAGATTCGGGATATTGTGATGCATATTGATGACACATTGCCCGATAATTGCCGAGATAAAGGTATATCTGACGAGCGCAAGCAGTTTGTCATCAAACTAATGAATGATAGAGTTGAGAAGCTTAAAAAACTAATTTGATATGGCTACAAAATTCTTTGGAAACATTTTCTTGTGTTGGCGTCCTAAAGTTGGGGAGCGTCGCATAAAGGTTGGCGTGCTACATCAAAGTAGTAATGGTTTAACTTTCAGATACACAGAGGAAGCAAAGAAGGCTGCCGAACAGAGCGGCTTTACTCCTTATGCCGGTTTCCCGAATCTGAACGAAACATACACCCAAAATGTATTAGAAATATTCTCACAACGGCTGACACGTTCTGAACGACCGGATATTGACAAATACTACGCTTTTTGGCGTATCGCTCCGGAATACAGAAACGACAAACTATATCTGCTTGCAAAGACACAAGGTTTGTTAGCAAGTGATATGTTTGAGTTCTTGGCAGACTACAACCCTGTACAAGGACTTGACTTTGTTAGTGAAGTATCTAGTCTGTCACATAGCAAATTACATTCAGATTTCCTATCCAATGGGGATGTTCTGGAATATAAAAAGGAGCCGGAAAACGAACAGGATAAATATGCTATCGCACTTTATAAAGGCAATCAAAAGATAGGATATGTTAAGAAAGTGCACAATATGGTGTTTCACAAGACAAATCGCCCTATCCGAGTAGAAGTCATTAGCACGGAAACTAATGGGCATCTTAATCGTGCATATATACGTATATATTTATAACAGATTTATGAATGCCGAACACAATATAAAACCAATTACAAAATCAACAACGTTAGGGGATTTGTTTCTTGATGTACTGGAGCAGAATGCAAAACAACGCAATAACATTTATGATAAAACAGAATGAGTTATCAATCGATACTATTCCGGCTATAATGGCTGAAGAGAAAAATGCTCGCAAGCAAATAATGAATACTTTCTTCTGCTATTGCAAACAGCAATTAAAAGAGTATCTAAAATACTATGACATTCTAATATAACATACCGTCCTTCTCTGCGATGTAAAATAGGAGAAAGTATCAACCACATTTGGTCGATTAAAACAAATATATAAACAAACAACCACCCCGCCTATGAAACACAACAACTAAAAGGCAACATACATAAAATTATAGCGTTTTAGCTCAAATACTTGGGTCTGTAAAAAGCTGGACACTTATTATAGACTTATGATATACCAAGGAACAAGCCGAAATGCTCACGTTGAAGCGTGGGCTTTGTTCATGTAGATTTGGTATATCAAGGTAGTCCAGCAAATCCTTCAGACCCAGATTGAAGCAACTTAGCTCCACGCTCTTTTTATGTGCCTCCCTCTCATTCTTAAGTGAGCTAACGGAGTATTCGAAAAGCCGTTAAGTGAGTAGAGAAAACAATCTAAATGCATTTATTTATGTTTAACAAAAAACTGATTATTGCATCCATGACGATGGTATGCATGTTCACAATGACATCTTGCTTCGGTCCGAAGAAGATGACACAACGAATTGTTCCTACTGCCGTTAACACCATTAATTCAGTCGGTCTTTCTGAACTGAATCTCAAACACGGTACAGACTACACGATTGTAAATACCGTAACCGCAGACGCTACCATTATTTATTCTGAGCAAAAGAAAGGAGAGCAAGTCACTCTCAAAGAAGAAAATGGAGAATGTAAATTGGTATATAAATTCGATAGCGAAACGGAAAGATGGGGACTTATAGATTTCGATGGTATCGCTCGTTTCGGTTTCCTCAGCAACGATGAAGGACGAGTTTCCTTAAGAGAAATCAATCCCGAGTACGTAGCACGAAATCTCGCCATCTACCGTCTTATCAATGCGTCAAAAGTTCGCGGAGCAGATGGTGTCGTTGAGCCGGTTATCTCTACAAACGTAGAACAACGCGGTAAGGAAATCGTATTCAAGACAACTGTCTCTGCCAAACTGATCAAACTGAAAACTGATGCTAAATAATTCTAACTTCTAAATAATTTAATCATGAAAACGAAAACAATTATTGCTGCTATGGCGTGCATCACATTGGCAACGACTTCTTGTTCTTCTTCACGTAAAGCAGTTGCTCCTGCTCAGCCGCAAGTACAAACAATCAATCTTGCTCTTGTTGAAAATCCACAGGCAGACAAGTATGCAAATCTTGAGTACGGAATTCGTCTCAACATCCAAGATGGTCGCTCTGACAAACGCCTCATCCAAGTCTATGATGCTGCTGCAACAAGCAAACCGACTATAAATGTCAATCCGGGTATCGGTTCTTTCGTACCGGAAAGTATGCGTCGTTATATGCGTACGATGGGCTTCAACATGGACGCTGATGTTGCTACCGATTATTTGATGCAAATTACGATTAAAGAGTTCCACACCGACTGGCTTTCCGGTATAGGATGGAACGGAACGGTTATCATGGATGTAAAAATCTTTGACCACAACCGTGCTATCGTTTATCCGACTACCGAAGTTGCAGGTCGCGCAAGTATTTATGGAAGTGCACAATCTATTTCCTACGCACAACAAGCCATCAACAAAGCCTATGCTGCTGCCCTTGCTGACATCGACTGGGACCGCGTAGCTTATTTCCTCCATCGTGCAAATAGCCCGAAACAAGAGGGCAACAAGAAAGTAGCAGGTGAAGGCAATACCGCTTTAGAGCACATCGCAGTGCATTGGAATGTTAATTCGCGTCCACAAGGAGCAGATGTATCATGGCGTGTTATTTCTCAAACACCTGAAGTAAAGAACCAGAATTACAAATATCTGGAGACTACTCCGTACGAAGGTACAGAGACAATCAACATCAAAGGATTGACGTATAACAATGCCGGAAATGTACAAATCGAAATCAAATGTGAGAAGAAAGGATATTATTCTCAAACTAAGAAGTTGGATGTTCTTTCCATCATTGATGACAACGATGTAAGCTATATGTTCCGCTTAGTTCCTGAAGACTAATGAAACGTATCTTATTTTTGACGGCAATAATGTTCTGCGTGGGGATTGTCTCTGCGCAGGATGTTATTGTTCTACATAGTGGGGAACTAATCGAAGATGTAAGTATCATTAGTATTGGCGAAAAAGAGATTTCATACTCTAAAGATGGTAATACGTTAACTACTCCTCGAAACGCTGCCGAAGCTGTCTTATATGCCGATGGTCGATACGAAGAGATCAAAGCCTATAAACCTGTTCCAACAGAAGAAAGCACCGAGCAAGTAACACCTCAAAATCAAGACGAAGCGTCTGAGGCAAAACGTTTGGCTAAAGAACAGAAAGCGCGTGAAACCGAAGAAAAAAGGAAAGCGCAAGAATTGGCTATGGAACAGAAAAGGCGCGAGGCAGAAGAAAAGAAACGGGCTCAAGAAGCAGCCCAAGCAGCGGCTGTAGAGCAAGCACGCATAGAAAAAGAGCAAGCCGGACTAGCAAAAGAAAGAAAATTGCAAGATGGGCAGATACACCGTATTAGTGCGAATTCTTGGTATTACGTAGATAAGTATTATACAAAGAAAGAAATCAAAAGTCTTGTACTGATGACCTGTCCGGACGCACAGCGATACCATAACAATGCTAAAAAATGGGTAATTGGAGGTTGGAGTGCTGTCGGAGCGAGTGTTGCTATGATAATAACAGGAGGAGTTCTAATGGGTATTGGTATTGAAGAGTTAAATTATGATGATGATGGTTATTTCGTATCTGGTGATGATGGTGGAAAAACTGTTGCCGGAGCAACATTAATCGGTTTTGGGTCCGGAGGGGCGGCTATTTCCTTGGTAATTGCTTCTATCGGTCATGCGCGAATGAACAATGCCTATAAAGTTTTTAATAAATCTTGTGCTGCCAAACAAGAACCGCCGCTTACGCTAAATATCGGGACTATAAGTAACAATGGTATCGGTATATCATTGAATTTTTGATTAAACAAATATTCTAACAATGAGACAAATAGTTTTTCTAATAGGTGCATTATGTCCCATACTTGCGTTCGCAGACATCATCGCTACATATAATAATGGCAACATTGAAGATGTTACGGTGGTGTCTGTGGGAGCAGATGAAGTGGTGTACAAGAAAGGCGATGCCCAAAAATCTATTGCTTCTTCCGAAGTGGAAGGCGTGCTTTATGATGATGGCAGATTTGTGTCGCCTCCAAAGAAATCCGTTGTAACTGAATCTTTTGAATCTACCTCAGATGATTCTCAAACAACATCTAACAACCGTACTAAACGCGAAAGGAAAGAACGTAGTGGAGGTAACTCAGAGGTCGGTCAGGCATTCAAAGAAGCAGGCTCTGCTATCAAAGATGCATTTACTACTATGTTTGATGCTATGGGTAAGAAGAAAGAAAAGAGTCCTTCTGATAAAGCGAACACTGAAACAGACTCAAATCAAAGTACTCCTGCATCAGATGATGGTTGGTAAATTTCAACATCTTACTAATTAAAAACAAAGGGTGATCTTTACAGGTTACCTTTTGTTTTAATGGTTAGTTCTCTTGCTTCTTGATAGTTTTGGCGTTTGCCCAACGCCGCTCCTTTCTTGGTAGTTACGCCGTCTGCCCGACAGCATCTTCCTTTGTCCTTGCCCGGCAATCTGATTGCCGCTAACAATATTTCGTTCATTCCCCGCATGTGATGCGGGATGCTGTTTATATCTTTTTGAACTTTAATAAAGTGCTCGTTTCTCTCAGGGGCTTGTTTGAGTGCTCCGCATAGTTCTTTGTTCATCTGAGGATTCCTGTCTCTTTGTCCTCGTTATTTATACGTTTCCCACTTTCGTAGTGTAGGACACCAAAGTCCAAATTGACATGGAAGTTCAGCAGTAACACTTGATGGTAGTCCGCCATAACAGCCCTTGCACCGAACACACAGCACGCAGAGATGTGGGATTTATTAGCCCAAGGACACGATTTTTTTCCGCTAGATGCTCATTTTTTCTCTGCTCCGTTAGCGTTTCTCCTTTCGCCTATTCTCTCTCCTTCCCTCCCATTATCTCTCGCATGGCATGCGGGGCATAGTCAAAATGTTTCAAAACGCTGTCTAAACTCCGTCACGGTTACCATTACTAGTGCGAGCTACTGCGTTCAACCCAAAAGACATAGTGCGAACTCGTGAGCACGGGCTGTTGTCTTTTGGAGAGGGGGCACGGCACGGAGGTCTTTCACTTACTCAACAAAGTTGAGTGTGTTGACCGAGTGCCGATGAACCCGAATCGAACGCTTATCGAACGCTTATCGAACGCCGACCGAACGCTGACCCTTAACACAACCTACTTTCCACTTTTAACTTTCCACTTTAGAGCATCTTGCATTTTGCATTCTGCATCTTGCATTTAAAAAGGGCACCTGGTCTCATGGAAACCTGGCTTCTTTCCCTCCCGCCGGCTACTGTCTGATGAAACCTGTGCATTCTGCTATACCGTGCATCTTGCATCTCCTTGCCGACCGAGTGCCGATGAACCCGACCGAACGCTCAGAAAAAATCGATGAGGTTCAAACCGGTAACGAAGAGGTCATACACTCCCCCACGAATATTCCAAGTTGCTCGTGGAGTTGAGAGGAGAAAATTTACCTTTTTTGTGCTCAGAGGGCGATTTGGGTGCAAAAACGAAAATAAATTTGCAGATCTCAAAAATTTATTGTACCTTTGCACGCTCAATGTGAGTTTTAGCAATCAATGACGAAGAAAATCTTACTACATATAGCCTTTTTGCTGCTGGTGGGGGCGACATGCTACGCCCAGGTGGGCACGAATAGCCCCTTCAGCCGGTACGGCTACGGGCTGCTGAACGACAACAGTCCCGTGATCTATAAAGGTATGGGTGGGGTCTCCATAGGTATGCGTTCAAACAGAGCCATCAACCCTATGCAGCCTGCCAGTTACACCTCTATTGACTCAATGACCTTCATGTTCGACGCTGCCGCTCGGGTGGGATGGACTAGGTACCGCGATGCCGGTGGTATTAAGAATAAAGCGGACGGTAACCTCGATTATGTGACGCTCCAGGTCCCAATCTGGAAAAGGCACTTCGGCTTGAGTTTGGGCTTGCTACCCTATAGTAGTGTCGGTTATGACTTGACTTTCAGCGACCAAGCGATAGGTCAATCTACCTATACGTACACCAAAGCCTACCAAGGCGAAGGCGGTATCAGCCAGTTCTATGTCGGTCTTGCCGGCAATATATGTAACTGGGTGAGCTTGGGCTTCAATTTTCACTACTTGTTCGGCGATATAGAGAATGCGCGTGAGTTGACCTTTGCCGACAGCCGCATAACCGGTATGGTTCGCGGCACAATGATGGATGTTAAGGCATGGAAATTCCGCTTCGGTGCACAAGTGTTCCATGAGTTTGAGCACCATGCTTTCTCTGTCGGAGCCATTTATGAGTACCGCAAACCCATGGACCACAACCGCTTTATGGAGCTCAGCGCTACCTTCCTTGACACGATTACCGACATTACCTCCGGCATGGTGCTGCCGCAGGTTTGGGGCGTGGGAGTGAGCTATGTCTGGGACAACAGATTGACGATTGGCATAGATTTTGAAGTACAAGATTGGGACCAAGCCAAGTTCATGCCCGGGACAGCCTACGAGATACAACTCAATCAGATGAACAGGTATGCTGTCGGGGTAGAGTACAGGCACAACCCTCTGGGCATCAACTATGTGGATAGAATGAGTTGGCGGGCAGGCGTGAGCTATAAACGCAGTTACATCCGAACCCTCCCCATGCAGGAATGGAAGGCATCCATCGGAATAGGGTTCCCTCTCCGAATGGTCGGGACACAGTTTAATATCTCCATCGAGTACATCCACCGCGGAGCACGAGATAGCCTGAGAGAGAACGGACTGCAACTCACCTTCGATGCTGCCATTAAGGAGATGTGGTTCTTTAAGAGGAAGATCTAGGGGGGGCAAAGACCGCGTCGCTAAAGGAACAAAGACATAAGTCAAAATAAATAAATTGATGCATATGAAAACAAGAACAATCATTGCTTTAGCACTATGTGCGGCTGTGCCGACTTTGGCAGCAGCTAAGAAGCCCCAAAAAGTAGTTGCTCCTGAGGAGCCCGTAGTAGAACTGGAAGAGAGTACAACCGAAGAGGAAACTCCCGTCATCACCCAAGAGTGCATGGCAGATTTCAGTATCGCGCACACCAACATTAAGATTAAGAACTTCGTGGACGCCAAAGACCCTTGGTACCGCTGCTTCAACACTTGCCCGAACTACCACCGCTCAATCTATAGTGACGGTGCTAAACTCTATGCATGGATGTTTGAGCAAGCAGCTAATGACGAGGCTCAAAAAGCCGTTCTGCGCAAAGAAATCATGCACATGTACAACCAAGCCCTTAAGTGGATCATCAACGACCCCAAGTACACCCGCGCAGACATCTTGGCAGACAAGGGTATAGCGTACTTCAACTATTTTGAAAACGACAGCGTGAAACTGCCTGCTTATGGTTGGCTCAAGGAGAGTCTCGACCTTGCCGGCGCGAAAGCCGGCATACAAGCCCTCAGCACCTTCTTCGAGATAAGCTACGATGTCTATAAATCCAACCCTGCAGAGTACCAAGACCAGTTCATGAACGACTATTCGCGTGTAACGACACAATTGGGTAACCTTGCTGCAGACAAGGAGAATAAGAACGCCGCCTATGCTGCTGCCGCGAAAACCCGGGTTGACCAACTCTTCACCGTTTCCGGTGCTGCAAGCTGCGAGAAACTGGATGCGCTTTATGCTAATTATGTTGAACTCAACAAGGCCGACCTGACCAAACTCAACACCCTCTTGAGCCTCTATCGGATAGCTAACTGCACGGAGAGCAATGTTTACTTTGCGGCCGCAGAAGCAGTTCACCAATTGAGCCCCAGCGAGGAGTCTGCTGCCGGTTGCGCTGCCATGTCTATGAAGAAAGGTGACTGGGAAAGTGCCGTTAACTACTACCTACAAGCCGTTACGCTGGACCAATCAAGCGACAATAACTCTGCCGATAGGGCTAAGTACCTCTTCCGTATCGCCTATGTATATTTCGACAAACTGCATAACTACCCTCAGTGCCGTGCCTACTGCCGTCGTAGCTTACAGGAAGACCCTGCACAAGGCGGTTGCTACATCCTGATTGGTTCCGCTTATGCCTCTTCTCAACCCTACAGCTCGGCAGAGATGCCCGCTGCTAAGGCTGCTATCCTGAACAAGAGCGTTTATTGGGCAGCAGTGGACCAGTTCGTGAAGGCGAAACAAGCAGACCCATCGGTAGAGGCGGATGCTAACAAGATGATTGCGCAGTACAGCAAGTACTTCCCGACCAAAGAGGAGATCTTCGACCTGCCTAATGAGTTCGGTGGTGAGACCTTTACTGTCGGTGGCTGGATAGGAGAGACTACACGCGTACGACCTGCTAAATAATGCACGGTATAGCACGGTATAGCAGAATACTATTAGTTGTCATCGCCATGCTTATGGCGGTGACGGCTTGTCATAAGAAGGTGCTGCATACGGATGCTGTGACCGACCGAGCCGCTATGCCTGCTATGGACGCGCAGACCGTGATGACCCTCATCTCCGACTCCGGTGTCGTACGGTATCGAATAAACGCGGCGCGGTGGCAAGTCTACGACAAGGCAGAACCACCCTATTGGGAGTTTAAGAACGGCATCTATCTGGAGCGCTTTGACGAAAACCAACATGTCGATGCCTGGCTGCAAGCCGATTATGCCTACTACGACGAGCAGGCACAGATTTGGCACCTGAAAGGCAATGTGCACGCCTTGAACCTTGAGGGAGAGGAGTTCGAGACCCCCGAGATTTACTGGAATCAAAAGACCGAAAAGGTCTACAGCGACACTACCATTGTCATCACCCGCGAGACATCCATCATTCACGGGGTAGGCTTTGACTCAAACCAGTCCCTTACGCGATACACGATACGGAAACCTACAGGTATAATACCTATTAAAGATGAATAAATTATTAGACCATAAAGTTGCCCTCATCACGGGTGCCGCCCGTGGGATAGGGAAGGAGATAGCACTGCTTTTTGCTTCAGAGGGCTGCGACATTGCCTTTACCGACCTTGAACTTGACGAGCTGACCCTTACGACCGAGCACGAAATACAAGCGCTCGGTGTGCGCTGCCGAGCCTATGCGGCGGACGCTTCTTCCTTCCAAGCAACTGAGGAGGTCGTGAAAACTGTTCACACCGATATGGGGCAGATAGATATCCTCGTCAACAACGCCGGCATAACGCGCGACGGATTGCTCATCCGCATGAGCGAGAAGCAGTGGGACGAAGTGATCAATGTCAACCTTAAGTCGGCTTTCAACTTCATGCACGCCGTCTCGCCTATAATGATAAAACAGCGTTCCGGCAGTATCATATCTCTCTCCTCCGTGGTCGGTCTAACCGGCAATGCCGGACAAACGAACTATAGTGCTTCTAAGGCCGGTATCATCGCTCTCACCCGCTCCGTCGCCCAGGAACTGGGGGCACGAGGTATACGCGCTAACGCTATAGCTCCGGGGTATATCATGACCAATATGACGGCTACGCTGCCCGAAGAGGTGCGGCAGAACTTCCTCTCCCGGATTCCTCTCCGCAGAGGAGGTACAGGCAGGGAAGTGGCGAAAGTGGCACTCTTCCTCGCCTCCGATATGAGCAGTTATGTCTCAGGACAAGTGATCCAAGTGAATGGCGGAATGAACTAATGTCATAGGAGAAACGGAGCATGAAGTACTATTTTCAACGCACAGTTGCCTACCAAGATGTAGACATGAACCGCAAGTTGCGTATCTATACCCTCGAGAATTATATATTAGGTATAGCCGGTGAGGTGGCTGACCAACTGGGCTTTGGCATTAAGCAACTCTATCCCCGTCAACTCACATGGATATTGACACACCTCAATGTTGAGATGTCCTACATGCCGACACACGAGGAGCAATTAGAGTTCGAGACTTGGATAGAGAGCGACGCGCACATGCTCTCTGTGCGTGATTTTCGGATATATCTATTGGGCGAGAATAACTCCAAATGCCTTATCGGTAAGGTTAAGTCCGTTTGGGCAGTGCTCAATCTGCAGACACGCGCTATTGTCAGTATCTTCAACGAACCGATTTTTGAAGGAGCAGTGGATGGCGAGGTGCTGGAGCTTGACCGAGCGCCTAAACTGTTACCCATTGAGCGCCTTAAGACAACGCTGCCCGAAGCCACCGTGGGCGAGCAACCACATACCATACAGTACTCCGACATGGATTACAACGGTCACTGCAATAGCTGTAAGTACCTCGAGATGATGGTCAACTCCTACCTGCCCGACTATGTACAAGCACCTTTCCGCTTGGACATCAACTACCAAAAAGAAATTGGTCTCGGCGAACAAGTGCAAGTCCGCTATCTCGTGACCGACCAATTTACGCAGTACCAGATCCTCGACAGCACAGCCCAAACCAACTCCTCTGCCCGCATCACGAAGTTGTAGCACTCCTCTGCCTGTATAACGACGTTGTAACACGCCACGACCTGCATCACTCGTCTGCCGGGCTTGACTGCACACTAAAAAAGAAAGAGCCGCTATCGCAGCGGCCCAATTCCCAAGGTATTAGTCAATTTAAAGGTACAAAAAAGATTGTGATGTTTTGATTTCGATTGCAAAATTACAACAAATATTCCATATATGCAAATCTGAAAAACATGTTCTTTAACATGTTTTTGTTATAAGGCATTGAGTGCCACATCATTAGGTGACAATTCTACCACTTCAAGATTTTCCATTTTGTCGCCATTTATGACCATTTTGAGCAAAGTCTGCACCTTCTGCCACCCCTGTTTTCCCGCTGCACCCGGGTTGACAGTTAGCATTGCCCAAACAGGATCATATTGTACTTTGAGGATATGTGAGTGCCCACAGACGAACAGTTGTGGCGACTCCCGTTGGAACATCGGGATGAGCCACGGATTGTAGTGCCCGGGGTAACCTCCTATATGGGTCATGAGCACGTTGACTTCCTCCACCTTAAACCGATAGAACTCCGATAGGGTATACCGGATGTCACCGCTATCAATATTGCCGAAAACCGCTCTTGTCGGCTTGAACTCCCTAAGCTTCATCAGCACCTCCATGGACCCGATATCACCGGCATGCCATATCTCGTCGCAGTCCGCGAAGTGCTCAAACACACGCTTGTCCAAGTAACCATGAGTGTCCGACAATATACCTATATGTGTCATTGCTTGCGGGAGAGAATAAAGATAGTCAGTAATATGCCTATAATGGCGATTGAGAGGAAGTACAGCACATCGCGCAGGTCTATGACACCGCGCGCAAGCGAACTATAGAAGTCTTGCATACTTACCCAGTACAACACAAACGATGTCACTGCACCTAAGATATACGCCACTATCTGATTGAGCGTGAACGATGACATAACGAGACCGATGCCCAAGAACGCACTACTCAGCAGTATGAGACCGATGAACGACCCCATGAACTGTGCCGTGTCGATATTGCCGATTGGCTCGGCGATATAACTGACGATGAAGTAGTGGATGATATTAGGCACAAGACCAATGAGCATCAGCGTCCAAGCTGCGAGGTACTTCTCCACCACAATCCGCCAAAGAGGGTAGGGCTTCGTGCGTACTAAATCCCACATACCACTCTGCTTCTCTTCAGCGAACAAACGCATGGTCAGCGCCGGACAAAGCAGAATCATGAGCCAAGGGGACAACTCAAACAAACCATCCACCTGACTATATCCGGACTCAATGATATTGTACTGACCGGGAATAACCCACAGAAATAGACTGAGCCCAACAAGGTACAACCCGATGACAATATACGCTACCGGTGTCGTGAAGTAATATCTAAGCTCCTTGCGATACATCTTTCAACTTCCCACTTTAGCCCTTCGGGCGCACTTTCATCTTTCAACCATCCTACTTCTTCGCAGGTGTCTTGGGGAAGAATATCCAGAACAACACGGTTACCACTAAAGCATAAGCAGCGAAAATGTACCAGAAGGTCTGCCAACCTGTCCATTGGGCGAGAGCAGCGTCATGGATAGCCTGCAATATGTTGACATCGGTGATGGCAGTCCAATCAATATGGCCTAACTCATCGCGCACCACTCCTAATGCTGTCCAATCGAACTGAGGCACAACCTTGTTGAAGACCGCTTGCGCAGTCAGCGTGCCCACAGTAGCACCAAAACCGTTGGTCATCATCATGAACAAACCTTGCGCACTGGAACGCATAGATGTCTCCGTCTCTTGGTCCACATACAGCGCTCCGCTGATATTGAAGAAGTCAAACGCAAAACCGTAAACAATGCAACTCAGCACAAATAGCCAAATGCCCGGACCGGGGTTGCCCATCCCGAAGAAACCGAAACGAAGAACCCAAGCGAACATAGCCATCAACATCACGTTCTTGATGCCAAAACGCTTCAGGAAGAACGGAATAGCCAAGATGCACAACGCCTCACAGATCTGAGAGATACTGATGAGAATATTGGAGTGCTGTACACCGAAAGAGGTTGACCAGTCCTTGAAGTACTCGAAACTGCCGAGGAACGGATTAGCATAACCGTTCGTGATCTGCAAACTGAAACCCAACAGGAACGAGAAAATGAAGAATAATGCCATCTTCTTTTCCTTGAAGAGCGTAAAAGCCTTAAGCCCCAAAGCATCTGCCAACGATTGGTTCGTTTCTGCAGGCTTAATAGGACAAGCAGGTAATGTCAAAGCGTACATGGCGAGGCACAAACTCAAACCACCGGATACAACGAACTGCCAAGGCGTGGCTTGAAAGCCCAATAGGTCTATGCACCACATGGACAAAATGAAACCAACTGTACCGAACACACGCACGGGCGGAAAGTCCTTCACCGTGTCTAAACCGGCTTCAATCAGTGCATTGAACGCTACGGAGTTCGTCAGTGCTATCGTCGGCATGAAGAACGCAACACTTAATGTGTATAGCGTGAACAGCACACCGAACTGCACAGCATCGCCTGCACCAAGAGCGTACCAACCCGCGGCAATCATGAACGCACCAGCCAATAAGTGGCACAGACTGTGCACCTTTTGGGCTTGAATCCACCTGTCGGCGACAATACCCATCAGCGTCGGCATGAATAGACTCACAATACCCTGTATCGAGTAGAACCAACCGATATTACCGGCCATACCGTGGGTCGCAAGGTAACGACCCATTGATGTCAAGTAAGCTCCCCAAACGGCGAACTCAAGGAAATTGAAGAGAATCAATCTCAGTTTAATGTGTTTCATATTCTTTTTGTTTTTAGTTATTTACTGCCCAACATTCTCTGACCAACATTTACTGTCCAACATCTACTGTCCAACAGCGAAGCTCATAAAAAGGGCACCTGGTTTTCTGGAAACATGGTTTCTCCCCTCCCGACGGCTACTGCCCTAATAGCCCGTAGGGCGTTTTTGCTATACCGTGCTATACCGTGCATCTTACCGGCGGGCTACTGCCCTAATTTTGCATTTTGCATCTTTAGAGCATCTTGCATCTGTTAAAACTCACTCGTAAAATGGAACCGGATATGCTTGTAGTCATTCTGGGCCATGTTTAGTACATACGCGCTATCTGCCATGAAGACATCGCGCTCCTCCTTGTCATACGCCATGTACTGCGCCTTGCGTTGCTTGAAGAGTTTGAGCTCAGCTTCGTCGTCCGACTCTATCCAGCAGGCTTTGAACATCGACATATTCTCCCAGCGGCACTTTGCGTTGTACTCATGCTCTAACCTATACTGAATAACCTCGAACTGCAACTGCCCAACCGTACCGATAATCTTACGACCGTTCAACTGGCTCACAAACAACTGTGCCACACCTTCGTCCATGAGCTGATGAATACCTTTATCGAGCTGCTTCTGCTTCATCGGGTCGGCGTTCTCAATGTACTTGAACATCTCCGGTGAGAAGGACGGCAGTCCCTTGAAGTGCAACTGCTCACCGCTCGTCAGTGTATCGCCTATCTTGAAGTTACCCGTATCGGGCAGACCTACTATATCTCCGGCAAATGCCTCATCTACCGTCTCTTTCTTCTGCGCCATGAAGCATGTCGGCGCACTGAAACGCATCTGTCTTCCCTCACGCACATGGGTATAATAGGTGTTGCGCTCAAAACGACCACTCACAATTTTAAAGAACGCAATGCACGACCGGTGATTGGGGTCCATATTCGCATGAATCTTAAAGCAGAAGCCTGTGTACGCCTCTTCGTACGGGTCTACCTTGCGCTCAACCGCTTCCACAGGACGCGGGCTGGGGGCATTCTCTACAAAGAAGTCCAACAGCTCCTGCACACCTATCGTCTTATACGCTGAGCCGAAAAAGACAGGAGCCAAATCGCCCCGCAGGTACGCTTCCTTGTCAAAGAGCGGATAAACGCCGTCAATAAGTTCCATCGCCTCTTGGTTCTTGGCACTCATCTTCATAGGTCTGTCACTGAGCTTAAAGACCGACTCAAAGTCTAAGCCTTGCCCATTCGCCCAGGTGATGGGGGTGACGTTAATACCCAACTCTTGTTCCACATCGTCCATGAGGTCAAACGGGTCTTTACCCTCACGGTCCATCTTGTTCATAAAGATCATCGCAGGTGTCTTACGCATGCGGCAGACCTCCATGAGTTTGCGCGTCTGGGCTTCCACACCCTTCGCGCTGTCAATGACGATAATCACACTATCAACCGCCGTCAGGGTCCTGAAGGTATCTTCTGCAAAGTCCTGGTGACCGGGGGTGTCAAGAATATTGATGTGGTATGTTTTATAGTCAAACCCCATCACGGATGTGGCTACCGATATACCTCTCTGTTTCTCAATCTCCATCCAGTCAGAAGTGGCAGTGCGCCTAATCTTGTTGGACTTGACGGCACCCGCTACATGAATAGCCCCACCGTAGAGTAGCAGCTTTTCGGTGAGGGTCGTTTTACCGGCATCCGGGTGAGAAACGATGGCGAACGTGCGCCGCCGATTTATTTCATCAACGTAACTTGGCATTGAATTCTGTTTCGAAAGTGTTCTGTAAACGACTCATGATATGCTCTATCTGCTTGTCCTTGAGGGTATCTTCCTCGTTGAGGAGAACGAAAGACAAGGCGTAACTCTTCTTGCCGGGCATGAGGTTCTTGCCCTCATAGACATCAAAGAGATACACGTCCTTGAGATACTTATGCTCCGTTGCAAATGCGGCTTTCTTGAGGTCGGCAAACTGCACATTATGGTCCACTAACAGGGCGAAATCGCGCCGTACGGCAGGGAACTTGGGCAGCTCCTTGATAACGGGCCTATACTGCTTGCGCTGTTTCATAAGGTTCTTCCAGTAGAGGTCACCATAATAGACCGGAGTGTCAATGTCGAACTGCTGGCAGAGCTTCGGACTAACAACCGCCATATATCCGAGCGACACACCGCCTGGGGTCTTAATGACCAAACCGTCCGTGAAGCAATCACATATCCCGCAGCACGTGTCACCATCGGGGTCAATAGCGGGCTCTAAAACCAATTTATCCACATCTATACCTAACCGCTTGAGCAGCATATCCACATAGGCGTGCAGGCGATAGAAGCTCGTTCTTGTAGTGGGGGTTACCCACGACTCGGGACTCTTATTGCCCGTTAACCATAGACCCAAATGCATCTCCTCACCATAAGCATCTATCGGCTCTGACTTGCTTTCGACTGGAGAAAAATGGTAGCAATTCCCAAACTCATAGAATGCGAGGTCGCTGTTCTTACGATTGACATTGCGCTGAATAGACTCAAGGCCGCCGAAGAGCAATGTCTGCCGCATAACGGAGAGGTCCTGACTGAGCGGGTTCATGATCGTAACACATGTCTCAGCCCATGAGCCGTGCTGGTAGTATGCAGCCTTGGTCAGACTGTTATTCATAATCTCGTTGAAACCCTGCGCCGTCAGTTGCTCACTGAGCTTGCGCTGCTCGGCAACTGGATTGGGCTTGGGGTTATAACTGAGGTTCGTGTTGACCTTTTCAGGGAACTCTACATTGTTGTACCCGTAAATACGCAGAATCTCTTCGATGACATCACACTCTTTCTGCACATCCACGCGGTAGCGCGGTACAGCGAGGTGATAAGCGCTACCGTCCTTGCTGTATGCTATCTCAAGACCTTTAAAGATGGTCTCTACGGTTGCCTCGTCCAACGCCTTGCCAATCAACCGATTGATACGATCTAAGTCCACATCTACCTGCCAAGGCTCGAAGGTCCCGTTAACCACATCCTCCACCTCCATGGCAATCTCACCACCGGCAACCTCTTGTATCAGCAAGGCGCAGCGCTTGAGGTTATAGAGCGTTTGGTTCGGGTCGCAGCCACGCTCATAGCGGAAGGACGCATCTGTGTTCAATCCATGCCTGCGGGCGGTCTTACGAATAACAACAGGGTCGAAGTACGCACTCTCAAGGAACACGTTCTTGGTCTCATCGGTTACACCGCTATTGAGTCCGCCAAACACACCTGCCATGCAGAGAGGATGACTCTCATCACAAATCATAAGATCGCGGTGGTCCAAGGTACGTTCAACGCCATCAAGCGTCACAAACTTCTGACCTTCCTCAGCGCGTTTAACTACAATGTGTTGTCCGCCAATCTTGTCGGCATCAAAACTGTGCATCGCCTGTCCAACCTCGAAGAGCACGAAGTTAGTCACATCTACAATATTGTTAATGGACCTAAGACCGATAGCGTTCAGCGCGTTCTTAAGCCATTCGGGGGACTCCTTGACCGTTACTCCTTTTATGCTAACACCCGTGTAACGAGGACAAGCAACAGGGTCTTCCATGGTTACCTTAATAGGTAGGTCATGTCTCTGCACCGTGAAGCCGCTTACATCAGGTTGATGCAGGGCCACATCCTCACCGTGGGCGAGGTAGTAAGCGTGCAGGTCGCGAGCCACACCGTAATGCGAAGCCGCGTCGTTGCGGTTAGGCGTGATATCCATCTCAATGACCGTGTCGTCTTCTATGTGGAAGTACTCCTTAGCAGGCAGACCGACAGGGGTATCAGAGGGCAGAACCATGATACCTGCGTGGTCCGTGCCAACACCTATCTCATCCTCGGCACAAATCATACCCAAGGACTCTTCTCCCCGAATCTTACCTTTCTTAATAATAGTGAAGGACTCGTCACCCGAATAAAGGACGGTGCCGATAGTGGCGACAATCACTTTCTGCCCTGCGGCAACGTTCGGTGCGCCGCACACAATCTGAATAGGTTCTGCATCGGGAGCAATGCGCGTCTGGGTGATATGCAAGTGGTCAGAGTTCGGGTGAGCAACGCACGAAACTACTTCGCCCACAACCAAGCCTTCCAACCCGCCACGGATAGTCTGAATCTTCTCTACTGTACCTACCTCAAGACCGATTGAGGTCATAATCTTAGCCACTGTTGCGGCATCATCTTTCAGGTCAATGTACCGCTTTAACCAGTTATACGAAACGTTCATATATCATTAAATATTATCAATTCACCGTAAAACGGCTACAAAAGTAGTAAAAATTTTGCGCTTTTGCAAATTTTTTTGTACTTTTGCGGCGGAAATGGGTAAAATCATGCAATATGTCGCGACGATAGGTTTTTTCGACGGGGTGCACAAGGGACATCAGTTCCTCTTGGAGCACCTCCAAGAGGTCGCTCGCAGGGAAGGGTTGAGCACTATGGTTGTGACCTTTGACGAACACCCCGAAACCATTCTTCGTGGGTGGGCGAAGCCACTGCTCTCCTCAACGCAGGAGCGTCTGACTCTTCTAAGCCAAAACGGTGCCGATGAGGTGCTGGTCTTGCCCTTTGAACATATCCGCTCGCTCACGGCGGAGCAGTTCATGGTTTACCTCAAGGGCAAAGGGGTCGCTCTCCTTCTCATGGGCTATGACCACCGATTCGGGGTAGACCGATTAGTAACCTTTGAGGACTACCGGCGGGCGGCAGAACGAGCCGACTTGCGACTCCAACTTATCACCGAAGCACCGGACGGGCATATCTCCTCTTCCACTATCCGCAAGGCTTTAGCAGCCGGCGATATAACCCGCGCTAACGATATGTTAGGTCGCCCGTATAGCCTGACGGGCAAGGTCGTACACGGTAATGGTATTGGTCGAACAATAGGTTTCCCGACCGCCAATATCCAAGTGCCGGAGTACAAACTCCTGCCTGCCGAAGGGGTGTATGTGGGCATGGTTGATCGGCACAAAAGCATTGTCAATGTGGGCTTTAACCCGACCGTCGATGGCAGGAAAGAGACCGTCGAGGTGCATATCCCCGATTTCAGCGGGGACCTGTATGGGCAGACCCTCACCGTTTCCCTGCTTAAGCGCCTACGTGGGGAACAGAAGTTCGATTCGTTAGACGAACTTCAAGCGCAAATCCGCAGGGATATTACCTCCTTATAGCAAGCAACGTATGCGTCGGCAGGCCATCGTCCGTGATGGCCTCCAACTTGACGCGTCCTGAGCAGTGGATAACTACCTCCTTGTTCATGAGAATACCCACGTGGCTCACCGACGAGTGCCCTGACGAGGCTTCGACCCCGCGGTGACTGAAGAACACAAGGTCACCTGTCTGCGCCTCACTGAGCGAAGAAACGGCGGTGCCCTGAGTCGCTTGTTGGGAAGCGTTACGGAGCAGCTTGCGCCCAAAGAGTTTCATCACTGTCTGCGTGAAACCCGAGCAGTCCATACCCACACCGTTTCGTCCGCCCCATAAGTACGGCACATTATGGAGAAACCGGCAGACCTGTTGCAGGTTAGCCTCCGTCAGTTCGAGCGGCCGCTCAATCACCATGGACGGGTCAATCCGAAACGTCACGCCCAATAGCTTAAAGGTGCCGTTCTTATAATCGGGTAGGGAAGTGCCTATCGAAAGGGGAAGAGTGTGACCATTATTGTCGCTGACGGCATAGGTGATGGGCATAGCAACCATCGCGTCCCAACTGACCGCGCGCAACTGCTTGATGTCGTCCTCGGTAAGGGGACTCACCATCTTCCTGTCGCACCAACCTGTTTGCCCGTCATAATCGGCGCGGATGTGCACCCAGCGGTCCGTGTATTCGATAATCTCTACTTGTTCGCCGAAAAGCAGTTGGGTACTCTGTTCGGCTTGTTCGCGCGGCAGGGTGCGCACAGGAACTATAGCGTGTAAAATAATGGCTCTATTCAGCATATCGGTCTGTCGTTAGTCGGAAAATTGCATGAGGTAGGCTTTGATGAACGCGTCTAAGTCTCCGTCCATGACGGCATTGACATTAGAGGTCTGGTAGTTCGTGCGGTGGTCCTTGACCCGCCTGTCGTCAAAGACATACGACCGTATCTGCGAGCCCCACTCAATCTTCTTCTTGCCTGCCTCTACTTGGGCTTGGGCCTGACGGCGTTTCTCCATCTCCAACTCATAGAGCTGTGACCGCAGGTGGCGCAAGGCATTCTCGCGGTTCTTGGGCTGGTCGCGCGTCTCGGTGTTTTCGATGACTATCTCGTCCGGTTGATTGGTGAGCGGGTTGATGAACTTATAGTGTAATCGCACACCCGACTCAACCTTATTGACGTTCTGTCCTCCTGCACCCGACGAACGGAAAGTGTCCCACGACAGCCCTGCAGGGTCTACGTTTATCTCAATCGAATCATCCACCAAGGGCACCACAAAAACCGACGCAAACGATGTCATACGCTTGCCTTGGGCGTTGTAGGGGCTCACGCGAACGAGACGATGGATGCCGTTCTCCGACTTGAGGTAACCGTACGCCATATCGCCTTCTATATTAAAGGTCACGGTCTTGATACCCGCTTCATCGCCTTCTTGATAGTTGGCTACCGTGACCTTGTAGTTATGCTTCTCGCAGTACCGCTGGTACATCCTCATGAGCATGGATGCCCAGTCTTGGGCTTCCGTACCTCCGGCTCCCGCCACAATCTTGAGGACTGCCGGCATGGCATCTTCTTCGTGGCTGAGCATGTTCTGCATCTCAAGATCCTCTACCTGCTTCAGGGCTTGTGCATAAGCGCTATCAAGCTCCGCTTCACTCAACAACTCCTCTTTGTAATAATCGTACGCCAACTGTAACTCCTCGGTGGCGTTGCTCACACCGTCAAAGCCCGTAACCCAGCGTTTGAGACTGTTGACCTTACGCATTTGTGCTTCAGCGGCTTTCGCATCAGCCCAAAAATCGGGGTCTTGTGTCCGCATTTCTTCCTCTTGGAGTTGTTCGCGTTTCTCGTCAATGTGCAGATATTCACGCAAGTGATTCGACCGAGTGACGATGTCTTTTAATTGCTCTGCTGTTATCATAACTATGTTTTACCTTTCGCCTGCAAAGGTACTACAAATTTTTGGAATACGCAAATAAATATGCAAAATTTTTGAATTTATTCAAATTTATAGACTCTAATGGGACTATCGTGAGCTCGCTCGCGGATAGGCACATTAGAGTCTATATGCGGACAACGTCCGAAATTTTGCATATCGTTGCGTATTTTAATAAAACCGCGAACGCTCTTTCTTCTTTTCTTCCGCATATCATGCGGGCTGTCACGGCTACTGCTTTAATTTTGCATTTTGCATCTTAAAAGCATTTTGCATCTTGCATCTTGCATTTAAAAAGGGCACCTGGTCTCTTGGGAACCTAGCTTCTTTCCCTCCCGCCGGCTACTGCCATTAACCCAAAAGACATAGCGCGAACTTGTGAGCGCGAAACAAACAAAAACGTAGCCTTTTTGTTAAAATAAGGTCATATTTATGTCAAATTTGCAAATAAATTTGCATATTCCCCCAAAATGTTGTATCTTTGCACCCGATTTTTGAAGATCACAAATGATGAAAGAAGACCAACATACCGAGTTCAAACGCATTTGGCAGGATGATAATCTTAAGTCCATTTGCGCCTTTGCCAATTCGCAGGGCGGCACGATGCTCATAGGTATAGATGACGATGGGCAGGTTGTTGGATTAGAACATATACACAAGTGGCAAGAAGACATCCCCAACAAGATAGTTCAGAATCTCGGTATTATTTGCGAGGTCATTACGCAAGAGGAGTTTG
>ERZ842401.1112-NODE-1112-length-39406-cov-17.623567_pt1 | contig 39406 bp, 48 predicted proteins | sample MGYA00521270_ERZ842401 | MGnify/ENA primary metagenome ERZ842401 (study PRJEB31892, sample SAMEA3878208) | bioreactor metagenome | biome: Moose rumen | place: Sweden | collected 2011-10 | study: EMG produced TPA metagenomics assembly of the PRJEB12797 data set...
GGTACTTGTCTGTGAACCACCGATATTGACGGTACTGCCGTTGAGGTCTGCACCTTGCACTGTCGTGTCGCCTATCTTCTCATAACTGCCGCTAATGAAGATATATTCATCTTTTAAATTGTTGCCTGAACCATCAGACTTTGGAACGAGATAGATAGTCCGCTCTTTGGCTTCTTCAGCAGCAGGAAGAGTATTGACAAGTTGCGGTTCAAACTTCAGTGCGTCTTGCGCATCAACAACGTCCTTAAGAACGCCATTGAGCACTGCGGCGGTTATTGCACCGCTGGTGTTCTCATATATCTTTTCGTCAATGAGAGTATTTAATTGTTGTTTTGTCTTTGCCATAGTTTTAATGTTTTAATTAAACGATTCGTTATAACTTTCGCTAAAACCTCTTCAGTTGTTACCTGCGTTCTCCCAGCAGCCCTCGAAGTACCTCTTGAGTGGTTCGAGGGGAGCGATGTCGGGTTTAGCCTTGCTTTTCCAAGTGACGGTTACGTTCCATGCTACGGACGATGCCAAGTCTTCCTCTACGGGAGCGATGGCTTGTATAGAGGCGGGTTTGTCGCCGAAATGCAGCAGCGTCTCGGTGCGCCAGATAGGAATCCAGTGTTCGCTCTCTAACCGCTCGTAGAAGTCTTTGTTGCCGGCGTATGACGGGTCTTTGTAGGTGAGGGTGTAGAGGTAGGCGAGCAGTCGGTTCTCCTCGTCACCGTAGCCGTCCCCCGTCTGTGCCGAGCCGCCGTCAAACGTGCCGTTGGTCTCGCTGATGAGGTGGATATAGCCGTTCTCTATGGCTGTCTCAAAGAGCGTAGCGGCGGCTGTTGCATCGGCATCTGTGCCGGATTTGAGTTTAGTTACCAGTGTGGACAGGTCGTAGGACGGGTCTGCAAGAGCCACGCCACGAATACGACCGAGTTCACGACCGCAGGGGTCGCAAGCATGCACCAAGTTCTCTCCCGATGCACTTTCACATGTTATTCGTTGTAATGACATATTTGTTATAGTTTTATTCGCACCGTGGGTTATAGGTGCAGGTTATACGATAGTTGATTTTGAAAAGGAAATACGCAGACCCTATAAAGTAGGTAACTCCTGCGTATTCCGAGGCGAAGATTTGCAGAGCATTGAACTCGCTACGGACGAGGGTACATTCTTTCTGCTTGGCGATAGCGGCGCGAGCGATATGCTCCATTCGGAACTGGCTTATCTTCTCACGCTTGCCGAAGATGATGAGCGACATATCTGCCACCTCGGTGTAGGTTATGTCGCTGCCGTATGCGGCTTTGGTGTCCTCGTTGTAGGAGATGTCGCCAAGGCGGTGGTAGAGTACCACATCGTGCTTGTCGGTCTCTCCGTACACATCGAAGCACTCGCTGCTCGGCAGGACGATAGCAGGCAGGGTTATATCCTCATCGCCACGCAGAGCGACGGATTCTGCAAGACCGTAGGCTTTTATGTCTTTCTCTTGCAGGGCTGCTCCGATGGCGGTGTTGATATGTTGTATTACTGCGTTCATGACTTGATATGTTTAGCGATGAAGTCCTCTGCTATCTGCATTACCATTGCTTGCTCTTCGGCTGTGGGTGCGAAGATAGGCTTTTTGTAGGTGTCCTCGCACCACCGTGCTTTTTGCATATCCTCTTTGGTGGTGAAGCCTATGCCTGTACCGTTGTCGAGTTTGAATAACTCGTAGCCGTTCTCCATCTGCCTTGTGAGCGAGAGAATAACCTTGTTATCCGTTCCTCGACCGCTCTTGGCTCGTGTGTATTTGATATACGCAGGCGTGTATGTGCCTATCTGCGAGCCGTTGCTGTCCTTGCCTTGCACGTGTATGCGGTCGCGCATAACTGCCAAGAGCGATGTCGCTTGTAGGCGGGTCATCTTCTCCCTCTGCATATCCGTCAGTTTGAGGTTGATGGTTTGCAGGACGGTGGGCAGGTTGGATGAGTAGGTCATAGGACAGGCGTTGCAAAGGTTATCAGTTGCTTGGCTTCGGGTTGGTCATCCTCGGCAAAGCACTCCGAGGCGTGAATGTCGATACCGTTGACGGCAATGGTCAGTTCTTTTTGGAATTGGTCTTCAAAGTACGCACGCAGTTCCTTGGGCTTGTTGCGGTCAATAGTTGCCATATTGATACGAGCGGAGGCACGGCGTGTCAGCATCACCTCTGCGCCAAGGAGATACCACAACGCAGTGGCGAGTATCTCCTTGTTGCTTTGGATTAAACATTCACAAACCTCTATATCGTGTACCTTATGGCACTTATTAACTTCGGCAATGAAGAGCGTGCGAAACTTAAGAATACCACGGTCTTCTATTCGTGACCATGTCTCGCAGCCGTCCTGCTCGTTCGTAGTTATGTCTTCCAATACCTGCAAGGAGATATCGGGCAGCGCGTCAATGTACAGCCCGCTTTCGGCTTCCACTGACCCACCGCTCAATAATCCGATATATCCTTTCAGTTCGTCAAGCATGGCTTAAGAGAATGAGTTGCCCGATATGGGGAATACTGCATTTTCCGCAGGTGCGACATTTGTTACATCGGGCTGCTCGGCAGCAATGTAGTGGAATGCGCCGGTCACGCCTGCAAGACGGTCGGTGTTTTCTCCACTGGATACGAACGTGTTATTCGGCAAGTTCCACAAACCGTAGTGCTTGCTGACTATCAGTTTCCAACCACGCGCTTGTACTACATTGCCACCACCATCGTAGGTCGGGCAGTCGATGTACTTGAGTTGGCAGTCGAACACGAGCGATGTGAGCGAGCCGTCCAGTTCAACAGGCACGGGCAGGGTGAAGAATACCGAGCCTGCTTTCTCGCCTGCGTATGCGCCAACATAAGCGTTCCAATCCACGAAACCGACCGTACCCTTTGCGAACGCACCGAAGTGGTTTGCACCCCAACCTGCGATAGTACGCGGGTCGTAGTAAGCGTTCAGTCCGAGTGCGCCGATGCCGTAGGAATCGGGAGAGGTCTTGAGGCGATGGAAGATGTCGTAGCGGGTGAGCAGACCGTTGCCGCAGATGAGCAGGCTGTCGTTCACCTCGTTGAGGATAGCGTCCTCTTGCAGTTTGACATAGCCGGAGTTGAAGTCGGCAGACTTGCCGAGGTAGAGCGTCTGTGCGGAAGATGACAGCCCGTAGGCGGCGTTTGCACCCCATTTGGAGGCTTGTGCAGCGATGAGGTTGGTGTCAATCTTACCAATCAGACCGATGAGTTTGGTGAGCAGTACTTCGTAGAACCCACGCATGAGCGGTGCTTGCTGTGCATCACCGAGAGAGAGGGTCTGTATTGCTTCCTCTTCGTACTGACGGAACTCGTCATCGGAGATAAAGATACCGATTTTCGAGAACAGTGGCGAGGTTATCTCGCTCTCTTTCCAATCAGCACCGAGCGGTGTCTCGCAGTCGTCCACATCGGTTACGTCCGATTCCAGACCGCGTTGCAGGTAGCGCAGTTTGATGGTGCGCTTCTGTCCTTTGCGCAGTTCCTCGATGTTGTTTATCTCGGTAACTGCGTTGTTCTCCAAGAGCAGGCGTAAGAAGCCTGTGGGAGTGAGTTTGAGTTGCGGGTCGTTTTGTTTTGCCACGAGATTGAGGTTCTTGATGGTGGCTTGTGCGAACCCTGTGAGTGTAATAGGCATAATCTATTCGAGTTTTAGAACAGCCAAGATTGGCTGTTATCATTCGAGGTCAGCAAGTGAGGCAGCGGCTGCTGCATCGATATTGCTGGTGTCCACCTCTTTGCCGTTTTTGAGCTTGATGGTGGTGGGTTGTTGCGGCGTGAACTTGCCACGTCCGCCGTTGGGGTCATCGGTGTCGTTAGACACCTCTAACAGGTGCTTGTCGGCGAGGATTTTGTTGGCGAAGTCGCTAAACGAAACAGGCTTGTAACTGCTGTCGATAAAATCGAGTTGTGTGTTGTCGGCTTGTTTGAGTTTGAGTGTGCCGTTCTCGTTGACGAGTACCGCTTTTTGCTCTGTGAGAGCCTTGTTGATGAGTGCGCGAGCGATTTCGACATTGGTATCGCCGAGGTCTTGGTTAGCGTAGCGTTTGCCGTTGAGTTCGAAATTGACGAGCATTTCGAGTTGCTGTTTGGCGGTCTGCTTTTTGTACTCTGCTATCTCGTTGTCTTTGGCAGCGGTGATAGTGGCGAGTTGTTTTTGCAGGTCGGCTATTTGCTTTACCAGTTCGCTCTCTTTTGTACCCGTACCTTGTGCTTTCTTCTCGAGGTCGGCAAGTTTAGCAGCAAGTTTGGCTTCGAGTAGGTCAATCTTCTTATAGGTTGACTGCTCTTGGTTGTTCTCGTCTGCAAAGCCGTATTTCTCTGCAAGGATAGCGAAACGGTCGTCTGCTGCCTTGAGGATGATAGGCTTGAGGTGGTTGAGTACGTCACGGTTGTTTTTCGCTCCATCGAGCGACATTAGCCCTGTGTCAAGTCGGCGTGCGAAGTCATCGTTGACCTCTCGTTGTGCGAAGTCGGACGAGGAGAGCAGGTCGATGAGGGCTTGTTCTTGTTGCAGTCCGCATTTGGACGCCAGTGTGTTAAGTAAATCTCCGATAGTCATAATATTGTGAATTTATGATTTGTGCTTATTGAGCGGCGGCAGCCTTTTTGTTGGCTTTGGTCTCGGTCTTGGCGAGTTCCTTGCGCAGGTTCTCTATGACCTTTTCCGATTCGGTGATGGTTATCTCTGCCGCTTCCAATTTGGTGCGCAGGTCGGCGAGTTCGGCAGCCTGCTGTTGAATGGTGGCTTGGTCTTGTGTAGCGTGTTGTGCGAGTTCGGCATTGGCTTTGGCTGCCTCTGCAATCTGCGCTTTGAGTTGCGCTATCTCGTTTGCTTGACTTGCTGTCGGCTGTGCCGGAGCGGTGTTGCGTGGTCTCTCGGTCGGTTCGGCTGCATAGACCTCCTCATCGGTGGGTATCTCCACCTTTGCGCCCTGCGAGAGGTAGAACGCTTTGAGGGTTGCCAGTACGATGCGTGGCTGTTTCTCACCCTTGGGGGTTACTTTGATGAATTTGTTTGCCATAGTGTTGCTATATTTTATAATTCAATGCGCAAAAGTAGTAATAATTTCGTGATTATGCAAATAAATTCTATTTTTTTGTGCTTTTTTTTGTGAAATTTTCGGAATTGCTTGCAAGGGTCAGAAAAAAGCGTTATCTTTGCAGCGGATTTGAGATGTGCAAGTCTTGATTCCATTTGCTTTGATGACCTTTGCACGAGGTCACATCGTAAACCACCGATTAAATTCGTGAAAGCAGGACACTCTGTGATTTTGCTTATTGAGAGGGTTCAAGCCCTCTCATTTTTTATTCCATTCATTACGAAATTCTGCTTCAAATCTTTTCGATTCAACCCATTGTCGCTTTTTTATTCGTGGTTTAACATCATTTGCTCCATCCACTTACGAGTAGGACGAATAATAATGCGTGCATATTTCAATTTTCCATTAACGCCTGTACGGTTACCATTGAGGAGTTCTATAATTTCAAATTGCTCAGGGTCATGTTTATCCAGATAAGAAATAGGAACTCCGAATTTGGGGTATGTAAGCGGATTGTCTAAATCCACAGCCCTATACTCTCCGTCAGGGAGGTTTTTCCTGACAATATACACAACACTGCCATCATCGGCTCCCATAGCACGAGCCTGCATACTTAATAAGTCACTCATAACATTTTATTTTTATAACCATATACTGAATTGGATAGGGAAGTTGCCGGACAGCCCCCACGATTTGGACGGAGAGATAAAGCCGGATATGTACCGCTCAAAGGGGCGAAACTGCTCTCTGAATTGCTGTAATTGCGGTGCCTGATAAATATCCCCCTTGCTAAATGAACAGGTAAAAAAGGGCTGCAACTCGTACATGATACGAAGCAGAAACAGTGCCGTGGCATCGTTGGTGATAGCATATGCCTTTCGTGCGTACCACTCGCGTGTAGAAGTCGGACACTTGAAAAACGGGGGATTGGTAAACACAATAAGCCGCCCATCCTCGTGCGCTCGCCGTAGTTCGCCCGGGGCACTCCCCCATAAGTCGGGATTTTGGAGAAAATCAAACTGCCATGCACGGATGCCCTTTGATTGTAAAATAGTCACATCTTCTGCTTCTAAGGTAGAACCGTACTTGATTGCATCAGCCGGTAATGCTTCTAACAAAGCCCCCTCACCTGCCGCGGGGTCATAAAACACGCAGCTCTGATAGGACGGGAATACTTTCAACAGATACTTGACGGCTAAATCTGCCCATAATTTAGGAGTATAAAATGCGCCTTTCTCCTTGCGGCGAGCGGTAGAGAGTTGCATATAATTGGTTTTTATATTGATTATTATACTCTTTCACCCGTTTTCTTCATTTTTTTCCAAAAATATTTGCAAATATCAAAACTTTTTCGTATCTTTGCGGCTGTAAATGAATAGTTTATTCCGATGACCAAGGAACGAGCAGAATATACGGTTCTTATGTTAGCCGAGCGCAAAGGTTACAAGATAGATGATAAGCATTATTTTGAGTACCTTGGCACTTGGAAATCTCCCCTTGACGACAATTTATTGTCTCACATATTCCTTTATCGTGAGCCTCAACCTACTGCCAAGGATGGCACTCCGCTTCCTGTCGGTCATCCTCGCTATTGGATTAGCAATGATTTCAGTACTCGTCCAATGGGTGGGTATTGGTTAGAATATGCTAATTCTCGTATGTCTTGAGGATGTAATCGCTCACATAATTTTCTTCCAAATCGCAGTCATCTACTCTCCATACTTGCAAGGCACTTGTTTGTATTTTGCTACTATTGTAGTAATATTCAAAATTTTTATACATTTCAGAGGTTGGTTGTCCATCGTAAAAGAAGCCTTGTTTCCTCTTGTTGCGTATAAAATTGAAATTATGAGCAGAGCCGCTTGCCCACGCAACATAAAGAATATATCGTCCACTCTCTTTTGTCGCTTCATTGAACGCTGCAAGCGCATCTGATAATGTACCCAATCTAATCTCGCTTTTTTGTGGTGGTTTATGTGTTGTAGAGTTTACCCACACCTCTGATGCGTAGGGGTCTATACCTACAAAAAATAAGTCTCCTGCCCCTCTATAATCACCTGCATACACATCTAACCCGCGCATTCGCATTTCAAAAGCCACGGCACATCTTTGGCAGTTTTTGGTATGCTCATCAAGCCCACTATCAAAGAAAGGATTTACCTTGCCGTTATTAGCCTGCGTAAATGTCATAGGGTCAGTTAAGTTGGCATTAAGTTTACTTGCCGCTTTTGCAATTTTGGCACGACTATAATTTGGTGCATCTCCAACATCTGCAAGTCTGTTAATAATGCCGGACATACGGTTGTGCATTTTATTCAGCCTGTCTCTTGTCGCTTTGTAGCCATCGCGTTGCTATATTTTATAATTCAATGCGCAAAAGTAGTAATAATTTCGTGATTATGCAAATAAATTCTATTTTTTTTGTGCTTTTTTTGTAAAATTTTCGGAATTGCTTGCACGGGTCAGAAAAAAGTGTTATCTTTGCGGTGCGATTGGAAAGTGCGGTATCTCGCGAGGGGTATGGTGCAAATAGACCAACGTAGCGGCTCTCGTAGTCGCTTTTTTTATTCGTAATAATACATTTTTACCCCTATTCCGTCAATGGTGCAAATTATCCTATGAATGTATGGGACAACCCCATATTTGTTTGCGTATTCAACGCTCTTTTTATACCCTGTTCTAACCTTATCTTCGCTAAATAGAGATTTGTCGTGAAAATGTAAAATGAGCGTGTCTGCTTCAAATTGAGGTACATCAATTTTTCTTTTTGCTATTTGTCTATTCTTCGCAACTATTGCATTCCTATAATTGGGGACATTAGTCGTTATAGATTTTATGTCCGCAGGTCTGCCGTCAAACGTACTATCAAGACAAGCGATTATCTCCCCATTCGCACGTTTTTCTTTTTCGCCTTCAAGTATAATTTGATGCCCTTCTTCAAAGAGTATTTTTTGGCATTCGAGTTCCAGTTCCCCTGATGTTAAACCATTAAAGAAGTCATCATCTCTACCTTTCTTTTCTATATTGTGACTTTCATGCACTGCCTTTAATCCTCCTTGCTTGTTTGTGCGGACGCTGTTATATGCATTAGTTTGTTGTACTTCTTCTGCTTTCTTACTGATAATTTTTTGGCGTTCCTTATTCGGAAATTTGGCGCGGAGGGCAGCGGGGACGACTGCGTCTGCTACGGGGACGAGTTGGTGGCGGCAGTTCCAGCCACCGCAGTTGCATTGGAAATTCTCCGGCGTTGTACCCTCAATCATTCCGTATGGCAGGTTGGTCTTGGGATAGATGGCGCATTGGTAGTCGTCAATCTTGCCGGTGAGGATAGTGGGTATTTCGGAGCGGTGTATGTACTTCTTGGCGGTGAGGTGTTCGCAGAACTCGCGTGTAGTCTCTTTGTTGCTGCCGGTGTACATAAACCACTCGGTGTCGAGGTCGTCCGTGAGCAGTTTGTTGTGTTGCCCTGTATATTGCGACAAGGCGGTGGTGGCATAGGTGGTGGTGTAGCGCACGAGCGCACCCTGTCCGCTGTCTTTGCCGAGCAGGTGCGCCCGCAGTTCCTCTTGCAGGTCGGAGTACTTTGCACCTGTGGTCACGGCTCGGAGCAGTATGTCGTTGAGTTTGTCGGTTACATTGGCTTTCAGTCCGTCCCCCATCAGTGCCTCTATGGTGTTCTGCACGGCGAGTTGCTTCATCAGTTCGTTCTTTTTCTTGGCGGTCTCGCTGAAGGTCGCTTCGGGGAAGTGCTGTGAGTAGTACTCGTTTTGCAGTTTTTGCAGCGTGCCGAAGTATTGCGCAAACTTGGCTATGCCTGCCGCCCAGTCTTTGTCTTTGGCGAGGGCTGCGAGTTTGGCTTTTATTTGCGTGAGGCGTTTGAGGTTGCCGATGGTCTGTTTGACTTTGCCGAGGGTGTCCGTTTCGAGGTCTTTGGCGAGCGTGAGCACCTCATCAAAGAGTTTTTTCTGCTCTTTGGTGGCAATGCTCTCAAACGAATCGGCTGCGTTGTCGAGGGTGTCGATGATGTTCTTTAGTTCTGCCATGCTGCGGTTATATCAGCCAAAATTGGCTGATACATTACTCTTTGGGTTCGTCCTGTGGCTCGTCTTGTGGGTTCTGCGGGGTTTTGTCGTCCTGCTTGGGCTGGTTATCCAGTCCGCCGAAATCTTGCGTTTGTGCGGCTTTCTGCTCGGTTTTCTTTTCGGCTTCTTTGCGCACCTCTTCGGCGTATTTCTCAAGGACTTTCAGTTTCTCATCGAGGGCTTTTTTGCAGAACTCCTTATCCTCGAAGATAGCGCGGCGCACAAAGGCGTGAATGTTGCAGGAGATGATGTAGGCTGTCTCTGTTATGCCGCCGTTTTGTAGCATGGTCATCTTGTTATCCTCTTTGACACCGAAGAGCGGGTCAAGGTCGAACACGGTCTGCAACCGCTCTGCCACATCGGGTGAGGTGTTGAACTGCATCTTGGCGTAGTTCGTTTCGAGGACGCGCAGTGTTTCGGGGTTGGCTTCGGCTTGTCGTGCGCCCTGCAACTCCTGCATCAGTATGGTGGTGTTGGCGATGTCGAACTTGGTGGGGACATTGACGGCGGGGAGCATCTTGCGGCGTGCCTCCTCATTGGGGACGATGGTGCGGTAGCGGTACTCGCAGATGAAGTAATAGACATTGTCGATATTGCGCACGAGGTCTTCGGCTACGCTGTTGACAAAGTTATTCAGTTCGTTGGCATCGTAGGCTTTTGCCACGCCGGACTGGTCGATGGGTGTCTCGGCAAGGAACTCCATATTGACGGCAGCGAGTGCGTCTTTGATGTGGTTGCGCACGCGTTGGTCTTGCAGGTTGGCAATGCTCGTGTCTTTCTGAATATATCCGATAGGCGGTGCAGGCACTTGCAGTTCGCCTGCTCGTGCGCTGTCGATGAGGTGCAGTCCATAGGGTGAGGTGTTCAGCACCTTGCCCGTGCCGTTGCAGTGTTGGCAAGTCTCTTGTATCGGCTTGCCGTCCTCGCCTGTCTTGATTATAAAGCCTTGGCTGTGGCAATGCGGACACTCGGTGTTAGTGTAGGCATATTTCTCGGAGTGGATATGCTGCACTATCTCGGCTTGGAGGTCGGAGTACTCTCGTGCGGCTTCGTCAAGGTCGGGTATCATACCTGCAAGACGGCTCTCGTAGATGGTGTCGTTGTTCTTGCGTGCCTTGAAGATGCCACCCACTTTCCACGCGGGCAGGCGACCGATGTTGTGTTGATAGACCTGCTTGGGGTCGTACTTGTCTGCGCCTGTCTGCTCGTACTTGACGAACTCGGTGGTGGTGATGATGTAATAGATAGCACCGTTGGTGTTGATGCGGCGACCTTTGCCGTTCTTGGTCTGCGTGTAGTAGGTGGTGGTGTCCTTGGATTTGAGGACGACATACTCGTCTTCCACAAACTCCACTATCTGCTCGCAGCCGAAGAACTTTGCCACGGGCTTGCAGTACTCGCTTTTCGACTTGGGCAGGCTTTCCAACACGACAGCCACGATGCCGTTAGCGTCAATGAGCGAGCGTTTGAGGAGTTCGGCAAACGCCCAGTTGGTTATGCTCGTGAATGTCGGGTAGTTGTACTCGCAGTACTGCTCCATCGTCTCTTTCTCGGCTATCTGCGAGGGGATGGCTTCGGGGTCGTACTGTATGTTCCAGTCCTGCGCACGGCGTATCTTTTCAAGCGAGTGAATGACTTTGCTTATCGCCTGCTTGGTCTTGGGGACATAGATGGTCTTGCGGTAATTCTTTATCTCCTCCGGCTCGGACGGACGGCGCGACATAATCTTGTCGTCTGGCATCTCACCATTGGCGTGAACGGAGAGCGCGTGCGCCAAGTCCATACAGTCCTTTTTATTCGGGTAGTTGCCGGTCAGTGCGGCAGTTACTTCTTCTATTCGTGTGAGGTTCATATCGGTGTTTTTATTATATTCCTATAGAGTTCCTTTCTACACCTTGTACTTGAACTTTGAATGTGGCACGTAATAGTGGTTTTCCACAATCGGTTTCCGTGGTGTTATCCCAGTCTAATTGGTAATTGTCGGTTTTGTAAATGGTGAGTGGTGAGTAATAATGGTCTTTGTCTCTATATGTGATGCTCTCACAAAGCAAGAGACGGGCTATTTTCTCGTGCCATTCGTATGGGATGTAGTCGGTTTCTGCTTCGTACTCCACTCCGTTTTCAGATGTCAGCAGAACACTTGTACCGTCAAGTTTTGTGTATCTTGTGTCTTTTTGTTTGAATTGTGGGTGTTTCAAAATAACTGGCAAAGTGATATCTATTGCTTCCCCTGTCGTTATATTCCCAAATATTCTACTTGTCAGGAAAGTCCATCTTGATAATCCTTTGGAAAGGGTTGTTAGTATCATACTTTCGCTGATGACCGCTTCAAAGGCTTGTATCCCATTTATTATTCTGTATATACTTTCGGAGTAAGTGGTGTCTATACTTATTTCCGCAGGTGGTGTTTCATTGCCATTCTCCTGCGTTTGAATAATCTCCTCGTCCCAAACAACACCATCCGCTGTGTATGGCATATTCAGAAAGGCTGTTCGTGACTGGTGATTCCCAAGTATCTGACCTTGACTTATGCATATTTTTGTATAGGTTGTAATAGTGTTGTTTATTGTTGCTCCTTTGTGTTGCCAAGCGGGTGATATCTTCGCATCGGAGGAAGCGGTTGTTATGGTGTAATCAGTCTTTTTACTGATATTGCCATTGTTATCCATTATCAGATAGACATTTTTAAGCAGAATACCATCCAATTCAGTCCATTCACCAATGGTAACATAATGTCCGTGTTCATAGGTTGTAATAAGACCGAATGTGTTTGTATTAATAGTGTCTTGGTGTACTTTTTTGTATATAATATTTCGCTCAACTTTGATGTTTCCATCCAAAACAAGATATTTACTTGCCTCTCTGTAGTTAATTCTATATGTCCTGCCTGCAATATCTTCTTCATTCTGTTGGTCTCTTGCGCTAAAAGTGTAATCCAAAAGTGTGAATGGGAATTGTGAAAATACAGCAATTGTGTTATCGTCTTGTTTGATAAGCCACTCTTCTTTCACAAACTGCCATTTTATATCTGTGTGTTTTATTCGCACCATATAGCCATATTGGTCACTATCGTTACCTAAATATGCATTCCCTGACAACAAGCAAAAGCATTTGTCGGTTGGCAGATTGCTTCCTACAAGTTGAAAATTGCTATCTACCACATTCTCATAGACATTGCCATCACTATCAATTGCAATAAATGATGTTGGTACAACCGTTCCGTTTCCGCTTGCCGAAAGTTCTGTATTTATTTTTTTTCTATTCTCAACGAATACGGGCAGGGTACATTGCGTAAACAAATCGTAACTGCCTCCGTAGTTTTTGCCAAATGTAATAAAATAAGGGTATGCCATATTAAAGTCCTCTATATTTTGCTAAAAGAGTAAAGTTTGCTGTACCGTCTACAAACGAGTATTTGAAATCTAAAATCCAACCAAGCACGCCATTAACGCTCACCAGTCCGTATGGGTTAGCTTTCACGACTTGGTACTGCGTAATAGTCAGCGGATGTGAAAATGTTATTTTTTCGGCTTTGAATTTGGCGTGTTGGTAGGTTATCGGTGCGTTTTCTGCCATTTGTGTTGCCGAGCCTTCAAATGGTGCGAGTGAGTATGTGGCATTCAAGTATCGCGGCAAAACTATAAAACTTGCTTTATAGTTTATCTCCCCTGTAGAGAAATTAAATGGCAGGTTGTTGTTGGTTGCAAAAATGAAACTACGCCAGCGAGATGCCATGTGTCGGGGTGTGAGTTTAGCATTGATAAATTCATTAGCATTGCCGATATTTTCTGCATTATAGGCGGTGTGTCCAATGGAATATACAGAATTTTTCTTTACCAATTCAAAAATAAAGATATTCTCATCATAGGTTGTTTCCTTTGTTTCGTTCTCTTGTTCTGCTGCGCGGCGTGTCTCCTCTATTGCGTAGTTGTCGGCAATAAACTCACATTCTTGTTTTTCGGTTTTGCTTACTGCTTTTATGCCGTTTGCAAAGGTTCGCGTGCCGTGAGGACTGTCGATAGAGTTGTATTGGTCGCTTGTGGCGTATTTCTTATAGCCGATTTTCAGTTCCGTGATGATGCGGTCGGGGTCAACATCTATCTGCACCTCTGCCACATTGGTGAGCGTGAGAATAACCGTGTTTTGGTAGAACCACGACCAGCGTTCCACACGCACGCATAGTTCGCCATTTTCAGTCACAAATCCCCAGCCTATGCAGTCTTGTGCGTTTAGGTTTTCGATGAGTGCTTTGAACGACATCGGCATATTGCGCTCGGTTTCACTATCTGTGAATAGTCCACGTATATGGTATCCGTTAGTTATTGCTTTGAGTGCTCCGTCCCCGATTTCGCCGCTTTCCCATAGGCTATCCAGTGTTTGATACCATTCGCTTTTGACTGCGAGTAGGTTTTCGCTTATAGCGTGCGAGACAATGTTGAGGGCATCGTGAACGAGCAGCATATCGGCATTGACTGGGTCTGTCTCTTCAAGGTTGTCGTACATCGTCATTTTGACGTATGAGCCTTTGTGAATTATTGCCGATGCACTCCATGAATTGACATCTGCTGTAGTCCTACAGAATATCTCCATCTTGATGGGTGCAGTATTGATTTGCCCTGTGTATTTTAGGGTCGCAATATCACCAACTATTCTCGTTGAGAACTCTTTTTCACTTAAAACCGCATTATTGGCAAGTAGTCGAATTGAGATTTTATCAATCATGCCCCCCCATAACTGTACAGAGAGTGTTTCAAGTTCGACAGTGACACTTGCTTCAATATATAATTCCGTATTGCTTCCAAATGTCTCTTCAAAATCGGCAGTTGTAGAAAAAAGTAAACCACCACTATTTACACTACCAAACTCATTAGTTGGTGCATCATCTAAAATAAATGCAGTTGCCCCCCTGACACACTTCCGGCACTTACACCAAATGATAGGTTTTGTTTCTGTTTTAATTTATTTGTGTACAACAGATGTTTCATTGGAATATGCAGGTTGAGCCAGTCGGGGCTTTCCACGCTGTCGCCGTCAATGGTTGTTGGTGTGTTCAAATCCACCTCGGTATCAAAGCGGTTGTTGAATGTGGTCTTCACGCCTATCTCGCCAACCTTGACGCTCACGCTTTGATAGTCGCCTTGCTTGACGCAGTATGTGGAGAGGTCTATCTTGCCGGAGTATATTTCCGTTTGGTCGGCATAAACCTCATACAGCACCTCGCTGTCGATGTCGGCTTCATAGGCGGTTTGAATGATGTTGAATGCCGTGCCGTAGAACTCCAAGTTGTCAAGCGAGACCTCCGCGCCCATCCCGTGATACTCGTGGCGTTTCATTGTCATCTTGAGGTTGTCGAACCCGATAGGCTCGTCAATGACGGTGGTAGTCTCATTATATGTCAGTCGGTGTGTCAGTTCCATGAGCCTGCGTATTTGCGGTTGAGGTAGGTGTGCGAGCCAAAGCCGTCATTGACGTGAACGCCGGAGCGGTCAACATTGACGGTTACAGCCTTTTGCTGTGGTATATACTTGGCGACTGCCTCGCCAAGTCTGTCGTAGTCGATAGTCAGACGATTGTCGGTCGTGGTGGCTATGTATTTGGTCATTTCGAGGTCGGTTGATGGTAGCGGTGGTATGGAGAGTTTCGGCACTCCGTAGTCTGCCCACGCGGCTTGGTTGCCGATTTTGTCGTGCGGCACTATGCTTGCGCCCTGTGGCACATACATCAACTCTGCACCTTTCTCACCCACGAGGGCATATTCGCCTTTGCCGCCCTTGCGACCTTTGGCATATTGCGCGAGTGGCTTGGCTGCAATAACGGCAATCTGTGCTGCGCCCATGGCGGTTGCGAGAGCAAGTGAAGCTATGCCTGCAGGGTTAGGAAGTGGTCCATAAGCAACAGGGGATTGAGCAAGTGACTGAACTATAGCAAGCGCAGCCGCAATTCCTGCATTGATAAGAGCCTGCGCTTTGGCATACTTGGCGGCTTTAAGTTCGAGGGCAGCCTTTTTCTTTTCGTACTCCTCTTCGGTGAGGTACTTTTTGTCAGCGTTCTTTTGTGCCTCTTCCCAGTCGGTGGTGTACTCCTCGTCAAGGGCATCAAGTTCGGCTTGTATGTTTTGGTTGATAGCCTCAAAGGCGAGGTCGCTGACCTGCTGCATATAACCGAGTGCCGTTTCAAAGCCGTCTGCAATAGTCTGCATTGCATCCTGCTGATACTGCGTTTCTGCGTCAATAGTGGCTTTGGTTATCTCCCATTTCTGCTGTTGGTAGTCTTGCCATGAGATAAGTCCGGCATTCCATTGTGCATCAAGTTGGTCTTGCTGCGCCTTATATAGTGCTGTTTGTGCATCGAGGTTGGCTTTGAGGGCTGTGAGTTTGTCGCCCCCTTGTGCTTTCTCCACTGCTCGTGCGGCTTTGTCGGCTTCTATCTCTAATTGTGTAAGTCCCTGCGAATAGACATTGATACGCTCCTGCTCACCCTCTTTGGTGAGGTCAGTGAGGTCGGCTTGCAGTTTCTTATCGATGAGCAGTATCTGTGCGTCTTTCTCCTCTTGCGTAGCAGTAGAGCGTTTCACGGCTTGCTTTTCGAGTTCGGCATTCTCTTCGAGTTGTTTTTTGCGTGCGGCGTAGTATTGGTCAAGTGCCGCCAACTGCTCCTCTTGGCTCTCTGCGCCTGTGAGAGCGTTCTTTTGTGCCTCTGCCTCGGCAAGCACAATTTCTGTTTCGCGGCGTTTGTTTTCGGCAAGGCGGTTCACTTCCTGCTCATCAATGTCACGCTTGGTATTTGCAAGGTCAAGTTCGATGGCTTTCACTTGTGCGGCATAATCTTCCGCTGCCATATTCTCTTTGTCAAGTGCGTCAATACGAGCCTGTGCCTCTTGCTCTGCTATTTTCTTTGTGAGGGCTATTTCCTCGGCGTAGTCGGCTTCTGTGCCTCGGCTTTGGGACATAGCCGTGAGCAGGTTTTTCTGCTCTTGTATGGCGGTCTGTTGCGCTTGCAGGGCATATTGACGGCGCACCTTGGCTATCTCTTTGGCTTGTTTGGCGAGTAAGGCTTTGCGCAGGGCAATCTCCTCGGCACTATTGCCTTTTATGCTTTTTAGTTGCTCACGGTAGTTATAGTTGATTTGTGCTATTTCCTTGGCTGCGCCCTCACGCATAAGGTCGATGTTGGCTTGCTCTGCTTGCAGGCGTGCCTGCTTGCGTGCTTCGAGTAGTTCCTGTTCGGCATCTTTGGCGGCTTTGTCTGCTTCGTTGGCTTCGTTTTGTAGGTCTGTGGTCTTTTGCAGGCTATCATAGTAGTTCTGCTCTGCCTCGGCAAGTGCCTCTAATGCTTTCTTATGTTTCTTACTCCCGACCCGATAGGTTTCCATTTCCTTGCGCTTGGCTTCCATCATTATCTTGTACTGGTCGGTCTCCTTTTGATTGCGCTTTATCTCGTCCTCGGTGTATTTCTTTGTGTCATCAGCGGCTTGCTTGGCATAGTTGGCTTTGATTTGTGCCAACTCTATCTCGGAGGCGTTGCGCTTTTTGGCTTCGGCAAGAGCCTCTTCCTCGGCATCGCTTGTCTCTTTGACTTGTTTCTGTCGGTCGTAGGCACGCTTGGCTGCTCCCACGGCGTTTTCGGCTTGTATTTTTTCGAGTTCTTTGCTTGCTTTGGCATATTCTCTTTCGGCTTCGCCTGCGGCAGAGAAATAATGCACCAACTTATAAATACCAATACCGAGAGCGGCTACAGCGGCTACAGCGGCGAGTATAAGTGCTATAATCACACCTATCGGGTTGGCTGCCATTGCTGCGTTGAGCGACCATTGGGCTTTGGTTGCCGTACCAGTGGCTACTGCTTGCGCTCCTTTGGCTGCTGCGTCTGCGGCGGAGGCAGTGGCATCGGTTGCACTTGCAACTGCATTCTTTTGTTTAGATTTAGCGAATAATTTATTGAGGGCAGTGTTAAGCACCACCATTGCTGCGCTGTCTTTATTTAGAGTGTTCCATACTTGCTGCACGCCGGACACGACCGACATTGCATTTTGCACTTTATAGAACGCTTGTTGCAGTCCCTCCATATCGCCACCGAGTAGTTCGGCAGCGGAAGTGGCTACGTAGAACGAGCCTGCCAAACCGTCTCCAAGACCCATAACGGCATCTATCTCTTTCGTATCACTTGCAAGGACACGAATACGCTGTTGCGTGTCGCCAATCTGGTCTTCCAACTTACCTGCGGCAATGGAAAGGTCAATAAAAGCCTGCGAGCCAAACTCGCCTGCATCCTCCATCTCCATCAGTCGCTCGCGCATTGCACGGAGTTGCTGTACTGCTTTGCCGGATGCACCATTGAGGGTGTTGTAGGCTTTGACTTGGTTTTGCAGTTCCTTGATGGACTTTTTTGTCTCGGCTGTTTCTGCTTTCTTTTGCGTGCGCAGGTCTTGATAGTGCTTTTTATTTTTCTGCAAGGCATCAGCGAGTTCCTTTTCTGACAGACCGAGTTGCTTGATAGACTTGGCATCTTCCTGCTCCTCACGGCGCAGTTGTTGCATAGCTTGTTCCTGTTCCTCGGCACGCTTGGTGAGGTCTTGCAACGCCTTTTGTGCGCTGTCAAGGTCTGCTTCGCTGGTTATCTTTATGATGATATTATTTTCTGCCATGTTTTATGCTGTTTAGTCGTTCTTTGGCTGCCTTTGCTTCTTTCTCTGCCTTGTCGATGGTGCGGTCAAGTTTCGCCATAAACTCAAGGAAAGTCATGTGTTCGAGGTTCTGCAAGTTGCCCTCTGCCACGATGTCTTTCCAGTGTTCGAACTCGTCTATTTTTTCGCCGAGCCAGCGATTCGGAGACACTCCGAGTGTATCTTGTTTAGTTCCTCGCACATCGCTGAATAGGTGTCTAAATCGGTATCGACATTCTGTAAGAAGGGCATTAACTCCAACAAAGGCTTCTGCATAAAAAAATCGCGCACCCCTTTGTCTTTCCGCCATTTGGCTATTTTCTTTTCCGCATAGTCCGGCTCATAGACGGCAGGATTTTCCGACTTGTCGAAGAAGCAGACGGACGCGAGTTTGTACAGCAGGTCGGTGTCGGTGGGCATGGTGAGCCGTTGCTTGAGTATGGAGTTCAGTTTCTCAATACGGAATATGTCGATTTTCTGCTCGTGGAGCAGTTTGTCAATGGTGTCGGCATAGTGTATGAGGAACTGCCGTGAGCAGCGCATCTCCACCTCGTTATAGACATGGAGAGCCATCAGTCCCCGCTCGTATGGCAGGTTGGAGATGTCGGCAAAGCGGTAGTATTTTGTGCCACCGCAGGTGAAGGCATACTCTATGCGGTATTTCTCTTTTTGCTTGCGGCGTTTATCCCATTCGGTGCGCCACACCTCTGCGAGGTCTTTTATAAGTCCCATAAGATTATCTCCAAAGTTTAAGCATACGCTCCGCAGTTTCTATATACTTTACAACCTGCGATGCTACGGTGGCATTCTGCCATTGCTTCTTTTGATTTTTCGCATTAGTAACAGCCGCGCTTAACTCGTAGACTGCATTAGATATTGCACTTCCTAATTGGCGTGCTATTCTGTCTTCACTTGTTGGTGTCGCCATAATTTTATAAATTTAGAATGTTATTTACTTTTTTGGTTAGATTGTCTTTTGTACCGGTTGCAATGACGCAGCCTTTGGCGGTCAGTCGCCATGTGTTGCGGCGTTCCCACAGGGTGAGGGTGTAGAGCGTGCCGTTCACCTGCTTGGTGTAGATGAGCGGTGTGCCGTTGCACGGACAGCCTTTGCGTGAGTATGTGAAGCCGAGGGCTTGCGCTTGCGTGGTCATAGTCTTATATCAGCCAACGCTATCGCTATTGGCTGATGCGTTATTCGTGTAGTCGGCATATAACAGCCGAGGTTATTGTGTTCAGTCCTATTACTGCGAGCATGTCTGCAAATACCCACCACGACCAACCGAAGAGCAGTGGGTCAAGGACGAGGGTATAGACACCGCCCATGCAGATGAGGCATTCGTACAGGGGCTTGCGAAAAAACGAAACGTGTAAAAAATCAAGCACGCTGCCGAGCCACTCTGCCGGACGATGCAGTATCATGCCGTCCCACGTGCAGACGTGTACGGCGGTGATGATAAGGGATAGTATGACGATGCGTTGCAGCATATTCTTTTGAAATCAGCCAAGATTGGCTGATACATTCAATAATTTGGTATCAGTTCTTTGTAGAACCGATGGAAATAGTAGCGCACGTTATCAAGGAAGTCCGCCTGCTGCGCTACATTCTCGCGGGAGGTCTTCACGGGTCTGTTCTCCTCGTCTGCCAGCACATTCTCGAAGTCGAAGATGGCGGGCTTGCACCGCTCGCTGTCGAACACGATGTTGTACTGTTCGAATAGCGAGTTGATGAAATAGCGGCTGTCAGCAAGACGAGGGTTGCTGCCGCTGTATTGCATTTGGCTCTTGCTCAATCCGAAGTAGGCTTTGACGACATCGTAGTTATTGAGCAGTGAGAGCGTGGTGGCGTTCTTGCCTGCCACATCGCCTGTGACGAGGAAGAATGCACCATGGTACTTGCGGTCTATCTCTTGGCAGACCATTCGTGTGGTGGCGTTCTCTATGCGTATGCAGTCAATGCCGCGTGCTTGTCCGTTGATATGTTGGAAGAGGGTGCAGGTCATCGGGTTGCGGTTGAAATCCCACGACATCACGAGCGGTGCGCTTGGGTCATAGTTCACCTTGCCGGTGTGCTTTGCCCTGTCGAATGCAAAGAGCCATAGTTTCTCGTTGATGGCTTGCGGGTTCTGCTGGTACTGCGTCTCAAAGGTGAAGCGGTTGGCGGCGCGTATCTTGTGCAGTTCCTCTACGGTGTGCTTGAACGGATAGAGAGCGTGTTCTGTGCCGTCAGCGTCCGTGGTCAGCGCAGGCAGGGAGAGTACATCCCATTCCTGCGGTTCGAGGTCGAGCAGGTAGCCGCAGAGGTCTTGCTTGTGCAGGCGTTGCATGATGATGATTATCGGCGTGGAGCGGTCGTTGACACGGCTGCGTATGGTGTTCTCGAACTGGTCGTTCACCTTCTGCCTCTTGACGGGTGAGGTGGCATCAAGCGGCTTCAATGGGTCGTCAATGATGATTGCACCACCCCACGCACCTGCGTTGCTCTCGATGTCGAAATCCTCTGCACCCTCCTCTTTGACAAGACCCGCACCGAAGCCTGTAACCTGTCCGTCCGATGAGGTGGCATAGATGCCCCCGCCCTCGGTGGTGTACCATTTCTGCTTGGAGTGGCTGTCTTTCTTTATCTCCACCCACGGGAAGAGGTCTTTGTACCAGTCGCTTGACACCGCGTCCTTGATACGCTCGGAGTTGTCGAGGGCAAGGTTGGCGGAGTAAGAGAGCATGATATACTTGCTCGCAGGGTTGATAGCAAGCCCTTTTTTTACAAAGGCTTTCAACATCTCGGTCTTGGAGTAGCGCGGCGGGCAGTTGATGATGAGGCGTGTCGTCTCGCCACGGAACACACGGTCAAGAGCGGCTGCAATCTGCTTGTGGTGTTTGCCCACATTGAACTTGCGACCGTTCTCCTGCGCAAAGAAGTAACGAGTCGCCCAGAGGGTGTCCGCTACGCACTTGGCTGCTATGTATTCCTGCTTAGTTGGCATTATATCTCTTGCTCTATCTCGCCAAGTATCTGCTTGGCTTCGGTTATTGACATACCCTTGCGGGCTGATATATTGCCGGACACCTTCTGCTCCACGGTGTCACTTATGCCGTTGAGCCTCGCTACGAGGTTCTCTTTGTAGTTGCCAACAAGAGCATTGCTGACCTGCTGCCCACGGATGGTGTTTTCTATCGCGTATAAGACCTCACAAAAAGCCTTGCTGCGCTTGGCATAGTCCTTACGGAAGTCAGCCCACTGCCGCTTTATACCTGCGTGCAGGCAGAACGCCATAAGGGTCAGCGGTCGCTCTACCTGCTGCTTGTATTGCGAGCGTTCGTCTTTGAGTGTGGACTTGCGCTGCGAGCGGGTGTCGTTGACGGTCATTGGGTTATTGGCAGACCACTCGGTGTACGCAAGGAAAGCCTCCCATAACTCTTGCGGGGACTTGAATTTCGCCGGACGACCGAACGGTTTTGCTATTTGCCAAAGTTCCATGCGTTAGAATAATCCCCATTCGGCTAATTTCTCAAAGCCGCCGAGGTTGTTGATATAGTTGCGTGCGATTGAGACTATTTCTTTGTATGGCACGCCACATACAATCTTGTCACCGATAGCGCAAACCGCTTTGAAGTCACGGTTGGTCTGTTGAGCCATAAGGTGACAAAAGATGTTCACGCTGACATCGGCTTTTGATAGGTCTTTTCCGTGCAGTCCTCCGCCCGTCACGCCGTCAGCCATGTCCGAGCCGAGTTTGCGGTTGGTAGCACCGGCATCTACATCTGTGCCGCCCGTCCACTCGCCAAGAGGGTTGACGATGGCTTTCGGGTAGAGTTTCTTGAGGTCACGGTTCTTGGCGTTGGACTGACATATTATCAGCCTGTCGCCATTGAGGATGTACTTGCCGTCAGTAGGGTACTTGGCATAGATGTCGCGGGCTATCTTGGAGAGTTGCACCTGCTCTGCGGAGAGGGGTGAGCCTTTGAAGATGCCGTTGTCGCCACAGCGTATGCCTTTGTGTTGGTTCTTGGCGAGGTGTATGTCCTGCCGCACGCGGGTGTAGTGCAGGGTCTGCTCACCTGCTATGCGGTTGACAATAGCCTGTACCTCGTCTTGCGTTATGTCCTCGCTCGTTTCGAGAATGACAGTGCATTGTCCGTGTCCAAGTAGCACTTCGGCTGCCACACGAGGGTTGTCGTTCTTGGTGTAGGCGAGGTCGACAATCGCTCCGGCTATGCGGTCAGCGAGTTTGTCGGGGTGCGATGGGTTTACTTTTTCTATCATAGGTTATCGTATCTTTTTGCGTTCTCTGTCAATTAATTCCAACGCATTACCTAATACTTCTATGAATTTCCCGTATTGAGCCTCGCGAGTAGCACCAGCATACAATCGCTTCTCAATACGACCGTCAAGAAAAATCTGACGTAGCATTTCAATGGCTGCATTTGATTTTGATAACTGACTGCTTATATAAGCATCCTGTTTTGTTTGTGTTCCCATATCTTTACTGCTTTTTTTTTGTTTTTATTCGACTTATTTACGAGAGACATACGAGACGGATACGAGACGATAGCTTGGTGCGCCTATTTAACCTCTCTAAATCCGCTCTTCAATAGAATTTTAATGTCATGCGCATTATTTGTTAATACGTGGTTTTCTGGGAGTTCCAAAAACTGAAAAACTCTCTTATTTTTTTTCTTCGCAATTGCCAAAGCGCAATCTTTTGGTGTTTTATACATCTTTCCTCCTTCCCGTTGCCAATAAACAATATATGGAGTCTCTTCCAAACCTAAAATAGAGCGCGTCTTATCTTCCCTCACTCCTTGCGGTTGCCACATATACCAGTCTTTCAACTGCTTGATCAATTCAGTCGTTGTCGTCATAGTTTTACTACCTCCTTTCCTGTTAATTTTTCCCACCTTGCGAGGATTACATCGCAGTAGTGTGGGTCAAGTTCCACGCAGCGAGCCTTGCGGTTGAGTTGCTCGGCTGCTACTATTGTTGTGCCACTACCACCAAAGGTGTCAAGGACGATGTCGCCTTGCTTGGAGGAGTTGGCTATCTGATAGGCGAAGAGCGGCACTGGCTTCATTGTCGGGTGCAGGTCGTTCTTACGCGGTTTCTCAAAATCAAGTACGGTGGTCTGCGAGCGGTCGTTATACCAGTTATGCGCCGCACCGTCTTTCCAACCGTAGAGGCAAGGTTCGTGTTTCCATTGGTAGTCTTGCCTGCCCAATATAAAGTGGTTCTTATTCCATACCAGTTCTTGTCGCACGAATAATCCAGCGTTGTTAAGTGCATTCTCGAAGTTGAGATGCTCGCACGAGGCGAACCACACATAAAACGAAGCACCTGCTCGCATTACTTCGTATGCAGCAGAGAACGCCTGTGTGAGGAATTGTCCGAATGTGCCTTTTGGCAGATTGTCGTTGGCAATAGTCATTCCTTGTAAGTTGCTCACTGCGACATTGTACGGCGGGTCTGTTAGCCATAGGTCTGCGAGGGTCAGCACTCCATTTGCTGTCATCAGTCGCTTGACATCGGCGGGGTTGGTGCTATCTCCGCAGAGCAGCAGGTGGTCGCCTAATCGCCAGAGGTCTCCCCTTTGGCATCGCACCTCGATGTAGTCTGTCTCCTCATCGAAGTTATCCTCTTGGGCTGTGTTTTCCTCTATTTCCTCGCTTTTATTATCCCATTCGGTTGGTATGCCGTTACCCCATTCTTTGAGTTCGTCCATCTCCCACTCGTTTGCAAGTCGCTCGTAGTCGTCTTGACCATTTTGCGAGTTGTCGAGCAGGACGATGGCTCTCTTCTGCTCAATGGTGTAGTCGGTCAGTCGTATTACCCACTCATCGGGTATCTCGTCAGTGAATGTGTAGGTATGCTCTTGACCGCTTTTGTCAACCCATTTAGCTGTCGCTTTCTCGGTTGCAAGTGACTGCAATGCCCGATAGCGCATGTTACCACCGAGTATCACTCCGCTCTCCTCCACTTTGAGTGGGTTATGGCGCAGGTATTGCGGCATCTTGAGTATCCTCATTTTGAGCAGTTCGAAGTCCTCTTGCGTGATGAAACGTGGATTGGCAGGTAGTCCTGCTATCTGTCCATCATTGGTTTGTATGGAGTTGAGCTTTATCATGGGATTGCTTGCATAGAGTTTCACTATTTGCCTGCAAAGATAATACAATTTTTTAGCACTTGCAAATGTTTTTTATTTTTTATTTCATTTTTCTATAAAATTGGCACGCAGGAGTGTTGCGCAGTAGTCCGTATTTGCCGTCTTGGTAGTGTGGGCAGTGCTTGGTGAGCGGCTTGCCGTCCACCATTGACCTGTTCCACTGCACATCGTACCACGTGCCAATGGAGCAGGTCTCGCAGGTGTCGGTCGTTGTCGGTTGGCGTTTCATAGGGTTACAAGTTCAGTCGGTTCATTGTCCTCCCACCGTACATTCGGAAAGAGGACATCTTCAAACGCGTCAAGGTCGTGATAGAGTTGCCACTTTTTCAATCCGTGCGGCACTTCGCATAGCGGTCGGCAGTAACTTGAGTTATTCTCCGCAAACCACCTACCGGCTGATTCCATCTTTTGTGGTTTGGCATATCCGATGAAGATATGCAGACCCTTATCTCGGTCTCTCGCTATCCATAGTTTTGTTGTACTCATAGGTTTTCCTCCTCGTATGCTTTGCACGCTTGCTGATGAGCCGCGCGAAGTGGCTGCACCATTATCACCTGCGGTGGCTGCACCATACTCGCCTGCTGTGGCTGGCTTGCCCGGCTCTGCGTTATGCTCGTTAGTGCAATGTGCTTTGACATACTCAAATGTCAATTGGCATATTTCGGGAATATCAAGCTCCGCACCGATTGTGATTCTCTTTCCCACGCACTTTGTGTCAGATTCTCTTTCAGGAGCAACATCTTCAAGTTCGACTGCGTGAAACACGCTTTTTGCCGGGCTATAATGACCGAAGCACATTATAGGGTTCTCGCAGGCGTGAAACCCCGCCTCACAGAGTTCCGCCTTGTCTTCTTCATACGTCTTGCCCTCTTCATACTGGAAGTCGCGGCAAGTCATGTCTTTGTTAAATCCTTTGTAGGCTTTCATAATAGTATTTTTTTAGTTAGTTATTCATATAATGTCGGTTGCTGACGCAATAACTTTATTGCTTGCTCCTCTTTGTGTTTAAGTGTGTCGGTCATAATTAAATCTATTTTTTACAGGCAACAATACCCTTCATACTTTCTGCTCCATATCTTATATGTTTACTTTCTTCTTCGCAATAGTATAAACACATTTCGCAAATACTGCTACCAACTCCAACTATCCTGTTTTTATATCTTTTATATGGTTCAAGTACAAAACTAAGAAACGGGAAATATAACGGCATACTTCCTATTGTATAACCGTGAGGACATTCTTCTTTGCACCTAAAATGTAGTGCGTGATAACTAATATATTTCATAAATTCCTATCCTTTAAGTATCCGTTAAGTAATAAATGTTAAAATAATGTTAATTCCGTTTGTTCGGTGTGAATAAATAAGCGGTCGAAGATATGATACAAGCAACTCACGACTATACTATTGCCTGCCATCTTGTATTGCTGACTTTGGCTTATTCCTGCCGCTTGTATCCTGTCAATGTCCGTGTCGTCCACGTCCATTAGTCTAAAGCACTCGCGCGGTGTAAATTTGCGGATGCGGTAATTGGTGTTAATCGGTTCTGCTCTTTCCATAATGAAATTGTTATTATCTTCCATTGTTCGTGTTGTTATTGTTGGTGCGACATCTGTAAAACTTTTTCTGCTCATAAAGCAGTCAAGCCACACTTGCCCACCCCTATTGACCTGCAACTCTCTTTCAATAGCTGCATCTAATCGCTTGTTTCCTGTTGTTTGCATATCGGTTCAACTATTACTGTAAATCCTTCAAGTGTCTTAATGCAGGGTGCTATATCGTTTGAGTAGGTCTCCACTGCCATTGCATCTTGATAACCTCTTTGCCCCCCCCTTAAACTTGCAATAAAGGTTCTGTCGGTATCTACATTATTTGCTATCCGTAGTCGTAGTTTCATTTTGGCTCTACTATATAGTTTTGCGTGTTATCTCTTTTAGCAGATGTTACGCAGTTGGCTACTTGCACGGGATGGCGGTTTACCACCTCACCTTTGCCCTCGCTACTCCTGCTCCAACCTAACACTATCGGCTCTTGTATAAAGTTGTCTGTCTTGCGGCTTGCGGGTAATTCTTTCTCCTTTATCGTACTCGTTTGCAAACCCTCTAACCTCGCATCTTTCAGATAATATCTCTCGTCCACATTCGTTTCGAGTACATCTTTAATCCTGCGGGTGAGCGGGAACGGCTTCGGGAACTCATAGTGTGCGCTCTCGTCAAGTATGCTCACCATAAAGATACGCTCTCTGTTCTGTGGCACTCCGTAGTGTTTGGCATTGAGTACCTGCGCAAAGTTCTTGTAACCGTAACTCTCCAATGTCAGTTGCCAGCGGTTGAATAAACGTATAAACTTACTCTGCACCAACGCCGCCACATTCTCCATAAGCAAGTACTTGGGTCGTTTGGCTGCAATGGCTCGCTCACACTCCCACAGCAGACTGCTGCGTGTGCCACTACCTTTCTCGCCACCTGCCTGCTTACCTGCGTTACTGAAATCCTGACAAGGACTGCTGTAAGTGAACAAGTCGAAGTCCGGCACTTGCGACCAATCAATCTTGCTTATATCACCGTAATTGCGGTCTGACCATTGCGGGAATAGAGCGTTGTGCGCTTGTATTGCAAATCGGTCAATCTCCGACCAACCGACAAGTTCGTAAGAGAATTGCGGGTTGTCGGCTGCAAGTCTATTCAGTGCCAAACACTGACTGTCGTAACCGCTGAATGATGTGAATACTCGAATTGTCATTGCTGCTCTTGTTTTAATGCTTCTCTTTTCTCTGCAAGTCTGCGCAGGCGTTCTTTCTCTTGCTCCGGCAGGGCATCATATTCGCGTTGCCACCGTGCTTGCCGTTCTTGGTCTTCACGCACTAACCGCTCGGCTTCCGATTCAACAGGTTCGTATGCGTATCCGTACCGTTCAGCGTCATCGCGATAGACGGTGTGCCAGCGTCCGTCAAACTGTATGCGTGCTAATGGGCGGTGCGGCACTTGCAGGCGGTTGTACTCCTCATAGTCGATGATATGTATTGACTTGTCGATGCCGAAGATGTCAGCCATCGTGAGTGTGGGATACTTGTGCGTGAGCATCAGCCGCTCGGCAATAAACTCTAATCGTGCTTTGCTGACACATTGTGCGCAGGCTTGTTTGGCTACTAATCCCCAGAAGAGTGACGGCATCTGCGGGAAGCAGGCGGCGAGCGTGGTGGTTATCATTCCCACCTCATCGGCAGTGGCGGCGGGCAGGTTGCCAAACACGGACGGCACGGCAGGTGTGTGGTCGGGTTCGTCATAGTCCGCCTTGATTGCCAAGACTGCGTTCTGTGTTTGCTGCATTGATACCGGCGCGGATGGCTGCGACTGTCTCGTTGATGTCGGCAAACTTGCTGTTGCGTTGGCTGCTTGTCGGGGCTGCTGTTGGGTGAGGGTTGTTTCCATAGGGCTTTTCGTTTTGTTGATTTGTCTTGCGATTGACTTCCCAAGTGCGGACGGCGGCTCGCCAGTCTTTCATTGGCGACTTGCCGACCACCCAGCCTTTGGATTCGTAGAAGTAGAAGAACGCCTCGGCATCGATGCCGTTCTGCCGCTCTTGGCAGTAGGCGGCAATATCGGCGATGGTGGGTTTTTGAAATTTTGAATTTTTTGGCGCGGCTTCTATATTCTCTCTATTATTATTTATATTATTTATTATTGGGGTGTCATTTTTGGTAGGGGTACTCCCCCCATTTTTGGTAGGGGTGTCATTTTTGGTAGGGGTGTCATTTTTAGTAGGGGTTAGGGTGTGAAAGACGTTCTTTTGCCCGTTTGTATATTCAACCTCTACAAGTCCCTGCGAGCGTAGTTCAACGAGAGCCCTCTGTGTCTGTCTTTCGTTGTATCCTGCTTTTTTGGCAATAAACTTGATTGTGAGGCACGCACCGCCATTGCCACCACCAAAGGCATAGAGGGCTTCATAGACATCTCTCTGCGCACCTCCTTTGATGACGTTCATCCACTCATAGTGCTTTATGTAGTATTCGTTCTCGTTCATTCTTTTCAATCAGCCAAAATTGGCTGATGCGCTTTGTTCAAAACGGTGTTTTGTTTAGTTCGATTGTGAGCCCTTTGTGGGCGTAGGTGGTGGGTTTGCCTGTCTGTCGGATTATCTCGCGGCAGAACGCCTGTGGGTCGCTGTTGCGGGCAGAGAGGTGTATGAGTACTATCTGCGTCACGTGGGAGAGGTCGTTGGCGGCGAGCATATCGCGCAGGTGTTCGAGGGACATGTGGCTTTCGAGGGTGCGGTTCTTGAGGGCAGCGGGTACAAGTCCGGCGGCGACATTGGCGTTGAGCAGGGGCAGCGAGTAGTTGCACTCTATCATCAGACTTGTGAGGTCGGGTATGCGGTAGCGCAGGTAGTAGGTGTCGGTGGCAAACAAGAGGCGACCGATGTCCTCGTGGTCGATGAGGTAGGCAAACGGCTCGGCGGCATCGTGTTCGGCAGGGATAGGTCGGACACGGAAACCACCAATGCTGACCGTGCGCAGGGGAGCGAGGACGGTGGGACGGCGGCGGTGCTTCCACTGGAACTCATCTATCGTCCCTCGTGAGCAGTAGCACTGAAAGAGGTTGCAGTAATCTTCAATGTACTTAATATGGTCAAGATGACCATGCGAGACGATACAACCTGCTACTTTCTTAGTGGTGTAGCTTAATGCTTGCAATACTTCGTTAATCGGCATTCCCGCCTCTATTACAAGAGCCTCCTGCTCGTTTTGTAACACATAAGCATTGCCCGAACTACCTGTACCGATACAAGTCATTTTCATTCTGCAATCCTCCAAATATAACCTCCTGCTTGTTTACGATATGCACCGTGTGTATTGTAGGGTGTTTTGTGCGCCACCTGCAAGATGTTTCTACTACATACTCCAGTTGCTCTGCTTGCTTCTTTGCAATTTGCATATTCGGCAATTAAATCACCATCCAAACTATACTGCGCAATCCTTTCTGGTCTTACGAACCTGTTATAATTTACCATACCGTCCACCATTGTGGGGTTCTCTGTTAGGGTTATCCTATGGTGGTCTTTTGATTTTATAACTGCAAGATTGTCCATTCGATTATTCTGCCTATTTCCGTCAATATGATGAACTTGGAAACCTCTCGGTATTGTGCCGACAAATAATTCGTAAACTACTCGGTGCATAAGGACGGTACGGCGTTTGTTTTTATCATTTGTTTTGCCTAACACACGCCGGAGATAATCTCCTTTTGAATTGGTGTTCTTGTAGATAAAGCCATCGCCTGCACGCCTTATCCTACCATAATTACTGACTTCATAGTCAACTCCATATACCGAATATGGTTTCCAAGTTTCGCTCATAATTGCTTAAATGTTTTACATATCAAATACTGACGGCATCTCTGCCTGTTTGTTGGCTTCGAGGTCTGCGTTGCTCTTTGGTGCTGCTACCTTGGGCTGTGGAGCATTAGCAGGTGCTTCCTCTTCGGGTGGCAGTTCCTGTTGGTTGGCGTTGGCGAGTACCTTCTGCTCGGCTACCTCCTCGTAGGTGGTGTCTTCAACGGGTACGCGTTCCTCGTTGGTGTACATCGCTCCGAGTTGGGTCGGGAACGCCTCACGCAGTGCGTGCATAAGGGCTACCTTGCGTATCATCGTGCATTTGATGGCATTCCATGTGCTACGCCCTTTGTCGTAGTCTTTGAGGTTGACCATAGCCTTGATGGGGTACTTGCGGTCGGAGCGATAGACCTCTGCCCAGCCACCGAGCAGCACATCGCCGTCCATGGTGAACTCTCCCTCGTTGTACAGCACCTCTGTGCCGCGTTTGACTATCAGTCCCGCACGGAAACCCTCGTACTCCGGCGCACCCTCGGCACGTTTCATAAACGCCTCTTTGCTGACGATGATTTGTGCGCTGTCCTCGCCACCACGGTTATTAGCGAACTTGACGAGGTAGGCTTCGTTGAGGAAGGGGTTGAGTTGTTGGTACTTGCAGATACTGATGAATTGCAGTATCTCTTGGTCGGTTACATTGCCGTTGCCTTTCGTGAGGAAGTTGCGCACGATGGCGGCATTGAGTTTGATTGATTGTCCGAGCGTTTCATAGGTTACCTCGAACTTTGCTGCCGGACTTCCGACAGGGGGTTGATTGGTTTGTGCCATAGTTGTGAATGTTTAATGGGTTATTACTTCGATTATTTTTGTCTTGACCACATCGTCTATGGTGTAGTCGTTGACGCTGTCTTTGAGGTGGTTCTGCACGGTCTTGTGTGCTGCCGGTACATCAGTGTCCTCAACGAGGAGGTAGAATGTGGCGGGCTTCTCTCTGCCTGTCGATTCGTCAAAGATGGTCATCGTGACTTTGGCTTTGTAGAACGCTTTGTCTTTGTCTGCGAGTTCGCCTACCTCATCGAGGAGCAGGCGGTCGTAGGTTACACGCTTGCAGGCTGCGACCTCAATGTCCGAGCCGAGGTGTGCAAGGGGTTTGACTTGCTCAAGTGCCTTGCTCTCGGCATCTGCAAAGGTGAGCGTTTCGATGAGATAAACCTGTTGTTGCTTCTGCAACTTGCCGTCTTCATTCTCTTTCGTGAAGGCGACCTTGACTTCCATTAGTTTCATTGTTTTTTCGTTATTAAATGGTTGATATTAAAGTTTTTGCAAAGTACGCACTACTATTTGGAACACGCAAGTAATAGTGCGTACTTTTTGCAGATAATTAGCAGATTTTCAATTCACTGCCTGCTACGACCGTCATTTTGATTGACTGACCGTTGGTGGGCAGGGTGTTGGTAACAGATTCGGCGTTGTCGATGAAGAGGGGTACGCTGACCTCGTAGGCTTGTGCAAAGGCGTTGCAGATGTCGATACCTGCGTTGACCTGCTTGGCGCGGTTCTGCTGTTCGTATGGTACGCCGTTGATAATGGCTTGGCAGATTTCTTTCTCTCCATCATTGGTGAGGTTGGGTTCGTACATCTTCCAGTACACCAATGTGAAGAGGCTGCTGACACCGTTCTCAATGGCTGTCACCTTGGCTTTGCGGAACGCTGCTATCTCGGCTTCTTTGCCCTCGTAGCCTGCTATGAGGTTGGCGAGGTCGCGTTGCCACTTTTCGAGACGGTTGCGCTCGGCATCGATGCGTGCGTTGGTGTCGCGTCCGGCAAGGCGGTGGAGCAGTTGGTCGCGCTCGGCGGTGAGGGTTGCGAGGTCGGCTTTGAGACTTGCTACCTGCTCGGCGGTGGTGTCTTGCTTGGGTTGCGCATCGGCTTGCAGTTGCTTTTCGAGGTCGGTCTTGGCACGCAGGGCTTTCTGATATTCCTCATCGTCAGCGAGTATCTGTTCAGCGGTGAGCAGTTTGGCACGGCGGGCAGTCAGTTCGTTGGCGCGGGCTTGTAACTCCGGCAGGCGGGCTGCATCGGTTTCGTTCTTGGCTTTATCCTCCTCGTTATCCTTGGCGAGTTGGTCGATATATTGTTTGTAGATTTCGGCATCGTGCTGTATCTGTTGCAGGTCAGCGGCTTTTAGCGAGTTCCATTCGGCACGAGCGTTGATGCGAGCGGCTTGCAGTTGGCTATCCGGCAGGGGTTGTCCGCAAGTGGGGCATACACCATTGAGGGTGGGTTCTTGGTACTCCTCTGCGTTTTTGGCTTTCCATTTGTCGCGCAATTCGGCAATACGTATGCGGTAGTTGTGGATGTCCGTTTCACGCATTTCGGCTACGCTCTTGCCACACTCAATGCGGCGTGTAATCTGCTCGGCTTCGGCTTGTACCTTTTGCAGTTCCACGGTGATGTCGGTGTAGTGCTGATTGTAGGCGAGTGTGGCACGCTGTTGCCATTCGAGTATCTTGTTGTTGAGGTCGGCAATGGCTGCTCGTGTCTCTTCGGCTCGTTTCCTGTCCTCATCGTTGACGGAGGCTGTCTGTATGGCTTCGAGTTCCGATTGGGTGGCTTGCAGTTTGGCATTGGCTTCATCGAGGAGCGTCTGCACCTGTGCAAAGTCATCGTTCACGCGCAGGCGGTCTTGTGCTTCGAGGGCAGCCGGTATGCCGTCAAGGTCGGCTTGCGCTTTTTTCTTGCCCTGCTTGACGGTGGCTGCAAGTTCGTCAATGTTCAGTCCCTCTGCGAGTGCTTTTGCCACCGAGGGGAACGGCTGTGCTATGGTGCGCTCGTCAATGGCGGGGGCTATGCTTTGCAGGGCAGCACGGCAGGCTTTCTGCTCCATTGCAGGTATGATGGCGATGTTGCTAATCATAAACCACTTATCAAGCGGCAGTATCTCCGTCAGTTTCTGTGTGAACTGCGTCTTGGAGAGTGGCACTTCGTTGATAGCGTACTCCGAGGTGTTGCCTTGCAGTTCGAGGTCGGTCTTGCCGGTGGGCTTCACCCATTTCTCTTTGAGTGTGCGCTCCACGATAAAGGGGTTGCCGTCAATGGTGAGGTGGAGTTTGACGGAGGTCGTCAGTTTGTGGCGCACCTCGTTGTTCTCGTCAAGAGGCTGCACCTTGGGACTGTTGCCTGCTTGGTTCTTGTCGAATAAGCACCAGAGGTAGGCTTCGTAGATGGTAGACTTACCTGTGCCGTTTGCACCGCAGATGTTGGTTTGGTCGGTGAACTCATAACTTGCTTGAGCCACGCCTTTGAAGTTCTGCAACTCCATTCGGGTCAGTTTGATAGTTTTCATTTGCGTTTCATTTTTTGAGGTTATACATTCGTTTGTAGAGGTTGGCGTGGGTGCGCTTGAACCGCTCCACCTCGCTCCGTTCTATTCTTACCTGTCCGCCGTATTCGTAACTCTCCAACTCTCCACGGCGGCGCATGTTGTCAATCGTCCCCTCCGAGAAGCCGAGTGCCTGTGCGGCTTGCTTCTTGGTGTAGGGCTCTTCGGCTGATGCCTTGGCAGCGAGTTCGGCTTGATAGTACCCTTGCCGCACGCCCGCCATAAAGGTCTCCTCACGGTCGGCGTGGAGGTATTCTATCAGCGTTTGGCTGTCAAGCAGCACCATCGCGCGTTGTCCGGCTAATTGTTCGAGTGGGGTCATTGTTGTTGAAAATAAGAGGGGTTGATTCTGTACGAGGCGAACCGTTTGTCGCCGTTCTCTATAAGTTCCATATCTATCGGCAGCGGGTCTGCGTCATCGTTGCGCAAATCCCATATCCGTGCGCCCAATCGGAAACAACCGAACTCTCGGAGCGCATCTATCGGGGTGATGCTCTTTCTGTCCAAGAGCCACGCCTTGATTTGGGCTGTCTGACTTTCTGTTCTCATTGCTGTGTAGTTTTAGCGATTGCTTTTTCTAATTGTCTGTTGGCTCTCTCGGCTTCCTTTTGGGTCTTGGCGACAAAGGCGAGCCATTCCTGTACTGCGGTGTACTCACCAATGGTCAGTTCACCGATATTGTTCCGTTTCAATGCCCGCTGTAGGAGTATGCGCTTGGACTTGCAGCACTCGAACCACGGGTCTTTTCTGCCCTTGGGCAGGTTCGCACGCATCGTGCGTAATTGTTCCATTGTTTCCATATCAATTGTGTTTTGTTATTATTTCAAAAATTAGCAGGCGGGGTGGTAGCTCTCTTATATTCTACGGGCGGGTTGCACGGGCTTTACTCCGCAGCCCCTTCACTGTCTTATCCGTGTCGTACAAATCGTCTGCCGTCTTAATAGGCAGCCTACCTGCTTTGGGATTATCTCTCCTCGTAGTGTTCTTTGATTGTCTGGTCAATTACTCCGCATAAGCCTGCGCTTGCAGCCGTGTACCAGAGTGCGCCTACTATGAGGCTGTCCCAGCCGCACCCTTGCTTGTGCCATTCGTAGCATACTCCCACCACGAGGGATATGCCTATCGCAGCCCATATCGCTGCATTGATTCGTCTTGCTGTCTTCATAATACTACATTTATTTATTGTTATACACCTCGTGCAGTTGTTCCTGCACCTCTATCATCTCGTTCTTGAGTGTTTCGATGGCTTCGCCGTGCTTGGTCATCTCGTTCGTGATGGCTTTTTTCCTTGCCAAGAGGTAGGCTTCCAATGTCCCCTCACCTCGGTAGGTCAAGCACACATCTCCGTACTTGTGGAAATCAACTTGCAACCCATCTTCCGTGATTATCCTCACGAATGCCTTGTTGCGATAATCTACTCTGAAGTTACCTTGGCGAACCTGTGCCGTCACTTCGTTTACAATGTTCTGTAGTTGCGTTTTCATTTTTTTATAAATTTTGTTGGTTATTTATTTTCTAATTCGGGGTTTTTATATTACCTTTGCAGATTGTTTGGTGGTATTTTTGCTTTGCGTTATGTTTGCTTTTTGTTTTCGAGTGCAAAGATACGAAAAATAATTCGTATATCCAAATTAAATACGAATAAATGTTCGTTTTCTTAACAAAATACAACTTATTCTTAAAATATGTACTAAATGGAGCGTGTTAGCCAATTAAAAGACCTGTATAATCAGGCACGCAAAGCAGGGCTTTGCTTTACACAAAAGGAATTTGCTGCACTTATTGGCATAAGTCCTACGAACTTTTCTTCTGCTATGAATGGAGACGAAAAGTACCTAACTGATAATCTCTTTTCAAAAATCGAAAAGTTATTTACTGAACACAACCTTCAACCCGTGACGGATAATCACGGCACGGTCATTCAGTCACAAAAAAAATTTACTCAAAAGGAAAATTCTACAAGCGAGCAGGAAAGAATAGACAAGTTCCTTGATTTGCTAAAAGAAAAGGATGTACAAGTGAACCGCCTTTTGACGATTATCGAAAACATGCAGGCGAAATGACTATGCCGCCACTATGAGACGACTATGTCACCTCGACAAATAAAAACTTTATGGAACTATTAAAATCAAGTGAGGTATGCCATCATTAAGAAAAATCACTGTTGAGAATACTGATATATCAATTATTCTCGGGAAAGACCAAAGCGACTATATCTCTTTGACGGATATGGCGCGTTACAAAGACAACGACCCTGCTTTGGTCATCAGCCATTGGATGAGAAACCTGAACACATTGGAATATCTTGGCGTATGGGAAGTGTTGCATAATCCAAGTTTTAAACCCACCGAATTCGGTGAGTTTAAAACACAAGCAGGATATAACTCATTCACCATGTCTCCCAAAAAGTGGATAGAAACAACACATGCGATAGGGCTTATCAACAAATCGGGTCGGTACGGAGGTGGCACGTATGCGCACAAAGACATAGCATTCAACTTTGGCATGTGGCTAAGTCCTACATTCCAGTTGTATGTAGTCAAGGAGTACCAACAACTGAAAGAGCAGGAACAAAACCCACTTACGTTGCAATGGAACGTAAAGCGCATCCTATCAAAGACGAACTATCAGTTGCACACAGATGCTATCAAAAACAACCTACTCCCACAACTATCATATGAGAAAAAGAAAGAATATCTCGTATATGCCGATGAAGCTGACATGCTGAATTTGGCATTGTTTGGATGTCGTGCCAAAGACTGGGAGGAGAGTAACCCGGAACTTGTATTACAGGGGCTGAATATGCGCGATGCGGCATCTATTAACCAACTTGTAGTGCTTGCAAATATGGAGTCGTTCAACTCCGAACTGCTAAAACTGAATGTCAGCCGTGAAGAAAGATTCAAAATGTTGAGCAAGATGGCAAAGGAGCAGGTTGCCACATTGGAGGCGAGCCACTCCGAGCGGCGTTTCCGAAAATTGACGGACACCAACATTTCTCCTAAAGAACTAAATTCATAACACTGTATGGAAACGAAAAACGAAAACTACGGACTGATTTATGTCCTCTCTAATGAATGTATGCCTAACCTCTTAAAGATAGGTATGACCACAAGAACCGACCTCAAAAAGAGAATGGATGAGTTATTCTCCACAGGCGTTCCTGTCAACTTTAAAGAAGTAGCCTCTTGCCGTGTTCCCCTCGAAAAACTGAAAGAGGTTGAAGCCGCCCTGCACTCGGCTTTTCAGTCGCACCGCAAAGGAACGCATGAGTTCTTCGAGATTACTCCAGCGGAGGTTATTCCTATCCTCAAAATTTTAGAGAAAGCCTACGGATTGACTGATTCTAAAAAAGAGGTTCAAAAGGTTATTGACGGCGTGACCGAGGAAGATAATATCAAACACGGCAAACGCCCCAATATGGACTTCTTCGAGATGGGGCTTTCGGTTGGGGCTGTCCTTATATATAATAATGACGAGGCTGTTCGTTGCTCTGTTACCGACCGCAAAAAGGTCGAGTACGAGGGCAAGACTTATTCTCTCTCCAACCTCACCCATCAACTGCTCGGCACAAAGCACGCCGTGCGCCCTGCACCCCTTTGGCATACCGAGGACGGCAGGTCGCTGATTCAACTTTACAACGAGACCCTTGCGGCTCAACTCGCTGCAACCGATGCCGCTATCGCTGCTGCTAATGCTGAATATGACCAATTCAAAACTGAATGTAAATGAAATCTCAACAACGATTAGAAATTGACAAACGCTTTCTCAAAGCCTATCGGCTGCTCTATGCCGATGAGAAAGTGCAAATGAAAAAGGACTTTTGTGAAGCCACCGCCCTGTTGCCGCAGAACTTCTCCATGTTAGAACGCGGCGACCTCTCCTGCACGGTAGATAATATATTCAATCTCTGCACCAAGTTCGGCGTGTCGATTGAGTGGGTGTTTTTTGGCAAAGGAGACTTCTATGCCCACGATTAAGTACCGCATATCGTCACGCGTGCATAACGGGCAGGCGGAGGTGTTGGCTCGCTTCTATGACGGCGAGGTGTCGCAGCGTGCCAAGACCCGCATTATTGCCCCTGTAACGGCGTGGAATAGCGCAGACGGGTGTTTGGTCATCCCGCGCAAGACAACGCCGGAGAGCGTAAATCTGCGCGAGATACAGCGCAAACTGGACGAACTGACCGACACCATCTGCAACGCTTGGTGGCGCGACCGCTTTGATGTCCGTGACGGCTGGCTGCAGCAGGTGATTGACGAGTTCCACGACATTAAACCTGTGAATGCCCCAAAAACACTGCTTGACGTGTACGAAGAATATGCACCTGCACGGAATTTAGACGAGGCTACAAAGCGACAATACGAGGTTCTTTTTTCTGCTCTTGGCAGGTGCTTTGGCAAGCGCACTCTTTATGTTGATAACATTAGTGTGCAGGATATAGAGACGTTTGTTTCGTTTTTCCGTTGTGAAAAGACCAAGGACGGAATTATCAACCGCTCTCAAAACACTATTACAGGCAAACTTAAACGCTGGCGAGCATTACAGCACTTCGCGGTGGTACGAGGCTATGCAGAAACCTCTCCTTTTTTGCGATACAGCATTCCTGTTGAAGTCTATGGAACTCCGATATTCCTAACCATAGAGGAGCGCAATCAACTATATGCTTTTGACGAATTAAGCCCTGCGCAAAAAGTTCAGCGCGATATATTCATATTTCAGTGCCACGTTGGTTGCAGGGTTAGCGACCTTATCGGGCTGACAAAAGAAAACGTAACGCCGGACGGCTTTCTGCAATATATCCCCAAGAAACAGCGCAGGCGTATGCCCATCACGGTGCGTGTGCCACTTTCTGCTATTGCTCAAGAAATAATAAGCAGATATGCCTCAATAGACAGCACTCGTTTACTGCCGTTCATTCACCCCAATAATTATAACGAAGCCATACACGAGGTCGCAAAATTGGCTGGGCTTGACAGGATAGTGATGGTGCAGAATAGACTAACAATGCTGCCGGAGTATCATCCCCTTTATGAGGTTACTACTTCCCACACAGCTCGTAAAACATTTATTGAGGCAATGTTTCGCGAAACGAAATCGGAGCGCATTACATCTGCTTTCACAGGTCACGCAGACGGCTCTCGTGCATTTAGTCGTTACACTGATGTTGATGACGATATGAAAAAGGAGATATTAGGTCACCTCGAAAAATGACGATTTATTGACGGATTTCGTTGTCAAATCTTGTGAATGCTTGGAGATTTTTATTCCATAAATCTTTCGCCTCCACATTCATATAAAACGAGTGCCTACCACAGATAAACAAGAACTAATAAACCATCGTGATACCACCGGGGTCACAAAACATTAAAAGTTCACGTATCGTCGTTATTTCAACATAATGACTTTAGCTGTGGCATTATCTTTACCCGTCATGGTATAGCCGACCGGAGCACCGAGGAATGTCGGATCGGCGATAGTGTATCTCCGCCCGTCAACAAAGATACAATCACCGTGAACATTATCATTAAATGCCACTGCCGTAGCGAGGTGACCCGGGTAATGAATCAGCACGGCATCAAGCCCGAGTAAATCACGCACCAAACGGGTGAACAATATACTGCGATCCTCGCAATCGCTATAAGGATAGAACAACGTCTCTTCAGCAAAGAAAGCACGATCCTGTCCCCATATCACATTATCATACTGATAAGCAAACGCATTCTGAACCCAGTCAAGCAACACATTGGCGGCTTCTTCTTCTTTTTTCCCTTGAATAGCAGTTTTCAGTGCCGGATAGAGGGTACGTTTTATACCTTCGTCAAGCGGAGTATTGGCATACAATGCCCATCGGGAACCTTTGTCATCACCATACTGACCTGACGGATAAGTATCGTAGAATTCCATAAGGTTTCTGTTGATACTGACCGCAGCGGAAGTACCTTTGCGGGTTTGCAGTGTGCGCACCGGCGATGGGTCATAGACAATGTCCTGCTCATCAGAAATCACAAGTGAGAGAGCCTGCTCATTATCGAAAGCCTCGGGGCAAATTCGCAGACTGCCTTCGATAGGCTCAAAAGCAAAGAAATTATCATTACCTATTTTATAATACGTACGATCATAGATAGAATACTTGCTACCTACGAGCATGACTAATCTGCCGTCAGCTGTAGTACCGAAACGCATCTTATAACCGGACTGGGTATATAAATAAGCTTGCATAGCCACCGCCGCATTATTTTTTCCGCCGCAAAGAGTTTCTCCGACAGTTTGAAGAAGTGTCAAATAAGCCCAATCGCAAAGTTTCAGGTCTTTGCGAGCCTTCAAACAATCATAAAGGACATTATCAAAGTCAGAACTTGACAAATCATCCCATGCTTTAGCAATCTGCTTGCCTTCTATACCATCGAGCGTAAATTTTCTGTTAGGGATATGAATAGCGACCTCTGTGCCATAAAGTGACAAAGGAATAGTGCGCTCAAATTTTACGTTCTTATTCTGTTTAACAGGTTCTATAGGTTGCGGTTGAGGCTGTGGTTCTGGTTGGTGGATTACTGCCACAACGGGTACAACAGTCGGCAGGTCAACTTTTGGTATATTATGATAGAATGAGCGGTCGGGGATATCTTCTATCTCCTCATCATTCTCATGCTTTACTTTTCCGTACTGCTTGTTGTCGGGTTTGCCGTCTTGACCTTTATGAGGTTTGCCGGAATCAAACTCGTCTTTGATAGGTTTGGCATC
>ERZ842401.1114-NODE-1114-length-39368-cov-5.693129_pt1 | contig 39368 bp, 41 predicted proteins | sample MGYA00521270_ERZ842401 | MGnify/ENA primary metagenome ERZ842401 (study PRJEB31892, sample SAMEA3878208) | bioreactor metagenome | biome: Moose rumen | place: Sweden | collected 2011-10 | study: EMG produced TPA metagenomics assembly of the PRJEB12797 data set...
ACTAAACAAAGGTTAAATTTAAATCATCCTACGGTTTATCCTTTAGAAATGATAGAACGAATTATCAAAATGTCTACTTATGAAAACGATACTGTGCTTGATCCGTTTTTAGGAAGCGGTACAACTTTGTTAGCAGCAAAAAATCTTAATCGAAATGGCATTGGCTTTGAGATAGACAAAAATTATGAAAGTGAAATTAAACAAAGGTTACAAAACGAGTATAAATCTGCCAATCAGCTTTCAATAGTATAATTTTTATAGAGCATTACATCTGAATACATCACTATTATGTAATATTAATTTTGCTCTGGCATTATATGTTTCTTGTGAAGATTGCCCGTTTTGATGCAATAATATAGCCTCAATAATGTTGCTCATTTCATGCTCTGAAAATAATGTATTTATAGAATTTCTATGGATATTTAATATTTGCTCTTTTGTTTCCGGTTTAATTCTGTATAAATTTTTATCTATATATGAAAAATATCCTGACCAAGATGTATTTTTAATATTTCCGTCAATTGCACGATTTAAAGGTGTTGAAACATCCACAGAAGAATTTATATAATCCAGGTGATTTTCTTTCAATAAATTTACATTTTCTATGCCTCCGCATCCCAAATAATGGATTTTTGAATAGTTTCGAATATTCCAAGTAACTAAATTATTGACATTATTTCGCATACTTCTGGTTAAACCGCCAATAGCAATATTAATTGGTTCAAAATTTAATAAAGATAAATAATAATCATACTGTTCCCTTGTCCACTCTCCGTTACAAGTTATCATTATCTTATTTATAGCATTTTGTTCCCCTATTCTATCAGTTAATTCTTCATATAATTTATTGGTATATTTTGCACAATATCTGATTGATAATCGTTCTGTTTCAATATCATTTTCATTATTATTCATGAGGTTTGTTCTGGTATTTCCATTTTGAGAACGAATTTTAAAAGGATTAGGAATGTCAAAACTTACCGCATAATCAATATTTGAATTAACTATAATATTTGCATATTTTTCCGTTATATGCAATTCTTCTACAGTATTATCAAATTTATTTAATATTTCACTTGAAGATATTTGGGGATTATGATGAGCAATCCAAGCAACTATTTTAGCAGTCCCGGAATCCAATAATATTTCAGAATTGTCTAACACAAAATCATCATTTACATTGTTAAAAAGCCATTGTCTAATATTATCAATTTCATTCCACCTTTGAGGTCTTATTAAATTCCCAGAGGAAACGTGATTAAAAAAGATATCACCGAATTTAAGTAATATATTAGATTTTAATATTTCAGGCATAGTGGAATTCCATATCCTTTTTATACCGTTCCAATCACCTGCACCACCACCGGCACTATAAATAAAATAATATTTCATTTGTTTATCCTTAGTTATTTTTTATACCGTTCTTTTTCATATCTTGTATAATATCAATGAATTCCTCAAATGTTCCCATTTGTAATAATGGGGAATATATTTTTGTTGTATAGCCGACTTTATTAACAATCTTATAAGAATCATTGACAATTTTATAATCTCCTTCTCGAATTTCGCGTTCAAATTCAATATTTGATTGATACAAGTATGATTTAACTTGTTCAGAAGTTTCAAAAAATAAACCTTTTAAACAAGGATAATCTATCCAATGTAAATAAAAAGCAGGTCTGTCTAATTCTGATTCAATTATTTCTATTTGTTTTTTTATTTTTTCATAATCTAATGTCGCACTGCCTTCATAACAAAATCTTTTGATTTTATTATTTGCTTGAATAAAAGGGGCTCCGTGATATTTTACTTCAAAATAACATAAAATCCCCTTATCACTGCCTAATATCATACAATCAGGATATTTTTTATTTGTTTTATCGGCAGGCATAGCTTTAATATGCAATTTTTCATTAAGGTAATCCATAAGGATTTTTTCTAAAAAACGTCCCATTTGAACATCTAACCCTTTTATACTTTTATTTCTGGGTTTCATAAAATATTCAGCACATTTTTTACAGGTTACAGATAAATCCGGAATCTCGCTTTTTAATTGTTTTATTGTTTTTATATTATCTTGAGTATTTTTTTGATACATCTGTTCATAACAATAATCATTAAATTTAGTATAAGAAAATTGATTTTCATGTAATTTTACATTTTTAAAAAAATCAAAAATTTCTTCCTGTTTATTCTCTATAAAATCTTCGTATAACATAATATACCTCTTAATCAATAAAGTTAAGTCATTTTATAACAGATATACAACATACATTTATATGAAAAACTTAAATTCATTATTAGTAAACATTTTTACCGAAAACATTGGGTTTGGTAAAGATGAGAACGCGCTAAGAGCAAAATCTTACACATAAAAAAATCAATTAATCTTTTTTATTCAATGCATCTTGCAATGCTTTTTCAAGCACTTCAATCTTACTTTCCAAAACTTTTACCTTATCGGAACTTTCTTGAGAGCTTAATGAATTTTTCTCATATTGAATTTTTGAGAAAAAATTTTGCTCTTTCAATTTTCCGATTACAGGTATAAGTGTAATCCATTCAGCAATACTCCCTGCAACAGCGGATACTATAATAACAACCCCAAGCGGAATATTACCGTTAAAAATATAAGGGATATTTAACATAACATCAACCGAGATATTTAAATAACCTATTACCACTATTGCAAGCCAAAATATCATTGATATTAAAAATAAAGCTATCATATTTGTTGTCCTTTCAAGTAACGTAAAACTTTTTCTATTTTTTCATCAGGCGGAATTTCAATTTCAATTGTTTCAGAATTGTATTGAAAATTCAAGTAATAAGATTGAAGCACTTGTTCTTGCGTTTTAACGTTTGCCATACCTGCACCGTACAACGTATCGTTAAAAACAGGGAACCCTTTAAAACTTGTATGCACTCTTATCTGATGAGTTCTGCCCGTAATAAGAGTTAATTCAACATAAGTTGCGCCTTTAAATCTTTCAATCACTTTTAATTTTGTAATACTGTCTTTAGCGCCTGCAACGACAGCCATTTTTATAGGATTAGAAGGACATCTTCCAATAGGTAAATCAATTACATCTTCATCAAGCGGATATTTTCCTTTTAAAATTGCACGATATTTTTTTATAATTTGATGATTTTTAATAAGATTTGCCAGATATTCATGAGCCAGATTATTTTTTGCAATCACAAGCAGTCCTGAAGTATTTCTGTCAAGCCTATGGACAATTCCCCGCCTAAAATCACCGTTTAAATCAGATAAATTTTCGCCATACTTGAATAAAAGTGCATTAACAAGAGTTCCGCTTTTTTCATTTGCACTCGGATGAGTAAGCATGCCTGACGGTTTATTTATAATTGCAATATCGTCATTTTCAAAAACAATATCAAGAGGAATATTTTCAGGTTCAATTTTAAGCTCTTGTGCTTCTTTAAGTTCAATATTCAAAATATCACCCTCTTTAAGTTGATAAGAAGGTTTTACATTTTTACCGTTAACCGCTACGTCACCCGATTTTATTGAGGATTGAATTTTAGACCTTGTAAAATCAAGTACTTGAGCAAGAAATATATCAAGCCTTTTAGCTTCATCATTTTCATCAATATTTATAATCATCTTGCTTTCTTTGCAATTATAATAATTGCCCAAATTATAACACCAATTGTGATTAAGATATCAGAAACATTGAATACAGGGAAATTTATAAACTTCAATTGGAAAAAATCTCTCACAAACCCATAGATAATTCTTTCGTGTAAATTTCCGGCAATCCCCGCAGATAACATAGCTATAAAAAACAGTTCAAGATATCTTATTCCTTTTACGTGCCTTACAATGTAAACTGCAAATAATGTTATTGCTACAACGGAAAGAATAATTAAAAATTCGCGGGAATTAGGTAAGATATTAAACGCCGCACCGGAATTTTTGATATAAGTTAACTTTAATAAAGGACTGTTATGATTTAGACTTATGTAATGGTTTGCAAGATATCCCGATATAAATAAATCAGCAAACAAAAACATTACAAAACACAGAATTGTATATAAATATTTACCTAATCTTTCCACCTTCAAACTCTCCGTTTAACTTTTTTTTCAAACTTTCTTCTTCCAATTTAATTTTTTCTTCAACAGTTTTGACATCTTCTACAAATTTATTTACAGGAACAACGTTAATCCTTGTCATTATAAAAGCAGCACCTGTCATAAGTATGTTTTCGGAATTTGCCCTTCCGACAGCAACAGATGCAACATTGTATTCGTTAAGATTTTCTTTATTTGCCGTAAAAATTCTCTGTAAAAGTTTATTTTCCGAAATATTTCTGAATTTTTCATCTCCTCTTTCTTGAGGATAAGTAATATTTGCCTGACTTATTGCGGCAATAGCACTCATTGAATCAGGTAAATCAACCTTTAAAGTTGAAGTGTATTCTTTTCCTGCAAACGCTACATCAGGAGTAGAAAATTCCATATCTATATACTTTGCCTGCCCGAATTTTAATGACGATTGCTCACTTATTATATCTTCCGAAATAATTTTCCATTCACCGTTTTGCTTGGATAAATGGTACAAACTTCTTGACTTTATATATAACTCACCATAAGAATTAACTGCTTCCGTTAATTTGTCGGAACCTCCAACTGCAGCCGTTGCAGTTTCAACAACTTCAACCGATGCATAAAATGGTTTTACGTCAATACTTCTTACTTCTGTTTTATAAGAAACATCAGGATAAGTTGTCCACGTATCTTTTATTAATTGAAAATAAACATCCCTATTAAATCCGTCACTATTGGTGAAATCCTTTGAATATAATTTTTCAAGGTTTTCAAAGTCGTGCTTATTTGCAAATTTAAATTGCTTTGTAATAACTTCCCTAACTTCTTTTTCCTGAATTTTTACAATAAATTCCCTTGTCGGCATTTTATCCTGCTTTGAAATGCGAAGGCTGAAAGCCTGTGATTGCGGACATAAAAATACCGATAAAATAAATAATAAAATAACCGTCTTTTTCATCATGACTTAATTATACTTTACAATATAGAAAAACGCAATTGTCAAAACAAAAAAAAAATGATAATCTTATAACAGACAATTGAAGGAGAAATTTATGAAAAGAGGTTTTACTTTAGTGGAAGTTTTAATTACAATAGCAATACTCGGCATACTGGCAGCAATGACACTTCCGCAATTATTATCCAACCAGTTTGAAGATGAAATTGTAAACAAATTAAAAAAAGCACATTCTACCATCGCTCAAGCAGTAGAATCAGCATCACGAACAGAAGGGTTGGTTTCTGATTGGGGTTCAAACGTTAACAATGTTTATGCAAAAATAAGTCCGCAATTAAGAATAATTAAAACATTTAACACTTCAGGAACAGGATGCCAAAATGGCGGTGCATTTTCTGATTCTTGGAGATCTTTAACCGGAAATACCGTTCAAAATTGTATGTTGAATTTTTCGCTTGCTGACGGAACCGCTGTCGGAATAAAAAGAGAATCAAATAAAGCGGTATTTGGAGTTTCAAATCAATTATTATCAAGTAATTTTATAGTATTTTTTGTTGATTTAAACGGTAAAAGCGATCCAAATGTAATTGGTGCGGATATCTATGCGTTTGTTTTGACAAAGAAAGGAATAGTTCCTGCCGGCATTGATAATACTGCATCTTGCACTGCAACAGGTTCTAATGTCGGTTACAATTGCGCAGCTAAAGTTCTCAATGAAGAAAAGCTTGCCGAATAAAAATATTTGTTAATTAATAAAAACTCCTTGCTTTATAGCAGGGAGTTTTTAGTTTAGTTATCTTACCTTATTTTCACTCCCGTTAATTAACCGTTTTATGTTTTCTCTATGCAAATATGTAATATAAATTGCACCTATCAAACAGTATATAACATAGGCTAAAGGCTGCTTAAATACAAACATTAAAATCGGTGATAGGCAAAGAGCAATTATGGAACCGACTGAAACATATTTAGTGAAATAAGTAATTATTCCCCAAATAACGGCAAGAATTAAACCAACCTGCCAATTTAAAGCCAAGATTGTACCAACACCTGAGGATACTGATTTTCCCCCTGTAAATCCGAGAAAAACAGATTTGCTATGACCGATTATAACGGCAACAGATGCAATTACAGGTAACAATCCTAAAGATACCATACTAACCGTCAAAAATTTTGCAAGTAAAACAGGCAGTGCCCCTTTAAAAGCATCCAACAACATTACGGCAAAAAACCACTTTTTCCCCATTACACGTTTAACATTCGTTGCACCGGTTGAACCCGAACCGATTTTTCTTATATCTTCACCTTTAAACGCTTTTACAACTAAATATCCCGTAGGAATTGAACCTATAATATACGCCCCAAAAATTACGGCTATAATTTCAACCATTATTTTTAACATTTTCTACCTCTCTAATATCCGAATTTTACCAATTTTAATATCATCTTGCAATATTGTTAAGTATAATCTATAATTTTGATACTAAAAGGAATTATATGAAAAAATTTTTAAGGCGTAGAATTGCAATAGTTTTAGCATTGAATTTGTTTATGGCTCCTGTTTTTGCCGAAGTTTTTGATTACTCAAAATATGACTTCAGCGATGAAGCCCAAACTCGATTTGACAATATGCAAAACTACAATCCTTATCCAAATAGTGAAGAAGATTTTTCCGTAACACGCCAAAAAAATAATAAAAAAGAGAATAATACATCTCAAGATTACCCTTCCAATTCACAATTTAACAATCCTTTTTATCCTGATAACAGCGATTATTACCCTGAACAGAGAAAAACTTATGATAATTCTCAAAATAACAGCGGAATTGAAAACCCTTACATAGAAGAAAATGATGATAATTACAACAAAAATACATCTTCGCCGCTTTCGGGACACGTTGTATATGTACCTGAGGGAACGTATTTGGAGATTATGTTTGAATCTGGAATAAGTTCCGGAAGCCTTGATAAAAATGACAGGATAACAGCGGTATTACCGAAAGATTTCACATATAACGGCTATTTGATAGCACCGGCAGGAAGTCTTGTATATGGAACGGTTATGGATGCTCAATCTGCCGGATATGCTTATGGTGCAGGCAGTATGGCGTTAAAATTTGATGAAATTCAACCGCTTGAGGGAAATCCCTTTAAAATATCAACTGTTACAGCGATTGTAAAAGGTCAAAGTACCCGTGCAAAAAGCATGACAAGAGATGTACTTGTCGGGACAGGTATGGGATTATTAGGCGGAATGCTCGGCTTTTTGCTAACGGGCGGCTCAGGCGGTGAACAATTTGTTCGAGCACTTGCAATAGGAGGCGGTATCGGTGCTGCAGCAGGCGGTGTCAGAGGCGGAATGACTCGCGGCGAAGATGTTAAAATACCTGACGGCTCTAAGATTAAAGTAAGATTGGAAAAACCGATTAATATTTCTCCATATAATTGATAAGACTTAAATAGTATGATATATTTATATTAAAGAAAAGGAAAATTGGATTTATGAAATTAAATAAACGTGTAATAACTTTAGGAATAATAATTCTATCCGCAGTCGCGGTTGCAAAGCTTGCATGGGTTGGTTTAAGCAAGATTAAAGTTGATGAATTCAGACCTGAAGCGGTTATGTTTTTGCTGGATTCCTCCGCTTCCAACCAAAAATACTTACCTGCTCAGAAAAAAGAACTTCGCCAAATCTGTAATCTTTTAGATCCTGAAGATAAAATTAAAATCTTTAATGTTTCACAAGACGCTTACCTTATATATGAAGGCTCTCCTATGAACGGAAGCAGTATTACAAAAGCACTGGATGAATATACAAAATTTAATTCAAAAGATTACGGAACAGCATATGGCGAAGGCATTAAAAAAGCATTCAAATACGCTCTTACAATGAAAGAATCCGGTTACAGCCCTGCAGTTGTTGTAATTGGCGATTTAGAGAATGAGGGAGATGCTAATAAACAATTAAATTGGGAAACTCTGCCTGAAAATGTTAAAAACGTTAAACAGTATGCACCTGAGCTTACCATGATGTTTTTAGATGCTCATCCTTCAAAATTGGATGTTGTAAAAGATAAACTAACTCCTATATTGGGTGAAAACAAACTTATAATTGCAACAAGCGCAGATAGTGATAAGGCTATCCGCAGATTTATAAATATTATTCGTGATTAGTAAAAATAATGAGGACTATATATGGCATTAATAATTTCTACATCGGTTGAAGAAAAGACATTTGCGGGAAATGATGTTATAAACATCGGAACAAGCCCAAATTGTGACTTGAAATTGAATATTGATTTTGATTTATTGATATCCGTTCAATTTAATCCTGAAACACAAAAATGCGTAATTGTTAACAATTTCCAATCACCAAGGGTAATGTTTAGAGGAAAACCTATCAAAAAAATTGAAGTCGGCGAAATGTGTAAAATTTTGATTGCTGATACAAATGAATTTTTAAGTGTAAAAATTGTAAAAGAAGATTTTTCACGTTCAAAATCAATAACATCAATTGCTGAGGAAGATTTTACGGAAGCTGATATCAAAGGAATCTACGGAAATGATGTTAATGCGGCAATGAAAGTTAAATTGGACAAACAAAAAACCGATATAGAAAAAGAACGTGTCGGAATTATAAAACAGGTTGGTTATGCGATTTCGGATTTAAAATCGAAACTTTCAGCCAATACAAAAACAACTGTATTTTTACATGTTGCAATGTTGTTTAGCGCAATGATTTGTGCGTTTGGTGTTTCCAATTACCTTATGGGCTTGTCAATCCAAGATTCCGGCAATTTCTTACATCTTCCGACAAACTTGAAAGTTTGGGGAATTTATACGGTTTTGATTTACGGAATATGTTTGCTTTTGAAACAGGGAGTTTATTTGTATCTCCAAAGTAATCTTCAAAAAGAGATGAGCCGCTCAAATAAATTAGCCGAAATGTTTATGCTGACATTTGCACTTATCTTTGTTTTGGGAATTTATATCGTAAATCTCGTCTATTATTCAAACGTAAATGATTTTTCAACATTTGCGATATTTATATCGTTCTTCTTCTCAGGTATAATGGCAGTTTTGGCAATAAGCTGCGGGTATTTCAAGTGTAATGAAACCGAATGGAATTTGGCATTAAATAAATATGAATACAGAGAAGATTTTGAGGCCGTAATAAAGGCGTATCGCTTATGGATTGACAGATATATAAACAGTTTAAGTAATACAAAAATCCAATATATCCGTGACAAAATGTTTAATCTGCAAATTAAGTCAGGATTTGAAATTATAGTCGGGATATTGACTGCACCGTTTTTGGCTTATGGTGTATCAAATACTTTAGCAATGTGCTTTCCTGATGCAGCAGGATGGGTGAGAATTTCAGGGCTGAGAATAAGTCCTATCTTCCTTGTACTTGCAACATTTTTGATAATCTTTGCTTTCTTTACGTTTGTAAATGCATTTTTATCATCAAAAAAAGTTCAAGGTTCACAAGTTATAAAACAAGACGGGTTTACGGATTACAAACAGCACGGGGTTACAATCTACGGGCTTGAAGGTGTCAGACGACTGGAAGCCGATAAACGCCGCTCTTTGACTATCGCTATTTCAATCATTTTAATAGAATTTACAATGAATGTTTCGTATTTTATGACTGAAATCGGCGGAGACTTACAGGGAATTTTACTCAGTTTGGTTGCGGCTCTCGTTCCGACAGCACTATTAATCGCCGAAACAGTTATGCTCAGTCAAACCAGATTTGAGATAAATTCTTGTGATGAATTAATTTCTAAACTGGATAAAGATTAATTATGGGTTTAATTTTCAGGGTAATATATGTACTTCTGTTTTTAATTTCAACTTTCTGGGTAACAACTTTTCACCCCGAATTGCCCAAGCCTGCCGTTTTTGAAAGTCAGGACTTTAAAGTAGCACAAATTGATACTAATACTCCCGAAGATACAAAACCTTCAGGCACACTTCAAGTTACTGATACAACTTTAACATCAACTCAAGAACGGCCGGAACCTGTTATATATAATCTTTCACCGGAATCCGTTATGAGTGATTCGAATAATTGGATTTTTCAACAAAATCAACCAAAGTCATCAAATACAAAAGTTACAGTAAATACTCCAATTACAAAACCTGTTGAAAAAACAATTACCCCTGCAAAACCACAAAAAACATTTACCGACATTGTAAATGAAAGCCAAAAAAATCCTGAAAAAGATTTAACGCTTGAAGAAATAAAAATTGTTGTAGATGCGCTTTCAGGGCGTTCAAACGCAAATCAAACGGAACCAAAAACAACTTCGACAAATACTTCCAAACAAATGACCGAAAGTGAAGAAATTATTGCATGGAATATTTGGCGCGCCAATTTTCAAAATACTGTAATGAAAAATTCAGGCAATATTCCTGCCCCTATTGGCACGGCATTTCTATATTCTTGCGTTGTGGATAAATACGGAAATATTTCTAACATAAACGTTTGGTCCACAAATCCAAGCTACACACCTATGGCGAAACAATACATTAAACCTGCAATAACAGGAATGCAGCGCAAACCTGTTGTAAAATTTCCAACCGGTACAAAGCGCACAACAGTTGTTGCAGAAGGTTCGTTTATAATGTCAAATGTCGACAGATATGCAACACCAAATTATTATTCAGACTATGAAAGGGTAAGAGTGCAAAAATGAACACTAAAAAAATATTTACAATATGCATAATCTTTATCATATTTTTTGTTATCGGTACATTAACTGTGATAAAATTTTCACCTAAAATGCACCAAACTGTGCTCATCGAAAAATTAATAATTAAAACTCAACCGGAAAAATAATGACTGTAATCTATTTATTTTTAATTTTAATAATCCTATTTTTTGAATACAGATTGTATCTGAAATTTCAACAAACAAAAGAATCCGGAGATATTATCCGCCAAACTTCAATTGTCATAATAATGGCAATTTTCGGATTTATTGCTATAAAATTAATCGGATATTTAAAATAATTTTTTATAGAACAAAACGGCGAAGGTAAAACCTTCGCCGTTTTTTGTTATTTATTTATTGAATTAGTCACCTGTATAAGATACATTTAACAATCCATCAGTTGCAGTTACTCTGGTAGGGTTTGCAACAGTTTTTGTTGTATCACCATACTGAGCAACCATGCTGTCTGAACCGTCTAACATGCTCAAGTACAAGATTTTCTTAGCAGTAACGTCATCAAGATCAACGAACTGTCCGCCGGCTCTGTTATTTGTTTTAGAAACAATCTTAACGTTTGTTTTAATGTTAACATCACCGTAAGTTAATTCAATCGGTACCACATCTCCAACTTGTAAGTTTCCGTCGTGAGAGAGTGAAACCCCGCTTCTTGAGATATCAAGGATACCCTTAACATCACCTGAAGATTGGAATGATACGTTGTTTTGGTTTCCTGCAATATCAAATCTCATTGCTTGACGTTTGTCTATTGCATCTATTTGATCGCTTACAACTCTTTGTCTGAAGTTCAACCCGATTTCTTCAGCCGGAATTGACGTATTTGGCTGAGGACCAACTGTCGGTTCAATTGTCGGCTCGGTTGGTGAAGTCGGAACTGTCGGATATGTAGGATCAGTTTGAGTAGTTTGAGTAGTTTGAGTAGTTTGTGTTGTCTGTGTTGTCTGAGTTGTTTGAGTTGTTTGCGTTGTCTGTGTTGTTTGTGAAGTTTGAGTTTGAAGAGTTTCTTCAGGAACAACCAAATCATCTCCATCCTCATTATCAGGATCATATGTCGGATCATCACCTTGACCTGAACCTGTATTCGGATTGAATCCATCATTGATTTCATCATCAGTCGGAACGCCGTAGTAGTAGTTACGTTCTTCTTCATCTCTGCCGATAGCTGTAACATCTTCAGGTCTTACAGCTCTGCCTCTGATTGAAGGTTTATTTTCATTTGTACCATTCAAAGGATTTGTATTATCGTCAGGGGTAACTGATGACAATCTCAACGTGCCGTCAGGATTTGTACCTCTGTGAGGTCCCATATTGAAGTAGTAACCACCGATATATGCGTTATCTGCAGTAACAGTTACGTCTTGATCCATTCCGGGGTGGCTTAAAGAACCTTGTCCGTTGATTGTACCATTTTTAACTACGATTGTTGAATCTGCATAGTCTTCACCGTTATATTTATCAGGATTTAAGTTCAACGCTTTCAAGTTAACTTTTGTCGGTGCAATCGGACTATTGCTGCTATACCCGCCGTAGTAATCACCGGGTTGTTCATACAATGCAGGATTACCGCCCAAGTTTTCAATGTATAAATCTCTACCGCGGTTTACAACATTGATTTTACCCGGTGCGGTAATATCTCTTATATAAGTATTACCTGAGAATTCAGCGTTAATATCACCTTCTCTTGCTACAATTGCACAAACATTTGTATCAAGTTTAACAGGTTTACCTGTTGCATAATCAATTGTATCCGAATCCATACCTTTAATGTTGATATCACCGTGGTAAGATAACATATCTACACCATATTGTGAATTATTATTCAAAACAAGGGTGTGTGTGTTGTTTGGATTTGGTTCTACGTTACCGTTAGCATCTTCATCGTGAGCGATTTCAACACTTGCGCCGGTTTGTCTAAAGGTTAGAGCCTTACCGTTTTCACCGATGTTACCGCCTGCGATAATTGAGATGCCTGCACCTTCAACGTTAACTGTTGTGTTGTTACCTGATGCATTAACTACACCATAACTGCCAACACCTTTCTTAGTTAAATCAGCATTATCAGCAAGAAGAATTACTCTGCCGTCTGATCTGATTCTGTCAACGTGCATATCTTCATCCAAACTTGCCATATTGATTACGGAATAACCGTTGTATTGTGACTTATCAGCAAAATCTATTGGGGTAGAAGCTCCTGATGCTGCTGTTGAATCAGCATTAATTTTACCTTTAATCTTTGTGTTAATTGATTTTGTTAAATCTCTGCCATTAACACCGATACCTGTACAAACACCGCCATCGCAAGGAGCAAGTTCTTGACCGATAGCACCGCCGTTTACATCAATAGTTAAGTTATTCTTTGTATTATCAGTGTTATTTGTAACAATCAAAGTTTTTGCAACACCATAGTTAAACAAGTTACCGTTATTTACATCAATTTTAACGTTACCGTTTGAAGTAATGTAATTGTTGTTGCTTGTGTTATCACCGATTGTAATATTTGAATTCTTGTTATCAAGATGAATGTTACCGCCATTTGTTGTTGTAACAAGGCCTTGAATATTCATACCATCAGCACCTTCGTTATACATATATAACTTGTTGCCACTATTATTTACACGACCTGAGCTTGCAATGTTTAAGCCTTCTGCGCCGGTGTTGCTAAAAGTTGCATTACCTCCGCTATTGCTAACAGTTCCTTTAACATTCAAACCGTTAGCACCGCTGTTTGTGAACAGCATTGTACCGTTGTTAACGATATCACTGCCTGCAACGGTTTCCAATTTTCCGTTAGGAGCAGTATTATTGATGGTCATGTTTCCGTTTTGGTTATACATTTGACCGTCAAGTATAATACCTGCGCCGCCGGTGTTATTCATTGTAATTTCACCGTTACCGTTTGAAACACTAGCATTGTAGTTATGAATTTTTGAAGTAGCACCGGTTGTAATACCGTTATTAGTATTAACAATTATATTACCGTTGCCGCCTGAATATTCATTCATATCACTGGTATTTACCAAAGCGCTGAATAAATCCGCCGCATTTGTACTGTTCCATTTCGTTCCGTAATCACCATTTGTTGTAACACCTGCGATAATTCCGCCGTTATTGGTGAGCGAACCTGCCTGAACATTTATGGTACCTCTTGCTGCAATACCACCGCCGTTTGCGATTGATACATTAGCTGTAGAATCTGTAGTAAATGCAGTTCCGTCAGCTTTTAATACCTGACCTTTATTTCCGAAGGTAATCAAATCTGCTGAAAGCTGGTTAGCTTGAGTCTGAACATCTGAAGTTTTGTGATAACCCAAATTGTCAGTATATTCATAAGTTGAAACATTCGGTATAAGTGAGTTATTATACAACGAATTGAATTCAGACATTGTTGGAGTTACAACCGAAAGTGAACCGACATTCAATACACCCGATGAACCCACAACCATGCCGTTTGGTGAAATAAATACCAACTGGCCGTCCGGCTTGAACGCACCCGGAGTAGACAATGTATTAACTATACCATTTAATTGGATTTGATTTCTTACTAGGTTTACAAACTTGTCAATTGAATAAGCATTGTTTGTAGAAGTATTTCCGTTATACTTGTAGGCGTTATATAAGAAATTCAAGATATCGCCTTGAGAAAGGTTCATATCCTGAAATTTTCTATACCCAACGCCGTTAAACCAAGCATCCGGAGTAACGTAATATTGACCGTCAGAAGCAGCAGGTATTTGATTACCGCCTGCATCCGTTATTGTGGTCGCTTTTGTCATTTGAGGACCTAATAGCATGGCTGCCAAAGCTGCAGCCGCTACAAGGCTTTTCTTTGCTAAATTTTTTTCAATTTTCTTTTCTTTCATAATACTCGCAATCCTTTTTTGCACATGTACACCATAATATAAATAACGGTTCTCAATAAAAAAAATTTACTTTTTGGGGGGCATTTTGTACAAAATTTTTACAATTGTTTACATGTGAAAAAATATAATCCTCATAAATTGTATTATAATTTTTCCCATAAAAATAAAAAAAATAACATCCATTAATTACATTATTTTAATAATTCGGATTATAAAAATGAAATATTAATTTTTTGTTTATTTTTTTAAGAATTTAAAAAACAGATGTTATAACATACATAGAAGGACAATAAGACGTTATGATTAGATGACATTAAGTGTTCATAGTGAGTAAAGGCTCACAGCATCATAACTTATCAACAAAAAATAAAAAAGGAGAATAAATTATGGCAAAAACAATTGGTATTGACTTGGGAACTACAAACTCTGTAGTAGCAGTCATGGAAGGCGGGAAACCGACAGTTATCGCTAACGCTGAAGGTTCAAGAACAACTCCTTCTATCGCAGGATTTTCAAAAACAGGAGAAAGATTAGTAGGACAGTTAGCAAAACGTCAGGCAATTCTTAACCCTGATAAAACAATTGCGTCAATCAAACGTCATATGGGTGAAGATTACAAAGTAAATATTGACGGAAAAGATTACACTCCGCAAGAAATTTCATCCATGATTTTGAGAAAATTGGCAGACGATGCAAGTTCATACTTAGGCGAAAAAGTTACATCAGCAGTAATTACCGTTCCTGCATATTTTAACGATGCTCAAAGACAAGCAACAAAAGATGCCGGTAAAATCGCAGGCTTGGATGTTTTACGTATTGTAAACGAACCGACTGCTGCCGCTTTAGCTTACGGACTTGAAAAAGAAAAAGCTGAAAAAGTTTTGGTATTTGACCTTGGCGGCGGTACTTTTGATGTTTCAATTTTGGAAATAGGTGACGGAGTTCACGAAGTTCTCTCAACCTCAGGTGATACACACTTAGGCGGTGATGATTTTGACCAAAAAGTCATGGATTGGATTTGTGAAGAATTCAAGAAACAAGAGGGAATTGACCTTCACTCAGATAAGCAGGCTATGCAGCGTGTTAAAGAGGCTGCTGAGAAAGCAAAATGCGAACTTTCTTCGGTTATGGAAACAAACATTAACCTTCCGTTTATCACTGCTGATGCAAATGGCCCTAAACACTTGGATTTATCTTTAACAAGAGCAAAATTTGAAGAATTAAGTTTAGACTTGTTAAACAGATGTAAAACCCCTGTTGAAAACGCATTGAGAGATGCAGGAATTACTAAAAATGATATCAATGAAGTTGTATTAGTCGGCGGTTCAACACGTATTCCTGCAGTTCAACAATTGGTTAAAGATTACACAGGAAAAGAACCTAACCAATCAGTTAACCCTGATGAGGTTGTTGCAGTTGGTGCAGCCGTTCAGGCAGGTGTTTTGGCCGGTGAAGTTAAGGATATCGTTTTACTTGACGTAACTCCGTTGACTTTGGGTATTGAAACTCTTGGCGGTGTAATGACTCCGCTTGTTCCCAGAAACACCACTATCCCTGTTTCTAAATCACAAGTTTTCTCTACTGCGGAAAATAATCAAACTGCCGTTGATATTCACGTACTCCAAGGTGAAAGACCTATGTCAAGCGACAACAAATCTTTGGGAATGTTCAGACTTGATGGTATAGCTCCTGCAATGCGCGGTATTCCTCAAATCGAAGTTACATTTGATATTGATGCCAACGGTATCGTAAATGTTTCTGCTAAAGATAAGGCTACAAATAAAGAACAAAAAATTACAATCACAAATTCTTCTAACTTATCCGAACAAGATATCGACAGAATGGTTAAAGAGGCAGAAGCCAACGCCGCTGATGATAAGAAGAAAAAAGAAGAAGCAGAAATTAAAAATAACGCAAACAGCCTTGTAGGTTCTGCTGAAAAGGTTGTTAAAGATTTTGAAGGCAAAATTGATGATGCCGATAAATCAAAACTTGATGAACAAAAGGAAGCTTTAAAGAAAGCACTTGATGAAAACAAACCGACTGACGAAATCAAAAAATTGTCAGACGAATTACAGCAAACATTATTCAGCATTTCTCAAAAAGCTTACGAAACTGTTCAAAAAGAGGATGCAGCAAAACAAGATAGTGCAAACAGCGAAAATGCATCGGCAAATGAAGCTAAAAAAGATGACGATGTAATTGATGCAGAATACACTAAAGAATAATTTCAATTATAAACAAAAACGAGGCGGGATGAAAAATTTCATCCCGCCTCGTTTTTATTACTCATTAAACCATCTAAAATAATATAGAGATTTGCCTAATCTTTTATATAGTCCTATAAATTCTTCTGTCTCCTTGATTTTTATAGGTTTTTCGCAAATTGCATTTGTATTTTTTATAGCAACATCATACGAACATACATAAATATATCCTTCTGACTTTGAACTAAACAAAACTCTAAATTCAAATTCATCCAAATTGCAATAAATACACATAATGGGATAATCCTTCAAAAATAAATTTTTAAATAACAATTTTTGAATATATTCTACTTTATTCCCTATACAGTTGCCTTGAGAACAAAATCTTAAAGTTAAATTGTCCAGAAAATGCATTGTACCAAATTGATTAAGTACTAAATTATCATTATACACTTCAACAAAACAATTGTCAGCAACAACTAAATATCCATTTTTACTAAGTTTATCAATTTGAGCACTTGTTAATTCAAATTCCTGCATAGGTTATATATTATCCCATTAATTAATATTAAAAATACAACTCGCAAGTGATAAATATCATATCACTTGCGATAAATTATGTCAAGTATGTGATAATTAATTTATAATTTCAAATATGATAATTTTGAAACTTGATGATTTAATATGGCAACATCGTACAACCGCAGAAGAAATCACAAAGGCTACCGGTCTTGGCAAATCTACGATATCTAAGTTTAGAAATTCAAAAAATGCAAATTTAAATGTGAATACTTTAAATAAATTATGCAAGTATTTTAAATGTAAAATTCAAGATTTAATAGAGTACATTCCCGATTAACATAAAATTAGCCATCAAAACTAAACTTTTAGTATTTTGGTACTTTTAATGACTTAAATTAATATATATTATCAAATAAGATTAAGTAATTGCCCAATGGGAAATAAAATGTTAGTATACAGAAAATTGGGAGATTATGTTATGAAAAAAGTAATTATTTCAGGGATTTTATTAACTGCAATATTCTGCGGGATTAATTTAAGTTTTGCAGACAGTCAAACAGACAGTCAGCAGCAATACATTGCAAAAATTCAGGCAAACGGGATTAAATATACAACTCGCGGGTTTATGCAAGTAATTATGAATAATAACGCTAAGTTTACAGAAGATTTTATACTTGCAGGCATGGATGCAAAGACTTCTACTTGGGGCAAAGTTCCGCCTGCATATGCGGCGATATATAGCGGAAGTGACAAAGCATTGGAAGTACTGTTGAATAACGGTGTTGATGCAAATGCCGAAATTGCGGGAGAAACACCTTTAATGCTTGCAATTTGCAGAAAACAACCGAAAATCGTTGATGTTTTGATTTCTCATGGTGCAAATGTTAATCAAGTTTCGGGAAATAAAAAACCACTCAATTACGCACTAAAGAAAAAACAAATAAAAATTGCCAATTCGCTTTTAAAGGCGGGTGCTAAAGCTGATGATGACGCACTTGTAAGAGCAATAAAGCTAAAGAACAGCGCACTAAAAGAAGCAGTTCTGTTACATTATTCAAAGTAAAGTTATCCGTCTTAATTTTTATGATATAATCTCATTATAAAATTATATAATGAGGTAAAGTTAATGAGCTTAACAGTATATTTAGGGATTGATGTAGGTTCCGTAACCACAAAACTTGCTATTGTGGATGAAAACGGTAAATATGTTGATTCAGTTATGTTAAAGACTGCGGGAACACCTGTTGCTGCGGTGCAGACGGGATTAAAAAAGTTATATGAAAAAAGAATTACGGAATATGATGTAATGGGTGTCGGAACGACCGGTTCAGGCAGGAATTTGGCAGGTGCACTTGTGGGTGCAGATGTTATTAAAAACGAGATTACAGCCCATGCTGTTGCCGCAAGCGTTAATATCCCGGGGGTTCAAACAATACTTGAAATCGGAGGTCAGGATAGCAAAATTATTATCTTAAGAGATGGTATTGTAACCGACTTTGCAATGAATACCGTTTGCGCGGCTGGTACGGGAAGCTTCCTTGACCATCAGGCACAAAGACTTAACGTTCCGATAGAAGAATTCGGTGACACGGCGCTTAAATCAACAAATCCTGCCCGTATAGCAGGACGTTGCGGGGTTTTTGCAGAAAGTGACCTTATTCACAAACAACAACTCGGCTACCCTGTGGAAGATTTACTCTACGGACTTTGTCAGGCACTTGTTAGAAATTATTTGAGCAATTTGGCACTTGGAAAAGAATTGCTTCCGACAATTTCCTTCCAAGGCGGTGTTGCAACAAATTCGGGCATGGTAAAAGCCTTTGAGGAAGCTTTGGGGCACGAAATTATCGTTCCTCAAAATCACCAAACAATGGGTGCAATAGGTGCGGCGCTTCTTGCGATGGAAAATCACCAATATACAGAAGCTAAAACAACCTTTAAAGGTTGGCAGGTAGGAGATATGGATTTCCATTCAATCACCTGCGAATGCAACGGCTGCTCTAACAATTGCGAAGTTATTACTATCGTAGAAGGCCAACTTGAAAAAGAACATTACGACAATATCAAAGATATTAAAGGTAACATCATCGCACGTTGGGGCGGAACTTGCGGACGCTGGGAACTGACGGAAGTATAATTTTATTTGAAACTATTGACAATTAATTTTGTTCTTGTTAGGATTGGAATTGTCCGAAGGGATACAAAATTTAAGCCCCCATCGTCTAGAGGCCTAGGACACTTCCCTTTCACGGAGGCGACAGCGATTCGAATTCGCTTGGGGGTATTTTTAAAAAAGAACTTTTACGAGTTCTTTTTTTGTTTTTACCCCCTGCAAATTTCGAATCAAGAATTTTTCTGTCGGAAAAATTCTTCGATTAGCTCTGCATACATTTTCGTAAGCTCTAATTTCATATTATCGCTAACGAAAATTGCAGAATTCGCTTGGGGGTATTTTTTAAAAATCAGCCTTTTCAGTCAAGTAGCAGAAGGGCTTTTTATATATCCAGTTTGCCTTTCCGTCTTTTAGTGTAATGTTCGAGAGTTAAATTTATATCATCCATAAATTTTTGGGTTGTAACATAAAAAGTCTCAAAACAAAATCCGCGGTTAAGTATCTTAAAAGGTGTATGGGATTAACGCAGAGCCTTAACCATTCTATATAAGGCGATAATGCTTTCTTTCGGTAAATGGTCAATGTTTTCTTTTATATATGCACTCATAGTTTCTATGGTTACATCTAAATGTTCAAAGTCGAACAAATCTTTTAGTTCAATATTAAGAACTTTTGCCAAGTCTAACAGCGAACGCGACGGGAATGTATCACCGCACTCAATATGACTTAAGCTTCTTTGGTCTATATTAGCTAATTCAGCAAGCTGTTGTTGTGATATACCCTGTGACTTACGAAGTTCTTTAATTCTTTTACCTAATAATTTTTTAATATCGTTCATATTGTCTCCAAGCATAAATGTTTTGCTACACTATTTGAACGAGTTAAAATGGTAATATCTTGACATCATGCCAGTTAATATTGTATTATACAACATATAAAGTCAAAATATAATAATTTTAGAAAATTTATGACGTTTGAAAGGCTGGCTAATGAAATTAATTTTATTTGTTATAGTGTTTACTTGTATTCTTGTTATCCGATTTTGTGCATTTATAATGAAATCCGCATTTGATACCGCACAAATCATAGAAAGACCGCGTAATACAATATCTAAACGCTATGACAATGACGATGTCACGTTAGTTGATATTATAAATATTGTTCGTAACATAAGTGGGGAGTGTTATTCATTTGACGAAAATTCTTGTGAAGAACTTGCTTTTTCTATTGAGTTATTTATATTACTTATTTCATATATCATAGTTTATTTATGTAAAACAAAAGTTGAACAACAAAAACTAATGAATATTTATATTATGGCAATATTAGAGTATATAACAAGAAATAGTAATAATATTAGTTATACTGATGAATCAGTATTCCAAAGTTTTTTATATAATTATTATACTAAAAGTATTTTAACTGAAAACTTTATATCTAGATATAAAAAGTATGAACCCTATTTAAAAATATATGTAAAAGATTCAGCCAATATAACAGAACAAGAAATGTGTACATTTGTATTCAAAATGGCAGTAATTTCAAATGCCTTAAAAGATTATTTGTATGATACTATTTCGCCAGAGCATAAGCATGATATGTTTGATGTTATTATTCTTGAAGAATATAATACTCTCAAAATAATTTACGTCGTTATAAATATAAGAAAATTATCTTTAGATATGATAAAAAACTGTGGAATAAATATTATAAAAGAAATAGAACAGCCCCATGAAGGTTACTGATTAAATAAAATTTATGATACACGATATTCTTATGTTAGATGAGGAATAAAATATGTCTTTGCTTTTAATAATCTTATTACTTGCAGCATTATTACCGTTACCGTACGGATATTATATTTTATTGCGTTTTTTCGTTTGTTTTGGTTCGTTTTATGAAGTTATAGCAAATCCGACACTTAACAAAGATACAATTTTAATATTTATAGCAATAGCGGTCTTATACAATCCGATTATCAAAATGCCACTTGGCAGACCTATATGGTCGATTGTTAATATCATTACTGCTATTTACTTAATATATTACTTATGGAAATGCAAGAATATTAACGGAGATTAATTTTTACAATGCTTAAAATTAAAAGTTTATACAAAAGTTTAAAAACAAAACAGTTGTTATTAAAAAATATATCTTTAGCACATAAAATAAACAAGTACCACCTATCATTTAAAGATAAAAAATGCGATACATTGCTTTTATTTTTTACGTATGCAGATGAAAATTATTTTGAATTTGCTATTACTTATCCATTTTTTGCATTAATTGCCAATCCTGAGGCAAAGGTAGAAATAGTTTTAAGCAATTATAATTTGTTTAAAAAAAAATACAGTCATTTTATTGAATTTTACAATACAAATCAATTTTTCAAAGACAAAGTTATATACAGGCAAGTTAACAATAATTTTAATGATATTCGCCACGGCGGAGCTATTCGTTTTTTGGAACATCCTATTACTGTTGCTAAATATGTTTACATTGGCGATATTGATATCCTTATTTTGGAAAATATATTACATCCGCATTTAGACAATATCAAAAAAAATAATCTTGATTATTCAAATATTGTCCGCCCGAATACAAAAAGACTTTCCGGACTACATTTTATAAATTACCAAAAAATGTATCCGATAAAAATTACAAGTATTATGGATATTATAAATATGAATGATGAAGAATTACTTTATAAAATAATGTATATGAAAGGATTAAGGACACCTTCAGAAAGTTTAACTTATAGACCTGTATTTGGGGTGCACATAAGTTATTATTCTCGCCCTCCACTCAAAAATTTTACAACAGGTGATAAGTTAACAAAGTTTGTATCTTGGGGACCATACAGAGAAAATTACTTAACAAAATATTTCGAAATAAAAAATTCAACAATAGGCAATGAATTTTTTCAAACTATAAAAGAGACTGATATTAAATTAAGAAGAATTATACAATTTATTGAAATAACATTTTACTATATAAAAAATAACAATTTATGTGAGTAAGTTTTATTTAGATTTGTTAAACCTTAGATATATCAAAATTCATTTTTAGGTTATAATGGTTAAAGATTAAGATAAAAGAGGGAAAGAAATGTTAATATCATTAAATTGGTTAAATGAATTTGTTGATTTGTCGGATAAAACGGAAGAAGAGATTGCTCACGGGCTTACGATGAGCGGGCTTGAGGTGGAGGAAATTTCCGAACTGAAGGCACAATTTACCAATATCAAAACGGTTAAAATCGAAAAAATCGATAATCATCCGAATTCGGACCACTTACATCTTGTAACCATAAACCTCGGTAACGGTTTGAAGACCGTTGTTTGCGGGGCACAAAATATCGCAGAAGGTCAGATTGTACCTTATGCCTCAGTCGGAAGTCAGGTTTTGGACAGAAAAACCGGTGAGATGTTTACGCTTACGCCTGCCGTTATCAGAGGAGTTCCGTCTGAGGGAATGCTTTGCTCAGCAGATGAACTCGGTGTTTCAGACAGAAATTATCAGGATGAAGACGGAATTTTGGTATTAAACAGAATTTTCCCTGAGGTTAAATTAGGGGAGGATGTTGAAAAACTTTTGGGGTTTGAAAAAGACATCATTTTAAATGTTGCACCAACCGCAAATCGCGGAGATCAAATGTCCGTAATCGGTGTTGCAAGAGAATTAAGTGCAATTTTTAATCGACCGCTTAAATTTTCTCAAATCACCTCGACAAACGATTTGAAAACCGATTTATTTAAAGTGGAAATTAAGGATGAAAGTATTTGCAAATATTATTCTATCGGAATTTTAAAAGGAATAAAAATAAAGCCTTCACCTGATTGGATGAAGAAAAAACTTTTGGCATCAGGAATTCGTTCAATAAATAACGTGGTTGATATTACAAATTACGTGTTATTAGAGTACGGAACGCCTTTACACGCATTTGATTTGGGCAAATTGAACGGATACCTTTGCGTAAGACGCGGTAATGAGGGCGAAACATTAACTACTCTTGACGGAGTTGAAAGAAGTTTAAATAATGATACAATCGTTATTTCAACCGAGGATAAGGGGGTATGTTTAGGCGGAGTATTTGGCGGAGAAAATTCGGAAATTGACGAAAATTCAACTGAAATAGCTTTGGAAGCGGCTTATTTTGTTCCTTCCGCTATCAGAAAATCTTCAAGAAGTGTAGGGTATAGAAGCGAAGCTTCCGCAAGATTTGAAAGAGGAATTGATATTGAAGCTGTAAAACCTGCTTTAATGCGTGCAATGCAATTGTTAACAGAACTTGCTGATGCTAAAGTTGAGGGTATCGTTGAAACAGGCAAAAATAAACTTGAACCTATTGAAATAACTTTGAGATATTCACAATTGAAAAGGATTTTAGGCGGTGAAATTGAGGCTTTCAGATGCGACCAGATTTTGGAAAATTTAGGGTTTGAAAAGCTTGGCGGAAACGATGCTGCCGCAAAATTTCTTGTTCCGTCATTCAGGGCAATGGATGTTACTCGCGAAATTGATTTGATTGAGGAAATATCAAGAATTAACGGCTACGACAAGATTACACCTACACTTCCTTCAAAATCAGTAACGGCAGAAATTTCTTTGGAGGAAAAAGTTGTTGAGAAAGTTCACAAACTGATGCGCGAATCAGGATTGAACGAAATTGTAACAAATTCTTTAATCGGCAAACCTATGCTTAGCAGATTTAATATGAATTGTGATGAAGAAAAAGCCGTTAAGGTGTTAAATTCGGCAAGCGAAGAATATTCAATGCTTCGTCAATCAATGGCACCGAGCATGTTAAACTGCCTGAAATACAATTATGATAACGGACAGAAAAATTTCTGGTCATACGAAGTCGGCAAAATTTATAAAATCAAAAATCCTGCTGATGAAAAATTTTCAGGCGTGGATGAACGCCGTGTGTTATCAGGAATTATGACGGGCGAAATTGAGAATTCAAAATGGCAGAAAGGGTTTGACCTTGATTTTTACAGTGCAAAAGGAATTTTGGAAAAATTATTCAGCGCGCTTGGAGTTGAAAAGAGGATTAAATTTATCCCGTTTGACAAATCCGATGTAAAAAATATTCCGCTTCATCCGTTTAAAAGCGCCGCTATAACGGTTTTAGGTAAAAATCAAACTACAATAGGTTATGTCGGAGAAATTCATCCGATTTTAAAAGAAAAGATGAAATTTAATCAGATGGCTTACCTTTTTGCGATTGATTTGGAGGAAATTATCGCAATAGTTAAAGAAACAACACCAAGATTTAAAAAGCTTCCTCAATACCCTGAGGTGAAAAGGGATTTGGCTTTTGTGATTTCGGACGGAGTATCTTTTGAAGAAATCCAGAGAATTATTAAAGGTGCGGTTAAGCAAAACATCTTTAAAGGTTCCGAAGTCTTTGATGTTTATCAGGGTGATAATATTGAAAAAGGCTATAAGAGCATGGCATTCAGGGTTAAAATGCAGGATGAAAATGCAACTTTAACCGATGAAATTATTGAAGAACAAATGAATTCAATAAGATGCAAACTGCAAAAAACCTTTACTGATGTTACATTTAGAGAATAATTCAGAGGTAAATTCTATGAAAAAACTTTTTATATTATCTTTAGTTTCAGGTCTGCTGTTTATGGGGCAAATGATGGCAAACGCATTCACAAACGTTATGCCAAGATATGTTAATTATACGAATATTCGCTCTCTTGGCGTATACGAAGTGAACGATAGAATTACACTTTACAAAGAACCGAATGAAACTTCCGATATAGTTATGGCATACGTTATAACAAAAAACGGTGTCTTCCCTGAAAATACAAGAGTGGAAGATTTATTTGCGGTATTTATACCTAAAAAAGAACTTGCGCTTATGACGGTTGTTGATGAAATTGAAGATTGGGTTCAGGTTGTTTACGACAATAAAACAGGTGCTTGTGCTTGGCTTAAGAAAGATGATCCGTATAAATTTATGACATGGATACACTTTTATAATATGTATGGAAGAAAATACGGACTCTATCAGCTAAAAGACAGCCCGACTACGATAAATACTATGCGCAGTGCCGCAAAAGAGGATTCTCAATCTGTCGGTGAATTAAACGGTCCTGAAAAAATTAATTTAAATGTTATAAGCGGGAACTGGGCACTTGTAAGCGTAAAAGATTTAGATAGGGTTCCAAAGACAGGGTTTATCAGATGGAGAGCAGATTCGGGCGTTAGATACTTTTTCCCTGATATAAAGTAATAAAAGGTAATATATGAAAAAAGGTTTATTTATAACATTTGAAGGCGCAGACGGATGCGGCAAATCCACTCAGCTTGGTTTACTTTCAAAGTATTTGACTGATAAAGGCTATGATGTATTAATTACCCGCGAACCCGGTGCAAAAGGACTTGGCGAAAATATACGTGAAATTTTGCTAAATTATGACGGAGAGGTTTCAGACAGATGCGAACAATTTTTATTTTTGGCAGATAGGGCGCAGCATATTGATATTATTATAAAACCTGCACTAGAAATAGGACAAATTGTTCTCTGTGACAGACACACCGATAGCACTCTCGCCTATCAAGGCTACGGCAGAGGACTTGATATTAATCAACTGAAGCAATTAAATTCTATTGCGACAGACGGGCTTGTTCCTGATTTAACCTTTGTTTTTGATATTGATACGGAAACCTCAATGAAACGTGTCGGTAAAGACAAAGATAGAATGGAAAGTGCAGGAATTGAATTTCATAAAAAAGTACGCAATGGCTACCTTGAACTTGCAAAAAATGAACCTGACAGGATAAAAGTTCTTGATGCAACTCAAACAATAGAGGAAATTCACAGTCAAGTTATTGATTTAATATCTCAATTATTTAAAAATAATTCATAAGTTGCAACAGCGCAAGATACACTTAAATTTAGTGATTCAACCCCTTGTGTCATTTCTATTTTAAACGAATCGGTTGAAAAGCTTATCAGTTCATCACTCAACCCGTCAGCTTCGGAACCAAACATCAAAAGTATTGGCATGTCGGTTTTAAAATGCTTTAAAGTAGCTTTTGCACGCGGAAGTGTTGCAATCCTGTTATAATCAGCAAAAATTTTCTTTAAATCATCAAATTTTTCGATTGAAATAACAGGCAATTTCCATAAATTTCCGACAGCAGAGCGAACGGTTTTTGGATTATATAAATCGACAGTATTTTTTCCGTACAAAATTACCGCATCAGCACCAAACGCCGATGATGTTCTTAAAATTGTCCCTAAATTTCCCGCATCTTTTATATTTTCAAGAAGAACTACCTTTTGTGTATTTTTTAATTCAGCAATATCACAAATTCTTTGATATCCAATTGCAACGGATTCAGGCGGAGTTTGAGTAGTTGAAATTTTCTTTAAAACTGCTTCATTTGTTAATATCAACTTGTCATTTACAAATTCATATTCTCTCTCCAAACCTTTTTGAACAAAGACTTCTGTCAATTCTATTCCATAGTCAAAGGCTTCTTTTATAACTTTGAATCCTTCAAGCAAAAATTTTCCCGATTGATTACGATACTTTGTCTGCTGAAGTTTTGCGGTTTCTTTTACCAATTCATTATTTACGCTTGTAATTTCTATCATAAAACTTTAAACCTGCTTAATTTAACTTTTTCTTTATCATTTAACATTAAATAATCAATCAATTTGTTTTCATAGCACATATCGGTAAATGAATTTATTTTACCGTTTTTTCTGTAACAAGAATTTTCTAATCTTATACCAAAATGATTAACATTATAAAGCCCCGGTTCAATTGTAAAAGTCATATTATCTTGAATTTTTACCTTTGCCAAATCACCGGAGGATAAATTTGGCGGATATTCATGGACGTTAATCCCTATTCCGTGACCAAGTCCGTGATTAAAAATAAATCCGTCAATTTTATTTTCTTCCTCAATTCTTCTTGCTGATTTATCAATCTCAAAACCGGTTGTATCATCTTTTATCGGATAATTAAACGCATTCAAAAACATTTTTAAAACAGTTGTATAAACCCTTTTTTGAAGTTCACTAGGCTCTCCTTTTACAAAAACTCTTGTTATATCAGTAGCCAATCCGCCTTCATAATATGCTCCGCAATCAATCAAAACAAGACCGCCGTCTTTTAAAATAACATCTTTATCCGTCTTTGAATAATGTGCAAGCGCAGAATTTTTATCTATCGCAACAATTGAGCGAAAACTCAAACCCTTTGCCCCAAATTTATAAAAATATTCCTCCAATTTTTGCGCTATATCAAATTCAGAAAGCCCGTCATTTTTTTCTATAAATTCTCTTATCGCATACATTGTTTCATCAGTTCGCTTAAAGCAATCTTTGTAATTGGCAAGCTCAACTTCATTTTTTACGGATTTCATCAAAGATAACTTATTTTCTTTCAAAAAACATGCTCTATCTTTTACTAATTCATAATCATAAAGATTTATTGAGGATTTATCAATATAGATTTTACCTTTGTAATTTTTTATATAATTTTCGTAAATATCAAGGTTTTCAACAAGAAAAAGCTTTGCATCGTTCTTTGTAATAAATGCTTTTCCCTTAATTTTTGAAGAATAAGGGACAGAAAAATTCCTCAAATTAAAAAGATAAGAAACCTCCTCCAAATTCGTTACCAATAAAGCTTCATCATCATTAAGCGAAGATTTTATAATTTCAAGTTTTTCTTCAACACTTTTGCCTGTTATATTTTCTGCAATTTCAACCGTACCTTGAAGGCATGACCTGTTAACAGAAGAAAACGGATCATTTTCTAGCAATTTTATCTTACAATTTTTTGCGGCAAGATTATCTCTTATTTTTTCATACCGAGCAAGCCCTGTTTTCCTTGAAAACAACCCTAAAACATAATTTTCAGGGATAAGCTTACAAAATTCGTCCAAAAAATTCTGCCCTGTTGCAAGTTTTACTACAGTTCCCAAATCATGGTTAACCTCATTATCTGCCTGAATATGATATCTGCCATCAACAAAAAGATATAAGTTTTGATTTGTTAATAATACGTCACCTGTCGAACCTGAAAATTTTGTAAGGGTAAATCTTGAATTTTCCGCCAGCTCATTATATTCCACCAAAAACTCATTGGTAGAACTTACAAGCAGGCAATTTAGCCCGTTTGTTTTCAAGAATTCACGCGCTTTACTTACGATATTATCCATTAATGCTTATCCGTAAGCTTAATTAAATGCCATCCGAATTGAGTTTGAACAGGTTTTGAAACCTGACCTTTTTCCATATCAAAAGCCGCATCTTCAAATTCTTTTACCATAACGCCTCTCGGGAAAAATCCCAAATCACCGCCTGCAGAACCTGACGGGCAAAGTGAAACTTCTGCCGCCAAATCTTCAAAACTTGCGCCTGAATTAATTTTATCCAGCAATTCGTTTGCTTCATTTTCTGTTTTAACCAAAATGTGGCTTGCTCTAACTTCAGTTGTCATAAATTTCTCCTTTTATACTTATATTTTTCAATTACATGGCAATCGGTTCTATGCCATCAAGATTTACATTTTGCTTTGCCTGCCATAAATCATATGCCTGTTGCAAATTTAGCCAAAATTGTGCCGATGTATTAAGTGCCTTTGCAAGTTTTAATGCCATCTCTGCACTTATTCCGGTTTTACAGTTAACAATTTCCGATAAATTTTTACGACTTGTACCAATTCTTAAAGCAAAAGATGAGATACTCATATTTAAAGGTTTTATACATTCTTCAAATAGTATTTCACCCGGATGTGGAGGATTATGCATTTCCATTAAATACCGCCTTTCTTTTTTAGTGATAGTCTTGATAATCAATTATGCTGACATCTTTAGTTTTGCTGTCAAATTTAAAGGTAACACGCCAATTTGCTTGAACCGTAATAGACCATTGACCTTTTAAATCACCCTTTAATTGATGTAGATTAAATCCCGGCAAATTTAAATCTTCAAGTGCAGTTATATTGTCTAGTACAATGAGTATACGAGCCAATTTTTTTTTATGAATTGCTTGAATACCCTTTGTTGAACCGGTATTAAAAAAATCTTCAAGTCCTTTATGTTTGAATGATTTTATCATAATTATATTGTAACATGTAACGTAACACTTGTCAATAGTTATTAATAAAATTAAACAATCTTTCTAATCCAGCCTTCAGGTGCTTCAATTTTACATGCCTGAATACCTGTCAGGGTTTTATAAAGTTTACCCATTATTGAATTTTCACTTATACTGTTTTCAAATTTATAAACCTTATCATGGGAAGTTATAGTTCCGACAGGCGAAATCACAGCTGCCGTACCGCAAAGCCCGCATTCAACAAAGTCTGAAAGTTCGGTTAAATAAACCTCACGCTCTTCAACTTCAAGATTTAAATATTTCTTACCTACATCAACCAGCGAACGTCTTGTTATGGATGGCAAGATACTGTCAGATTTTGGAACAATAAGCTTTCCGTCTTTAGATATGAAAATTATATTAGCCCCGCCTGTTTCTTCAATTTTTGTTCTTGTTCCGGCGTCAAGATAAACATTTTCGTCAAATCCGTTTGAATGCGCCACCATCAGCGGATGCAAACTCATTGCATAATTCAATCCCGCTTTTACACTTCCTGTTCCTCTCGGAGCCGCACGGTCAAAATCGCTTACGCACAAATTCAACGCCTTTGATGCACCTTTAAAATAAGGGCCTACTGGGGATACAAACATTCTGAATTGGAATTCTTTAGCGGGTTTTACCCCCATAACGGCACCCGAACCAAACATGTAAGGTCTTATATACAAGCTTGCACCTGTACCGTATGGCGGTACAAATTCTTCATTTGCTTTTACAACTTTATCAAGTGCATCGAGAAATTTTTCTTCCGGTAAAATCGGCATTTCAAGACGTTTGCAAGTATCAATCATCCTTTTTGCATTCATATCCGGACGAAATGTAACTATGTGACCGTCTTTTGTTCTGTATGCTTTTAAGCCTTCAAAACAGGTTTGTGCATACTGCAAAACACATGCACATTCATTGATAACAATATTTGAATCGTCACTTAATACGCCGTCATCCCAACTGCCGTCTTTCCAGTTTGAAACATATCTTAAACCTGTTTCTATATATCCGAATCCTAAATTTGCCCAATCAATTTTTTCTTTCAACATTTTTATCCCCTTTTAACAATTATTCATTTATTATAATCAAAACTTATATAAAACGCAATTTATGTAACTTAATCATTTGCCTGGGCCAACAAAATTTGTTAAAATTAAAGTGTAAGGAGATTATTTTTATGAGAAATTTTAAATTGGCAATTTTTGCAATAATAACTACTCTGTTTATTGTACAAAATTGTTTTGCGCAAGAGGTTTGGATAAATGATTCAAGAAGAAGATTTGTAGAAAATTCACTTCAAATTTATGAAATAAATTTACGTAATTTTAATGCGACTGATACCAACAATAACGGGATAATAGATTTTGACGATGGCGAAGAAAGCGGAAATTTTTTAAATGCAATTCAGAGGTTGGACGAGCTTGCAGAAAGCAGAATTAACACAATCCAGCTGATGCCGATAATGGAAGTCGGTAAAACCAAAGCTCTCGGAACTGCAGGTTCTCTTTATGCACCATTGAGTTTTAACAGACTTAATCCGCAGCTTTCAAGTCCAAAAACAGCATTATCTGTTGAAGATCAAGCTATAAAATTTATTAACGAAGCTCACAGAAGACGAATTAGGGTAATTGTCGAAGTTCCGGCATTCGGCTCTTATGATTTATATCAAAGAAGACCTGAACTATTTTTAAAAGGGAACGGGACACAAGGTTTAAGCCCCGCCGAATATTCCGATGTAAGAGTTTTTAATACAGGAAGTGACGGTGCCCTTAATCGCGAAGTTTTAAATTTATACAGAAGCTATGTTGATTATGTTATGAGCCTTGGGGTAGATGGAATAAGCGCCAATTCGGCCAATACCAAACCCGCAAAATTTTGGGAAGAATTAATCAATTATTCAAGGAAAAAAGATCCTCAATTTTTGTGGATAGCTCAATCAGGAACAGGCTCAAATATTTCGCAATCTGCAGCTTTAACCTCTAATGATAAATTATTAAGTGCAGGTTTTGACGGTGTCGGTATATTAGCTGACTACAGAAATATTAAATCTTCCAGAGATTTTATGAATGTCGTTAAATCAGCATTAGCCATGAAAACAAAATCACCGGAGGGTAAAGCTTACTTTACAAATTTTGTAAACCACGATACGGTAAGTCCTATATTGGACGGAAATGCTTATTATTTAGACGGAGTTTTTTGGTTAAACGCGATTTTACCAGCCAATTCATTTATGACAGACGGTTTGCCAAGCGGAGATGCTTTTGTTTATTTTTGGGGCAATAAAAAAGCTCCTAAAACTTATACCGATAATTCTACCTACTTTGTACATCGCGGGAAAATGGATATTTTCAATTTCTCAAGAAAACCGGGCGGTAACAATATAGGATTAAAAGAGGACTACAATAATTCAAATAATTTCAAATACAATGCTGCAAATATATATTTGGCATCGGATTTTAATTTTGAGGAATTACACACTACCTCCTCGGATGTTTTCGCGTTTGCTATAAGCGGCGGAAGATACAAAATTATCGCATTCGGAAATGTTAAAAAAGACATGATAAATGACGTAAAAATCAGTGTTCAAGGACTTAAGGAAGGATTTTTGCCTGTGCCTGTAAAAGTTCATTCAATACCAAAAATTGAAAACGGTAAAATCTCTACCAGCCTTTTACCTTATGAGATAATGATTTTGGCTATTGAAAAATAACTGTAACATAATTTGATTTTATAAAAAATGCCTCTTCTTTATAAGAGAGGCATTTTTAAACTACCAACTAAAACAAATCCATTTCAATAACTTTTTTGCACAATCTCACGGTATTTAGTGCTGCTCCGATTCTGAGATTATCAGCAACACACCAGAGTGAAATTCCGTTATTAAAAGCTAAATTTTTTCTTATTCTTCCGACAAATACAGGATCAACACCTGAAGAATCACGTGTTGTAGGGTATTCAAAATTTTCAGGATTGTCTATAACTTTTACGCCAAAAGTATCTTCCATAATTTTTCTGACATCAGCAGGAGTTACTTCTTTTTCAAATTCAATATCAACTGCCTCAGAATGGCTGTTAAATACCGGAACTCTTGCTGCCGTACAAGATATCGGGGTGTCAGGTGAAAGATGAAGTATTTTCTTTGTTTCATTCACAACCTTCATTTCTTCTTTTGTATAGCCGTTTTCACAAAAAATATCTATCTGAGGAAGAACATTAAATGAAATAGGCTTTTTAAACGCTTTATTTTCAAATTTTTCACCTGCAAGATATGATTTTGTATCTTCTCTCAATTCATTAATAGCCTTTAATCCTGCGCCCGAAACCGCCTGATAAGTTGAAACAATAAGACGTTTTATTTCAAATTTTTCGTGTAACGGCTTTAAAACGAGCATTAATTGAGAAGTTGAACAATTGGGATTTGAAATAATACCTTTATGTTTTCTCAAATCTTCGTCATTAACGTACGCAATAACAAGCGGAACATCATCTTCCATTCTGAAAGCAGATGAATTATCAATCAAAACTCCGCCTCGCTTCACAATTTCAGGTGCAAAATGTTTTGAAGTTTCACCGCCTGCACTTGCAAGTACAATGTTTACGCCGTCAAAACTCTCGGGGGTAGCTTCTTCTACAGTATAAGTTTTTCCTTGAAATTCAATTTTTGTCCCTGCAGATTTTGCGCTTGAAAGAAATTTTATCTCATTATAATCAATTTTTAATTCGTCAACAATTTTTGTAATTTCCCGTCCAACAACTCCTGTAGCACCAAGTATTGCTATATTAGGCTTTCTCATTATTTTCCCTCCATAAAAATGTATTGTTATTATACCATAAAGATTTATAAATAATTAAACGGGCTTTTTTCATCAGCAAAAACTACTTCAACTTTTTTACCTATCAGCCGTTCAAAAACCTTTAATACCAAAATTTCGCTTTCAAAATGTCCTATATCAAAAACCGCAATCGGACTATCAAGCACCGTGTGAAATTTTAAATCACCCGTAATTAAAACTTCTGCCCCAAAATTTGAAGCTTCCTCTATAAATTCGCCGCCTGAACCTGCGCAAAACGCTATTTTTTTAAAATTTTTAATATTTTTATTATTTGTATATCTGAAATTCGGCGAAATTTTCCTTAATTTTTCCTTCAAAGTTTCTAAATCTACAGGAATTTCAAAATCACAAATCCTCAAAAATTCTCCAAAATTTTCAACTCTAACATCCCCAAAAATATTTTCTATAAGAGTATCTGTCGTTCCGCCTTGAGCCGTATCAAAATTTGTATGCGCACAGTAAATATCAATATCTTTAAATTTTTCTGGCACAAAAAATAAAGGGTGGTGGGATATTACCATATCACAATTTTTTTGTCTTGCCTGCGTTATAACATCTTCTGTCACAGTTAGCGCAAGCATTATTCTATTAACTTCAGATTTCAAAGTTTCAACAATCCATCCCGAACAATCCCAATCTTCCTGAGTTTCAAGCGGTGCAAAATCCTCTATTATTTTTGTAATTTCATATTTTTTAACCATTTAAAACAATATCCAAAATTTCTGAAGCGATAACTTGTTTCGTATTTCGCGCTAATTTTTGCGCTTTACCTGATTTTGAAAAAACTGTCACTTCGTTATAATCAGAACCAAATCCGATGTCATCACGCGATATATCGTTTGCTACAAGAAAATCACAGCCTTTTTCGTTAATTTTTTTATTTGCATTTTCAAATAAATTTTCACTCTCTGCGCAAAATCCTACTATTATCTGATTAGTCTTTTTTGACGAAATATTTTTTAAAATATCAGGATTTTTTACAAGTTCAAGAGTTAAAACATCATCTTCACTTTTTTTAATTTTTTGCTCTGACTTTTGTTTAACCCTGAAATCAGCAACAGCTGCCGCCATAATAACACATTTTGCGTCACCAAATTCTTCATCAAGTGAATTTTGCATATCAAAAGCTGATTTAACTTTTTTTATAGTATAAGGTTTATTTTCCAAGTTTTTTGTCGTTATAAGAACAGGTTCAAAACCCTTTTTAAATGCTTCATCTGCAATTGATTCTCCCATTTTGCCCGAAGAATAGTTTGAAATAAATCTGACAGGATCGATATCTTCAATTGTTCCTCCTGAGGTAATAACAATTTTACCCCTGTTTTGTTTTACGGAATTTAAAATTTTAACGGTTTCATTAAAAATTAAATTTAAATCGCAAAGTCTGCCCTTTCCGCTAATTCCACAAGCAAGAAATCCGTCTTCGGGTTCAAGAATTTTGTATCCTAAATTTTTTAATGTCTCAACATTTTTTTGAATAATTTCATTTTCCCACATGCCTGTATTCATTGCAGGCGCTATGATAACAGGCTTCTTTATCGCGCAAACAATAGAAGTCAAAAGGTTATCACAAATTCCCGTTGCAATTTTTGAGATAGTATTGGCTGTCACAGGCGCAATCACCATTATATCAGCCCAATCAGCATAAGAAATATGTTCGGGTGAATAATTTGCTATTTCAAATTCATTTGTTGCAACTTCATTTTGAGATAATGATTGCAGCGTAGTTTTGGTTACAAAATTAAGAGCATTTTGGGTACAAACAACTTTTACTGAAGCTTTTTCACGTTTGTACATTCTTACAAGCTCACAAATTTTATATGCTGCAATTCCACCGGTTATTCCTATTAAAATATTTTTACCTTCAAGCATTTTTCATCTCTCCGTTTATGATATTTTCCAACGATTTTATGGCAAGTTCAACTTCATCATTAATTACCGTATAATCAAAACTTTTTCCGCGCTTAATTTCTGCTTTAACTTCACTTAAACGTTTTTGGATAGTTTCTTCATCCTCGGTATTTCGCCCTCTTAAGCGTGCCTCAAGAGCATCAATAGAAGGAGGGGCAATAAAAATTAAAACAGCCTCAGGCATCTGCTTTTTAACGTTCAGCGCCCCAACAGTATCTATTTCTAAAATTATATCCTTACCTTCTTCAAGACATTTATTTATATATTTTTTCTTTGTGCCGTAATAATTTCCTGCAAACGTAGTCCATTCAAGAAATTTGTTTTCCTCAATGCATCTTTTAAAATCTTCCTTCGTTAGGAAAAAATAATTTACACCGTCAATTTCACCCTCTCTTGGTTTTCGTGTTGTACAAGATATCGACAACATAAAATTCGGATTTTTTTCTAAAAACCCTTTTAAAACAGTGCCTTTTCCAACACCTGACGAACCGGACAATACATATAATTTTTTCTTCATATTAAAATTATACAATGAATAATTTAAATAACTTAAATCTTTCAAAATTCTTGAAAAAAATTAACACCTTAGACAGCACAAAATCCATAGTAAAGGAAGCGATTTCAAATATTTTACCGTTAACGGAAGGGGTTGCGGGAGCAATTTATATATTAAACGGCGAAACGAACAAAATAGAATGCTTTAAATCAATTTTTGATAAAAAATATCCGCAATTTCAAGATAAAATTCAAAAAATTACTGCAGTTACTCTGGATTTATTATCTTCAAATTATGAACAGGAAGAAGCATTTGACTACATGCACTCCGCGTCAAAATCAGATACAATAATTGAACCTTTTATTTATGTTAATAATATTCACGGATTTATAGCAATTATAGGAAATGATAACGATTTTTATTCAAAAAATATAGATAATATCCAAATCATTTCTGAAATAATAAGCTCAAAGCTCGAAATTTTATTTTTAAGAAACGAGGCAGAACAAAAAGAAAAATATCGGGTGGAATTTCTCGCAAGTATCTCTCACGAATTTAAAACCCCCCTAAATTCAATAATCGGATTTTCAGATATGTTAAAATATAAAATTACTGATAACAAGAATTACCGCTACCTTGATAACATCTCTAAAAGTTCAAAATTTTTACTTAGCCTTATTCAAGATGTCCTTGATGTATCTCGTGCCCAATCTAAAAAACTTGAACTTCAATTCTCAACATTCAGTCCAAAATCCGTTATCCAAGATATTATATTAGGATTTGACGAACTTAAGCGCGACAAAAATTTGGAAATAACTTATACTCTTATGGATGCGGAAATTACCGCCGATTTAAAACGGTTCAAGCAGCTTATATTTAACCTTATTTCAAATGCCATAAAATTTAACCGACCAAACGGAAAAATAATTATTGTAAGCTACTTAAACGAAAATTCAGACTACACATTTGAAATTCAAGATACGGGTGATGGGATAAGCAAAAGCGATTCTCAAAGAATTTTCAAATTTTTTACTCAGGTAAACACAAATCGCTTAAAACGCCAACAAGGTTCAGGTGTCGGACTTGCACTGTGCAAAAAAATAGTAGAAGCCCACGGAGGAACAATAAATTTTAAATCAAGATTAAATATCGGGAGCCGATTTTGGTTTACTTTACCAAAAAAATACTAAGCTATCGAATACGCGATATCTTAGTATTTTTATAAATAGCTTATCTTCTAAGCTTGAAAGAAATCTTAAACAGATGCAAATTCTTTCGATTCAGATTTTGAAAATTCAGAATCATACAAGAATTTAGATTTTATTTCTTTCAAATCTTGCTGCATAAGTCTTCTTGGAGAACCTTCTTCCATTGAATGAGTTCTCAACAAATATGACGGGTGGAAAATTGTCATAGCAGGGTATTCTTTGCCGTCAATTGCGATATTCATCCATTGACCTCTGAGTTTTGAAATTGTACGTTTTTTATCTGTTTCAACAAAAGATTTCAAAGCAGTTGCACCGCAAAGAACTACAGCACGAGGTCTGATAATATCAATTTGTGCTTCCAAAAATTTTCTGCAAGCTGATTTTTCTTCATCAGTCGGAACTCTGTTTTCAGGAGGTCTGCATTTAACAGTGTTTACTATATATAAATCGTTATCTCTGGAAATTCCTGCTTCTTCCAAAAAACTGTCAAGAAGTTGTCCTGCACGGCCTACAAAAGGTCTTCCGCATTCATCTTCCATTTCCCCCGGGGCTTCGCCTATAAAAACTACCTTTGCGCTTTCTGCATTTCCGTCAGAAAATACCATGTTTTGTCTGGTTTTACCAAGTGCACAACCGCTGCACTTCTCACATTTTTGTCTTACAATATCAAGACATTGACTCTTCATATTTTATGTCTCCTCTTCTACTATACTGTTTTTGTATATTCCAACATTATATCTTTTGCAGTATCTTTTTAACTCTTTTATTATAACATCCGAAAGCAAGAATACTGCGATTAAGTTTGGTACTGCCAAGAATAAAGTAAACGCATCCGACAGATTTATTATACTTTTAAAGTTCATGGCCGAACCGATTACTATAAATATACAATAAATTATTTGGAATGTCCTCGTCATAATGATGGATTCTCCAAAAAGAAAATTCCAACTTTTGACACCGTAATAAGAACCGCAAAGCATTGTAGATAGTACAAAACAGCTTGCCATTACGGTTAAAACTATCGGAAACCAAGGGCAAACGGTTGCAAATGCTTGTGAAGTAAGTTCAATACCTGCAAGTCCCGTATGATTTACGTAAACACCTGAAACTACAATTATAAAAGCAGTTGCACTGCCTACAATTACAGTATCAACGAAAGGTTGGAGCATGGCAATAAATGCTTGCGCTACCGGTTTACTTGTTTTTACCGCTGAAAATGCAATCGGTGCGGTTCCAAGTCCTGATTCATTTGCAAACATTGCACGCCTGAATCCCCATAACATACAGGTAAACATTCCGCCTGCAAGTGCTTGAGGTTTAAACGCCTGCGAAATTATAAGTTTTATTGTTGCAGGCACATGCCCGATATTTATTAAACAAATCAAAAATGCAGACACCACATATAAACTGCACATTATAGGTGTAACTTTTGAAGTAAATTTACCGATAGCCTTAATTCCGCCGATAATCGTAAAATATGTAATAACCGCAACAATTAAACCTAAAAGCCAGCTTTGGTTATAAAAGAAACTGTTTACTCCGCCTGTAACTTCAGTAATCTGAGTTGTCATAGCATTTATCTGAAATAAATTCCATCCCCCAATCATTGCGAATATACAGCATACCGCATAAATCTTTGAAAGGTGCGGGGCAAATTTTCCGATATATTTGTTATACTTAAGCCCGTTTTTAATGTAATACATCGGACCGCCTGCAACAGTTCCATCCGAATTTACTTCACGGAATTTTATCCCTAAAAGCACTTCGGAAAATTTCAACGCCATTGAAAACAGTCCTGCCGCTATCATCCAAAAAATTACCCCCGGTCCGCCAAGCGATACTGCGGCAGCAGAACCTGCAACATTACCTATCCCTGCAGAAGCCGATATTGTCGCAGATAAAGCTTGAAATGAGGATACTTCACCTTTTTTCTTGCGTTTTATTCCGTCTTTATGCACGTAATTTTTTGTTATAAGTTTTATTGCATGCTTAAATCCCCATAACCCTATAAGTCTTGTTCTTAAAGTAAAATAAAGTGCCGCAAACATCAAAAGTGCGACAAGAAGCTGCACTTCTACTCCGTTAATATTTACGGAATAAAAAATTATTCCTGAAATTTTATCGGCTATCGGGGATAACAAGCTGTCAATTAAACTGTCTAAATTCATAAAATAATTCTAACATAAACAAAATTATTTATTCAGATTGAATGTAAAGTCAGGGGCGGGGTAAAAAGGAAGGTTCAAAAACGCAGTTTCTGATTACTCGTTTCATTTTATCGCGTGTTTTCTTTTCTTTGGTTCGTTTCTTTTCTTTTT
>ERZ842401.1116-NODE-1116-length-39330-cov-5.409752_pt1 | contig 39330 bp, 53 predicted proteins | sample MGYA00521270_ERZ842401 | MGnify/ENA primary metagenome ERZ842401 (study PRJEB31892, sample SAMEA3878208) | bioreactor metagenome | biome: Moose rumen | place: Sweden | collected 2011-10 | study: EMG produced TPA metagenomics assembly of the PRJEB12797 data set...
CCTGATCAGTGGATTTACTTATTACACTTTTATAGTACCAAACGTGCCACGCATTTTAAAAATCTTCTTCGGTAACATTATCAGGTATTGATTCAAATACATCTCTAATGTTTACCTTTATATCATTTGGATTATTCTTTGTAGCAAGCATTCCCATTGATAACCAATTTTTATCTCCATTATTATCTTTTTGTAATGGAAATACTCTAATAGGAACTTCATTTCTTTGAAGTGGTCCTATATCTAATTTTTCAGTTTCTTTATAATAAGTTCCTTTATATAAATTAACTTCATAATATTCATTTAATCTATATAAGTGTTGCATTACATCTTTAATAGGTAAGTATTCACTATATCTTACATTAGTATCGACACAAACACCATTTATATCGTATGTAAGAGGTCTTTTTCTATCAATATAACCTTTCTTATATAACTCTTCAAAATCGCTATAAAAAGTGCTTCTAAAGTTAATTTGTTTAACTTCATATTTATTATTTTTTAGTTCTAGTTCTATATCATCAATATATCTCATAACTATATCGGCTCTAATATCTCGATCTAGTAAATCCCAGTTATCATTAAAAGCATAATATGATATTGGTAGTTTTACTTTATTGATAAAATCCATATCTCTTTTTAAGAGTATATCTTCTGTTGTAAAGTTTAATTGTTCTGCTTGTGAGTTTTCAAGTAGTTTAGAATTAACAAATTCAATTTGACTATCTATAGTTTTAGATTCTTGTTTATATTCTTCTTCAGTAAATACTGAATCAATATATGCTTTTCTAATTCTTTCTTTTTTATTATTTAAACTTTTCAATTCTTTTTCTAATTCAACTTTTGGATCATTTAGTTTTGATTTTAATACTGGTAAAAAGAATTCATTAACAACATTATCGTATTCTAATATATCAGCTAGTAAAGTTTTAACTGACGTTTCAATAATTTCTTCTTTAATATTATTTTTACAATCTTCACATCTATAATAGAAATACCATTTATCTGATTTTAGTTTATGACTAGCACCACCAGCAAGTATTCTTCCACATTTAGGACATTTAAGTTTTTGTAAGAAGATATAAGTTTGAGTTCTCATATAACTCTTTTGATTTTTCTTTTTTTGAACTTGGCAGTTTTCCCATAGTTCTTTTGATACAATAGGTTCAACTACATTCTCATAATAAACAGGTTTATTAAATGTTTTCCCAGATACAAAGTCCCCTTTATATATTTCATTTGAAATAATACGAAGTATTCCAGTATCTCGCCAATTTGTTTTTCCTAATACTTCTTCTTGATTAAATATAGTAGCAATATTAGAATAACTTTTACCCTCAAAATATAAATCATATATTCTTTTAACAATATCTTTAGTTAATGGATCTATTACTAATTTCTTGCCATCTCTTTTATAGCCTAGTGGATTCTTTCCTGGAATATGTCTACCTTAGACATAATGACACCAACTATAGATTTAATCCATTTCAAAGGAAAAATAAACAATGTAGTTATTAACTTAAATTCAAAAAGTTATAACGAAGATGATATAGGTTTTGATATTTATGTATCTGTTTTAAAATAAAAAAAAATACTTCGTTCAAATAGATACTAAATAAAACCATAAAGCAATAAAAAAGTATTACTAAATTTTTAGATTAGCAGTTTTTAAGATATGTTTAGCGACATATCTTTTTAAATTACTTAAAAACGAAAGGAGAAATGATATTATGAATTTAAATTATGCAATATTTAGAAGTCAACCAATAATGACTTTAGGTGATCTGGCACAAATCGGATCACATAATAAACGTGAGAAACAAGCTTATAAATCTAACCCTGATATTAAAATAGAATTATCTAAAGATAATATTGAGTTAGTGCCTTTAAATTGTAAATATGTTAAAGGATTTAAAGAATTAGTTAGAGATTATGAAAAAGAACACAATGAGAGAATGAAAACCGAAAGAAAAGAAAGACAAAAGACTTTTAGTCAAATGCTTAATAAATCTAAAAATGTTGTTGCTGATGAGTTATTATTTACTGCTACTCATCAGTTTTTTGATAATATGACAAACGAAGATATTAAAGAATGGGCTAATACTTGTATGGAGTTTGTTTATGAAGATTTAGGTTATACAAAAGACCAAGTTCTTCATAGTGTCGTGCATTTAGATGAAGAAACACCACATCTTCATTGTGTAGTTGTTCCATTAGTTAAAAAGTTTGATAAAAGAACTAATACTGAAAGATATACCATCTCTAAAAAACAATACATTAGAGATAAATTACATTTATCAGAATTACAAGACAAATATCACGCTAGATTAGTTAGTAAAGGTTATGATTTAGAACGTGGCATTAAAGGTAGTAATGCTACTCATCAAAAGACTAAAGAATTAAAGAAAACTACTAGATACTACGAAAATAAAGTTAATAATTTTAACAAAAGACTCGATAATGCTATAAATGACTTTGAAGAAAAGATGAAAACTACTAAAAATACTATTTTAATTGATAAAGAATTTGTTAAGGTTAAAAAAGATACTTTTGAAAGTATGAATAATGTAATTAAAGAAACTAAAAGTGCTATGAATTTTCAACCTAAAATACAACAATTATTTAATGAAGTAGATAATTACACTAAAAGTCATCAAACTTTAGAAAAAGAAAATCAAAATCTTCAAAGAGAAGTTAAATCACTTATTACTAGAAATCAAAATTTAACTAAAGAAAACAGTAAATTAAAAAGTCGATTAGATGCCATTTTAAAGGTTATTAAAGAGTTTTTTAGCAAATTACTACAAATTGGTAATGAACCTACAAAAGAAGCCACTACAAGCGGAATAAAGGATTATTATGACAATAAAGATTTTAACTCTGATGATATTTATGATATTTCAAAAGGTACAACTAAAGAAGATGAGTTATTTGATTATGCTGATGTGCCTAGTTATTTAAAAACTAGCAAAAAATTATATGATGACAAAGATAAAGATACTTATGAAATAAGTTTATAGAAATGTATACCAAAATAACTCAAATTTTGGTATAATTTTATATGTAAGGGAGGAAACTTTAATGAAGATTATAACCGTATGTGGTAGTTTAAGATTTGTAAAAGAAATGATGGAAATAACAGAAAAAATAGAATTACAAGGAAATTGTATGTTAGTTCCCATATATAATCCTAATAAAGCTAGCAAAGATGATTTTACTGAAAAAGAAGCTCTAATGCTTGATAAAATGCATAAAGAAAGAATTAAATTAGCTGATGCTATTTTAGTTGTAAATGTAGATAATTATATTGGAAATAGCACAAAAAGCGAAATTGAATTTGCTAAATTATTAAACAAAGAAATTATTTATTATACTGACATTATAAATAATAATACTGGTAATTAAATCGAGGTAGCATGAAAACGATAGTTATTGCTGGAAGTGCTAAACTTCAAAATGAAGTAAATCATTGGCTAGATTTCTTTGAAAGAAAAAATTATGAAATATTAGACTATCCAAGATCAATTGAAGAACAAAAATTTATGGAGTTGTATCCAAATATACATACTGAATTTTTAGAAAATATTATTAAAACAGATATGTTGTTCATAATGAACGAAGATAAAAACGGTATAGTTGGATATATTGGTTATGAAGCTTATGCTGAATTGCTTTTTGGGCTTGCTCAAAAATTGATTTATAACAAAGATATTGAATTAGTAGTTTTAAAAATGCCAAGTAGTAATGTGGGATGCTATGATGAAATTAATCTATGGTTAAAACTTGGATGGATAAAATTATTTGAGGAGGAAAAATAATGAATTTGAGAGAACAAATAGAAAACTATGTTCCTTTTGATGAAACAGAAGAAAAGATAAAGGAATATTTATTAAAATGGTTAGATACATTTGAAGATGTTTTGACCAGAGAAAACGAATTTGGACATTTTGCATCTTCTGCATTTGTAGTTAATAAAGATAGAACAAAAATGCTTGTTGTGTATCATAATATATATGATGCTTGGATTTTTCCTGGTGGACATGCTGATGGAGAAGAAAATCTATTATCTGTTGCAATTCGCGAAGTTGAAGAGGAAACAGGTTTAAAAACTAAAGTGCTAGATAATTCAATTTTTGCAATTTCGGCATCTCCAATTGTTGGTCATGTAAAAAGAGGAAAATATGTTCCAGCACATACTCATTTAGATGTTGTGTATTTATTAGAGGCTGATGATAACTTACCTTTAAAGTTTAGAGAAGATGAAAGCAAAGGAGTTAAGTGGATTACATTCGAAGAGGCAGTAGGAAATAATATTGTTGATTTTATAAGGCCAGTTCATAAAAGATTGATTAAAAAATTAAATACTAAAGATTATTAATCATTGAGGTGAATGAAATGCAATTAAAAATAATTGATGAAGAATTTTCTATATGTAAAGTTGAAGATATTTCAAATATTAACTTAAAAAGCGATTATTGTTTTATTGGAAAAAATGATGAAGAAATATCTTTGGTTTGTAGTGTGAAAGATATTCCAGATAAAGTAATCATAAAAGATGATGGATGGAAGTGCTTTAGAATACAAGGAGTATTGGATTTTTCTCTTGTAGGAATACTAGCAAAAATTTCAACTATTTTAGCTGAAAATGAAATTGGAATATTTGCAGTTTCAACATTCAATACAGATTATATATTTACTAAAAAAGAAAATTTTACTAAAGCATTAGATGTATTAGTTAAATCTGGTTATGAGTTAATAGATTAGTGGAAACGAGTTTTTTTAACAAAAAAAGTTTAAAATGCAATCATATAAGATTATCGAGGTGAAAATATGTATATATGGACTGGAATTGATGTTGATGATCAACTTGGCGAAATTAAAAATAAAGCATTGAATATAGATAAAGATATTAAATTTAATAATTCTTGCTTTACTTTACCATTACACATATCATTAAAAACAGCTTTTCAAATGGATAAATTACTTTTTGAAAATGTTATTGCAACAATTAATGATTATTATTTATCGATAAGACCATTTGAAATATGTATTGATAAATTAGAAAAATACGATAATATTATTTGGATTAGAATGCATAGAAATGAAGGATTAGATAAAATACATGATGACTTAAATAACATTTTAAAAGATGAATTTAACATTGGTTTACATGAATATGATTTAGATTACAAGTATCATACAACATTATTTATGGACGATAACTTTAATGATATTAGCGAAGCTTACAGTTTGATAAAAGATGAAAAAATCCCATCAAAAATAATGGCAAATCAGTTCCTGATTGGAATATCAGAGTCAGGTGAATTAGGTTCATATTCTATATATAAAAAAATAAGAAGAAATAGTTAAATTTATTTGTCTTCACAATGCGAAAAGCAAAAATCCAAAAGAAACTTCGTAACTAATGGATTTTTGCGAATAACCTACTTTATGACAAGTAGGTAACACACTACGACATTGGACTAGCCAATGACGGTGTGCAAAGGGAGAATGTCCCTTTTGAAACCCTTTTAAAGCAACTAATATTACGAACTATCGTAATTAATATAGTTGCTCTTTTTATTTGCCTTACGACTTCATAAAAAGAAAAAAAGACTACCACTTTCATCAGCACTGCTGACAAAACGTGATAGCTTTTTTATATGATAATAACCTAATCTTACGAAAAGGTTATTTTCTTATTTTAGGTATTAATTGTTCAACTTTATCGTGTTCTTTGTCAGTTAAGACAAATAGAACAATTAATACTATTGTTGATACTATATAAGCAATTATCATTGCTATATAGTTTTGTGAAAAAATAGTTTCAAATAATGCAATCGGACATAATACTATTCCTAAAATACCAACTACTATAAATGTTTTATCACTATATTTCTTTGTTAATTGTTTATCAGGATTTTTATCATCTTTTTCATTCCAAGTTCTACCTATAATAGACCATTCTTTTGTAAACATTGCATTTCCAAAACTTGTTAATCCTATAAAAAACCAACCTAGTGATACTAACTTATAATTATTAGTAATAGGAACTAATATAAGCATTATAGTTGATAGTATAAAACCAATTATTTGAACTTTATTTAAATACATCTTTATTTTTTGCATTTTTCTTCGCCTCCTTAAATCTATTTTCATCAAGTATTCCAAGTATAAGTTTATTAGTAACATTTTGATATTCTAAATCTTGTATTGTTTCAAGTGCTGAATCTTTTTCTTCATCAGAAAGACTACCACTTTCTAATTCAGCATTTAATTGTTCAATCATACTATCATTTCTTTTAACACTAGATCTAAATACCATCCATTCGTCATCTAATTCTTCACCTTTTAAGTTTTCGTAATGCTTTCTTATAAATGGATTTAATGGTGTTACTTTACCTCCAAGACCAACCATTTCCATCATATCATTATAATTTAAACCTATTACTTTACTTATCTGTCTAAATAGTTTAGGATTTGGTATTTCTCTTTCCCCTGACTCTATTTTAGATATTTCGGCATTACTTATACCTATGGCATTCGCTAATTGTCTTTGAGATAAACCTTTATTTTCTCTCGCTTTTGCGATTTCTTCGCCTATGTTCTTCTTTGGCATAAAACTTCACCACCTGCATTAATCATACTACTATTGTTAACAAAAGTCAACATATTTTATAAAAATGTTAATAAAAGTGTTGACAAGTTAATAATTATGATGTATATTGAATGTGTTAACTTTAATTAACATTGAAATTTAATTCGTTAATTAAAATTAGAAATGAAAGGAGGAAATCAAATGTATGCCGAAGAACAAACAACCAGAGTTAATTGATCCAAGAATATGGAAAGATAAGAATATAAAGTTTGAAACTAAACTTATATACAAAATACTTTGTGCTAAACGATCTGATAGAAGTGAGTTTACAAGTATAAGTATAGGAAGTATTCAAAAGACATTAAGTATAACAAATGTTGGATTTAAAAAGAACCTACAAATATTAGAAGATAACAAATATATAAGGTTTAATGAATACGACAGAGGATTATACGTATATGAGTTTTGTTAGAATAGACATAATCGCTAACAAATAAAGGTTCAGTAAATGTTCGTAGATTTATGTTAGAACCTAGTCTATAAGACTAAAACTTAAAAAATCCTAGGGAACGGGATTTAAAATAAAGTGCCAGGGATACTATTGCCTTTTTTGAAGTTTATATTGGTATTGCTTGTAAGTTGTTTTTACAAGTTTTTTTGTTTCTAAAAATTAATGAAAGGAGATTGATATTATGGAATATGATATTACTAATTTAAAGTATGTTGAAGTTCCTATGGTAGTATTGTTAGATGAAGATATATCTTCTACTTCTAAACTACTAATGGGATTTATTACTACTTTAACTATGAAAGATGGTTTTTGTTATGCTAGTAATAGATATTTATCTAAACATTTAAAAGTATCAAAAAGGACTATTACGAGTTGCATAACATCATTAAGAAAAAAAGATTATATTAAAGTTGAAAACGAACCTAATATGAGAAAAATCTATTTAGCAAATATCTTCTAGAGTAAATAGCAAGATACTGCTAATATGTATAGCGAAGAACTTCTAACAAAATAAATAATATTAATAAATAATTATAATAAATAAAATAATTTAAAATTTATTTAAATAATTTAAATATCTAAAATAATTAAAATGAAAGGAAATGATAAATGAATATAGATTTAAATGAAATAATTATTTCAGGAATTATAAACAATATTACAGACAATAATCGAGATTATATTAAGTTTGGTTTAACCACTCTTAAATATGATAAAAACAAAGTATATTCTAGTTTAAATATTAACAGAAATCTTTATACAACTTATAAGGATTTTTTTGTTAAAGGAACTAAAGTATTTATAAAAGGTTATCTTAACTCTTATATTACCAATAATAAAATCCAACTATTTATTACTGTCACAGATATATCTAATAACAAAGAAGATATTTTAAATGGTAAAAGAGAACCACATATTAGATATGATCCTGATGGTGTTATGGTTTGGGATGGTAAAAGATGTGAGAAAGAAATACCCACCGAAGAAGAACAACAGGAAATGGAACAACTTTTAAGTGAATTTAAATAATGCAATGGAGGTTTGAGATTAGTTATGAAAAATTATTATTTAATACTATTACAAAAATTTTAAACGAAAGGAGACGATTTAATGTATGAAATCATTGACGAAAAAACTACTAAACAACTAAATCAGTTAGAAATAGATAATATTATTGATGAATCAATTAATTTGTATATTATTTCTGATTTATTAGATTTAAAGTTAATAACTGAAAAACAATTTTATATTTTAAAAGAAAAAATTAAAAGTTTTTATTAAAGAGTACAGATTTATACAAAAATAAGGTATAATGCTATTGAACGGAGTATTTAGTTCAAAATGAAATTGAAGAATTAAGAAAGTGAGGTGCAAATGGCACAAGTTGAGATTATAACTGCTAATCTCAAATGTGAAGATAATACTACTGTTGCAAACAAGAAAAAAAGAGTTTGTGCTTATGGTCGAGTTTCTACTGATGATGAAGAACAACTAACGAGTTATAACTCACAAATTAAATATTACACTGAAAAGATAAAATCTAATCCTGATTGGGAATTTGTAGGAATATATGCTGATGAGGGTATTTCTGGAACACAAGTTAAGAATAGAACCGAGTTTCAACGTATGATAGTTGATGCAATGAATGGTAAAATAGACATCATTTTAGCAAAGTCTATCTCACGTTTTGCTAGAAATACTGTTGATACTTTAAAATATGTTAGAGATTTAAGAGATAGAAAAGTTGATATATATTTCGAGAAAGAAAATATTCACACATTAGATTTAGATAGTGAAGTATTTTTAACTGTTTATAGTGCATTTGCCCAAGCAGAGAGTGAATCCACTTCTCAAAACGTTAAATTAGGTTTAAAAGCTATGATGAAACGTGGCGAATATGTTGGAAGTCCTGATTGCTATGGATTTGATTGGAACAAAGAAACAAAACAATTAGATATAAACGAAGAACAAGCAGAAGTTGTGAGAATGATTTTTAATTGGTATGTATCTGGTATGGGTTGTAGAAGAATTGCTAATAAACTAGAAGAGATGAAAATACCTAGTTATACAGGTGCTAGATGGTCTACTTCTTCAGTCAGTAATATGATACACCAAGAAAAGTATGTTGGTGATTTATTACAACAAAAATCATATACAGTAAGTCCTATTACTCATAAGAGTGTTTTAAATAAAGGCGAAAAAGATAAATACTATATCAAAGATCATCACGAGGCAATAATATCAAGAGATATATGGGATAAAGCACAAGAAATTGCTAGTAAAAGAAGTAAATCAATGACTATGAAAGGTTATACTAGCCGAGAAACAAGTAAATATGCTTTTAGTAGCAAGATTAAATGTGCATTTTGTGGAACTAACTTTTGTAGAAGACATAGTTCTTATTCTAAAAAGAACCCAAAATATAATATCTACTGGACTTGTTTTAAAAAACGTGAGCATTCTGATGCTTGTCCTGATTCTGTAGGATTAAGTGAAACTAAATTAGAACAGGCTTTTGTTATGCTATATAACAATATAGTTAAAAATAAGCACAAGACAAAGGAAGTTTTATTACAAGCAATTAAAGAAGTTGTTAATGATAACGATTATCAAGACAAATTAAATGATTTAAATAATCAAAAATCAACCATAGAACAACGATTATCTAAAATAATTGATATGGAACTTGATAATACTGATATTGATAGAAAAGAATTATTTATGAAAAAGGAAAAGGAATTACTTGATGAATTAAATAATATCAAAAATAAGATTAGATATTATGAAGAACTACTTGCTGAAAATAAAGGATTATCTAAACAACTTAAATCTATTGATGACTATTTCAGTGAACCAAGAGAGTTAAAACAATTTAAACGAGAAGTATTTGAAAAAATGATTGAATGTATCATTGTGGGAGATTATGATGAGGACGGTAATAAACTACCTAGAGTTGCTAGATTTGTATTAAAAACGGGGAAAGAGTACAAGTTTACTATTCCCCCTAAAAACAACAGTAAAAATGGTAAAGAAGAGTTGGTGCCATTTGATACAGGGAACGTGACCTTCTTTAATTGCACCAACTAAACCAAACTTAGTTCTTTCACTTGTTCTTTCTATTTCATTTTGAGAAACACTAGTAAGCATTCTAGCAACTAATTTACCACTTGAATTTGTTGTATTAATTTCTTCGTTAGCACAATCTAGATATGCATTGTTTTCTTCTAGAAATCTCATAATACCTTCTAGGTCAAATACTGAACGGGTTAATCTATCTAATTTTAATACTACAATAGTATTACATTTCTTTTCTCTAATATCTTGTAATAATTCTTCAAATGCAGGCCTATAATTGCCCGTTTTAGCACTTATTCCAGCATCTTTATATAATTTATATATCTCATAACCTTTATACTCACACATAGCCCTTAAACGCTTTTCTTGTTCTGGTAAACTAAATCCTTCTCTTGCTTGATCTTCAGTACTAACACGAATATATAATCCTGCAACTTTCTTTTCATTATCCATTAAAATTCAACTCCTTTTACTAAAAAAGAGGAGACAATAGTATTTAATAAAGTCTAAATACTACTGACTCCTCAAAATCTTCAATATTATAAATTTTCGATAAATTGTGTTTATATTTCATAGATGTACCTCCATTTCTAGAGTATACCTCTTTCATTGGTTATTTATAATATCACTTTTTCTTAATTTGTCAATTCCCTGTTTAGGGAATAAGTAGTATTTAGATTGTTTTTAAATAATCTTCTAGTTCTGATAATTTAATCTTATTAGATAAGTTTTCAATAAATATTTCATTAGAATAATTAAATACTAGAAATGTTATATTATTAATTATTATTCTATGTGGCTCAATATAAGTTAAATTAGTTCTATCAATTTTTCTAATGCTACCATTTATAATAGTTGGTTTGTTATTAGTAAAATCACATATAAACTCAATTTTCTTCTTTAATGATTCTTCTAATGAAAGCTCTTCTTTAATAATATTTACCATTGTTTCCATCCTTTCTTTTTAAGTTAGGATAGTTTTTTAACACAAAAAAACTAATCCATTTCTGAATTAGTCATTTATCATAACTCGAAAAGTTCGAGCAGATTTCACAATGGGGCGCGATGTGGGGATCGAACCCACGCATAACGGAACCACAATCCGCCGTGTTAACCACTTCACCAATCACGCCATAAATTACTAATATATTTTATCAATATTTTTTTATTTTGACAATACTTTTTAATAAAATTAGTTAATTTAAACAAAATTAGACAGTAACCTATACACTTTATACCTATTTTCGTAACTTATTATTGGGAGGAATAATATGTACGAATATAGAAATAAATTAGATTATTATAATTATGAAAATAATAATTATAATAAACCTATGTTTACAAAAAATGAAAACCCATCATCATTATATGATCCATACAATGGTTTTATAAGAGGTAATATGTTTCCTAATTTATATAATGGATATAAAATAAATCCTGTTGATATAACGCCATCTAATGATAGAGAATCATTAGGATTATATGTAGATGCATTATGTTTTGCTGCTCATGATATAAATCTTTATTTAGATATTTACCCAGAGGATAGAGATATGATTGAATTATTTAATCAATACAGAGTTGATTCTAATCGATTAAAGGAAGAATATCAATCAAAATTTGGTCCTATTTTAGTTAGTAGTGAAGCTACAAATAAAGTTCCTTGGACTTGGGATAATAAACCATGGCCATGGGAAAATTAGGAGGTAAATATGTTTTTATATGAGAAAAAATTACAGTATCCTGTAAATATTAAGAAAAAAGATTTAAAAATGGCTAAATATTTAATGAGTCAATATGGTGGCCCAGACTCAGAATTATCAGCTTGTTTAAGATATATGAATCAAAGATTTACTATGCCTGACGATAAAGGTAAAGCACTACTTACTGATATAGCCACTGAAGAACTTGCTCACTTAGAAATGATAAGCGCTATGATATATCAACTAATGAAAGGAGCTACAATTGAAGAAATAAAAGCAGCTGGTTTAGGTGGTCACTTTACTATGCATGATTCAGGATTATTTTTTGCAAGTCCAGAAGGAGTTCCATTTACAACAGCATATATTGAAACAAGTGGTGACTTTATAGCTGATTTAGAAAGTGATATGGCTGCTGAGCAAAGAGCAAGAGCTACTTATGAACATTTAATGGATTTAACTAATGATTCTGAAGTTTTAAAACCTTTAGCTTTCTTAAGACAAAGGGAAGTTGTTCATTATCAAAGGTTTAAAGAACTTAGAAACTATTATCTTGAAAATGAAATTAAATAATTAATTTTTTGTATAAAATATATCATCTGGTTTCATATTAAATACAGATGATATTTTTATTGCTGTATCATAATATAATTTTCTTTTTCCATTTTCTATTAAATAGTAATGAACTGGATTAATATTAATAGTATTTGCTATATCATATATAGTTATATTTTTTTCTTTTCTTATTTTGATTAATTTTTTATACATTTATATCACCTTTTTAATTATACAACTATATAGATTATTAGTCTATAACAATTATGTAATTTTTATGAGAAAATTAAGGTGGTGATATATATGAGTAGTAACGAAACAAATATCTATAATATTATAGGTAAAAATATCAAAAAATATAGAAAAGTAAAAGGTTGGACACAAAGAGAATTAGCTGAAAAATTATTATTAAGTGATAGCTTTATTGCTAAACTAGAATCTGTTACACATCAAACTTTATCAATTGATACATTAGAACAAATAGCCAATATACTTGAAGTTCCAATAATTAAATTTTTTGAAAACGAAAAATAGGAGATAATCTCCTATTTTTTACTGTCATATTTTTTTCTTTCATTTGTATTTAAAATTCTTTTTCTTAAACGATAATTTTCTGGTGTAATTTCTACTAATTCATCGCTATTAATATAATCTAAACAAACTTCTAGACTCATTTGTCTTGGTCTTTTAAGTACTACTGTATGATCTTTTCCGGCACTTCTTGTATTAGTTAAATTCTTACCTTTAACAACATTAACAGCTAAATCATTTTCATGAGAATGTTCTCCCACAATCATACCTTCATATACATCTACACCTGGTTCAATAAACATTATTCCTCTATCTTCTAGTCCACCAATTGCATATGCGGTTGATTTACCATTTTCCATTGAAACTAAAACACCAAGTTTTCTTTCTCCTACAGTATTGCTAACCATTTTTCTATATTCTTTAAATACATGATTTAACATACCATATCCTTTTGTCATTGTCATAAATTCAGTTGAAAATCCAATTAAACCACGTGATGGTACTACATAATTTAATCTTACTTGGTTTTCATGATTAGTCATATTTTCCATAATACCTTCACGATTTCCAAGTGATTCAATTACTGATCCTACATATTCTTCTGGAACATCTATTTGAACATCTTCAAATGGTTCCATTTTAACACCATCTATTTCTTTAATAATTATTTCTGGCTTTGAAACTTGAAGTTCAAATCCTTCTCTACGCATATTTTCAATTAAAATTGATAAATGTAATTCTCCTCTACCTGAAACAATAAATGATTCATTATCATTTGGAGCTATTTTAAGTGAAACATCTCTTTCAGTTTCTTTTTTAAGTCTTTCTTCAATTTGTCTTGCTGTTACAAATTTACCTTCTCTTCCAACAAATGGTGATGTGTTAACACCAAATGTCATTTGAAGTGTTGGTTCATCTATTCTAAGATGTGGTAAAGCTTCTTCTTTGCCTACTTCACAAACTGTTTCTCCTACGCTGATATCTGGTAATCCCGAAATAGCAATTATATCTCCTGCTTCTGCTTCTTCTATTTCTATTCGTTTTAAACCTATAAAACCAAACATTTTAGCTATTCTAAATTGTTTTATGGAACCATCTAATCTAACACATGAAACCATTTGATTAACTTTTATTTTTCCTCTTTTTACAACACCAATACCAATTCTTCCAACAAAGTCATTATAATCAAGTAATGCTGGTTGAAATTGTAATGTTCCTTCTTTTACATCTGGAGCTGGTATATATTTAATAATTGTATCTAAAATTGGATCCATTGTTTCTTCTTGAGTAGATAAATCTGGATCATAACTTGATGTTCCACTTAATGCAGATGCATATATTACTGGAAATTCTAATTGATCTTCATCAGCACCTAATTCTATAAATAAATCTAGTACTTCATCTACTACTTCAAGTGGACGAGCTGCTGGTTTATCTATCTTATTTACTACAACAACTGGAGTTACATGAGCTTCTAAGGCTTTTTTAAGAACAAATCTAGTTTGTGGCATTGTTCCTTCATAAGCATCTACTACTAACAATACTCCATCAACCATATTCATTATTCTTTCTACTTCTCCCCCAAAATCGGCATGTCCTGGAGTATCTAAAATATTAATACGATAATCTTTATAATTAATAGCTGTTGTTTTTGCTAATATAGTGATTCCTCTTTCTTTTTCAAGATCATTTGAATCCATAACTCTTACATCAACTTGTTCGTTTTCTCTAAATGTACCTGAACTTTTAAGTAATTGATCTACTAATGTTGTTTTACCATGGTCTACATGGGCAATAATTGCGACATTTCTTATATTTTTCATAATCCACTTCCCTTTAAGCCTTACATAGTATAGCATAAAAAACACTTGAATGTAAAGACTTTTTAATATATAATTAAAATAGTGGTTACTATGAAAAAAAGATTTATTATATTTTTATTTTTATTATTAGCATTTCCAAGTATTTCTTTAGCAACCAATAAAGTAAATGTTAAATTTAAATCTTGTGTTGATGGAGATACTGCTAATTTTATAATGAATAACAAAACTATTAAGGTTAGATTTTTAGCTATTGATACTCCAGAAATTAAACATGGTAAAAATGAGGCTGAACCTTATGGTATAGAAGCTAGTGATTATACATGCAATAAACTTAAAAATTCTAAGAAAATTGTATTAGAATTTGATAGTGGTAGTGATAAATTAGATAAATATAATCGATATTTAGCTTGGGTTTATGTAGATGATAGTTTATTACAAAAAGAACTAGTTAGTAAAGGATATGCTGAAGTAAAATACATATATGGTGATTATAAATATACCGATATTTTAAAAAAAGAACAAGCTAAAGCTAAAAATAGAAAATTAGGTATTTGGAATAATAATGAATTTGATTTAAAAGAATTTGTAATGAATTTAAATATCGTATATAAAATTATTATAACTATTATAGTAATTATTGGTGTATCTATTTATTTATACTTTGATACTAAGGCTAGAAAGAAAGCTTTAAGAAAAGGTAAAAAAATTGTAAAAGACATTATAAAAGATAGTATAAAATAGTACTATCTTTTTATTCTAAAACTTTTTTATCTTTTAAATATTCATTTTTTTCATATATTATTAGTTTATCATTAATATCTAATGTAGCAAGTAATATATTATCCATATCATTATATCCTTTTATTTTTAATTCATGTATTAACCAATTTTTATCTTTATTCATATAACTAAGTGATGTTTTAATAATACAAGAATCAATTATTACATTAGCAACTAATCCTTTTTTATTAGGTTTAATATTCATATCATTAGGTGTTAGTGGAGCATATTCTGATTTAGGCATTATACTCATTGTACCATTTGCTTCCACAATAGCATATTCTATTTCTTTTAAATCAAAATATCCACCTATTCTTAATTGCTCTAACATATCATTGATATCCATTTTTACTTTTCTTAAATTAGTTATTAATAATTTACCATCTTGAATTACTATTGTTGGAGTACCAATAAGCATTTTTCTAAGTCGCATACTTTTCATAGTTATTATGGATACAGTATATGATATTACACCAAATGATAATATAGCAACTACTCCATATAAAAATTTTACATCTTTATTAACAATCATTTCTGCCGCAAAATTACCTATAGATATACCTATTACATAATCAAATATACTTAATTCAGCGGCTTGTTTTTTTCCTATGAGTTTAGTTGATAAATATAGAGTTACTATTGATAATAAACTTTTTGGTATTATCATTAAAGTTTCATCTACATGCATATAATCACCTATATTTAGTATTCTGTTTAATTATAAAAATATACAAAAAAATAAAACCATAATATAATTCTATTTTAAATTTTCTATTTCTTCTTTTGTTAGTTTAGTTACTCTTATTATATTTTCTATAGACATGTTCATATCTAGTAAATTTTTAGCAATCTTAATACTTTTTTGTTTGGCAGCTTCTTGTTTAACTAAATATATATCTCCATTTCATATTGTTCTTTCATCTTGTTCTTTATCATAATACATTCTTAATATATCATCATCACTATACTCTTCTACTGTATCTATTATATCTTCTTTTATATCATTTTCCATCGATATCTCCAAATACTTTTTTAAATAATAAATTATTTTTTTACCTTTTGGTAGTTTTTTAACTTGTGTCATAAACATTTTCATTCTAATATAATGAATGCATTCAGTGAGATAATAACTTATTTTAAAAAGTATGTCAAACAACAGATTTACCATTTTTGTTCGATAATTTAAACAGATATTCTAAATTTGTTTAAAAAATAGTAAAAATCTGTAAGAATTATCTTACAGATTTTAGAAATCACTATAATTTTATTTTTTAAATTTTTGTTTAATATATTCTCTATCAAAAACAATATTTGTTTTTAATATTACAAATAATACTAATATAAGCAATATTCCATATACAATATATCCAACTCTATTATCATTTAATACATATAGAATGGACGCAAATGCGAATAAAGTATCTATTCCATATATAATGAATACGGTTTGTTTTGGAGTAAAATTTCTATTAAGTAATTGATGATGTAAATGAAATTTATCTCCTTTAAATAGTGGTTGATGTTTTAAAAATCTTCTGATAATTGCGAATAATGTATCTAGTATAGGAATACCTAATATAATTAATGGAATTATAAATGAAGTCATTGTTACATTTTTAAATCCTAATAAAGCAATAATCGCTACCATAAATCCCATAAAGTTTGATCCACAATCTCCTACAAAGATAGATGCTGGATTAAAATTATATATTAAAAATCCTAAAGTTGCTCCTAACATAGTAAATGCAAAAACAAAATCTAATCCTGTTTTATTTTGAATAATAGCAATTATTCCTATTGTTAGATAATATATAGAACATATTCCACCTGATAATCCATCTAATCCATCTATTAAGTTTATACAATTTATACATCCTAGTATAAAGAAAATAGTTAATGGATATGATAATATATCAAAATCTATATATAATCCAAATGCACTTACATTTTTTATTAAAAGACCACTATAGAATACTACAACACAAGTTGCTATAAGTTGTCCAGTAAATTGAGTAAGTGGACTTAATTCTGTTATATCATCTATTATTCCCATAACAATTAATATGAAAGCGGCAATTAATATCCCATTCATAAAAACTGTATGTTCACCAAAAATCATATAACCTATTATAAATCCTAAAAATATTCCAAGTCCACCTAATTTTGGAGTTATTTTCTTATGTATATGTCTTCCGCCTGGAACATCTACTGCATTTATACTAAAAGCTATCTTTTTTATAACTGGTATGACAGCAACTACAATTAAAAATGGTATTGTTATCATGCCTATTATCTTTAATATTAAATCTTGGTTCATAATACCACCAATTAAATTATACCATTTAATTAAGATATTGTCTATAAATTATCTATCTATTAAATTAATATTATCTAAAAGAATTCCTGTACCTTCTGCTACACATGTAAGTGGAGAAGCAGCTACTATTACTGGTACTTTTAACTCATTTGCTAATAATTGATCTAACCCTGACATTAATGCTCCTCCACCTGTTAACACTATTCCTTTACTTATAATATCAGCTGCTAATTCAGGAGGCGTTTGTTCTAATACATTTTTTACTTTATTAATAATAGCATACGCACTTTTTCTTAAAGCATCTTCTACTTCTTGTGATGTAATAGTAATTGTATATGGTAATCCATTAATTAAGTTTCTTCCTCTTACATTCATCTTTTCATTTTTCATTTTAGGATAAACGCTTCCTATATTAAATTTAATTTGTTCTGCTGTTCTATCTCCAATAAGTAATTTATATTTTTCTTTTATATATCTTTGAATATCTGAATCAAAAGTATCACCAGCTACTTTAATAGAAGCACTTGTTACTATTCCACCTAATGATAAAATAGCTATATCTGTTGTTCCACCACCTATATCAATTACCATTGATCCACTTGGTTCAGCAATATTAAGTCCGGCTCCAACAGCCGCTACTTTTGGTTCTTCTTCTAAAAATACTTTTCTTGCTCCAGTTCTTTCTGCAGCTTCTTTTATAGCATTTTTTTCTACTTGTGTTATATTAGATGGACAACATATTAAGATTCTTGGTCGTGATAAAAACTTTCTACCATTCACTTCTTTTATAAAATGATTTAACATTATTTCTGTCGCATCAAAATCAGCTATAACTCCATCTTTAAGTGGTCTTATAGCTCTAACATCTCCTGGTGTTCTTCCTAACATATCGTATGCTTTTGATCCTACTGCCAATGTTTTTTTTGTTTCTGAATCAATTGCTACAACACTTGGTTCATTTAAGACTATTCCTTCTCCTTTTATGTATACTAGTACATTTGCTGTTCCTAAATCTATTCCTATATCTTTTGAAAACATTTTATCCCTCTTTGCTATTTAAATATTTTTGTCTAGTTGATTCTCCCCCTCTAATATGTCTAATATCTTTATGATAATTTAATATTTTAGCTACTTTTATATATTTTTTATTATCTATATTCAATAATCTTTCATGTAAATCTTTATGAACAGTACTTTTTGATATATTAAAGATACTTGCTATTTCTCTTATAGTATAACCATTTTCTAAAATTATTTGCGTTTCTTTTAATATTCTTTTTTTTATTTCATTCATTTATACACCTCACTACATTATATAAAAGAAAAAAGAGATTATGCTTCAATCTCCTTTAATGTTTTACCATAATATAATTCAGGATTTACTGTATTACCATTTATAACTAGTTCAAAATAAACATTATTTTTTTCTTTATTTGATATACTACATGTACCACTTTGACCAATAACTTGTCCTGCTATAACAGAATCTCCTTTATTAATAGTTGTTTCACCTAAACATTGATAAATACTTGAAATATTATCACTATGTTTTACTTTTATTACTTTTCCAAGTAATTCATCTTCTTTTATTTCTTCTACAGTTCCAGGTAAAATTGATACTACATCAAATATTGATTCTTTACCATAAGATATCCCATTACTTTGCATATATGTACTTTCATAATTGATAATTGATTCTTGTTGTTCTTTTTCTTCTGCCTTATCATCATAATATTTATTTATAACATTTACATCTGTCGCACTAAATGGTTTTACAAGTTTATCTTCGGTCTTTATTACTGGTATTACATCATCAAATATTGTTTTTGATACATAGCTGTATTCTTGTCTTGAAAAATTTTTCTTTGGCATATTATTTTCGATTATGTAAATAACACCAATTAGTAATACTAATCCTAAAGTATATACTCCATACACTACTGATTTCTTAATTCTTCTATTTGTCACTTTCTCACCTCTATTTAGAGTTTGGACAAATAATTTTTTTTTATACTAAAATTTTTTTATTTCTACATTTGTATAATAATGTTTTAGTATTTCATCATACTTATATCCTAAATTTGCCATAGCGAATGCTCCATACTGACTCATACCTACTCCATGACCATTTCCTTTTGTCGTTATTTTTACATTGTCATTTACTTTTTCGATTGTAAAATATGTAGAACGTAGTCCTAATTTAAATCTAACGTCGGTACTTCTAAATATTTTATTATTAATTTTAATGCTTTTTATGCTTCCTGATGTAGTATAACTTTTTATTTCAATATTTAAATTATCACTATATTCTAATCCTAATTTATTATAAAATTCTTTTAAAGACATTTCTTTTGTATCATTAAATACCGGTGAAACATTTTTATCCCAAGAAGAATCTACACTTTTTAAATATGGTAATGATTCACTAAATACTTCTTCACAATTTTCTGTTTTTCCATTACTAGTTGAAAAGAAAAAAGCATTTATTATTTCATTATTATAAGTTAAAAATTCTCCTTTTGTATCTAATACAGCTTGTTTTATTTTATTAATTTTATTTATATATTCATTACCCCAATTCTTTTTTAGAGTCTCATCATCTAAATATACTTGATCTTTAATTGAATCAACTACATCATATTCTTTATCTTTATTTAAATGTTTTAGAGCATAACTTCTTGCCGCAACAGCTTGAGCTTTTAAAGCTTCACTAGGAAAAGTTGCGGGCATCTCTCCTGATAATACACCTACTATATATTCTTCAAAAGGTATTTCTTCTATAGTATTTGTTTTTTCTCTTTTTACCCTAATTATATCATTTTTTATAAAATTAAATTTTATTTCATTTTCTTTAATAAATATTGTAACTATTAAATATGGTATAAAAATTATTAAAATTATTGTTAGTATTAACTTTTTCATATATTCACCTTTATATATTATATTAAGCAATTTTTATTAAATTATATAAAAAAAACGACATATTATTTGTCGCTATATGTATCAGTTAATATTTTACATAAATTTTGTATAGTTAGTAAAATCTATTATAAAGTTTACAAGTAAATATGATATTATAAGTGTTAGTATTAAATAACATAATCTTGCTTGATAATATCTATTTTTTTTAAATATACCATTTATATTGATAGAATCTAATGCCCATAATACTATTGGTATTATAACTATATATAATATTGTCTTAATTGTCATAATTATTTATTAAATCTACTCTTCTATGATGTCTTTCTTCATCACTAAATTTCATTTCTAAAAATGTTTTTAATATTTCTTTTATTTCAGTTATATTTTTTACATAACTTATAGCAATTACATTAGCATCATTATCTATTCTAGTTAAAGCTGCTTCTTCTGTATTATCCACTTTAGCGCATCTAACACCTTTTACTTTATTACAAGCAATACTCATACCAATACCTGTTCTACATATTAGTATTCCTCTATCAATTTCTTTATTTTTTATTGCTTCACCTATTTTAAAAGCATATATTGGATAATCGACTGGATCTTCACTATTTGATCCATAATTTATTACTTCATATCCTAATGTTTGTAAATAGTCTATTAATTCTCTTTTTAATTTATATCCTCTATGATCATTTGCTATTCCAATTTTCATATTATTCTCCTATCTATTTTTCCAATATCCATTTTTATAATCACTATAATATCTTTTATCTTTTTTATATAATAAATATTGTCTTTTTAATGAATTATCTTTTTTATATTTTATTGGGTTTACATGTTTTTTATATAATGAAAGTGCCTTATCTTTATACTTTTTATTTACAATATATTCTTTTATTATTTTTTTTGGTACATATGATAATAAAACTTCTTTATTTAATATTTTATATTCTAATTTTTCTTTTTTAATTAAATCTTGATATAACAATTCTATTAAATTGCATCCAGCTGAATTTAAATAATAACTACTTCTACCTTGTCTAGGATTTATCTCTAATAATTTAAATTTTTTATCTCGTTTATCATATTTCAAATCAAATTCTGCAAATCCAGTTATACCTATTTTTTCTGATAATTTTTTTATTTTTTCTATTATTTCTTTACTATTATTAAATTCATTATATCCATTTATAAGTACAGCAGCATTTCCTACTAAGTCTTTTGTATGTTCTTGTAATCCTATTTGCGCTAAAGTTATTCTTTTTACCTTACCATTTTTATCAGCATAAATGACAGAATCAAAAAGATAGCTATCGTCACCTTCAATGTATTCTTGAATAATAAGTGTATCTGTATATCCACCTCTTTTTATTATATCTATTATTCTATATAATTCTTCTTCTGTTTCTATTTTATATATTTTATTTTTACCATTAAAATCCATGTGTCTATACATTACAACATTTGCTGGTTTTAATATAACTGGATAATTTATATTTTTTATTTTATTATCTTTTAAAACATCATAATATATTGTTTTTGGTAATTCTATTATTCCATTATCCATATATTGTTTATAAAATAATTCTTTATTTGATAAAGTTTCTATTATTTCTTTTTTTGGATAATTAAAATAGAATTTATCTTTTAAATACTCTTCATTTTTTGATATTAATTCTATATAATTTTCTGTTGATGATACAAGTAATATTTTTTCTTTTTTATGTTCTTCATAGAAGTTATCTAATATTTTTAAAAATTCTTTTTCATCCCATATATTTTCATAATATGCTTTATTTACTATCTTACTATTATGAGTAAACCATATAGGATTTTTTCCAATTATATATGCTTTTTTATTTGTTAATTCATGATAACATCGTGCCATATAATAGGCATTAGCATCTGCCCCTACTATTAATAATGTAAACATATTATTCATATCTTCTTTCTACTCTATTTGTTATAGATACTAATATATGATGCGGTGTATCATTAGTATTTGAAGCAATTGATCCTACTGTTAATTTTTCATTTATTAGTTCTACTTTATCATGTAATTTAACTTTGTTATCTACTAATATCATGATATAATCCATACTTATTCCTATTATGTCATAATATTTATCATTTATAATTACTTTTTTATAAGTATCAGTTATTCCATCAGCATGACCTATTGGAATAATTGCGATGTAACCATCTTCTTTAGCTATAAATTTAGCTCCATATCCTACAAATTCACCTTTATTAATTTTATTTATATTTACAACTTCACTATAAAGTGATAATACTTTTTTTAATTTTAAATTATTTGTTAAAGTAGTTTCAGATATTTTTTTACCACATAATTTAATATTTCTTTTTAATTTACTTATTTTACTTATATTCATATTATAAGTAAACCCATACATAATTAAACCTAATCTTACTCCATTTGTAAATGATAATTTTTTATGACGAGTAAGTCCTAGAGAATTAAATATATGTACAATAGGTATTTCTTTTAAATCAATTAAACTAGTTAATATATTAAATTGTTCTATTTGATAATCATAATATCTATCATTTACTCCTGAAGTGGCTAAATGAGTATATATACCTTCTAAAGTAATATTTGATTTTTTAATATTAGTTACTATTTCTTTTACTTGTTCTTTATCTTTTATACCAAATCTATTCATTCCACTATTTATTTTTAAATGTACTTTTATTGGTTGATTTGACTTTAATAATTCTTTGTAATATTCATATGAAATAATAGTTAATGTAATATCATTTTCTATTACTTTATCCATATCTTCTATATTAACATATCCAAAACATAATATAGGTATTTTTGTATATTTTCTAACTTCTAGTGCTTCTTCTAATGAAGATACAGCAAAATAATTAATACCTGCTTTTTCTAATGTTGGGACTATTTCAAATCCATGAGAATAAGCATTAGCTTTTACTACACCTATATAATATTTATAATCATTGTATTTTTCTTTTATTTCTTTAATATTTTCTTTTAAATTATTTAAATTTATTAAAGCATATGTTTCACGCATATTATCACCTACTAATATTTTAACATAAAAAAGAGCAACTGTTAAGCTGCTTTTTTTGTATCATTTGTAAATCCATATTTTTTATTGAACATTTCAACTCTTCCTTTTTTAGAAACAGCTCCTTGTTCACCAGTATAAAATGGATGGCATTTATTACAAGTTTCAACATGTAGTTCTTCTTTATTTGATTTAACTGTAAATGAATTACCACAAGAACATGTAACTTTTGTATCCATGTAATCTGGATGTATTCCTTTTTTCATACTAATTCTCCTTCCGCCATGACTAATTTTTAGTCATAGTAATTTCTTGCTCCTATATTATAACAATCTTTTATTTTATTTGCAAGAGTTTTTAGTCACGATTTGCAAAAATTCTTAGTAAATCAATAAATATGTTAATAAAATCTAGATATAATTGTAAAGCTCCGTAAATAGCTAAGTTTTCTTCTGGTATTTCTGATTCAGCTAATTTTTTAATACTTTGTACATCGTATGCTATAAAAATTACAAATACTAATACTGATATGATAGCTATTGTTAATGAAAATTGTTCACTTCCAACAAAGATATTTATTAATGACATTATAATAACTCCTACAATAGCCATAAATAGAAAAGTACTTATTTTAGTTAAATCTAGTTTTGTAAAATATCCAATAAGTGCGAATATTAACATTATAAGTGCGGTTGCTAAAAAAACATATATTATAGCTGATATATTATAAACTATAAAAATTGATGAGAATGTTAATCCTGATACAAATGAATATAATATAAACATAAATTTCGCACTTGTACTACTCATTTTAGTAATTCTTGCTGATAACCAAATTACTAATACTAATTCAATAATTGCTAGAAAAATAAGTGGTACAGTTTTAAATATTTCTAATACCATAGATGGATTATTTGCTACTACACTTCCTGTAGCAAATGTTACAGCTAATCCTATAAACATCCATAAAAATACTTTTGACATTATTTTTGAATCCATACTTTCACCTCTTTATAAAATTATATCATTTACTTTTTATTTAGTAAACATTTATTTTATTTAATATAATTTTATTTATATCTTCTTTTTTATCTATATTTATAAAATTGACATTATATTCTTCACAAATTGATTTTAATCTTTTGTTTGTATAATTAAAATATTCACTATAAGAAATTCCTATATTATTTTGATATCCTATTAAATATATTTTTTCTTTTGAATATATTCTAATTATTTTTAATAATTTTTCTATATCATCTAACACTTGATCAGTATATTCATATAATTCTTCTTTATTATTATTTCCTATTTTATAATTTATATCATTAATTCCTACATATAATGTTAAAATATCTGATTTTATTAATGCATTTTGAATATTTTGATCATTTATTTTAATATTTTCTTCTATATCATTTATTAAATCTGTTGTTCTATAATCTTTTTTAGAAAAATAATTTACATATTTTTCTAATTTTTTTTGTTTTTTTAAATTATTAGATAAATTTTTATTAAATTTTAATTCTTTTGTAGTATCAATATTAACATAATATATTTGATTATCTGTATTAGATAGATTAATTAAAAAAATAAATAGAATAGTTAATATTAAAAATAAAATCATCTTTATTTTCATTTTATCACCTATAAAATTATATTAATTATTATTTTTTTTATTAATTATTTTATAAAGTGTGATATAATAATTTCATCAGGAGGAATAAAATGAAAAAAATTACTAAAAGTTATTTAACATTTTGCGGTATAAACTCTGTATTGCTTTATATACTTAGTAAAAATTTCTATTTGAAATTGAAAGAAGATGGATATATAATTAAAAATCAATCTAACATGGATTCTTTTATAAAAATGATTGAAAGTATTATTTTATTAGTTATACCTATATATAATGTTATTTCAACTACTCAATTTTTACTAATTTTAGGAAATAAAGATTTATATAATATTGTTAAAAATAGATTGATTAGTAAGAATATTATTGTAGAAGAAAACACTAAAAGTGGTATAGATGATAGCAATCTAGAAGAAGTATATAGAGGTTACCGAAAAGCTACTCAAAATCTTAATAACGAAAATGTAATAAGTGAACCATTTAGAGAAATATTAGATGAAATGAAAGAATATAAAGTTAAAGAAATGAAAAAATAGTATTACAAATACTATTTTTTTATACTTCTTCTAATTCTATCTTAGCTCCAACTGATTCTAATTTTCCTATGATATTCTCATAACCTCTTAGCACATGTTTAATTTCTGTTATTGTTGTTTCTCCTTCAGCAATTAGTCCAGCAAGTACTAAACATGCTCCTGCTCTTAAATCTGTTGCTTCTACAGTTGTTCCTTTTAATTTTGTTTTTCCAACAACTTTTAAAGTTCTATCATTTATTTCTATATTAGCTCCCATTTCTTTTAAATATTTAACATTTTGGAATCTATTTTCATATATTGTTTCTTCTAATGTAGATGTTCCTTCTATTTGAGTAAGTAATGTAGTTAAAGGTTGTTGTAAGTCTGTTGGAAAGCCTGGATAACCTAATGTCTTTACCTTAATAGGTTTTAAATTATCTTGTCTTGATATCTTAATATAGTCTCTTCCAATATCCATTTTATATCCCATTTCTTTTAATTTAGATGTTAATGAAGAGATATGTTCAGGAATCATATTTTTAATAGTTAGATTTTCTCCAATTAAAGCACCAGCTATTAAATATGTTCCAGCTTCTATTCTATCTGGTATTACTTCAGTAAAACAACTACCTAAATAGTTAACTCCTTCTATTCTTATTTCACTTGTTCCTGCTCCTATTATTTTAGCTCCCATTTGATTTAAGAAAGTTGCTACACTTACTATTTCCGGTTCTTTTGCAGCATTTTTTAGTATTGTTTCTCCTTCAGCTTTTACTGCGACTAAAAGAGTATTTATAGTTGCTCCAACACTTGGCATATCTAAAACGATAGTTGTTCCAACTAATTTTTTGGCATCTATAATAAATTTATTATTTTCTTCTTGAACAGTTGCTCCTAAAGCCTTAAATGTTTTTAATGTTTGATCTATTGGTCTTGCTCCAATAGAACATCCTCCTGGAAAATACATTTCTACATGTTTATATTTTCCAAGTAAAGATGACATAAAATAGTAAGAAGCTCTTAATTTTTTTGATATAGATTCTGGTATTTCTTTATTTTCTATTTTTCTTGAATTAATAGTCATTAAGGATCCATCTCTTTTTACATCAGCTCCTAAATATTCAAGTATTTCATTTAGTGCATCAATATCTGAAATATTTGGAATATTATCTATTTTTACTTCTTCATCTGATAAAAGTGATGCTGGTACAAGTGCGACAGCACTATTTTTTGCTCCACTAATATTTATATTTCCACTTAATACATTTCCACCTTGAATTTTTATTTGTTTCATATATTCCTCCTACTTATTATTATGATTATATAGGCTATTTGCTACAAAGAATATTTATCTTATCTTTAATAACTTTTTTAATAGCTTCTTCACCTGATGATATTATTTTTCTAGGATCATAAATATCTTTGTTATTTATTAAATACTCTCTTACTTTATTAGCCCATGCTAATTGAAGTTCAGTATTTATATTCACTTTATTTATACCAGCATTTACTAATTTTTTTAAAGTTATATCATCTATTCCTGAACCACCATGTAATACTAATGGTACATTTATTTCTTCACTTAATTTTTTACATAATTCAATATTTATATTTGGTTTATCTCTATAAATTCCATGTACTGTTCCTAAAGCAGGCGCTAATGAATCTATTTTAGTTTCTTCTACAAATCCTTTTGCTTCTTCTAAATCTACATAACTATTTGATTTAATACTGCCTAGTTCTGCTTCTACAGTAACATTGTATTTTAAGGCATATTGTACTACTTGCTTAGTTATTTCTATATTTTTTTCTAAATCATATTTTGATGCATCTATCATTACTGATGTAAAACCATTATCAATTGCTTCTTTACATATTTCAAATGTAGAACCATGATCTAAATGAATAACTACTGGTATTTTGATATCTAATTCTAAGTCTAAAGATTTTATTATATTTACTACTGTTTTTGTACCACCCATGTATTTTATAGCACTTTCACTAACACCTAATATTACAGGTGAATTATTTTTATTACATTCTTCTAAAATATATTTAGTCCACTCTAAATTATTAATATTAAAATGAGGGATTGCTACATTATTTTTTTTAGCATTTATAAGTATTTCTTTAGAATTTACAATCACGTTATCACCTAATTTAATTATATATTTTTTTTTATTGCTTGTAAAGTTAAATTATGTAAAATAGTCCTACTATCATTAAGATTATTCCTCCAATTATTGTTGATATTTTACCTATTATTTCATTTATTTTTTTTCCTAAATTTAAACCTGCATACGTAAATAAAAAACTTGTTATCATAAATATAAATGATGATATTATAGTGTTTTTATATATTGATTTTAGCCCAATTCCTAATGATAAACTATCTATACTTACAGTAAATCCAAATAAAAATATTTCTTTTAATGTCATTTTTTTTACATTTTCTTCTGATTTAAACGATTCTAATATCATTTGAATTCCTATTATAAATAATACTACAAATACTAATATATTTGAATTTATAGGAATAATTTCTAATATTTTATTTCCTAATAATTGTCCTAGTTGCGGCATAAAAAAGTGGTATAATCCTACTACTATTGATACAATCATTATATCTTTTTTTGATAAATTTAATGTACCATAAGCTAATGATAATGAAAATGCATCCATACTTAAACTAATAGCTATAATAATTAGTGTAATCATAAAAAACACCTCTAATTAATATATATTAGAGGTTTACTAAAAATATTTATTTAATAATTCTTTTACAAAAAATTTATATTCAACATCATTAGTATTATTATCTTCTGCTTCCATTAAACATAATGGTGGAAATAATACACACCACCAATTATTACCTTGTCCTTTTCCTAATGTTACTAAAACAGATTCATAATAACCTTTTTCATATATAACTCCATTATATTTTTTTTCTGGAAAGAATGTTTTACCAAAAGTTAATCTATATGTATCATTATAATTTTCTTCTTTTAAAATAAGTGAAATATAGTCATTTAATTCATTTATATTATCTTTTATTATTAATCTTGCTTCTTCAACATTATTAGTATTTTTTAACAAATCTTGTATTTTTGATTCTAATTTAATACTTAATAACATCTTTATTTTTTGATCGTATTCATTATTACTATTAGCAAGTACTCTAAGTCTTATAGCTTCATAAGGAATGGTTATTTCTTTAGAATTTACGTTTTTTTTATTTATTAAAGTTATAAATATAATTAAACAGATTATTAATGTAATTTTTTTCATTTAAAAATCGCCTCCTATTTAATAGTGGCGACTTTTTTTTATTTTATTCACTATTTACTTAAAATAAGTGTTAATATAGTTGCTAAAATACCTCCAGTAAAACCTGTTAATATAAATAATAAGAATGCACTTATAAATCCTGCTTTTTTTTCTTCTACTTTTTCTTGTTTTACTTTTACCTTTGGTTTATTATTAGTTAGTTCTTGTTCTTGATCTAATTTTTCTTGATACAAATCAATATAATGTTTCCAAATTTCTTGTTTATCTTTATCTAATTTTTCTAATAATTCAGGATATTCATAGTATATTTTAACTTTATCTTTTATTTGTTGTGGTAATTCATCATATGATTCTATTTCGATATTTTTTTCTAATTCTATATTAGGTTTATTTTCATAATCACTTTGTAAACTATTATAATTTTCAGATATTGTATCATTTGTATCAATATTTTCTTCTTTATTGTAAGCACTTGCTGGTTCTTCTATTATATATCTATCTAAGTTTTTATCATAGATTACTTCTTTTAATATGTTGTTTTCATCAATATAAAATAAATTTTCTAGATTTATATATTTTATATTTAAATTATTATAATTATTAATTAAATAATTCAATTTATTATAATCTTCTTTATTCATATTACTAAGTTGTTGTTGATGATTTTTTATTTCATTAATAGTTAATAAATCTAATTCCATATTATTTCTTTGATTATTTAACATTCTATATGTATTAGTTTCATTATTAGTTGTTTGATATGTTTCTTTTTCTAGTTGCATTTCTTTTAATTGTTCTACTAATGATTTTCCTTCTTTTTTATTTTCTAATACTACTTCTTTTCCTAATTTTAAATCATAAAAATAAAATATTTCTTTATTATTATTTAAGTATTTATGATTTATTTTAGAAATATCTATTCCAAATGTTTTTGCTATTTCTTTTTCTTCTTCTGATGCAGCATTTTCTATTTTTTCTTTTTCATTATAATATTTTTCTATTTCTTCTAATCTTTCATATGAAGGAACATCACTTAAATGTTGTAAAAAAGTACTTATTTCTTTATCTCTTTTAGCAAGTTGTCTCATATATGCCATAAGATTTTTATCTTCTATAGTAAAAATCATTGTTATTCCTTGTTTTAATTGTTCTTCATATCTATTCATTAAATTTACATATTCAATTAAATTTAATTTTTCTATTTTCATTACTACCACCTACCATATAATTATATCAAAAAAAAGACCTTTATTCCAGTCTTTTTACTTATTTATGATAAGTTTCATTATTTAATATTTTAAAAGATCTATATATTTGTTCTAATAACATAATTCTAAACAATTGATGAGGAAATGTTAATTTAGAAAATGATAATTTATAATTACTTATATTTTTTATATCTTGATGTAATCCATATGAACCACCTATTATAAATGTTATATTTGAATTACTAATTAATGATTTATCTATTTTATCTGATAATTCTAAACTATTAATTTCTTCTCCTTCTATTTCTAATGTTATTATATAGTCTTTTTCTTTTATTTTATTTAATATTAAATCTATTTCTTTTTCTAAAATTATATTAATATTATCATTAGCTATATCTTGTAATTCTACTAATTCTATTTTAGTATATTTTGATAATCTTTTTAAATATTCTTCTATAGCTTCTTTAAAAAATTTTTCTTTTATTTTACCTATACATATTATCTTTATCATATTTCTATCAATTCTGTACTTTCATTTTGACTAGATATTATAATATCATCAAAATCAATTTTTTCATTATTTAATCTTTCTTTTAAAGTATTTAAAGCTATATCTGGATCATTATTTTCATGACTTAAGTGTATTAATATAATTTTTTGTGTTTCATTACCTATATATTCACTTAAATATTTTGAAGACATTTCATTAGATAAGTGTCCTCTATCACTTAATATTCTTTGTTTTAAATGATATGGATATTTACCATTTTGTAACATTTTTATATCATGATTACTTTCCATTATATAAATATTTTTATTTGATAATTTATCTTTATATTTTCTATTTATATATCCAGTATCTGTTATATATGATATTGATTTATCTTTATTTTTAAATATATATCCATTTGAATCAGATGCATCATGTGAAGTTTTAATTATTTCAATATTGATATCTTTTATATTAAAATCATCTTCTATTATTTCATAATTTTCTAATGGAAAAGGTATATCATTTAACATTTTTTCAGTTAGATATACTTTTGTTTTATATTTTTTTTCAAATACTTTTAATCCATTTACATGGTCAACATGCGTATGTGTAAGAACAATAGCATCTATATCACTAGGATTAACATTTATTTTTTTTAATTTTGTTTCAATATATAAACAAGTCATTCCAATATCAACTAGTATTTTTGTATTATCTGCTTCAATATATGAAGTATTTCCTTTTGATCCACTTGCTAGAACGGATACTTTCATTCTTTTGGTGCCTCTTTATTTATAAAGTTAACAAAAGTACTAGTATCTCTCTTAAATACTAAATCAATTGTAGCAGTTGGTCCATTACGATGCTTTCTAATAATAAATTCACTTTTTGATGTATTTTCATCAATTGCGGCTTCTTTATTATAATAATCATCACGATAAAGGAATGCGACTATATCGGCATCTTGTTCTATTGATCCTGATTCTCTTAAATCACTTAATATTGGTCTTTTATCATCTCTTGAATCAACTGAACGAGAAAGTTGGGCTAGTGCGATAATAGGTACTTGTAATTCCATTGCTAGTGTTTTAAGTGATCTTGATATTTCAGATATTTCTTGTTGTCTATTTCCAGCATATTTAGATTCAATACTTATTAATTGTAAGTAGTCTATAACAATCATAGCTAAATCGCCTTCTGAGTGTAATCTTCTTGCTTTAGCTCTTATTTCTCCAATTGTAATACCAGGAGTATCATCTATATAAATGTTAGTTTCCGCTAAACGTGATATTGCTTCATTTACTCTTTTCCAATCATTATTTTCTAATTTTCCTTTAATAAGTTTTGTACCTTGAATTTGTCCTGCTGATGAAAGCATACGCATTGCTAATTGTTCTGCTCCCATTTCTAGATTAAATAAAGCTACTTTTTTACCTGTATTTTGAGCTACATTAGTAACTAAATTTAGAGCAAAAGCTGTTTTTCCCATAGCTGGTCTAGCAGCTATAATTATTAATTGACTTTCATGTAATCCACTTGTTATTTTATCTAAATCATAAAATCCTGTTGGTAATCCTGTAATATCACCTTTAGTTTGAGATAGTTTTTCTAGATTTGCTTGTGTTTTAAATAATACTTCTTGAATCGGTCTAAACTCAGATCCTGATCTATTTCTTGATAAATTCATTATTGTTTTTTCTGATTTATCTAATAATTCATCTACACTATCTTGCCAATTATAACCATCTGTTTCTATAGAAAGTGCTGTTTCTATCAATCTTCTTCTAATAGCTTTTTCTTGAACTATTTTAATATATTCTTCAACATTAGCGGCACTAGGTACTATAGTAGTAAGTTCACTTAGATATTCCACTCCACCTATACTAGATAATTGTTTTCTATTATTTAGTTCTGAAGTTACAATAGTTAAATCAATTGGTTTTCCAGCTTCTGATAAATCTTTTATACAATCAAAAATACGTGAATGTCTTTCATCAAAAAATAAATCTTTATTTAATGATTCAACACATTTTTGTAATGCTTTTTTACTAAAAAACATTGAACCAATGACACATTGTTCTGCTATTAAATCACTAGGCATTATTTTTGAATTCATAATCTTACTCCTTACTTACTATAATTTTTACTACTGCTTTTACTTTTTTATGTAATTCTATTTCAATATCATGAGTTCCTAAACTTGTTATAGGATGATCTAACAATATTTGTGTCTTATCAATATTATATCCTAATTTTTTTAATTCTTCTTTTATTTGTTTAACTGATATTTTTCCAAACATCATATCTTTAGAACCTGTTTTCACTTTAAAATTTATTTTAGTTTTTTCTAATTCTTTTTTTATTTTTTCACATTCTCCAATAAGTAAATTTTCTTCTAATCTTCTGGTTTCTAATGAATTATTTAATTTTTTTAATGTATTTGTATTTGCTGGTACAGCATATCCACCTTTTATTAAAAAGTTTTTAGCATATCCATCACTTACTTCTTTTATGTCATCTTTTTTACCTTGACCTTTTACATCTTTTAAAAATATTACTTTCATATTGTCACCTCATTTATTTGGATACTTAATTTTTTTATGTTGTTTTGGCTTATTTTTTTTCTTTAAATTTTTAACTAAACCATGATCAATTATCCAATCATAACTTCCACACATTTGACATGGTTCATCTGATGGTTCATGATTTGATACATATATATCGTAACATCCTTCTATTATATAAACATATTCTTCATCATCACGATCTTTTAATAATTCGTTATAATCTATTGAATACTCCATATTTACCTCCAATAATTTAAATATTATTATACTAAATTTAATAATAAAATACTAGTTTTTTTCTTTTATTTTTTTAGCTAGTTCTTTTATTTTATTCATACGATGATAAATACCTGATTTAGTTATTTTCTTTCCTGTTTCAATCGATATAATTTCACTTAATTCTGTTAATGATACTTCTGGATATTTTTTTCGATATACTATTACTTCTTTTACTTTATCATCTAATAAATCTAAAGCATCATTATTTTCAATGATTTCAATATCTTTTATTTGCTTTGTGGCTGTTTCTATTATTTTATCTACATTTGCTTGTTCACAGTTGTTTAATCTATTTGTCATATTTTTATGATCTCGATATATTCTAATATCTTCAAAATAGAATACAGCATTTGTAGCATTTATTATTCTTAAAAAATCTCCTATTTTTTCAGCTTCTTTTATATATACCATATATTTATTATCTCTTTTTAAAACTTTACTATTTAATCTAAAACTATTTAGTAAATCATTTATAAATAAAGCATATTCTTTTGTTTCTAATAAAAATTCTAAATGATACCTTGATTTTTTAGGATCATTTATTGATCCACTTGCTAGAAAAAGACCTCTTAGATATGCTCTTTTTAAATCAATATCATCATATATATATTCTTTGGGTATATTAGTATCTAAGCTTAATTTATTTTTTATTAAATCAATACTTTTATTTATTTCAATTATATAAATATAATTTTTATTAAAGTTGTATCCTCTACGTACTGTTATTTTAGAAATATAATTAAATAATATTTTTATACTTAAAAATATTCTACGAGCTACTGATGCATTTTCTGTAGTAATTTTGATATTATCTGTTATAACACTTGTATTTTTTATAATAGCAGATAATTCTGTAATAATATCTATTTCATTTATTTCTAATTTACTTACTTCATTTTTTACTGTACTTGTAAAAGACATATTATCACCTTTATCCATATAAATTATACTAAAAAAAAAGAGTTTTTTAAACCCTTTTAAGTACATTAATTAATCTTAATTAAACTATCTTTGACATGAACCTGTTGTATTTTCACTAAACCATGTTGCAAATTCATCTAAATATGCATCTATACCAATTTGTTTAGCATATTCTTTTTGTCCATGTAAATCATATTCTATACCATATGCATTATACCCTGTTATCTTTTCATCATTATACATAATTGTTATATTTCCTTCATTTGATGTGCATTTCATTTTTTTTGAAGTCGTGAATATAAGAAAATATATTCCAAGTCCAAAAATTATGATAAATACTACAAATACTATTATTGCTATTATTGCTTTTTTCATAAATATTCCTTTCTTTAATTATTTCTTAAATTTAATTATTTTTAAATGTACTATATTTTTCTATAGATACATTTTTCTCAAAAGATTTAGAATAATTACTATAGTTTCCAACATATTTTGCATTTTTTAAAATTTGTTCTAATATATTTAGATTACTATAATCAATTGAATTATTTGAATTCATTATTATTCCTTCAAAAACATAATTATCACTTGCTTTAGTAACATAATAAATTCCATTATAATTTTCCATACTATATTCAACTAATATATATTCAATATTATTATTAGTTGTAGTTTTAATATTTTTTACAATAATTCCTTGTTTTTCTAAATTAGTTTTTAATTGACTATAACTATTTTTTGCTAAATCAAATGAAATATTTGTAACATTTATTGTAATTCCATAGTTTGAATTAAATACTCTTAATAAATCATCTTCTTCTTCATATGAATAACCAGATAATTTATTAAATTCAAATCCTTTAAATGTATAAGTTGTCGAATTACTTGTAGTTGATGTACTAGTAGTACTATTATTATTATTTATATTTATATTTTCTTGATTATTCTCATATTCACTAACACTTACACCTTTTTTATTTTGTTGTTTAATTAATATCACTGATAAAACTATTATAATAATTAATAGTATTAATCCTATTATAAATACTATTTTATATTTACTAAATATATTTTCACTAGTATTTAATTTTTGATTATCTTGATTATGTACTTGTTGTTCAGAATAAATATTTTGATTTTGATTCATATTTGAAGTTGCATTACTATTTATTTCACTAGGTTGTTGAAAATTATTATATGTTTGACCATTATTATTAGTTTGATTATTAATACTTGGTTGCATATTTATATTTTGATTTTGTTGATTTATTATGTTTTGACCATTTAGATTATCAACATTTGTTCCACAATTTCTACAAAATTTATCCCCTGGCACTAATTGATTACCACAATTTTTACAATTCACATTTATCACCCTCTAATTCATTTTTAATAATTTTGAATAATAATAATTATTATTTACATCATAAATTCTAAATACACAGTAATAGTCTTTATTTTCTTGAAAATCTTCAATTTTAAATTCTAAATTTTCTATTTTATATTCCATACCTTCAAATGATCCATTATTTTCAAAATTTTCATTATAACTTCCATCTTCATTTGCAATTTTCCATCCCGTACTTCCAAATGAAATACTAGTATAATTTTTAATATCAAGAGCTATACTACTTGACTTTAATGTATCTTCATCTTCTAATTTTATAATACTTGATATATTAACATCATCTGTTTTTTTATTACGAATTAAATTAATATTTACTGATGATATTTCATATTTATTAAAAAAGTCTTCATCATTAATTTTTGGTATTTTAGTTAAAATTCCCACTGTATTATATTTAATATAATCTTTATCTTCATCTATTTCATTTAAATATAATACATAATCTGAATTTTTATCTTTTTTATCTGTTGTTTTAAGAAGTTTACCTTTTATATTAGCACTTAGTTTATTTTCATTTAATGTTACATTTTTTCCTTTGTATATTGGTCTATACTCATTATTATTAATTTTTTCAAAGACTAAATATTCTGCTTTAGCAAATCCTTTTAATTGTTCTTCTGTAAGTTCTAAAGTAAAATCAGATTCATTATCTTTTTTAGTAATAGTTGATTTGTTTTTAGAAAATGAATAATTTTTTGTTGCTGAATTTTGAATTTGATTAAATTTTGAGATAAATAATTTATAATCAGTTAATTCATTAAAGTCTTCATATATATTTAAAAATGAAGATTTTGTTTTAACATCAGCATTATATGGAAAATAAATACTTATACCTCTTGAATCATCATTAGTTGCCCAGTTATATAAAACTGTTTTATCAAATTCTTTTAATACTTTATTTGCTTTATTACTTGATAAATCTTTTAAATTATATACTAAATTATATAAATCAACCATATCATATGAAGAATCATTACCTTGTGTATAAGCATATTGATATAAATTACTTCTTACTCGTGCTACTTCATTATAATTACTTGTAATATCAATATCATTTACAAATTCATTCACAGATTTTACTAAGTTATCTATATTTGATAACTTTACGATTGAATATGTTGAATATAAAGAAACACTTTCATTTGAGCTAAAACTATATACTTCTATATATTCTTTAATTTGATTTTTATATGAATCAATAAATTTTAATCCAACATCATATCCATTATCTTTTAATTCAATATTATTAATAAAATCTAATACACTTGTGTAACTTGTTCCAATAGTTATTTCTTCCGATGCAACTAAATAGTCAGCATAATCGGAAATCATATTTCCTACCTCCAAAGTACCATTTAAACAAGTTTCAAACATAATCAATTCTAATTTATTATTTTTATTAAATTTAGAATTAGTTAATCCTTTTTTCATTTCAGTAAGTGATAAATAATCGTTTGATAAATCATCATATTCACTACCATGAATTGCTCCACCATGATTCCAAAGTATTAAATCATATTCATCTGATTTATAATTGTTATAAACAAAATTTAAAAAATCAGAAAATATTTTATCATCACCCATATTTAATAATTGATTTTGCTTTACTTTAACATAGCCTTCTTCTTTTAATTCATAGATAGATGTTTCATCTTTACTAATATAGTCATTATTCCAGTTTTCAGAGCCACCTGCTATCACAACTACTTTTACATTTTTATTATCCATTTGATCATATTTGATACTGTCTAAATCAGCTGTTCCCAACCCGGCATCTGATTCAAGATTAGATCCAACCATATAAATCATAATTGTTCTCGTTTTTAATTTTGTATTTTGGATAATTTTGTATGAAAGAAAGCATATAATTAATATTAAAAAAGATAAAAATAATAAAATAAGAGATTTTATTATTTTATTATTTTTTTTATTATTTTCATTATTCATAATACACAGCCTTTTTCTAAATTAGTTAGTAAAATGTTTTTTATTTTTTAATTCTATATAACAAATCGATGATATAACAATTATTAAAATAATAGGAATATATGGTTTTTCTATTCCTGTTTTTGGATTTTTTACTGTTTTTGCAGTGCTTGTATCTTCTTTAACAGTTACTTGTTCTTCTGATGTAACTTCTGGTTTTTGTTCTGATTTTGAAGTATCTTTTTCAATATTATATGAATAAACTTGATAACTATAATATGCCGTATTATCTGTTACAACCTTTACCCATACAAGAGAATATTCAACATTATCACTATCAAAACTATAATATGTAGTAGTTTCATTACTTTTATCAGATAATTTATTCATTTCAGAAAAGTTATTTTCATCTAATGGAATTAATAACTCATAATCGTGTTTCTTTGTATTAAAATCTTTTTCTTTATTATTAATAAAAGTATTTATTTCATCTACTTTGGTATTATAAGTTGTTACTGCAGACTCATAAGCACTATAATTTTCTTCCGTTGGATTTTCATCGTATACTTTTTTAGCATCATTAGCTTTTGTTTCATATTCCTTTAATTCTTCTTTTTTTGAATTAATTTCTTTAGTTATTTGTTCTGATAAATCTTTTAGTTTTTTATTTTCATTAGCAATTTTGTCATAATCTGCTTTTGATAAAGATGTTTTAGATACATAAACTTTTGAATTAGTATTTAATATATCATTATAGATAGTAACATTATTATCTTTACTATAAATCATTCCAGGTAAACTAATATTTTCACTAATATTTATAGTATTATCATCAAAAGCTTTTACACTAACCAAATTAATCATTAATAGCATAATTATTAATAATAATTTATTTATTTTTTTCATACAATCACTCCTATTATAATTATTACATTTATTTGAATGTATGTCAAGTACATTTAAATAAATGTATGTAAACTATATGTTAAGAGATGATATTATGGAATATAAAAGAATTAAAAATTTAAGAGAAGATAATGATTTAAAACAAAAAGAAATTGCATATTATTTAAAAATAACACAACAACAATATAGTTTATATGAGAAAGGTATTAGAGATATACCTGTTGATTTACTAATTAGATTAGCTAATTATTATAATGTTTCAATTGATTATATTGTTGGTAGAAGTAACAATAAAATATAATATAATAT